>JADGMW010000107.1_pt2 | contig 47837 bp, 38 predicted proteins | sample 8641801 | NCBI WGS metagenome assembly JADGMW01 (sample SAMN16272018, study PRJNA661076) | feces metagenome | isolation source: fecal sample from diarrhoea affected cattle A | host: Bos taurus | place: South Africa: Lokaleng Village, Mahikeng | collected 2019-09
CGATCGCTGTTCGACCGGATCGCGATAGTCATGCTCGGGATACTGCCGTTCGTGGTGATGTTCCTCGTGACGTCCATTGCCATGCAACGTGAACGGGTGTCCGGCACCCTCGAGCGGATCCTCGCCACGCCCCTGGCGAAACTCGACCTGCTCGCCGGATATGCCAGCGCGTTCTCGTCGGCTGCGGTGGTGCAAGCGGGACTCGCGTGCGCGGTCGCCTTCGGGCTGCTCGGTGTCGCCGCCGCGGGTCCGGTCGCGTGGGTTCTCGTGATCGCGATCCTGGTGGCAGTTCTCGGCGTCTCGCTGGGATTGTTGTGTAGTGCGTTCGCCCGCACCGAGTTCCAGGCTGTGCAGTTCATGCCGGTACTCGTGATTCCGCAATTCCTGCTGTGCGGCCTGCTCGTGGCGCGCGAGGATCTCCCGGACTGGCTGCGCTGGATCAGCAATGTCCTTCCGCTCAGTTACGCGGTCGAAGCGTTGCAGGAGGTCGCGAGTCGGCAGGGAACGACGGGTCCGATGCTCCGCAATCTCGTCGTCGTCGTGGGGTTCATCGCGGTGGCGCTGGCGCTGGGGGCGGCGACACTGCGTCGTCGCACGCAGTGAGCCCGCGGTCGGGACGGCGGCCGGGAACATCCGGCGCGCGTGAGACCATCCTCGACGCCTCACGGGAACTCTTCGCCGCCAAAGGTTTCGAGAAGACCACGATCCGTGCGGTCGCGGCGAAAGCGGATGTCGACCCGGCCCTCGTGCATCATTACTTCGGCTCCAAGGTCGATCTGTTCACCGCGTCGATCGCACTGCCCGTCGATCCGCACGACGTCCTTGCGCCGGTGTACGCGTCGCCCCTCGAGGACCTCGGACACGCTCTCGCCGCCGCTGTCATCGGGCTGTGGGACTCCGAGCACCGCGACGCCGCTGTCGCGATGTTCCGCTCGGAGATCGCGGGTGGCGAGGGCAGTCTGATCCGGACCCTGCTGCTCGAGGTCGCGCTCGAACCGCTGCTCGCCCGGATCGACCACCCCGTCGGAACGGGACGACTTCGGGCGGAACTCGTGGCGACCCAGATGACCGGAATCATGCTCGTGCGGTACATCCTCGCCTTCGAACCGCTCGCGTCGCTGCCGTCGGAGCGGATCGTGGAGATCGTCGCTCCGACGCTGCAGCGCTACCTCACCGGCGACCTGCCGGGCTGACCGCACGGCACTCGCCCGAAGGGATCGACGAAAATACCCGACGCGGACCAGCCCGTGCTGGTCTATTCGGCGGCGCCGGATACACCCGCTGCGGAAGCCCTCGCCTTGCTGAGAGTGGTGGGCATCGGACAGTGGCGCAGCGATGCTGCGACCTCCTGAGCCCTAGGCGGTGTGCTCGCGCAGGTACGCGATGTCGCCGGCGATGCCGGCGCCGGGCGTCTCCAGGACGACGGGCGCACCGGACGTCACGGCGATCTCGGCGAGCAACTGCGGATCGATGGTGCCGTCGGCGAGGTTCGCGTGCCGGTCGCGCGCCGAATCGAATTCGTCTCTCGAATTGTTGAGGTGCACCAGGTCGATCCGTCCGGTCACCGCTTTGACACGGTCGACGATGCCGACGAGATCCTCGCCCGCCGCCCACGCATGACAGGTGTCGAGACAGAAACCGGCGCCGTAGTCGCCGATGGCATCCCACAGCCTGCCGATCGCGTCGATGTAGCGCGCCATCGCGAAATCACCGCCCGCGGTGTTCTCGACCAGGATCGGCACCGGGAAGCCGCCCTTGTCCTCCTGGCGTTCGAACAGCTTCCGCCAATTCTCGACACCGGCCGCGACATTTTCGCCGTCGCGCACATGTCCACCGTGGACCACCAGGCCGAAAGCCCCGATGTGCGACGCGGCCTCGGCATGGTCGGCGACAGCCTTCCGGGACGGCATGCGCAGCCGGTTGTTGAGACTCGCGACGTTCACCACGTACGGCGAATGCACCACCACGTCGATGTCCGACGCGAGAATCTGATCCTTCCTCGGGTGCTCACCCGGGGTGTCCCATTTCTGTGGGTCCGAGAGGAACAGCTGCACCAGATCGGCGCCGAGCTGCTCACCCTGCCCGATGGGGTCGTCGTCCTGACGGACGTGGGCGCCTATCCGCATGGACCCAGGGTAGGGGAGCTTCCCGGTCAGCGGGACGGCAATACCGCGCGCGATCGCAGGATCTGCTTGATTCGGTCGACGCCGACGACAGGGAGATCTCATGGGCAAGCTGGACGGCAAGGTTGCACTGATCACCGGTGCCGGGCAGGGAATCGGTCAGGGCGTCGCGCTGGCTCTGGCCCGTGAGGGCGCCGCCATCGCGGTGACCGGCCGCACCGAGAGCAAGCTCGACGACACGGTCCGGCAGATCCGGGAGGTGGGCGGCACCGCCGAGCCGCTCCGATGCGACATCGCCGACCTCGACCAGATCACCGCCGCGGTGGAGCGGACGGCTCAGTTGTTCGGGGGCGTCGACATCCTCGTCAACAATGCGAGTCTCAACCCGCTCGGACCCGTTCTCGACCTCACCGCGAAGCTGATGGAGAACGCCTACCGCACCGGGCCGGTGGCGTCCCTGCACGCGATGCAGACGGTGTATCCCCTGATGAAGGCGCGCGGCGGGGGCTCGATCGTCAATATGGTCAGCTCCGCGGCCGTGCGCTGGGACATGTCCGGGTACGGCGGGTACGCCTCGGTCAAGGAGGCACTCAGATCGCTGACCCGGGCCGCCGCATCCGAATGGGGTGTCGACGGTATCCGCGTCAACGCCGTGGCGCCCCACGCGATGTCCCCGGGATTGGAGTGGTGGACGGAGAACCGCCCCGAGGAAGCCGCGGAGTTCGTCGCGACCATCCCGCTGCGGCGTATCGGCGACTGCGAGGAAGACATCGGCCGTGCGGTCGCGTGGATAGTCAGCGACGATGCCCGCTACCTGACCGGCGCGACGGTTCCGCTCGACGGTGGGCAGGCACGCTGGGCCTGAAGCCGCTGCCGACGCAGGTGCACCCGCAGAATCCCTGAAACAGGGATCAGGGTCCTCCCCGATGGTGCGAGAGGGTGCGGCCGAGGAAGATGGTTTCATGCCATCGCACTCGGCTCCCGCAGCCCGATCCCAGGACCTCAAGAAAATCTACGGAACAGGCGAAACCGCCGTTCACGCACTCGACGGTGTCACGGTGGAATTCGCCGCCGGTGAATTCACCGCCATTATGGGCCCGTCAGGATCGGGCAAGTCGACGTTGATGCATTGCCTCGCCGGTCTCGACAGCGCGACCTCCGGCGCGGTGTTCATCGGTGACACCGATCTGACGAGCCTGTCCGACAAGGAGATGACGCAACTGCGTCGCGACCGCGTCGGCTTCGTCTTCCAGGCGTTCAACCTCGTCCCGACGCTCACCGCGCTCGAGAACATCACGCTGCCCGTCGACATCGCCGGACGGAAAGTCGACCAGGAGTGGCTCGACACCATCGTCGGGCGCCTCGGTCTGGGCGACCGCCTCGGCCACCGACCCGGTGAGTTGTCGGGTGGTCAGCAGCAGCGCGTCGCGTGTGCCCGAGCGCTTGCCGGCCGCCCCGAGATCATCTTCGGTGACGAGCCGACCGGCAACCTCGATTCGCGTTCGTCCGGAGAGGTCATGTCCATCCTGCGTGCCTCGGTGGACGAGTTCGGGCAGACGGTCGTGATCGTCACGCACGACCCGCGCGCCGCCGCGTACGCCGACCGGGTCGTGTTCCTGTCCGACGGCAGTGTCGTCGACGAGATGCGCGACCCCACCGCCGACTCGGTCCTGGATCGCATGAAGCAGTTCGATCCTGCCGCCATGTCACCTCTGGCGAAGTAGGAGCGTTCCGAGCATGAGTGGAAATCCCATCCGCAAGGTGGCATTGCGCAATCTTGCCGCGCACAAGGTGAGACTTGCGCTGACCGTGCTGTCCGTCGTGCTGGGCACGGCGTTCATCACCGGTTCGTTCGTCTTCACCGACACGCTGCAGCGCACGTTCGACGGCATCTTCGGCGACGTCGCGCAGGGCGTCGATGTTCGCGTGAGCGCCGAGGAATCCGGTTCGAGCGGCGTGCCGGTCGAGGACATCGCGGCAGTCGAGGCGCTTCCCGCCGTGGACCGAACGACCCCGTACATCGGCGGTACGCTCGTCCTTCTCGGCTCCGACGGTGCGGCGATCCAGACCGGGGGCGCCCCGGTGGAGGGGTACGCGTACTTCCCGCCCGAGGAATTCGTCGGCGAGTCGCAGGAGTTCATCGAGGGCACTCCGCCCGCCGAAGACGGCCAGATCGCGCTCAACGCCAGCGCCGCCGAGCGCGGCGGCCTCGACGTCGGAGACCAGACCTCGATCCTTTCCATCGCGCAGGGCATGGTCCCCGTGACGGTGAGTGGCATCTACAACCTCGAGACCGACACCGGCGGCTACATCGGGGCGATGTTCACCGAATCGCAGGCGTCGTCGCTGTTCACCGATGGCCGGCACGTCGGATACCTCAACATTGCGGGAGACGGCTCCCTGTCCCCGGACGAACTGCGGGACGAGGTCGCGGCGGCTGTGCCGGGCATGAAGGTGCAGACCGGGGCAGAGGTCACCGAAGAGACCAAGTCGGAGGTCTCGGAAGCACTGAACTTCCTCAACTACTTCCTGCTCGCCTTCGGTGCGATCGCATTGCTGGTGGGGACGTTCATCATCTACAACACCTTCTCGATGATCGTCGCGCAGCGACTCCGCGAACTCGCGTTGCTCCGGGCCATCGGCGCGAGCCGGAAACAGGTCGGCCGCTCCGTGACGCTCGAGGCGCTCGTCGTCGGACTGATCGGTAGCGTCATCGGCATCGCCGCGGGTGTCGCGCTCGCCTACGGCCTGCGTGCGGCACTGAACGCCGCGGATCTCGGGTTGCCGTCCGGTCCGCTGCAACTGGCGCCGCGCACGGTCGTCGTGGCCCTGATCGTCGGGATCGTCGTCACCGCGGTCAGTGCCTACGCCCCCGCACGCCGCGCGACACGGGTGCCGCCCGTCGCCGCGATGCGGGAAGAGTCCACCGGGACGGTCGAAGGCCTGCGGGTGCGCACGATCGCGGGCATCGTCGCGGCCGTCGTCGGTGTCGTGCTCGTCGTGTTCGGTGCGCAGGGCACCGGGGGAGGTGCGGCCTCCGCCGTCGGCGGTGGAGCGTTCCTGCTCGTCCTCGCGGTCCTGCTCGGCTCGCCGGCGCTGTCGCGGCCCGTCGTGGGTGCTCTCGGTGCGGTGTTCGCGCGACCGTTCGGCGCCGTCGGCCGGTTGGCGCGTACCAACGCGACCCGCAACCCGCGTCGCACCGCCGCCACCGCATTCGCTCTCACCCTGGGCCTGATGCTCGTGTCCGTGATCGGTGTCTTCGGCTCCTCGGCGAAGGCCAGTGTGGACGCTGCCGTCGACAACGGCGTCCAAGCCGACTTCATGCTCACCGGACCGCAGATGTTCGGAGTTCCGCTGCCGGCGGCCGACGCGGCGCAAGGGGTCGACGGGGTGGTGGAAGTGGTGCCGGTCCACGGCGTCCGGGCGAACCTCGACGGAGAGGACGGTTTCGGCACGGCGGTGACGGGCGTGCTCGACGACGTGATCGATCTGCAGATGGTGGAAGGCGTGCCGGAGGCCACGGGCAACGAAATGCTCGTGAACCAGAGCACCGCGAGTGAGAAGGGCTGGACGGTCGGCTCGACGGTCCCGGTCACGAGCCGTGACGGCAACACCGTGGACGCGACCGTGGCCGGTGTCTACACCGACAGTCAGATCATCGGCCCCTGGGTGATGTCCCAGCAGATCTACGAGCAGTTCACACCCCCGGCGACCCGGTCGGCGATCGTCGTGCTGATGAACGTCGCGGACGGGGCGGACCCGAGTGCCGTGCGGTCGGGCCTCGAGGCCGCCACCAAGGAATACGTGATCGTCCAGGTTCTCGACCGTGAGCAGTTCAAGGGTCAGCAGGCACAGCAGATCGATACGCTGCTCGCCATCCTGTACGGGTTGCTCGCTCTCGCCGTGGTCATCGCGATCCTCGGCATCGTCAACACGCTGGCGCTGTCGGTGGTCGAACGCCGACGTGAGATCGGGATGCTGCGCGCGGTGGGGATGCAACGCAACCAGGTACGGCGCACCATCTATCTCGAGTCCCTGCTGATCGCGGTGTTCGGTGCGATCGTCGGGGTGATCCTCGGCCTGTCCTTCGGCTGGGCGTTCGTACGGACTCTCGCCGACCAGGGACTCGACATCATCTCGGTGCCGTGGTCGCAGGTCGTGGGAATGCTGCTGGCCTCCGGAGTGATCGGCGTGCTGGCCGCGTTGTGGCCCGGCAATCGTGCCGCGAAGACCCCTCCGCTGGAGGCGATCTCGGACCTCTGACGGGGAGACGATCCACAGTCTTCCTTTTCATCCACAGCGGCCGGCCCGGCGGAGACACTCCGCCGGGCCGGCCGTTTTTCTGCCCCTACGCTGCCGCGGCAGGGGGTGGAGAGCATGAGAATGCACGATCTGATCCGGTGGGACCCGGACGCGCTGAGCGACTTCGAGGAAACCCTGGGGCGATGTGCTGCCGATGTGGAGCACGTGCGCGAGGCGGTGACTATGCGGGCGCGTTGTGAAGGCCGCTGGGGCGGTGACGCGCACGATGCTGCCGGCCGGCAGGTCGCCCTGTGCGCCGAGGCGCTTGCGGCCCGGTCGGATTCGCTTCTCCGGGTGCGGGACTGCGCGCTCCTGGTCGCACCGAGACTGCGGACGCTCCGCGCCGAACTCGAGGCGATACGGTCCGACGCCGCCGCGAGGGGTGTCGTGGTCGCCGATGACGGCACCGTGCATACGGAGCCTGGCACGTCGCCGCCCACTGCTGCCCGTGCCGGAATTCAGGCTCGGGTCGCCGCGCTGCTGGCGCGTGCCGCCGAACTCGACCGCGAGGCGGCGCGGATGCTCTCGCGGGAACTCGACGAGCCCGGCCGCGCCGAGCACGCGACATCCTTGCGATTCGGTGGCACCCGCACGGAGGTGCCCGACCTGCCCGGTCCTCCCGCGCCGGGTACCCCGCCCGACGTGGTCGCGCGCTGGTGGGCCGGGCTGGACGAGCGCGACCGCACCGCCCTGCTCTCCGGGCACCCCGCGCTGATCGGAGCACTGGACGGAATTCCGGCCGGCCCGCGCGACGCCGCCAACCGCGCGCTCCTCGGCATCGAACGCCGGCGACTCGAGGGGGTCGCAGCGCAGTTGCAGGCCGAACTCGGCGGCACCGTGTTCGGTGGCCTGTTCATCGACGCGGACGCCGGACTCGAGCAGACGGCCAAGAAACTCGCGGCGATCGACGCGCTCGACGAGGTGCTGGCACGAGGGGACCGGCATCTCCTGGCCCTCGATCTGACGGGCCGGGAGGCGATGGCCGCGGTCGCGGTCGGGAATGTCGACGACGCCGACCGGGTGGCTGTATTCGTGCCGGGTGCGGGCTCCACGCTCCAGGGCAGTCTCGGCGGGTACGACACGCAGGTCTCGGCGTTACGCGATCAAGCGCATCAGCACCTCGGTGACGCCGCGGAGAACGGCGGCAGGGTCGCCGCAGTCACGTGGCTGAACTATCAGGCGCCGCAATGGGGTTGGGGACTGGCGTATACCGAGCGCAGCCCCGTCTCCGATCTCGCGGCACAGATCGCGGCACCACGCCTGTCGGGTTTCCTGGACGGTCTCGGGGCATCGAGGGCCGACGCCCCCGACATCACCGTGGTGGGGCATTCCTACGGCGCCGTCGTCGCGGGTCTCGCGCTCCAGCAGGGTGCCGACGCCGACGCCGCGGTGTTCCTGGGCGCGCCGGGGATCGGCACGGACGACGTGCGCGATCTCGGATTGTCCGAGGGTGCAGCATATCTGGTGGAGGCCAGGTGGGATGCGTTTGCCGACGTGGGCACTTTCGGCGGCGACCCGAGCTTCCTCGACGGGCTGACGCACCTGCCCTCGGGTGCGGGCGCGTCGGCCACCGGAGAACCACTCACCGCGATCACCGGGCACAGTTCCTATCTCCAACCCGGTTCGACGAGTTCCTACCAGGTCGCCGCGGTCGTCTCCGGTGCTGCGGGACGAGGTGCAGCATGAGGCGCGCGGTGATCCGCGCCGCGGTACTGCTCGCTGTTCTCGTTGCCCTACCGGCCTGCGGTCCACGTCCGGTCCCCGTCGCGAAGCCGGAACCGGTGGCATCGACGAGCAGAGGTGCCGTCGCGTTCTACACCGGCGCGCAGCGCTCCGTCCTCACCGCGCTGTCCGCAGAATTTCCGGACCTGCACTTCACGCCGCGGTTCGCGCGCACGGCGACGGCGTGCACGCTGCCCGACGGCGCCGTCGGCGTCCTCGTGCACCTGCCCATCTACGGATCGGAGGTGCCGGTGCCCGCCGACGCGCTGAGCCGGGCCGCTGCCGTCGTCGAGAAGGTCGCGGCACGTTCGGGATTCCACGAACCGCTCGTCATGCCGCCGGATGTGGGATTCGCGTTCCGGATGTTCGCCGCGGACGGTTCGTACATCACGTTCGGGAGCTACGTCGCGTCGACGGTCGCCCTCACCACCGGCTGCTACCGGCAGTGACCCCGGTGGCGAGTTGTCCCCGATTGTCTCCGGGCCGTCGGCTACGCTCGTGCTTTCCGTGCTGAAACCTGCGAGTCGGCGAGGGGACAGGATATGCGTCCGATGCTCGGCATTGCCGTGGACGACGGTGAGGTGTGCGCGGTACTCGTCGACGCCGACGTGCCTTCGCTCGGACCGTTCGACTCTCAGCGGCTGGTTCCGGAACGCGGTGCGGCCGCTGCAGACACCGCGGCGCGAGCCGTCGTCGCAATGACGGAGCGAGCCGCGACGGCCTCGTTGGCGATCCAGGCGATCGGGCTGACGGTGACGCCCGGCGGCGCCGACGAGACCCAGGACATCGCTGCCGCGATCGGGGCTGTCACCGACAGCGCCGTCCAGGTCGTCGACCTCGACGACGCGCGGCTGGCGTACCTCGCCGGTGCTCCGGAACTCTCGTCGACCCCGGTGCTCGCAGTCCACACCCGCACCGGAGGCGTCGAATCCGCCTCGATCGTCGACACGGGGTCGCGTGCCGTGCTCGCGTCGGTCTCTCCGTCCGGCGATGTGTTCGGCGGGTACTCCGAATCGCTGCCGGAGGCGATGGACGAAGCGATCGCCCGCGCGGGACGGACGCCGCAAGCCCTGGTGTTCCTCGACCTGCAGCCCGGCGACGCCGGACCGGCGAGGGAACTGGCAACGATCCTGGGCGTCCCGTTCGTCACTCCGCACGGCGTGCCCTGGCATCGCGCGACCGGTGCATCGCTCGTCGCTGCGAAACGGACCGAACCGGTGGCCGCCGCCGCGCCTGCACCCGGCCGGGGCAGGGGAGCGGCCCTCCTCGCCGCTCTCGTCGCACTGGTCGCGATTCTCGGTGGCGGCCTCGCCGTGGCCGTCGGCGGGATCGCGCAGACGAACGGTTCCACGCCGGACGATCCGGGCACCTCGATGTCACCCTCTGCACCCGCGCAGGAACCTGCACCCGCGCAGGAACCGGCGTCGGTGGCGGTGCCGGTACCGGAAACGCCTGTCGCGGTGACACCGGACCCGTGCGAAGCAGCGCGGCCGGTGTCGTGGCCCGCCCGCGCGTCCGACCCCGACCTGCCCGGCCCCTCCGGAGCGGATCGCGGCCCCGGTACCACCGGCCCCGGCGCCGTCGGTCCCGACGGGGCCGTACCCGCAGAGCCGGATCCGTGCGCACCGGAGCGCCCCGTCGTGCCCTGACGCCGAACGCCGTGTCAGAGGCGCAGTCCCGCGCCCGCCCGAACCATCGCGTCGGTGTCCGACGCGACCACGACATCGGTGAAGCGGGTGCGATAGTCGCCGAGATCGTCGCCGACCGAGCCCACGACCGCGACCACGGGCACGCCGTCGCAGCGCGCGAGAATCGCGGAGACGATCTTGCCCGCGCGCGACTGCCCGTCGAGCCTGCCCTCGCCCACGACCACCAGGTCCGCATCGCGCACGGCAGCGTCGAAACCCACGGAGTCGAGCACGAAGTCGGCACCGGAGCGCAGTTCCGCCCCGAACCGTGCCCACATGCCACCGGAAAACCCACCCGCGGCACCGGTTCCGGCGACCTCTCGCGGGTCGCGGGGGAGCGACAGGGCAGTCTCCTCGAGGCGGCGGGCCAGGGCCTCGACTGTCGCGGGATCGGCGCCCTTCTGCGGTCCGAACACCCGCGCCGCATCGGTGTACCGGGTCGTGACGTCCGTCAGGACCGTCACTCGTGCGCCACCGAGGCCGCCGGCGTCGTCGATCGCGGCGATGGCGCCGAGCCCGCCGTCGGTGGTCGCAGATCCGCCTGCCGCCACGACGATATGGCGGGCACCGCGCTGCGCCGCTGTGGCCATGAGCATTCCGGTGCCGTAGGTGTCCGCCGTGACCGCGTCGCGCGGGCCGTCGTGTGGCGTGGTGATGCCGCTCGCCGCGGCGAGTTCGACGACGGCGGTGCCGTCCGGGCCGATGCCGAAGACAGCCCGGCACGGCACCCGCCACGGATTCACCGCGTCGGCCTCGACGCGCTCGAGGCCGAGGGGGCCGAGCAGGGCGTCGAGGGTGCCTTCACCACCGTCGGCGACGGGCATGCGCACCGCACGGTGTCCTGCGGACTCGGCGCCGGTGGCCACGGCCTCGGCAACGTCGGCCGCGCCGTACGTGCCCTTGAAACTGTCGGGTGCGATCAGAATCCGCACGGCACCCGCCGATCGGTCGCCGGACCGTGCGCCGTCACCGCAGCACCCCGTGCGCCGTCACCGCAGTACCCACTCGAAGGCCTGCGCGTCGGAGCGCGCACCCTGGCGCGCCCGGGAGCGGTTCGGTTCGCCGAGTTCGGTGACGAGGTCCTCGCCGAGGTGCACGAGCGCACCGAAACCGGCCGGTGTCAGCCACGACGGACGTGTCGCGAACAGAAGGTCTTCGCTGGCGGTGTTGCCGCTTGCTCCCGGCGCGAACGGGCAACCGCCGAGTCCTGCGAGCGCGCCGTCGACCACGCTCGCCCCGGCCGCCACCGCTGCGAGACTGTTCGCGACACCGAGGCCCCAGGTGTCGTGGCCGTGGTAGACGATGCGCCGCTGCGGCGATTCCTCGCGCACCCGGGTCACCAGCGCCGACACTTGACCGGGTACCGCCTGACCCAGGGTGTCGGCGAGGACGATGTCCGCCGCGCCGTCGGTACGCGGGTCGTTCGCGATCTCCAGCACCCGGTCGGGGTCGACCGGACCGTCGAACGGGCAGGTGAACGCCGTGGCGAGACACAGTTGGATGCTGCCCCCCACGGCGTGTGCCTGGTCCACGGCAGCCGGCATCGCCTCGAGGCTCGCGTCGGTGTCGCGGCCGATGTTGGCCCGGTTGTGAGCGTCCGACACCGAGAAGCAGTACTGGAAGCGGCGTACGCCTGCCGCGATCGCCTTCTCCACGTGCCGCGGGGTCGCGACCCACACCCAGCACCGATCGAGTTCTTCCGGGGTGAGTGCCGACACCAGTTCGAGGGTGTTGGCCATCGGAGGAACGAGATCGGGTCGGGCGAGCGACCCGATCTCCAGTTCCGGTACCCCTGCGGCGAACAGGGCTCGCACCACCTCGACCTTGCGTTCGGTGGACAGCATCTTCCCGGTGAGCTGCAGGCCGTCACGCAGCGTCACGTCCCGCAGGATCACCACGTCCGCCTGAGGATCGTTGCCGGTCTTCGGATCGGTCAACCTCGTGCCTCCACCCTCTCGCGCATCGTTCTCGTCGGACCCAGTATGGTCGCGCGGCAAGACGAGCACGATTCGTGGACACACCGCGTGCCCGGCGAAGGATCTGTGACAAGTGACACTATCCTTCGGATCGGATGGAGACTTGCCGGAAGGTACGGGGAAATGAGTGTGTTCGTAGGGAAAGCGCTGCTCTGGTTCGCGCTGCTCATCGGTCTGGTGGGAGCCGGCATCGCCGTGTACGCCCTCCATGTCCACGGCGCGGTGGGCTCGCTCATCGTGGCCTCGGTTGCGGGGCTGGTGTTGCTGCGTTTGCGGTCGGAAGCTCAGAGCGACACCGAACGTGATGCCGCCGCGACGTGATGCGAGCTCGTCCCGCTGAGCGTGCACGCGTCGGCGGAAGGCTCGCCGACGGGCCGAAATGTATGCTTGGCGGCCGGGTGTCCTGATCAGGGCGTCGGTCGCGGAAACGGTGTCCGCGGCCGTCCCCTCGGTCGTGGAAGAGGAGCAACAGGTCGTGTCGCTGTGGTCGCGGGCATTGTCGGTCGAGGAACTCGAGGACCGGCCGTGGAGTGAGCTGATGCCGTGGCTCGATCGGTACGGGTCGGCGCGTACTGTCGCGCTCTCGGCGCTCGCCCCTACCGCCCGGTGGTGGGAGGTCCAGTCGCCGGCCGACACCGCGCACGAGGCGGGGATTCCCGAGATGTGCGCGGAGCTGGCCCGGATCTACGTCACCGATCACCCGGACCTGCGCTTCGCGGATGCGTTGCGTCGCGAGGTGGAGGTGCCGGTCTCCGCGCTCGACCTCGATGCCGCCGCGGCAACGGTGATCGCGCGTCTTCCGCACGCGCCCACCACCGCCGAGTTGTTCAGTCGCAGTCCGGCGGACCTGTTCGTGGTGCGTGGTTCCGACCGCGAAACCGTCGACGAGATCGTGTGTGCGGTCCTCGTCGCGACGGTGCTGCGCGACTCGGACTCCGCTGCTTCCGCGCCCGGGACCGCCGAGATGTCTGCGGGTTCGAGGACAGATGTACCGGCGCTCGACCTGCTCCTCGAGGACCTCGCGCAGCTGGCACGCTGGCGCATGCTCAGCGGCGACCACGAGAGTCCCCTGCTGCGTGTGGAACTCGACGAGGGAGCGCCCGAGGAGGTCCGGACCGTGGCAGCGCGTATCCGTGCGCTGACCGCCCTCGATCTCCCGGTCGCCCCGCCGGGCGACCCCATTGCCGAGCTCGGCGACTACATCGAGGCGCTGCCCGAACCGGAACGTCAGGCGCTGCGACGACGGGTCCGGGACGGCGTCGACGACCCGGCGGCACCGTCGACGTTCCCGTTCGGCACGGCGGTCGGTGATCTGCTCGCGGCGTTGCGCGTGCGGGTACGGCCGGTCGCCTCGTTCGACCGGATCCTGCGCGACTTTCCGGTCCTCACCCGCCCGGTCCCTGCGCTCGACGCGCCGTTGTGGAAGGTATTGCACCGCCTCGACGACCGATTCGAGGTGGCCGACGGCTGGGTGGCGGTTCCCGATCTGCCCGACGCGGAGAAACAGACCCGGGCACTGCTCGCGGAATTCGAATCCGGCAACGGGGTCGTCGAACCCGCCGCCGTGCAGGCGACCTGGACGCTGCCGCCGGACGAGTTCGCCGCGTGGACGGAGTACTGCGGGACCGCGATGTTCGAGGGCAGGCTCCTCGCGCCGCGCGACGACCTCCCCGGCCGCGCCGCCCAGGTGCTCGAAGTGCTGGGTGATCCGCACACCGCCGACGAACTCGTCGCCCGCATGGGCGTGAACGCCGACGTGCACACTCTTTTCGCGGAACTGTCCGACGACGAGCGTTTTGCGGTCGCCGACGACCGGTGGTCGCTCGTGGAGTGGGACACCGATGTGGTGACCGCGATCCGCAACCGCATCGCGCGTCTCGTCGACGATCGACACGGCAGCGCTCCGGCCGACGTCGTCGAGACCGCGCTGGTGGAGCGGTTCGGGATCTCCGGCGATTCGGCCCGTACCTTCGCTGCCGGGGGCGAATTCGAGGTGGTCGACGGTCGCGTGCGACGCCGGCCGCGTGCCCACGTGCCGGTGTCGAAACCCGAGCGGACCCGTCGGCTCTACCGGCTCGACGACGGCTGGCGCCTGCGCATTCCGGTCACGCGTGATCACGTGCGCGGTGCCGAGTGTGCTGTGCCGTCGGCGGTTGCCGCGATCGTCGGGTGCGATCCGGGGAGCGAGATCGTTCTGCCTTCGCGCCTGGGAGGACAGACGCTGCGCTGGGCCGGGCCCGCACCGCTACTCGGGTCGATCCGCAGATTCCTCGAGGACCTCGGGGTGGATGCGGACGGGGAACTCTTCCTCGATTTCCGCGCCGACGGCCATTTCGACGTGCTGCCGCTGCGCACGGTCGCCGACAACGCCGAACCGTTGCGCAAGGCGCTCGCGCTGGTCGGGCACACGACTCCTGAGGTAGTCCCCGAGGACCGAATGGCCGAGGCGTTCGCGACGGCCCTGGGCCTGGGTGCGGAAACCCGGCCTCGTCGAATTCTGTCCGCCTACCGGGCCCGCCGGGAGACCGACGTGGTCGCCCTCCTCGAAGAAGCGTGGATACGCGTGCGGAGCTGAGCACGCTCACCGGACGATCGGTCGCGGCTACTGCGCCGACGTGCCGCCGACTGTGATCGCCTGGAACTGTTCGTGCAGGGCTTCTGTGAGTTCGCGAACCTCGGGAACGAGGTCGGGATCGACGATGATCGTCACTGTCAGGGTGCCGGCATACGACAGTGCCACGAAGGCGACGCCCACGTTTCCCGTATTGACGATCAGCGGCACAATCGCGGTGACCCTGGCTCCGGCGACCCTCAGCGGTGACGACGGGCCCGGCAGGTTGGACAGAAACGAATTGACCAGGTGCTGCCGATCCACGAACCAACGGAAGATCCGGATGGCTGCCAGGCCGCGGAACAGCGGGCCGAGCAGGGTCGCCGACCGCCCTCGCACGCTCGATTTCTGTGCACGGGTGCTGCGGGAAACGGAAACCAACCGCTGCGCCGGAGTTCCGGCCAGTGGTACCCGGACAGGCATGACGCCGACCTGATTGCCCAACTCCCCGTCCGTGTTCGCACCGCGAGCAGAGACCGGAACCGAGATCACCAACTCGGACGGGGACTCGCCACGCGTGCGCAGGATATCGGCAAGCGCACCGGAGGTGGCGACCAGCAGCACATCGTTGACAGTCGCGCCCCATCGCCGCCCCTCCACACGGGTCGCGTCCAGATCCACCTCGACCGTCCCGACCGCACGTCGAACACCCGTGGGCGCATTGAACGAACATCGGGGGGCACGTCCACCGATGCCCCGTCCGAGTTCCGCCCACGCCGCAGGAAGACCCGCGACGGACTGTGGAACTCGGCGCAGGCTGCGAAGCCGTTCGATCACGTTGTCGGCGAGCAGTTCTCTCGTCCTCGGCTTCGGACAGGCCCGGTGCCGGTCGGGCGGAATCGAGCGGCCCAGCTCGTCCGAGACGTCTGCTCCGTCGACCAGATGCGCCAGCACGGCCAGTCCTCCGATCCCGTCGGCCAGCACGTGATGCATCACCATCACCAGTGCTGTGTTCCCGTGCGGATCCGCGATGTCGGTGACGAGAATCGCGCGCCACAGCGGCCGCGACCGCGGCAGTGGCCGGGTAAGTGCGTCCACCGCGAGTGCCATGGCGGCATCCCGGCTGCCGGGAACCGGGCATCGCACCTGCGACAGGTGAGCATCGACGTCGAAGTGCTCGTCGTCCAGCCAGTAGGGTCGGCCGAGCCCGAGCGCAGGTTCGGACAGGCACTGCCGCAGTCGCCGAATCCCGGTCAGTCGTTCGGTGAGCGCGGCCTGCAGCGCCACCGGGTCCGGCTCGACGCCACCGGCGAGGAAGATCACGGCACCGACGTGGAGGGGCACCGGCCCGACATCCGAGACGAGTTCGGTCAGGTCGCCGGGACCGATGCGCTCTATCCGACTCGGGTCCGCCACCCCTCCAGGATCGCAGGTATCGCTCTCTGCCACGGGTGCACCGGACCGGGCGAGCCGGACTCGGCCCGGACACAGAAACCAGGGGGTCCGGTAAAGGTGACTCTGCGCCGCCGCCGGCTGCCGCCCACGATCGAGGGCACCTGATGCGATCGGTTCTCGTCCGTAGCACGATGGAGCAATGACCGACGCGAGCACCGAACCCACCGCCACCGATTCCGTCGTGGACGCGCTGCGCGGGGCCGTGGCGTCCGTGGAAGCGGCCATTGTCCGTCTCGAGGGCGAAGACGCGGCTCCGGACACCGTGGAAAGCGTGCTCGCATCCGTAGGGGCGCCCGCGCTGGGCGATGTCGTCACGCGCCACAACGCCCTGACCAGGGCTGCCGCGATAGTCGACCACCGCGGCACGCTGCCCGACGCAGACTGGACGCCGCTGGCCGAGCTCGGGTCGCGGCTCGACGAGACCGTCGCGCGCGTGCAGGCTCACGCGTCGGCCCTGCTCGACGGAGCCGACGCGGACAGGCCGGTGCCGGAGCACCTGGAATACCTGCACACGATCGCGGTCGAGGAACGACTGGGCGAGACACTCCAGTTGCTCGTGCTGGTCGAGGACTGTCTGTTTCTGTGGCATCGCGTTCGCATCGCCCGGGAGGGTTCCGATCCGGAGGTCGTCGCGGCTGCCCGGTCCGCGCTCGCCCGGCACTTCGAGGGGGACGCCGACCTGTTGCGACGGGCGCGCAGGACCCTCGCGCGGTTCGCGGAGGGATCGCCGCTGGAGGTGGTTCGCCGGCTGTCCTCGAGCCGCACCACACGCGCACTGTCGACACTGCGGCGCGATCTCGACGACTACCGCGCGGCCTTCCGGGCCGATGACGCCGGCTGGCTCGCGGACGAAGATCCGGATGTCGCCGAGGCGCTCGACTCCATCGACAGTCCCCTCAAGGCGGTCGGCGGAGCGCTCGGCGACGTCCTCGAGCGCGGTCGTGCCCGGGTGACGGAAACGTTGAGCCGCGACGACGGGGACAGGGCAGACGGGGACAGGCCAGATGGGGACAGGGGATCTGCCGCGGATCCCGACCGGGCGTAACGCCCTCTAGCCCACGGATACCTCGAGCTGCTAGGTTCGCTTTATATCCCTAGATGCTCTAGGTATGGAGGGTTCGTGTTCATCGACAAGGATCTGGTCGCAGCCTCGGCGACGCCCCTGGTACTCGGCATACTCGCCGAGGGCGAGTCCTACGGATACGCAATCCTCAAGCGGGTCAACGAGCTGTCCGGCGGTCGCATCCAATGGACCGACGGAATGCTCTACCCCCTGCTACATCGCCTCGAGCGCGCGGGCTATGTGGTTGCGAGCTGGCATATCGCCGAGAACGGCCGTCGGCGCAAGCACTACACACTCACCGATGCCGGCACCGAGATGCTCGTCGAACGCGCGGCGCAATGGTCGGTCGTCGCCGCGGCCCTCGAGAAGGTGTGGCAGTCTGCGCTGCCCCCGGCGGCAGAAGGGTTGACGTGATGGACGCCGACGCGCAACTCGAATCCCAGATCGCCCGCTGGCGCGGCTACGTCTCCGGTCACCGGGTGATTTCCCCGCTCGACGTCGACGAGATGGAAGGCCACCTGCGGGATCAGGTCGAGGATCTCTCGGCTGCCGGGCTGACGTCGAGCGAAGCATTCCTGGTCGCGGTGGGACGCATGGGCAGCGTGGACGAGATTTCTCGCGAGTTCGCCCGCGAACATTCCGACCGCCTGTGGAAGCAACTCGTGCTCGTTCCGGCAGGCACCGAGTCCGCCTCCGGCCGGCATCCGCGTGAGCTGGGCGTGGTGATCGCGCTCGCGGCCTGCGCGGGGGTGGCCGTCAAAGCCGGACTGGAGTGGCTCCCGGAACAGGCACTGGTACGCAATGCGTCGCTGTTCGTGTTGCCGTTCCTCGTCGCATACTTCGCCTGGAAGCGCGATATGCCGGTGCGCGCCGCGGCGGCCCTGGCGATTCCGTTCCTGCTCACGGCGTCGGCGCTGAACCTTTTCCCGTTCGTCGCCGCCGGCTCCACCGAAATCATCGCGGCGATCCACGCCCCCATTCTGTTGTGGCTCGTCGTGGGAGTCGCGTACGTGGGAGGCGAGTGGCGATCCCAACGGCGGCGGATGGACTTCGTGAGGTTCACCGGGGAGTGGGTCGTCTATCTGACCTTGCTCGCGCTCGGCGGCGCGGTCCTCGTCGGACTCACGCTCGGGGCCTTCGGTGCGCTGGGCGTCGACGTCGAGTGGTTCCTCGAACAATGGGTCGTGCCCTTCGCGCCCCCCGGAGCGATGATCGCGGCGGCCTGGCTCGTCGAGGCCAAACAGGAGGTGATCGAGAACATCGCTCCCGTCCTCACCCGGGTGTTCACGCCGCTCACCGTCGCGATGCTGCTCGCGCTGTTCGTCGCGTCCGTGGCATCGCGCAGCATCCTGGGCGTCGATCGCGAACTGCTCATCCTCATGGATCTGATCCTGGTGCTGGTCCTCGGGCTGTTGCTGTATTCCATCTCCGCCCGCGACCCGCACGCGCCTCCGGACGTGTTCGACACTCTTCAGGTCGTTCTGGTCGCCGCAGCGCTGGCCGTCGACGCACTCATGCTCGCCGCGATGCTCACGCGGATCGCCGAGTTCGGATTCACCGCCAACAAGGTGACGGCGCTCGGGCTGAACCTGGTCCTGCTGGTCAACCTGGTCGGGGCCGGATGGTTCGGCGTCCGCTTCTTGCGCCGCCGTTGCGGTTTCGACGCCGTGGAACGCTGGCAGACGCGGTACCTGCCCGTCTACGGCGTGTGGGCCGCGGTTGCGGTCGTCGTCATCCCGCCGCTGTTCGGGTTCGGGTAACGACCGGGGTCTACCGATCCTCCGGCGTGACGAGGCCGGTACGGAAGGCGATCGCGACGAGGCCGGCGCGGTCGCGCGCACGCAGTTTGGTGAGGATGCGGGTCACATGCGTGCGGACCGTTGCGGGACTGATGAACAGCTTCGAGCCGATCCCCTCGTTCGACAGACCCAGGCCGACCTCGGCAAGGATCTCGCGTTCCCGGTTCGTGAGTCCGTCGAGTTGCCCGGTGTCGCGCGCGCCTGCCCCGCGTGCGGCGGCCTGCATCACGCGCCGGGTGACAGTCGGCGAGAGCATGGCGTCCCCGCCCGCCACGGTGCGGATCGCGTTGCGGAGATCTCCGGGTGCGGTGTCCTTCACGAGGAAGCCGACGGCACCCGCACGGATCGCGTCGAGCACGTTGTCGTCGGTGTCGAATGTCGTGAGTACCACCACGTGCACGTGGGAAAGCGCCGGATCGCCGATGATCCGGCGGGTCGCGGCGATCCCGTCGGTCCCGGGCATCCGAATATCCATCAGCACCACATCGGGACGCGTCTCGGTGACCACGCGCACGCCTGCGTCCCCGTCGTCCGCCTCGCCCGCCACCACGATGTCGTCCGTGCGCTCGAGCAATGCGCGCAGTCCTTCACGCACAAGAGCCTGATCGTCGACGAGCACGACCCGGATCATGACGGACCTCCTGCGGGAATGCGGGCATCGACGACGAATCCTCCGCCGTCCGGAGTGCCGGTGTCGACGGTCCCGCCCAGCAACGCGACGCGTTCGCGCATGCCGGTCAGGCCCCATCCGGTGGTGCGGCCACCCCGCGACCCGCGGCCGTTGTCACTCACGCAGACTCGCAGTACATCGTTGTGGTGGTCCAGGGCGACAACGACTCTCGTCGCATCGGAATGACGGAGGACGTTGCTCAGAGCCTCCTGGATCACCCGGTACGCGGTCGCGTCCACCACGGCGGGCAGTGTTGCCGGGGTGCCCCGGGATTCGATGTGCACCGCTACGCCTGCGTCGGAGACGGTGTCGACGAGTCGAGGGATCTCGGCGAGTCCGGGTGTAGGCGAGTGGTCCCCGCGTGCTGTGGTGCCGGCGGGGGAGCGGAGTGCCTCGACCGTGGCATGCAGTTCGGACACCGCGCGCGAACACGAGTCGCGAACGGCAGCCAACGATCGGCGTGCGAGGGCGGGATCGTCGTCGAGGGACTCGGCAGCCACGTCGGTGTGCAGCGAGATCACGGACACGGTGTGCGCGAGCAGGTCGTGGAGATCGCGTGCGATCTGCAGCCGTTCGCGTTCGACGCGACGGGCGGCCTCGCGTTCGCGCTCGAGGCGGGCCGCGTGTTCCCTGCGGACCAGTTCTCGGCCGAGTGCGCGTCTGGACCGCACGCTGTCGCCCAGTGCGATCACCGCCGCCATCAGACCCACCGACCCCGCCGATTCGAATCCGAGCAGGTAGGCAAGATCATCGCCCTGGAACATCCTGACCGCTGTCGAGAGGATCACCAGCGCGCCCGAAACGGCGATCGCGCATCGCAGGTGCCCGGACTCCGCGGCCGAGTACAGCGCCACCGCAAGCGGGAGGGCCAAGCCGATGGGCGGGAACCCCAGGGCGTAATACGCCACCAGGACGGCGGCCGTGACGAGCAGAACGGTGACCGGGCGCTGCCGGCGGAAGAAGACCGGTGCGGCGAACAACGCGCCGAACAGGAAGGCGAGCGCAGGTGGCCCCTGCTCGCCGCCCCCGAGATCGGCGGCGATCGCGATGCAGATGATCGCGAACAATCCCCCGGCGAGGAGCGCATCGGTCGTGCGGTCCTGCCGGAACATATTTCCGGCTGCTGGGCTGGTCTGCGCGGAGATGGTCGGTGCCTTTCCTCCGGTCGTGCGTGTGATCACCGTTCCGGGCGGCAGTGACGGAGTACCCGGCGATCCCGCCCGCACGTGTGGCGATCGGCGCTACGTCGGCGAGATTACCGGCGGCCGCCTGGGCCCGGCACAGAAATGCGCGTACGGCGAGGGTCGTCACCTCGCCGTACGCCCGCGAGCGGAACTACCGGGCGTGTCACCCGACCCGAGCCTCGACCGGCACGGGCGTGGACGTGCGAGCCGTGAGCGCCTTGAACAACGCGACGAAGGCCAGGACGGCAGTCACGCCGCTCATGGTCAGACGAACCCAGTGGCCTGTCTCGAACTCGACCGCGGTCTGTCGGAGTACTTCGACAGAATGCACGGCGGTCCCTTCGTCGAACATGATCGTGTTCCGTGGCCAGAAGTAGAAGGCCGAGAACGCGAACTCGCCGAAGACCAGCGAGATCAGGCTCGCCACCGCCCACGGCCGGAGCTTCTTGTCGCGCCGGAGCAGGAACACGGACGCCGCTGCGAGGGCTACCGTCAGCGCACCCAGAGGCGGGAAGAAGTCCGACGGACCGGCTTCCGACATGAACTCGACGGTCAGATCCAGAGACGCCGGGGGATCGTGGAAAACGTTGGGGTAGAGGATGACTGTTTCGGTGAGGATTGCACCGAACGCGATGAGCGTGACCCAGCTGTAGGCCACGATCACCGCGGTACGGGGCGAGAAAGTGTTGTGTGTCATGGTGACGACGCTAGTTTTCCGGCGTGTCACCGTCGTCCGTCCGGCGACGTAACCGCAGTACGACTTCCGACGTAGGCCGGATTACCGGAGTGCGTCCAGCGCCTCGCCGATCGGCGTGTCGCCGTTGTTGAATTCGATGGTGAGACCGGCGGTTTCGGGTCGCTCGAGTACCGCGGCGGCGACGGCCGCCACATCCGCACGCGACACTTCGCCCGGTTCGGTCGCGCCGTGACCCGCGATGTCGATGCGGCCCGTGGGCGGATCCAGCGTGAGTTTGCTCGGCCCGAGGATCGTCCAGTCCAACTCGGCGGCCCGCAGATGCGTGTCGGCCGCGGCCTTCGCCTCGGCGTAGGCGTAGAAACTGTTGTCCTCCGGCACACCGTGATCCGGACGCGACCCGTAGTACGAGATCATCACATACCGCCGGACACCCGCCTGCTGCGCCGCCGTCATCGATGCGATCGCGGCGTCGCGATCCACGGCGTATGTGCGGAGCGCGCTGCCCCCGCCTGCGCCTGCGGACCACACGACCGCATCGTGACCCTGCAGCAACTCGTTGAACGCGAGCGCATCGAGTTGTTCGACGTCGGCAACCACCGGCGTGCCACCGGCGGCGCGCACGTCGTCGGCGTGGTCGGGATTGCGGATGACCGCGCTGACCTCGTGGCCGGCGTCGGAGAGGAGACGTTCGAGGTGGAGCGCCACCTTGCCGTGTCCGCCGAAAACCGCGATACGTGCCATGTCGATGCTCCTAGCGTCGTGGGGAATTCTTCCGGTGAGCATGCCCGTATTCGTTCGTCTCTACGCGTGGGCGTCCTCGGCGCACGCGTTCGAGGGCCGTCGCGACGAGGTGTTCGGCAATGGCGAGGGACGACGTGGCGCCGGGTGACGGGGCGTTGCACAGGTGAACGAGGCGTCCCTGTCCGGCGATGACGAAATCGTCTTCGACGCTGCCGTCGGCGTTCATCGCCTGCGCCCGGACACCGCGCGGTCCGGCGTGCACGACACCGCTGTTGTGGCCGGTCCAAGAGCAGCACCGGCGACAATACCGTTCCGGTGTTACGTAAAAGTGTTACGGTGTGCGGTATGGCCTACAAGTACGAAGCCGTCGCAACCGATCTCCAGCACCGGATGACGTGGAACGAATGGGCAGTCGGCGACCAGCTCCCGGGGATCCACGAGCTCGCGGCTCACTACGCGGTGTCGCCGTCCGTGGTGAAGGACGCGCAGGAAGTGCTGCGGAAGGAGGGGTTCATCGAGACGCGGCAGGGAAGGGGCTCCTTCGTCGTCTCGATCCCGGAACCGGGGGACATGACGCTCGGCATCCGACGGCACCTCGAGGCGATCCGGGCGGATCTTGCCGAGGCCCGCGACGCGGTGGTGCGCGCGGAACGCCGACTCGCGGAGCTGAGCGAAACAGTCGTGTAGGACGCATGACAGGCCTGTGGCCCGCAGATCTTCCGGATCTGCGGGCCACAGGCGTGATCGTCGCGCGGGGGTGTCCCGGCTCAGCGGTTACGGTCCGAGGAGTAACCCCACAGCCAGTCCGTGTACTTGTAGCTCGAGGTGTCGCGGATGCGGAACAACTCGTTGCGAGCTTCGCGGCCGGCACCGTCGAGGTGCCACAGGTCGCCCCACATCCGGCCGGTGGTGAGGATGCGGTTGCAGCGCGGCGCGCGCTCGGCGTTGACGTCCTGCAGGATCTTCGGCCAGTTCGCGTTGTCGCCCTTGTAGTCCTCGGACGCGTAGTCGGCGAGGCACTTGGCATCCTCGAGGGCCATCACGGCGCCCGACGCGAGGTACTGCAGCGGCGGATGTGCGGCATCGCCGAGAAGGAGCATGCGGCCGTCGACCCAGTTGTCGATCGGATTGCGGTCGAACATCGGCCACCAGCGGTCCGTCCACAGGTACTTCAGGGCGGAGCGGACACTTTCGTGGCAGTGGTCGTAGGCGTGCGCGAGTTCCTCGGGGCTGCCCCACTTCTCCTCGCCGCGCAGGAACGCCGGCGACTGGAAGACGGCGACCTGGTTGAGCATCTCGCCCTGGCGAAGCGGGTACTGGATGAAGTGGCAGCGCGGGCCGATGTAGCCCACCACGTCCTCGATGTCCTCTTCGAGGGGGACTTCGTTCATCGGGAAGGTGCCGCGGAACGCGACGTAGCCGGAGCCGACGGGCTTGTCGTCGGACAGCTTGGGACGCAGGCGCGAGTGCAGCCCGTCCATCCCGAGCGCGATGTCACCGATGTGCTCTTCACCGTTCTCGAGGATGACGCGCACAGTGTCGCCCTCGGTGACGACATCGGTCACCGTCGAATCGGTGCGGAGGTCGGCTCCCGCGCGACGTGCAGCGGCAACGAGTACCGAGTGCAGGTCGGAGCGGTGTACCACGAAGTACACGCCGCCGTAGTGCTCCTGGTAGTCGCGGCCGAGGTTCACCTTGGTGAGGATTTCGGCGGTCACAGCGTCGCGGAAGACGAGGTTCTTGGGCAGCACACCCTTGGCGATCACCTCGTCGTAGACGCCGAGCGACTGGAGGATGCGCGAGCCGTGCGGTCCGATCTGGAGTCCGGCGCCCACCTCACCGAACTCGGCGGCGCGCTCGAAGAGCGTGACGTTCGCACCCTTCAAGGCGAGAGCGAGGGCGTTGGCGACGCCACCGATGCCGCCGCCGGCAATCAGTACTCGCGCGTCCTTCAGATCGGACATGACACTCCTTCGGGTGGGGGGAACTGTGAGATCAGTGAGTGAGGATCGGGCCGCGCGGCGCGTCGTGGCGGACGGGGAACTTCTGCCAGATCACGGTGAGCAACAGCGCCGAGATCAAGGCGCTGACGCCGAAGAGGATGAAGTTCGAGTGGGCGCCGAGTCCGGCGGCGAGCAGCCATCCACCGATCTGTGGGGCGGCAACGGCACCGATCCGGCCGACGCCGAGAGCCCAGCCGAGTGCCGTGCCCCGCAGGTGGTCGGGGTAGTACGACGCGACGGCCGCGATGATCAGTGCCTGGGTGCCGTGGGTACCGACACCGGCGATCACGAAGATCAGGTACACCGCGGCGACCGGCGGATCGAGCAGCAGGGTCAGCAGCGCGACACCGGCCATCAGCGCGGCGACGATGCTCGTCGGCACCGAACCCCAGCGCACGCCGCCCCAGGCGGTGACGAACGAGCCGACGACGGCGCCGAGGTTGAGCGCCAGCGCGAAAGTCAGCGCGTTGCCCAGGTCGGTGCCCTCACCTTGCATGAGCTTGGGAAGCCAGGTGCCGAGGCCGTACCACGAGAGCAGGGTCACCACGGTCACCGCCGCGAACATGATGCTCACGGCGCGGAAACGGGTACCGAGCAGTTCCTTGAAGCCGCCCGCGGCGTTGCCGGGATGGGCATCGGGGGCGTGCTTGGGCAGCACCTTGATCGCCAGCGGAACGAGAATGAAGAGCGGGATCAGCGCGAAGAGGAACATCGGGCGCCAGCCCCAGTGGGGAATCACCGGGATGCCCACGAGGGCCGCGATCGAACCGCCGATCGGCACGCCGGACATCATCATCGTCGCGACGGCGGCGCGCCACTTGTTCGGCACCAGTTCGGCAGCCAGGGCGTTGGACGTCGGCACCAGTCCGCCGAGGCCGATTCCGGCGATCAGGCGCAGGATGCCGAAGACCGCAGGTCCGGGAGCGACGGCACACAACGCGGTGAACACGGAGAGGACGACAACGCAGCCGACCACCGCCTGTTTGCGTCCGATCGCGTCGGACAACCGGCCCGCGAGAACGGCACCGATCATCATGCCCAGGAATGCCAGGCTGCCGAGTGTGCCGGCCGTCGAGGAACTGATTCCCCATTCGTCCTGCAGGCTGGGGATCACGTTGCCGTAGACGATGAGGTCGTATCCGTCGAATACGACGAACAGCCAGCAGACGACGACTGCTGCGATGCTGCCGGGAGCCATGGGCAGACGGCGTGCACCGGAGGCGACGGTGGCCCCTGGGGAGATGTGCATGAATCCAACGTTGATGCGCTCACGTGCTCGGTGCAATAAAGTTCTTCTATGCAGAATGCGCCGAAACCAGGCAAACGCATCACGAAGCCGTCGTACTCGCTCGAGTCCGTGGACAACGCGCTGCACCTGCTGCAGTTGCTCCGCGACGTCGGAGCACTGCGGGTGAAGGACGCGGCGGAGGCGCTCGGCACCGCGCCGTCGACCGCGCATCGGCTCCTGGCGATGCTCGTCTACCGGGGCTTCGCCGTGCAGGACGAGAAGCGCCGCTACCACCCCGGTCCCGCGATGGGGGCCGGGCCGGCGAAGCACGGATGGACCAGAGAGCTTGCAGATATCGCGCGTCCGCACATGGAGGCGCTCGCGATGATGACGGGCGAGACCATCAACCTGGTTCTCCGGATCGGGTCGCAGGCACGTTTCCTGTACACGGCAGAAGCGGCAACGATGCTGCGTGTGGGGGACAGGCAAGGCCAGGTACTCCCGGCGGAACTCACCGCGGGCGGGCGCATCCTGCTCGCCGAACTCCCCCGGCGCACGCTCGAACAGCTGTACCTCCGACCGGCGGGCCCGCCGACCATCAGCCAGGGCCCGACCGCATCCGAGACGGACCGGCGGCTCGCTCCCGGTGAGTTCGAGATCTTCGTCAGTGAACTCGAAGCGGCCCGGCGCGTGGGATTCGCCGTCAACGTCGAGCAGACCGAACAGGGCGTCGCGGCATTCGGGGTCGCGGTGCGGAACGGTCGTGGGCACGCGATCGCGGCGCTCACCGCAGCGGTACCCGCGACCCGGTACCGGCAGCACCTGCACGGGCAACTGGTGCAGCAGATGCGGGCGGCGATCCGGGGCCTCGAGGTGGACGTCGCACACATCGAAGGATGAGATCTACGTCAAGATTCCACAGGGAAGAATATTGTGTGCTCTGGCGGACGGTGCGGCATAGGTTGTGATCAACGCCCAACGTGTGTGTCGTTTCGCGAGGAGAAATCATGACCGAGCACGACCCGGAACTGCAGAAGCTCTACGACGATTTCGAGGCCGAGCATCTCGATCCGTTGTGGACGCAGCTCGGGGACCTCATGCCGATGGCGCCGACCTCCAAGGCGGTTCCGTTCGTCTGGAAGTGGTCGACGCTCTACCCGCTCGCGCAGCGCGCGGGCGACCTCGTGCCCGTCGGGCGCGGTGGTGAACGCCGTGCGATCGCCCTGGCGAACCCCGGCCTCGGCGGAGTCCCGTACATCACGCCCACCCTGTGGGCAGCGATCCAGTACCTCGGCCCGAAGGAAACCGCACCGGAGCACCGCCACTCGCAGAACGCCTTCCGATTCGTCGTCGAGGGTGAAGGCGTATGGACCGTCGTCAACGGTGACCCCGTCGCGATGCGCCGCGGTGACTTCCTGCTCACGCCCGGGTGGAACTTCCACGGCCACCACAACGAGACCGATCAGCCGATGGCGTGGATCGACGGTCTCGACATTCCGTTCGTTCACTACACCGACACCGGATTCTTCGAGTTCGGTTCGGACGGCGTGACCGACGAGGGAACGCCGGACATCTCACGCTCCGAGCGACTGTGGGTCCATCCCGGTCTGCGTCCGCTCGTCGGGCTCGACCGCAAGACCAGCTCGCCCATCGCCTGCTACCGCTGGGAGCACACCGATCGCGCCCTCACCGAACAGCTTGCGCTCGAGGACGAGGGTTACGCCGCGACGCCCGAGCCGGGCCACGCCGCGATCCGCTACACCAACCCGACCACCGGCGGCGACGTCATGCCGACGATCCGCGCCGAGTTCCACCGTCTTCGCGCCGGTGCGCACACCCGGCCCCGTCGCGACGTGGGGTCGCTCGTCTTCCAGGTGTTCGAAGGCCAGGGTCGCTTCGATCTCGGCGGAACCCCGCACGATGTTGCCAAGGGCGACATGATCGTCGTCCCGTCCTGGGTCGAGTGGTCGCTCGAAACCGATGAGGGCGTCGACCTGTTCGCGTTCTCGGACGCACCCATCGTGGAGCGTCTGCACTTCAACCGCACCATCATCTCCGAAGGAGCCTGACCCACCATGCGACTTGCAACTCTCCGACTCGACGGCGCAACCGCTGCGGTGCGTGTCGACGACGACTCCACCGCCACCGTGATCGACGGCTACGCCGATCTGTCCGAACTGCTGAACGACGCAGACTGGAAGGCCGTCGCCGAGAAGGCAGCGGGCAAGACCGTCGACCTCGCCGATGCCGACTACGCACCCGTCGTCCCCAGCCCCGGCAAGATCGTGTGCGTCGGACTCAACTACGCCACCCACATCCAGGAGATGGGCCGCGAACTCCCCGAGTTCCCGACGCTGTTCTCGAAGTTCAAGGAAGCACTCACCGGCCCGTACGACGACGTGATCGTCCCGGCGTACGCCGGTTCGCAGCTCGACTGGGAAGCTGAGCTCGCCGTCGTCATCGGCAAGCAGGCGTACCAGGTGTCCGAGGCCGACGCCGAGGAGTACATCGCGGGTTACTCGGTCATCAACGACTACACGATGCGCGACTACCAGTACCGCACGCTGCAGTGGGACCAGGGCAAGACCTTCGAGAAGACCAGCGGCTTCGGCCCCGTCCTCGACACCGACTACAAGCTCGGCACCAAGATCGAAACCCGCCTCGAGGGTGAGGTCATGCAGTCGTCGAACACCAACGATCTGGTGTTCACCCCGGCCAAGCTGGTGGACTACATCTCGCACATCGTCACGCTGCAGCCGGGCGACGTCATCATCACCGGCACCACCGGTGGCGTGGGCCATGCCCGCAAGCCGGCACGCTACATCCAGGACGGCAACGTCTGCGAGGTCACCATCGAGGGCCTCGGGTCCGTCAAGAACAAGACGATCATCAAGTAGGAGAAGGAAGACCGTGGGATTCAACGATCTCGAACTCTCCGAACGCCTGCTCATCGCACGGCGCGGTACGGCGTACCTGTCGCAGCGGCTCGCGGAACTGACCGACGACGAACTCGCCGGACCCACCCTCCTCGACGGGTGGACCCGCCAGCACCTGACGGCGCATATCGGGTACAACGCGGCCGCACTGTGCCGGTTGATGGATTGGGCTGCCACCGGTGTGGAGACCCCGATGTACGCCTCCACCGAGCAGCGGGCGCAGGAGATCGCCGAGGGCGCCACGCTGAGTCCCGCCGCGCTTCGTAACCTGTTCGCTCACACCGTGGCCCGGCTCGACGAGAAGTGGCGTCACCTGCCGGAGTCCGCGTGGCAGGCGCAGGTCCGGACCGCGCAGGGCCGCTTGGTTCCTGCCGAGGAAACTGTCTGGATGCGCACGCGTGAGGTCTGGATCCACGCGGTGGATCTCGACAACGGCGGACGCTTCGGTGATTTCCCGAAGGTGGTCCTCGAGTCGCTGCTCGACGACATCGTCGGCATGTGGCGGAAGAAGGAACTCGGCGCGGGTATCGCACTCGAGGTCGACGGCGGCAGCACGATCGCCGTGACGCCGGACGCGGAACCCATCCACGTGGTGCGCGGTTCGCTTCCCGCAGTGGTGCGGTGGGCCGCCGGACGCGGCGCCGTCGGCGTCGAAGGCGGAGACCTGACGCCCCCGCGCTGGCTCTGATCCGATCGAGACGAAAGGCCCCTTCCATCCGAGATGGAAGGGGCCTTCGCCATGGTGTGACCTAACTGGTCGGTCGACAGCGACCGAGGCACGAAGGGCCCCTCCGCGCATGCGCGGCAGGGCTCTTGTTCCGGTGGTCCACCTCGCCGGACGGCGAGCAGGGGCCTAGGTGTGCGTACCGTCCTGCTCGGTGTCATGAGGTCCGGAGTCGTGGTCCGGGTGCTCGCCTTCGTGCTCACGATGGTGGGCACCGGGTCCGCGCTCGTCGCGCAAGCCGTCGCCCGGTCCGCGCTCTGCACGAGGTCCGTCACCCTCCTCGGGTCCGGTCTCGCGGTCCGAATGCGGTCCTCGCGGTCCGTCGGGCCGCTCTCCGCCGTGGCGCGTGCGGTCACCCGATTCGCGTTCGGCATCACGCTGCGCGTCCGGAGCCGTCGCCGAGTCCGGACGTTCGCGGCCCCGATCGGTGGAGTCGTGGGTGTCCTGGCCGTCCTCCGCTTCCTGCATGTCGTCCTGGGTCTGTGCCGTCACTTCGCCCGGACCTGTGGGTTCGTCGGAGTCCACTGCGGTTGCGATCCCCACCGAACCGGCTGCCACGGCCACTGCCGCGACACCCGCGATGAGCCATCGCTTGTCGATGCGCATTTCCGCACCCCTTTCCTTACTGGTCCTCAGTACCGAAGGTAGGAGCGGGACATGAAACATTCCTGAGAAAGAAGTCAGAAATCGACGTGCATTTCGGACCGGATGGGTTGTGCTGCACAGGGTCTTGTGTCCGGAGGCACACACACAGGGGGCCCGCACCGATCGGTGCGGGCCCCCTGTGCTCGGCCGTGTCAGGCGAGCGATTTCGCCATTCCTCGCTGCACGGCAGCGATGATCTGCGGGCGCAGTTCGGCGGCGGGAACGATCCGGTGCACCGAGCCCATCCGCTGGGCACGCTGGATGTTGTGGATCGCCTCGAACTCCGCAGCGACCTCGCCGAGCTTTTCGGACCGTACCGCGACGCGCAAGGCGCCCAGTTCGACACCGAGACGGGACTTCTCCCCGTCTTCGGCTGCCGCCAGACGTGACTCGATCTCCGTGATGCGGGGATCGCTCGCCGTGCGCTTGTTGACGTCCCGGGTGAAGACCACCGCGGCAGCGGGAGCGCCGCCGAGAACGGACGCGAACGAGCCTTCGACCGCAAGTACTTCCATGTTCTCGTTCAGTGCGCCCGAGAACACGACGAATGCTCCGCCGTGGTACCGGGACACCACCACGAAGACGATGGGACCGTCGAAATTGACGATGGCCCGGCCGATTTCGGCGCCGTACTCGAGCTGCAGGTTGCGCAGCGACTCGGGTGATCCGTCGAAGCCCGACAGATTCGCGAGCACCACGAGCGGCCTGTTTCCGCTTGCGGCATTGATGGCGCGGGCCGTCTTCTTCGACGACTTCGGGAACAACGTCCCGGACGTCCATTGGTCCGGCCCGTCTGTCGGGAACCAGCCCTTGCGGGGGATGGCGCGCGACTCGATCCCGATCACGCTGACCGGGGTACCGCCCAGGTGCGCGTCGAAGACCACCGAGGTGTCGGCGTCGGCCATGTCGGCCCACCGTTCGAGCACGGCGTGGTCCTGGTCGACGACCGAGCGCATCACGGTGCGGATGTCGAACGGCTTCTTGCGATCCGGATTGGTGTCGGACGAGAAGATCTCGCCGACCGTGGTGAAGTCGCTCGACGGGTGGACGTGCGGGTAGAGGCGCACGTCGCGATCGACCGGGTCGGCGGAGTCGGCTTTGCGCGGGAAGCGCTCGCCGGGAGCGACATAGGCGTGCGCGTAGTGCGCAAAGAGTGTTTCGACCGCTACTCGGAGATTCGGCGCCCAGTACTGGGCCTGGCCGTTCGGACCCATCACGCGGTCGTATCCGCCGATACCGAAGTTGTCCTCCGCGGACACTCCGCCGGAGTAGTCGAGCGACTGCTTGCCGGTGAGCACCATCGCGCTGTCCGGGGTCATGACGAGAATGCCCTTGGTGTGCATGAGCATCGTCGCCTCGGCGTTCCAGTACGGCTGCGCCCCGACGTTGATACCGGTCACGACGATGTTGATCTCGCCGCCGTTCTGGGTGAACGTGATGATGCGGCGCAGACCCCGCGACACCCAGTCCATGTTCTCGGTACCCGAGTCCATGGAGATCGTGGCACCCGACGACAACGCGAACCACTCGACCGGCGCACCGAGACTCTCGGCAAGGTCGATCGCGGCCACCAGGCGCGAGCACTCGGCTTCGGCGACGGTGCCGAGTGCCTTGGTGGGATCTCCGAACAGAGCAACCCGGGTCATGCCCTCGGGATAGCGGGGCGTCGGAGTGTCCACGATGCCGACGATGAGGCCGGCGGTGTTGCGGCCGTACGGGCGGTCGACGGCGCCGAACTGTCCCTGCTCGTCGAAGTCGTACTCGACGAACGTACCGTCGCTGCCGGTCAGCAGCGGAATCAGCTCGTAGGGGTACACGGTTCCGCGGGCCCGCGAGCGCTGCACCTTCTGGGTGTACTCGTCGAGCGGCTTGAGCGGTTCCTTGGGCGGCTCGGTGACCCGCACGACGACACCGGCGCCGGAGCGGTACGAGAAGCGCAACGCGACTTCACGCGCGGGCTGACCCGGGTTCTCGCGCAACCATCCGATGACGGTGATCTCCTCGAGGCCCGCACCCACGGTCAACGGTGCGGCACTGCGGGCGATCCGGCGCAGATCCTTCACGTCGAGGTCGACGACGGGCCAGACGTAGAGGACCACACGGTTCGTATCGAGGCGTCGTCCACCGCGTGCGGCCTGGGCGCGGCGCATGCCGTCGAGCGAACTCGCGAGGGCGCGTTCGAAGGCGGGCAGGCTCACGATCCGGCCGCTGTCGTCGCGCTGCTGGGTCAGATCCCGCACCTCGGTGAGGGCGATGAAGCGCTCGTCGGACGGATTGTCCCGCGCGACAATGTGATAGAGGTACGTGTCCGGGTTGGAGGGCAGGCGCGTGCCGTCGAAGTTCTTCAGTCGCCACAGATCGAGACGCTGCCCCGTCAACGGGTGGATGTCGCGGATATTGCTTTCCTCGGCGTACCCGGATTCGTAGGCGCGGAAGGTGAATACGTGCTCTTCGGCGATATCGGTGTGGCACACCGTCACCGTCACGCGTCGTGCGCGCGCGATGATCTCGCGGGTGGACAGGACCGAGGACAGCGCCGCGGCCTGAGCGTCCGCGTCGGCCGGCGCGTCCTCCCAGGCGACGTACAGGTCGATCACCAGGTTCTCGACACCGGGCAGCGTCGACGCCGATTGCTCGATTGCGTCGAGTACCGAGGTGAGGCCGGAATGCGATGTCTCCGCGGAGATCAGGTACAGCCGGGTACCCCGCAGATCGAAGTTACCGGTGACGAATTGGCGCCCGTCGACGACGCACGACCGCACGTCCTCGAGGGTCCGGATCTTGTAGGCGCGTCGCGTGATGACTTCGAGCAGCGGACCGGGGACGGTGCCGGGGCGTGAAATCTGCTGGGCGAGAAGGTCGATGAGAGGTTCGGGCGTGGTGACGAGGGACTCGATGCGCTGCGAGTAGTCGGCAGCCTGCGGGTGCTCGGCGAGGTAGGCGAGCGAACCGCGCACCCCGTCGTACACCTGCTCGCGCGCCTTCCGGATCATCGGCTCTTCGAAGTAGCTGTAGCGCAAGTTGCGTGCGGTGTCGCCGATGACCGGGAAGCGGACCTGCGTCGCGACGATCAACCGGTCGAGGACTTCGTTGAGTTCGTGGGAGACGCCGGCCTCCGTGTCGTGGCGGTCGGTCCAGCGCTCGAGCAGTGCGGTGACGACCGGCACGTGCGTCTCGATACGTTCGAGCGCGAGGAACAGCCGGTATACGGCGTCTTCGAGGTCGGGGGTGCGCGCGAGGTCGGTCACGTCGTAATGGCGCAACGCGCGCGAGAGGCGAGCACGGAAGCTGTCGGGCAGACCGCCTACTTCGACGTCGAGCGACTGCAGATAGCCGTGGAAGAACTCGCGGGGGCTGTGCACGCGGTCTTCGGTGTTCCGCTCTTCGTCGGTCGGACGGTTTCGCGAAAGGTCGCAGACGTCTGCGAACGTGGTCAGCAGAGCGAGTTCGGCGCGCACGAGATCACACGACCGCACACCTGCCGAGAGACGCTCGTACTCGGCGAGAAGCGCCGCGGTCCGTTTGGCCGAGACGTCGTACCCGGTGATGAGCGCTCCGAGCGAATCGAGCCGCGCCAGCGCATCCGCAGCGAGATCGTCGCTGAGCGCCGGTCCGGGGGTGGGGAACTCCACGCGCTCGACGGCTTCGGTGACGACTTCTTCGACGATCTGGTCGACGCGCAGCAGCGGGGCGCCGGCGTCCACCTGGGCGTTGACGACGGCGAGGATCTCGCGGACCTTACCGGCGAACGGAGCGCGGACCGCGGTCTCCATCTTCATCGACTCGAGAACGACGAGCGTCTGCCCGGCTTCGACCTCGTCGCCGACCGCGACGGGGACGGCAACGACGACAGCGGGCGCCGGAGTGCGGACGACTCCGGCCTCGTCCTGGCTGATCTGGTGGCTGATCCCGTCGACCTCGACGAGGAAATGGGCGGGCCCGGCTATCGAGACGACGTGGTGGCGGCGACCGTCGAGCGTGAGCCGCGATTCGTAGTCTCCGAGACGTTCGAGTTCGACGTCGAACTCGGTCACTCCGGTGTCGAGCCGGTAGCGGTGCGGTCCGACCTGGCCGACCACGAGTTCGTACGCCTGACCCTGGTAGCTCAGTTCGATCTTGCGGCCGACGGCATGTCCGGCGCGTGGCCGGCCGCCGCGTGCGGACGCGAGGAACGCGGTGCGCTCGCGGGCTTCGTCGGCGTTGTAGACATCGACGGCGGTCGCGACGAGTGCGATGTCGGCGACTCGCGTCGGCCCGGACTCGCTGCCGGCACCGGTGCGGTCGAGCCAGCCGGTGTCGGCGGACGCGTCGACGACCTCCGGGCGGTCGAGCAGGTCGAGCAGGAACGATTTGGTCGTGGTGCCTCCGTCGAGGACGACCGTGGTTTCTCGCAGGGCGGTGCGCAGGCGTGCGAGCGCTTCGCCGCGGTTCCGTCCCCAAGCGATGACCTTGGCGACCATCGAGTCGTAGTCGGGAGGGATCACGTCTCCCTGCGCGATGCCCGTGTCCACCCGCAGGCCGGACCCCAGCGGGAATTTGAGCAGTTGCACCGTGCCGGGCGCGGGCGCGAACCCGTTGGCGGCATCCTCGGCGTTGAGCCGTGCCTCGACCGCGTGGCCGAATTCCGGCGGGCAGTCACCCACGAGGGGCTCTCCGGAGGCGACGAGGATCTGGAGTTTGACGAGGTCGATGCCGGTGGTGACCTCGGTGATGGGGTGTTCGACCTGCAGGCGGGTGTTGACCTCGAGGAAGGTGAACGTCTTCAAGTGCGGCTGGTAGAGGTACTCGACGGTTCCGGCGCCGCAGTATCCCGCGGCCCGGACGAGGTCGGCGGACACCGAGCGCAGGTGGTCGGACTGTTCCGCGGTGAGCAGCGGGGAAGCCGATTCCTCGATGACCTTCTGGTTCTTGCGCTGGATGGAGCAGTCACGCACGCCGGGAGCCCACACGTTGCCGTGCGTGTCGGCGATGACCTGCACCTCGACGTGGCGCGCGTCGGTGACGAGGCGTTCGATGAAGACGACGGGGTCGCCGAAGGACCGTTCGGCTTCGCCCTGCGTGCGCTCGAGTGCCAGTTCGAGTTCGTCTTCGGCGTAGACCTTCCGGATGCCGCGGCCGCCACCGCCGGAGCGCGCTTTGATGATGAGCGGGTAACCGATGGCCTGGGCATGACGACGCGCGTCGGCGCGGGACTCCACGGGTCCGCCGGACCACGGGGCGACCGGCACCCCGACCTTCTCGGCGAGCAGTTTGGCTTCGACCTTGTCCCCGAGGAGACGCATCGCATCCGCGGACGGACCGATGAATGTGATGTTCAGCCGCGCGCACAGGTCGGCGAAGACGGGATCTTCCGCCACGAATCCCCAGCCGACCCAGACTGCGTCGGCTTTCGCTTCGAGGAGTGCGCGCTCGAGTTCTGCGTGATCGAGGTAGGAAGTCGCGGCCGTCGTCGAAGGGCGAAGGGTGACGCCTTCGTCGGCCTGACGGACGAACATGGCACGGCGTTCGGCGTCCGTGTGCAGAGCGATCGTCTTGATGCCGTAGCCGTGTTCGGAGTTGAGCTCCCGGACTGCCCGGATGAGGCGGACTGCCGCCTCACCCCGGTTGACCACTGCGATCCGCTTGAACATACTCGTTGCCACCGTTCTCCATGGTTGTGCGCGTGGGTGCCGCGCGTCGAAAGCTCCACCCCGATGAGGAAGACAATTTATCCGGTCTTCGGTTCCTACGTCACGGATCGGTAAACGTGAGCGGGAACATCGATCGGTCGGCTCCTCGTGCTGTGTGGTGGGCATGCGTGTGTCGATCGCCGACGCTGTGGTTCTGTCGAACCGAATCGTCAAGGCGGTGCGAACGCGCCCCTGTCCTCATCCGGTGGCCGTCGCCATCGACGACACACACCCCCGTGCGGATGGAAACGCCCCGTACGGGTAACAGCATGGCCGAAACATGAGGCTTTGTCACGTTTGGCTTCCCGAATCGGCGTGACCTGCGGAAACCGTTCCTTTTTCGGGTCTCGAACGTTGCCGTACAGGGCTTTTCGGGGGTCGTCCGCGGGAAAGAGGGCCGGCTGCGGTGGGCTCGTTCGCTCGTACCGCGCGGTAACACCGGTGGGTAACTTGCAGCGGGGCCGACTGCCCTCGTCGTACCGCCGGGTAGGCGTTTGTGCCGCAACGATTTTGACAATCCACGAGCGCATGTGGACCGATGGAGGATCGTGCCCGGCTCTTTCTGTGACATCGATCACGAATGGTGAATACGGCGTCCGCTCAATCGAACTGATGCGCCCGCACGCGCGTGCCGAAGTCTCGTCCGGGCAGTGCGAGGTCCGTCGCCGGGCCGATCGAAGACCGCGGTTTTCTGGGACAGTGGAAGACAGTAAGGCGACGAGGAGGCCCCGATGCCCGGCTCAGACCGACCCGAAGTATCCGACGAGTTCGAAACGCCCGACCTGCGACGGAAACGCATCGCGGGACAGGTGCGCCGTTGGTGCGATCGGTGTGCCATCGACGGCAGGCACGGCCCGCTCTCGGATGCGGCGGCACTCGCGCTGGCCGCGGGTCATCTCGACGAATCGGCACGCACGGTCCTCGCGAACCGGCGGCGTGCCGGTCGGCGATTCCCCACCGTCGACGGTTTCGGAGCGTTGCGCCTTCTCTCCGACGAGCATGCTCATCTCGTGGCCCGCCTGGGCAGGCAGCGTCCCGGGGCCGCCCGCCTGGTCCTCGAATACCGCGCGAACGAACTCGCCAAGCGCCTCCGCGCTGCCGAGCAGACCATCGTGCATTCGCCGTCGCACTACGCGCAGGGTGTGCGTGCGGTTCGCAGGGATCGCCGCGATGGGCTCCACCTCGAACTCGATCAGCGAGAAGCGTTGTTCGCGGCGTTGCGGCAGACTCCGGCGCCGCTGCCGGTCGCGCCCGCCGAACAGGCCCGAGGTGCCGCCCTGTCCGTGGCGGTGGACCGCGTGTCGCGGTGGTCGGAGCGCACCCCCGCCGCAGACGCCGGCCGTCGAGCGGCGGATCTCCTCGCGCGCCGGATGCCGGAGGACGACGACCGGTTCGTCGACCGGTACGACACCCTGTTGTTCCTGGCGGGCTCCCTCTACGACCGGATCGAGTCGTCGGCGGCGTGGCGCTCCGAGTACTTCGCGGTACAGCGGGCCCAGCTCGATCTGGCCGAGGAAATCACTCAGATCGCCGTCGATACGGTGTCGTTGCGCGGACTGCTCGCGGAATTGGGCGCCGCGATCGGGAGTATCCCGGGCGAACGGGGCGCCGGCGCACGGGCTGCGCTGGACGCGCGGGTCGCGGCGCTCGATCCCGTGTGGGACCAGCTTCTCGCCCGGGTGGCGGCGCTCGCCAGGATCGGCGATCTGCTCGGAAACGCGGAAAGCCGGATGGGCATGGTCGACGTCGCACGCCGCACCGCGAGCCTCGACGAGCGTATCGACGATCTCATCGGGCGGTCGGGCGCGCGCGAGCTCTCGGCCGAGAACACCGACTTCGTCGGAGACCAGTTCGGGTCGGCCGCGGAACTCATCGGTTCGCTGCACACCGCGCTCCGGAGCGACATTGCGGAGCTCACCGGCAAGGATTGACCGTGTCCGTTGTGTCCGGTCACAGGTTTCCCGCGTGTGGCAGGGTCCGGCCACCCAGTCCCCAAAATGTGAGACGCCTCACTGGTGCAAATGTCCGATTCGGTGGTAGCTTCCTCGCGTTCATCTGGGGGTCGAATGACGGGGGTGGCGTGGGTGTTTGCACGACGGGTATCGGCAGGGGTAGCAGCCGGAGTCATGGCGATGGTCATCGCAGGATGCGGGGGGGATCCTGCGGTGACGGTGGTGGACGATCCCCAGCTCGAATCAGCGTTCAGCGAGGTGCTCGCCGGCGGTCAGGAACGCACGCTCGGTGATCTCGCGCAGGTTGCGGACCTGCAGGGGGAGGACTGGGACCGGATGTACTACTTCCGTGTTCCTCTGCTCATGAGCGAGGTCAACCGCATCCTCGATACCTCGGGTCTCGTGTGGAAGGACCTCCCGACGGTGGGCGCCGAAGGGATGATCGTGTTCATGTCGGAAGGGCGCGTGGTGCACGCGGTCGTCGACCGCGCGCCTGCGCTTGCGCTCAGCGGGTTCGCAACTGCCGACTCGGTCGTCCGCGCGGATACCTCGGGCGGGCTGGAGAGAGTCGGTGTCGAGGCGAAGGGCAGATAAGACCGGACGTCATGTTTGTCCGGATCGCGGTGTACGTTTCTATCGGAAGAGCAGTCGATCTTTCCGAAGAGGTGCACGGTGGCGCGGGTAATCGCGACGATCAACCTGAAAGGTGGCGTCGGTAAGACCACGACGACCGCGGCGTTGGGCGAGTTCATGGCCGCCGAGTTCGGGCAGCGGGTACTGCTCGTCGACCTCGACCCCCAGACGAACCTCACCACCATGATGATCGGTGAGGAGCGCTGGAAGGAACTCAACGAGCTCGACCGCACCCTTGCGGCGCTGTTCCGGGGTGCGATCGAATCCGATACCGCCTCGTTCGACATCGAGAAGGCCCTTCAGCACGACGTCTCGCCGGTCCGGGCCGTGCGCGGGGTGGATCTCCTGGCGTCCTCGCTCGATCTCATCGAGATCCAGGAGGGTCTCAGTCACCGGCAGTACGCGGACCCGGGGTCGCATCGGCCGATCGAGATCCTCACGAAGGCGATCGAACCGATCGCCGATCGATACGACTACATACTCCTCGACTGCCCGCCCAACCTGGGCATGCTCACGCTCAACGGTTTGAGATCGGCCGACGGGTATCTGATCCCGACCATCCCGGACATCCTGTCGACGTACGGAATTCCCCAGCTGCAGAAGCGTATTCAGGAGTTTGCGCAGCGCACGGGTCATCCCCTCCGGGAAATCGGTCTGGTCATCACGAAGTATCGCAGCGCTTCCAACCTCCACCGCAGCATCATCGAACAGTTGCAGCGTGACGACCGGATCGCCGATGTCGTACCCGCGTGGGTTCCGGAAGCGAACCAGATCGCCGCCTCCGCGGAGTTCGTGCCGTACGGCACTCTCAAACGCAAGTACGGCAACACGGGGCAGTTCGACGCGCTGCGGATTCTCACCGAGACGATTCTGATGAACGCGCAGGTGTACCTGTGACGAAACCGGATACCGGCGAGGCTCGTCTGCGCATGCAGATCGGCGAAGCGACCGCGGCACTGCTCAGGCTCGACGACACCGCGCCGGGGACGGCGGGACAACTCGTCGCGCTCGTCCGGGTCGTCGCCGACGAAGCGGCCCGTACGCCCCGCTTCGCGAAGTCGCTGTCGACCGTGCTCTCGCAGGGAGCGTTGTCACCGGGAGCGGGACCGGCATCCGGGCCAGGAGGCGCCTCGAACGTCCGATATGCGCTCGGTGCGGCGGACCCCGAAAACACAGCCCCGGCTCACGACACAGCCCCGGAAGGGAGCGTAGCCCCGGCGCAGAAAGCGCCTGCTCGTCGCGGCAAGCGCGCGCCCGGCCCGTTCGACCCGTTCGCTGTCTACCGCGAAGCCGGCGAGCCCGGGCTGCGGGTGCAACTCGACGCCCTCGACGCGGAGCGGCTCAAGGACATCATCGCCGAGCACGCGATGGACTACGACAAGCTCGCGATGCGGTGGCGCACGCCCTCGAAACTGCGTGATCGCATCGTCGAACGGGTCAAAGCCCTGACCACGAAGGGGGACGTATTTCGGTGATGCTTCACAGAAACTGTCGTTACCAGGCTGAGACCCGTAGGGTTACCAGCAGACCCCCCGAGTTGTGCGGCGACGCCGTCACGCCACCTCGCGTCGGTTTTCGTGCACGAGAGAAGGACAGCAGGCATGGGTGATATCGCAGGTCAGGGCATGGCCGCTTTTGTGACGGACGTTCAACAGCGCGGCGGACGCGCAGAACCTCTCGACGACCAGCGCACCGTCAAGGTCCGCGGTACGGACGGGGTCAAGCGGGTGGTCCGCGTGCGGACCACCGAGGGCGGACCGTGGCTCGCACGTCGGCAGGACGGCATCGCCGGCAGCGACGAGACCGGGTCGTCGCACTGGGTCTTCGTCGACCTCGGGCAGAAGCCCCCCGCGTTCTATATCGTCGAGTCGGCCGAGATCGAGGCCGGGATCGAGGAAGAGGTCGCGCTGTGGCTCACCGAGCGCCCGGGCCGGACCGCGACCGGGAGTCATCCCATCCCGCTCAGTGGTGTTGCGCACGGCCTCGACCGCTGGGACCTGCTGGGGCTCGACGCGGTCAAGGACACCACTCGTACGTGCGCTCCCACGCGGCGCAGCCCCCGCCGGACGGCAGCCCCCGCAGCGCGTCCCGCAGCGCAGCCGGAAGAGGTCGACCCGCGCGTCGCGGTGTGCGCCGATGTCGGCGGTTACCGCGTGCAGGGACGCTTCGACACGACTACGGGCGCGCTCGAGATCACGCGGGGACCGATGGAGGGGCGACGTTTCCCCGACCCCACCACCGCCGCCGACGCTGTCGCGGGTTTCCTCAGCGGCGACATCGAGTCGCACGACGGAGACACGTTCTGGCGTCTCGACGGACCGAAGGCCCCCGCGCTCGGTGAGTACCTCGCACGTAGCAGCTGAGCGGTCGGCGAGCGGCCCTGCGCGACCCGTGCCCGCGTGGCCGGGCGGTTACGACACCGGGGTGTAGTCGGTACCCGTCCGCAACCACAGCGCGCCGGCTCCGGCGGTTGTTCCCTGCTCCTTCAGTTCGCGTTTGAGGATCTTGTTGGTCGCGGTGACCGGCAGGTCGGCGTCGATCCGGACGTGGCGCGGCCACGCCTTCGGTGACAGATCTGCCTGAGCAGCAAGGAATTCGGAGAACTCATCCGGGGTGAGTGTGGTGTCGTCGCGGAGCACCATGGCTGCCATCACCTGGTCGCCGACGTGTTCGTCGGGAACACCGTAGACCGCGACCCGGCTCAGTTGCGGGAGCCGCTGGAGGATCCGTTCGATCGGTGCCGCCGCGAGGTTCTCACCGTCCACGCGCATCCAGTCCGCGGTGCGGCCGGCGAGATAGATCCAGCCTTCGGCGTCCTTGTATGCCAGATCTCCCGACCAGAACATGCCGTGCCGCATCCGCTCGTCGGTCGACTCCTGATCGTTGTAGTAGCCGGTGAAGAAGCCGCCCCCTTGCGTGTTGACGAGTTCGCCGATGGCCTTGTCCGCGTTGCTCAAGGCACCGTTGTGGTCGAACTCGGCAGGTGCGCACTGCGTGACGGTGACGGAGTCGTACACCTCCACCCCGGCGAGTCCTTTTCCGATGGAGCCTTCGGGCGTGCCCTCCTCGCGGGTGATGATGACGGCTGTCTCCGTCGAACCGAAGCCGTCCCATACGGTGCACCCGAACCGCCTCGCGAACTCGTCGATGTCGCGGTCGGTTGCCTCGTTGCCGAAGGCCACCCGCAGCGGATTGTCGGCATCGTCCTTCTGTTCGGTCGTCGCCAGAAGGTATGCGAGAGGCTTGCCGACGTAGTTCATGTACGTCGCTCCGTAGCGGCGGATGTCGTCGAGAAAGGCCGACGCGGAGAACGTCGCCGGCGCCATGGCTGCGCCGCTGCACAGCGACACGCACCACCCGGCGAGGATCGCGTTCGAGTGGAACATCGGCATCGACAGGTAGGCGATGTCGTCCGAGGTGATCGAGAAGCGCGACACCAGGTTGTTGCCCGCGAAGATCACCATGATCTGAGCGAGCAGAACGGGTTTGGGGTCGCCGCTCGTACCGGAGGTGAAGATCAGCATGAACGGGTCCATCATCTCCACCTCGCGGTACGGCTCGAGGGGAGGCGCACCTTCGACCAGCAACCGCCACTGCGGGCTCGCGACGTCGAGCACCGTGATGTCACCGAGATCGAGTCCGTCGAGGAGCGGGGCATGCGCCGGATCGGTGAGCACCACCTGGCAATCGGCGCGTCGGATGTCTCCGGCCAGGCTCTCGCCGCGTCGCGTGGTGTTGATGCCGACGAGGGGGAACCCTCCGAGCCCTGCGGCCGCCACAGCGTGCAGCATGTCGGGTGTATTGCCGAGTAGCGTGCCGACATGCACCGGCCGGGTGTGGTCGAGAATCGAAAGCAGTGCCGAGGCCTGAGCCGACGCCTCCGTCAGATGCTCTCGCCAGGTCCAGCGTCCGGTGTCGTGAACGATCGCCGCGGTGTCGTCGTCGAGTAGTGCGCGCAGTGCCTGCTGAACGGTGTCGGCCATGGTGATCGTCCTCAGTGTGGTGGGAGGGGAGAGACGGGGTCGCCGGAGACCTCGGGGGTGTCCGGCTTCGGAGTCGAAGAGTCCGCGAGATGCCGTGTCAGGAAGAAGATCTGGTGCGTCACTGCCGGCTCGAACCAGTCTTTCCCGGGCCACACGTCGAAGTGGTCGCAGGGATAATGGCGAACCTCGGCGCGCGCCCGGAAGGCTGCCTGGGCAGCGGAGTGGGGTGGCGCACTGCGATCGAAGTCCGCGATCTGCACCAGTACCGGGCACCGGATCGACGCGGCGTGGCGGCCGGGGCGGTAGGTACCGAGTTCCAGCACGATCGTCGCGTCGACTTCGTTGCGCCAGGTGGGGCCCGCGATGGCGAGATAGCCCTCGCGGTGCCCGTCGAGATTCAACGCTGCGATGTCGCCGGGTTCCCCGACCAGCGGAATCATGTTGGCACCGCGACCGATTCGTGATCCGACTTTGCTTCGAACGCCCGTGGCGGTGGATCTCAGCAGGCTCGCCGCCGGTGTGTGACGCGCGGCGAGCAGTCCGGCGGCGAGGCCGTCGACCAGCGGTGTGAGTGCCACAACCGCTGCGATACCCGAGTCGTGTGCGGCGATCGTCAGGACATGACCACCCGACAGCGAGACACCCCACAGTACGACGCGATCCGGGTCCACTCCGTCGAGGCGCCGCGCCGCGTCGATCGCGGCGCGGTAATCGGCGAGTTGGCCGTCGAGGTCCACGCGCTGACGGTCGTCCCCGCCGGACGAGCCGAACCCTCGATAGTCGAACGCCACGACGTGCATCCCCGCATCGGCGAAGCGTTCCGCGAACGGGGTGAGTCCGGAGTCCTTCGTTCCTCCGAGTCCGTGCGCCATGATGACGACCGGCGCTCGTCCGGACGCGTCGAGCCGTCCCGGTTTCGCGGGGAAGTGCCAGGCGTCGACATCGGCGTCGCGTGACCGGAACTGCAAGGAGTGGAATGTCATCGGTCGCCTCCGTGGGCACGGGCTAGTCCGGCAGGCAGTTCGTGTGTGCGGATGTCGTGCTCGTACGCGAAATAATCGAGTTGCTGGGTGTGCCGTGGACGATCCAGCATGTGCCCGGTGAATTTCTGCTGGTCCGCGACGATGACCCGTTCCATCTCGTCGTCCGCGGGCAGTGCGTAGCGACCGACGGCATACGCGGCGATCACCCGCGCCTGACATTCGACGAAGGGGAACAGCGTCGGCGTCGCCTGTGCGAAACCGGCGAAGGCGAGGTCGGGGAGTCCCGGTGCGAAGATCCGTTTGTAGAGCGCGATGTGATTGTCCGGCGCACTGAGGAAATCGGGTTCGAAGAACGGGAACGTGATGTTGTAACCGGTCGCGTAGACGGCGATATCGATCTCGGTCGAGCTACCGTCGACGAAATGCACTGTGCGGCCGTCGAACCGCTCGATGTCGGGTTTCGGGGTGATGTCGCCCGACCCCAGGCGCAGTGGCAACTCCACCGACTGCGTGGGGTGGGCTTCGAAGAATTTGTGGTTGGGCGACGGAAGACCGTACAACTCCGGCCTGCCGGAGAGCAGGGGTTGCCCCCACTGTGCGAGCTTGCGCTGCCAGGCCAGCGGTACGTAGGGCACCGTCCGGTAGTACTTGTCGGCGGGGCGCCCGGCGATGTACTTGGGAACGATCCACGCACTCGACCGAGTCGAGAGCGTCACCTCCGTCCGAAGCGTTCTCGATGACAGTTCGACGGCGATGTCGGCGGCACTGTTGCCGATGCCGACGACAAGAATGCGCTTGCCCGCGAAATCGAGCGGAGTCTGCGGATCGATGTAGTGGTGGGAGTGCATCGCCACCCCGGTGAAGTCGCCCGGAAATCGGGGGACCCGGGGGTCCCAGTGATGGCCGTTGGCGACAACGAGGAACTCGAACCGCCGGGTGCCGCCGTCTGCCAGGTCGAGTTCCCAGCCCCCTTCGTCCAGGCGCCGGGCGCGGAGCACCTCGTTGCCGAACTCGATGTTGTCGCGGAGGCCGAAGGCGTCGGTATATCCGTCGAGGTAGTCCTTGATCTGGGAGTGGTGAGGAAAATCGGGATACGACGCCGGCATCGGATAGTCCTTGAACGACAACTGATGCTTCGACGTGTCGATGTGCAGCGAACGGTAAGCACTGCTGCGTCCGTTGGGGTTACCGAAGGCCCAGTTCCCGCCCACGCGATCGGACATCTCGAAGCACGTGTAGGGCACGCCGTAGTCGGACAGCATCTTGCTCGTGGTCAGGCCGCTGATTCCCGCGCCGATGACAGCGGTACTCGGTGCCGACATGTATGACCTTCCCCCAACGTCGGGTGAATCCGGAGTGTTCGGTGACGACGGTCACAATGTAGAACACGTTCTCGGGTAGAGCCATGCCTTGTCCGCGCCGCCGGGACCACACCGCCGCACCGGCGTGGATCGCGGTTACTTTCCCGGGTTCGTGGCGTCCGGCAGCGGCGATGCCATCGCGGCGAGGTGCGCGAGTAGATCGGGGTAGCGGCGCGTGTGGGCGCCGCCGTTGAGGTCGATCGTCGCTCCGGTCATCCAGGTCGCCGCATCGGAGGCGACGAACGCGACCACCTCGGCGACCTCCTCAGGACGTCCCGCGCGTCCGAGAGGGGTGTTCTCGAGATAGTCCTCGCGCAGACCGGGCACCAGCGCGACTCCCGCTGTGAGCGGGGTGTCGACCAGTCCGGGGGAGACGGCGTTCACTCGTACTCCTCGTGCACCGAGTTCGAGCGCCGCAACCTCGGTGAGCATGAGGACGCCCGCCTTCGCCGCACAGTACGCAGCCATTCCGGGAGCGGGTTGCCGTCCGTTGAGCGACGCGATCGTGGTGATGCTGCCGCCGTCGCGCACCACGCGCCCCGCATGCTTCATGACCAGAAAAGCACCGGTCAGGCACACATCGACCGTGGTCTGCCAGTCCTCGAGCGCGAGGTCGGTGATGCGCCCCGGCATCGACACCCCGGCACATTCGACGACCGTGTCCGGAGCGCCTTCGCTCGCCACCACCTCGGCGAAGAGCCTTTCGACGCTGCTCTCGTCGGTGACGTCGGCGGTGCTCGCCCGGGCGCCTGCGCCCAGTTCGCCGGCCCGCGCGCGAGCGGCGGCCCCGTCGATGTCCGCGATCACCACGGTCGCTCCGCGAGTGTGAAGAAGCCGGGCCGTGGCCCAGCCGATTCCCGACGCCCCGCCGATCACCACTGCTGTCCTGCCGTTCATGGACCGATCCTCCTCGAGCCGACACCCGGAACACGCGTACCGAGGAGTCTGGACAGTTGTCCGGTGATTCGGCAAGGTAATCGCCCACAGCGTGAAACGACGACGCTGTGGCTGTTCCGAGTTACGCCGGAGAGAAACGAGTGGCTGCCGTGTCCAGAACCCTGTTCGCGACCCGTTTCGACTTCCGTGCGCCCGATGCGACACCACGAGACCGGCAGGCGCTGTTCGCGCGCGCACTCGAACAGGTCGAGTACGCGGAATCCACCGGGCACGACGTCGTCATGCTTTCCGAACACCACGGTTCGGAGGACGGGTACCTGCCCAGTCCGCTCCCGGTCGCCGCGGCGTTCGCGGCCCGGACCCGCACGATCCCCATCACTGTCTCTGCGCTGATCGTCAATCTTTACGACCCCGTGCGGCTCGCCGAGGACATCGCGGTGATCGACCTGCTGTCCGGTGGCCGGGTGTCGTATGTGTTCGCGCTCGGATATCGCACCGAGGAGTACGCGCTCTATCGCCGACCGTGGACCAGTCGCGGGCAAGACACGGAAAACGCACTCGAACTGGTGCTCGAGGCACTGCGGACCCAGCGAGTGGACCGCGCCGGGCGGGTCGGCGCCGTGACCCCGGCACCCTTGTCCCGCCCGCACCCCGTCGCCTACTACGGCGGTGGCACACCGACCGCTGCGCGCCGGGCGGCGAGGCTCGGCCTCAATTTCCAGCCGCAGATCGCCGACGAAGCGCTACGCGACCTCTACCGCGCGGAGTGCGAGAGGCTCGGGCGCCGGCCCGGGCATGTGATGATGCCCCCGCCCGGACCGGCAACGGTGTTCTGCGCAGCCGATCCGGACGAATTCTGGGCGCGGTACGGGGATCATCTGCTCGCCGACGCCCGGGGCTATGCCGCCTGGCACCAGAGCGGTACGGCGTTGTCGCACGTGTTCGATCGATCCACGACGATCGAAGAACTCCGCGCCGCGGGCACCTATGTCGTGGATACGCCCGACGGCCTGATCCGCCGGTGCCGGGAGGGGATTCTCCCGGTCGTCACCACCCATCCGCTCTGTGCCGGAATGCCGGAAGAACCCTCGTGGGAGAGCATGCGGTTGCTCGGCGAAAAGGTCGTGCCGGCACTACGTGAGGATCGAAAACTAATCACCGAGAACCGCTCCGCGGGATAGGTACACGCCTTACTCTGGGACGCATCTGCTTGCCCCGCAGGCTGACGACGCACGCCGTGGAACGCGTGCAGGTCCGTCTGCATCGTCGAGATCGTCGCCCCGTGCGGCGTGAGGAGGCCCGATGAACGCGGTGATTGCTCCGGTCGAGGCGAAGCGGCCGTATCCCCCTCGACGCAAGCCGAAGGGCGCGGTCATTCGCGACCTGATCACCACGACCGATCCGAAGACGCTCGGGTTGATGTACATCGTCACCTCCTTCGTCTTCTTCCTCATCGGCGGGCTGCTGGCGTTGCTGATGCGCACCGAGCTCGCGCGTCCCGGCTTGCAGTTCCTGTCCAACGAGCAGTACAACCAGCTCTTCACCGTGCACGGCGGAATCATGCTGCTGATGTACGCGACCCCGGTGGTGTTCGGGTTCGCGAACTACATCCTCCCGCTGCAGATCGGCGCCCCCGACGTCGCGTTTCCCCGGCTGAACGCGTTCAGCTACTGGCTCTTCCTGTTCGGCTCGCTCACGGTGGTGTACAGCCTGGTCACCCCTCGGGGTGCCGCCGACTTCGGGTGGACGTCGTACATGCCGCTGGCGTCCGAGGAGCACACGCCGGGTGTCGGCGCGAACCTGTGGTTCCTCGGCCTGGTCATCACGGGTCTCGGCACCATCCTGGGCGCGGTCAACATGATCACCACGGTGGTCTGCATGCGCGCTCCGGGCATGACGATGTTCCGCATGCCCATCTTCACCTGGAACATCTTCATCACGATGATCCTGGTCCTGCTGGTGTTCCCGCTGCTCGCGGCAGCGTTCATGGGGGCGATCGTCGACAGGGTGCTCGGGGGCCACATCTACGATCCCGCGACCGGTGGCGCGATCCTCTGGCAACACCTGTTCTGGTTCTTCGGCCACCCGGAGGTGTATGTCGTCGCGCTGCCGTTCTTCGGCATCGTCTCGGAGATCTTCCCGGTCTTCAGCCGCAAGCCGATCTTCGGCTACAGCGGCCTGGTCTACGCGACGATCGCCATCGCGGCCCTGTCGATCGCCGTGTGGGCACACCACATGTATGCGACCGGCGCGGTGCTGCTGCCTTTCTTCGCGTTCATGACGTTCCTGATCGCCGTCCCGACGGGCGTGAAGTTCTTCAACTGGATCGGCACGCTGTGGAAGGGGCAATTGACCTTCGAGACACCGATGTTGTTCTCGGTCGGCTTCATCATCACGTTCCTCTTCGGTGGCCTGACCGGCGTCATCCTCGCGAGCCCGCCGCTCGACTTCCACCTGCACGACTCGTACTTCGTCGTGGCGCACTTCCACTACGTGCTCTTCGGCACCATCGTGTTCGCCACGTACGCCGGCATCTACTTCTGGTTCCCGAAGATGACGGGCCGCATGCTCGACGAGGGTCTCGGCAAGTGGCACTTCTGGCTGACCTTCGTGGGCTTCCACACCACCTTCCTGGTGCAGCACTGGCTCGGTAACGAGGGCATGCCGCGTCGCTACGCGGATTATCTGCCCTCGGACGGGTTCACCACGCTCAACACGGTCTCGACGGTCGGTGCCTTCATAGTGGGTGCCTCTACGCTGCCGTTCGTGTGGAACGTGTTCAGGAGCTACCGCTACGGCCAGGTCGTCACGGTCGACGACCCGTGGGGCTTCGGTAACTCGCTCGAGTGGGC
>JADGMW010000154.1_pt1 | contig 47714 bp, 59 predicted proteins | sample 8641801 | NCBI WGS metagenome assembly JADGMW01 (sample SAMN16272018, study PRJNA661076) | feces metagenome | isolation source: fecal sample from diarrhoea affected cattle A | host: Bos taurus | place: South Africa: Lokaleng Village, Mahikeng | collected 2019-09
AGAGGTGACTGGATTGCACTCTCACGCCTCACAGGGGTGACTGGATTGCACTCTCACGCCTGGTGGGGTCGGCCTGGTGGGGTCAGGTGTCGCGCTCGGCCACGACGACGGCCGAGGCGATGCCTGCGTCGTGCGAGATCGACAGGTGGAACCGGTCCACGCCCAGCTCCCGTGCGCGCGCCAGCACGGTGCCGACGATCTCGACGACCGGCTGCGCGCCCGCGACCCGCCGCACGGTCGCGTCCTGCCAGCTCATGCCCGGCGGCGCGCCCAGCGCCTTGGCGATCGCCTCCTTCGCGGCGAAGCGCGCGGCGAGCGACGCGTCGGGCAGGTCACGCTCGTCGGGCGTGAACAGCCGCGCGCGCAGCGCGGGCACCCGCTCGATCGTCGCGACGAAGCGCGCGACGTCGACGACGTCGATCCCGACGCCGACGATCACGCGGCACCGCCGACGGGCGCCCCGGTCACTCGACCGTGACGGACTTCGCGAGGTTGCGCGGCTGGTCGACGTCCAGGCCCTTGGCGTTCGCGAGCTCGGAGGCGAAGATCTGCAGCGGCACCACGGTCAGCAGCGGCGCCAGCAGCGTCGAGGTCTGCGGCACGAAGAACACCTCGTCGGCGTACGGGATGACGGCGTCGTCCCCGTCCTCCGCCACCACGAGCGTGCGTGCTCCGCGGGCGCGGATCTCCTGGATGTTGGAGACGACCTTCGAGTGCAGCGTGTTGCGGCCCCGCGGCGAGGGGACGATGACGAACACGGGCTGCCCGGGCTCGATCAGCGCGATGGGTCCGTGCTTGAGCTCGCCGGCGGCGAAGCCCTCGGCGTGGATGTACGCGAGCTCCTTGAGCTTCAGCGCACCCTCCATCGCGACCGGGAACCCGACGTGCCGGCCCAGGAACAGCACGGACGGCGTGTCGGACATCCAGCGGGCGATCTCACGGACGCGCTCCGAGCGGTCGAGGACCTGCTGGATCTTGTCCGGCATCTCGCGCAGCTCGGTGAGCGTCGACGCGACCTCGTCCGCGAACTTGTTGCCGCGCAGCTGTGCCAGGTAGAGACCGAGCAGGTAGGCCGCGGTGATCTGCGACAGGAACGCCTTGGTCGACGCGACCGCGATCTCCGGGCCCGCGTGCGTGTAGAGCACGGCATCGGCCTCGCGCGGGATCGTCGAGCCGTGCGTGTTGACGATGGCGAGCGTCGTGGCGCCCTGCTCGCGCGCGTGCCGCACGGCCATGAGAGTGTCCATCGTCTCGCCGGACTGCGACACCGCCACGACCAGCGTGCGCTCGTCGACGACCGGGTCGCGGTACCGGAACTCGTGCGCGAGCTCGACCTCGACGGGGATGCGGCACCAGTGCTCGATGGCGTACTTGGCGACGTGCCCGGCGTACGCCGCGGTGCCGCACGCGACGACGACGATCTTGTCGACCGAGCGCAGCACCGACTCGTCGATGCGCATCTCGTCCAGGACGAGCTTGCCGGACAGGTCGAGCCGGCCCAGGAGCGTGTCCGCGACCGCGTGGGGCTGGTCGTGGATCTCCTTCTCCATGAAGGACCGGAAGCCGCCCTTCTCGGCGGCGGCGGTGTCCCAGTCCACCGTGTACGGCTTGGCCGCCACCGGGGTGCCCGCGAAGTCGGTGATCGTCACGGACGTCGGGGTGATCGTCACGATCTCGTCCTGGCCGAGCTCGAGCGCCTCGCGCGTCGAGCCGATGAAAGCCGCGACGTCCGAGCCGAGGAAGTTCTCGCCGTCGCCCAGGCCCACGACCAGCGGCGAGTCGTGCCGCGCACCGACCACCGTGTCCGGCACGGCCGCGTGCACGGCCAACAGGGTGAACGTCCCCTCGAGGCGTCGCACGACGGACCCGAGCGCGGCCGTGAGGTCCTTCGACTCCTCGTACGCGCGGGCCACGAGGTGCGCGACGACCTCGGTATCGGTCTCGGACAGGAACTCCACGCCTGCGGCCAGCAGCTCGGCCTTCAGCGGGGCGAAGTTCTCGACGATGCCGTTGTGGATGACCGCGACCGGACCCGAGAGGTGCGGGTGCGCGTTGGCGTCGGTCGGGCCGCCGTGCGTCGCCCACCGCGTGTGCCCGATCGCCGCCGTCGCGGGCGGCAGCGGGCGCTCCGCCAGCTCCTCGACCAGGTTGGCGAGCTTGCCGGCCTTCTTGGCCACCGCCAGCTCGCCGCCGGGCACGACCAGCGCCACACCGGCGGAGTCGTACCCCCGGTACTCCAACCGCCGCAGACCCTCGAGCACCACGTCCAGAGGACGCTCGCTCGGACCGGCGCTGCCGACGTACCCGACGATTCCGCACATGCCCCCGATCCTACGTGGCAGCGACGCCACCACGGTGCGGCCCCGTCGGCACGTTGCACGGCCACGATGCGGAACAATCGTCGGGTGCCGTCCCTGGTCCCCGCCACGCCCTACGTCGACCTCGACCGCGACGCCTGGACCCGGCTGTCCGCCTCGACGCCGCTGCCGCTGACCGACGCCGACGTCGACCGGCTGCGCGGCATGGGCGATCCCATCGACCTGGCCGAGGTCGACGCCATCTACCGGCCCCTGTCGCGGCTGCTCGACCTGTACATCCAGGCCACGCGCGGCCTGCACCACGCGACGAGCACCTTCCTGCGCGAGGACGTGGGCCGCACGCCGTTCGTCATCGGTGTCGCCGGCTCCGTCGCCGTCGGCAAGTCCACGACGGCCCGTCTGCTGCGCGAGCTCGTCGCACGCTGGCCGGCGACGCCGCACGTCGAGCTGGTCACGACCGACGGGTTCCTGCACCCCAACGCGGAGCTCGAGCGGCGCGGGCTGCTGCAGCGCAAGGGCTTCCCCGAGTCGTACGACCGGCGCGCGCTGCTGCGCTTCGTGTCGAAGGTCAAGGCCGGCCGCCCCGAGGTGTCCGTCCCCGTGTACGACCACCTGACGTACGACATCGTGCCTGGCGCGCACGTCGTGGTGCGGCAGCCGGACGTGCTGATCATCGAGGGGCTCAACGTGCTGCAGCCCGCGCGCCCGACGCTGGAGGGGACGTCCAACCTCGCGCTCAGCGACTTCTTCGACTTCTCGATCTACGTCGACGCCCGCACGTCCGACGTCAAGCAGTGGTACGTCGACAGGTTCCTGTCGCTGCGGGCCACCGCGTTCGCGCGCCCCGAGTCGTACTTCCACCGCTACGCGTCGCTGACCGACGACGAGGCGGTGGCCCGGGCGGAGAGCATCTGGGACAGCATCAACGCGCCGAACCTCGAGGAGAACATCCTGCCGACGCGCAGCCGCGCCACGCTGGTGCTCACCAAGGGCGCGGACCACGCCGTGCAGCGGGTCCGGCTCCGCAAGATCTGACGTCGCCCGCGCGGCCCGCGCCGCTCAGCCGGGCGTCTGCCCGCTGGACGTCTGCGCGAGCGCGGCGGGGTGCTCGGTGCGCTCGAGGACGTCGAGGTCGCCGAGCACCGCGGTGAGCTCGCCGTCGCACGCCGCGGCGCGTGGCAGCAGCACGGCGGCACCCAACGCGTCGACCAGCCAGACCTGCGCCACGACGCCGGCTCCGCAGGCGGCGGGTGTGCGCGTCGCGACACGCTCCAGCGGTCCGAGGTCACCCTCGAGCCGGGTCGCGGTGACGGCCCACCACGTGCCCGCCGAGTCGCGGAGCGTCTGGCCGCGGTCGCACAGCAGCGCGGTGTCCGCGACGAAGCCCGCCGGCGGCAGGCCGCGCGTGGTCGGTGCCGGCGCCCGGGTGCGCAGGGACGCGTCGAGCTCCAGGCCGAGCGCGTCGAGCACCTCGTCGTCCAGGCAGCTCGCGTCGGTGCGGACCTCCGCCGTCGTGGCGACCGGTTCCGCCGCGACGGTCTGCCCGCAGCCCGCGAGCGCGAGCACGGCGAGAACCGCCGCTGCACCGCGCGCTGCTGCCCGCACCGTCGTCCTCCGCCGTCTCGTCCCCGGTCGCACGGGACGGACCGCCGCTCGCGGCAGGGGCCTCGCGGTGGGCGGGGATCGCGACGTCGACGTCGCGTCCTCCGAGAGTAGGACGCGCGCGTCGGCCGGGCCCACCCGGGAGACGGGTTGATACCGGATCGTTGTCACAGGCCACACATCGTGAGGTCATCGTGACCTCCGACTCACCGGTCAGGCCGCGGTGTCCTCACCGCGGCGCGTCGTGGTCACCTCGGCGACGACCACGGACCGCGGCTCGCCGCGCGACTCGCCGTCCGCACCGTCCGGGGTCGCGGCCGACGCCGGCACCACGGCCGGGACGTCGATGTGCAGCCAGCGCCGCAGCACCCAGTCGACGACGAGTCCGATGACGAACCCCCCGAGCACCCCGACGACGACACCGACGAGGGGTGAGTGACCGAGGACGGTCCCCGTGCCGATCCCGATCAGCGTCGAGTACAGCGCCCACGTCACGGCGGCGATCGAGGTGAGGAGCACGAACCGGCCGCGCCGGAAGCCGAGCGCCCCGGCGGTCATGTTCACCGCGACCCGTCCGACCGGGATGTAGCGGGCGGCGATGATGAACGCCGCGCCCCGGTCACGCAGGGCACGCTCCGCCCAGTCCAGCAGCACCTGCCCACGCCTGCCGCGGAACCCTCGCAGCTCCCGGATGCGCAGGGACCTGCCGATCTGGAACGCGATCTGGTCCCCGGTGAACGCCCCGAGCGCCGCGAACAGGATGACCGGCCAGAGAACCGGGCTGCCCGTCGAGGTCGACAGGGACGCGAGGGCGATCACGAGCGACTCGCTCGGGATCGGCGGGAAGAACCCGTCGATCGTGGCGAACCCGAACAGCACTGCGAACACCCACGGCGACGCCGCAAGCTCCAGTGCCCACTGCTCGAGCACGTGTACTCCCCTCGTCGTGCCCACCCCGACGGGGCCGACGTGACCACGCTAGGTGCGCCGCACCCCCGCGTACATCGGGTAACCCCCCGAATCAGCCCTGAGGGACACCGATCTCGTCCCTCGGGATGGCGCCGTCCCGACCGGTCTCCTTCCCGAGGTGGACGTACCGCTCGACGAACGCGCGCAGCACCGGCGGCACCGTGCGCACGCCGCTGGTCCGCGCGTCCGTGACGACCTGCGCGGCCTCGGCGGGGTCGAAGTAGCCGTCGTAGCGGTACGCCTCCACCCGCGTGGCGAGCCCGTCGGCGTCGAGCTCCGGGTGGAACTGCGTGGCGTACACGTTCCGGCCGACGCGGAACGCCTGCACGGGCGCCGTCGCGGAGCTCGCGAGCAGCACCGCACGCGCGGGCAGCACGCTCAGCGACTCCTTGTGCCCCACGAACGCCCCGAACCGGGCGGGGGCGACACCCATGACCGGGTCCTCGCGGCCGGCGGGCGTGAGCTCGACCGTGACGGCGCCGACGGGCTCGGGGTGTGCACGGTCGACCACGCCGCCCTGGTGCCTCCCGAGGGTGCCGATGCCGTAGCAGGCGCCGAAGAACGGGAAGTCGGCCGGGACGACCATGTCCAGCAGCCGCGCCAGGTCCGACTCGACCCGCCGCTGGACCGCCGACTTGTCCTCCTCGGCGTCGCTCACGCAGAAGGGACCGCCGCCGAGCACGATGCCGGACCACGCACGCAGGTCGACGTCGCCGAGCGGGGCCGCCTCGAGACGCACCCGACGCAGGGTCGCCTCGTCGAGGCCCGTGCACCGCAGCATCGCGGCGTACTCGTCGTCCGCGGGGGTGTCCTCGGGACGCACACCCAGGAACAGGAAAGGCCTCATGGCGTCTCCTCCCCGGCACCTTCCGGTGCCGTGCACGGCAGGTCGAAGCCGAGCGCCCGCGCGGCCTCGTGCGGGACCGGCTCCGACCCCCAGTGTGCCCCCCAGGCGTCCGTCGCGGACAGCGAGCGCGTCAGCGCCCGGTCCACGTACAGGGTGCCGCGCAGGTGGTCGGTCTCGTGCTGGACGATCCGGGCGGGCCAGCCGGTGAGGACCTCGTCGATCGCGGTCCCCGACTCGTCCTGGCCCGTGAGGTGCACGGACCGGGCACGCACGACCACCGCCTGGTACCCGACGACGCTCAGGCAGCCCTCGTAGAAGCCGACCTCGTCGTCATCGACCGGGGCGTACGCCGGGTTGACCAGCACGCGGCGGGCCAGTGCGGGTCGCTCCCGGACGCGGGCCGCCTCGTCGTCGCCCGCCCCCGGGTCCTCGACGACCGCGATCGCGAGCGGCAGCCCGATCTGCGGCGCGGCCAGCCCGACGCCCGGGGCGGCCCGCATCGTGCGGTGCATGAGCGCGAGCAGCTCGGTGAGCTCGTCCGCACCCAGCTGACCGTCGTACGGCCGGGCGACCGCGCGCAGGACCGGGTGCCCCGCCTGGACGATGGGTGCCACCGCGTCAGGCCCCGCAGCGCGCGCGGCCTCGAGAGTGCGCTCGACCAGCTCGCGCACGATCCGGTCGTGTCCGGACATCCGCTCCTCCTCCTCCACCGCGGTCGGCTCGGCTCCCGCCGACCTACGGCAGGGCCAGCCGCTCGCGGACGACGTCCGCCAGGTCGAGCGCGATGCGCTCGGCCTGGTCCTGGGTGCCCGCCTCCACCATCACGCGGACGAGCGGCTCGGTGCCCGACGGGCGCAGCAGCACGCGCCCGCTGTCACCGAGCGTGGCGGTCGCCGCGGCGACGGCCTCGGTGAGCACCACGTCGTCGGTGCGGGCACGGTCCACACCCGGGACGTTCACCAGGATCTGGGGCAGCCGCCGGACGAAGCCCGCCAGCTCCGCCAGCGGACGGCCGGTCTCGACGACACGGGCCGCGAGGTGCAGCGCCGTGAGCAGCCCGTCGCCGGTCGTGGCATGGGCCGCCATGATGATGTGGCCGGACTGCTCGCCGCCCAGGCCGAACCCGCCGGCGCGCATCGCCTCGAGCACGTACCGGTCACCGACGCCCGTCTCGACCGTCGCGATACCGGCCTCCCGCATGGCGATCCGCAGGCCGAGGTTGCTCATCACGGTCGTGACCAGGGTGTCGTGCGGCAGCTCGCCGCGCTCGTGCAGGGCGACCGCCAGCACGCCCATGATCTGGTCGCCGTCGACGAGCGCACCCGTGGCGTCGACCGCGAGGCAGCGGTCGGCGTCGCCATCGAACGCGACACCGAGATCGGCGTGCGCCGCCACGACGGCAGCCTGCAGCTGCTCGGGGTGGGTCGACCCGCACGCCTCGTTGATGTTGCGCCCGTCGGGCGACGCGTTGATGACCACGACGTCCGCGCCCGCCTCGCGCAGCGCTGCCGGCCCGACCTCGCTCGCGGCACCGTTCGCGCAGTCGACGACGATGCGCAGCCCCTCGAGCCGCGTGCTGATCGTCCCGACCAGGTGGTCCACGTACTGCTGGCCCGCCAGGCTCACGTCCATGCGGATCCGCCCGACGTCACCGCCCAGGGGCCGGTCCCAGTCCTCGCCCATGCGGGCCTCGATGGCCGCCTCGACCTCGTCGTCGAGCTTCTGGCCGCCGCGCGCGAGGAACTTGATGCCGTTGTCCGGCATCGGGTTGTGCGAGGCGGAGAGCACCACGCCGATGTCGACGCCGCGGGCGGCGGTCAGGTACGCGACCGCCGGGGTGGGCAGCACGCCGACGTTGTCCACGTCCACACCTGCGGACGCCAGCCCGGCGGCGACCGCTGCGGACAGGAACTCGCCGGACATCCGCGGATCACGGCCGATCAGCGCACGGGGACGATGCCCCGCGAAGTCCCCCCGTGAGGCCAGCACGTGGGCCGCGGCGACGGACGCGTCGAGCGCGACCTCCGCCGTGACGTCCCGGTTGGCGAGCCCTCGCACCCCATCGGTCCCGAACAGTCGACCCATGCCCGACTCCTTCGTCCTGCCGCCCGTCCACGTCCCCCGCAGGGGCGTGCGGGCGGCGCCGTGCCTGTCAGTTCCCGGCGTCGCGTGCTGCGTGCCGGCGCGTGCCGCCCCGGCATGCCGATGGCCCCGGTGGTCTGTCGACCTCCGGGGCCATCGGGCCGGAGCGCTGGGTCAGCGCTTCGAGTACTGCGGCGCCTTGCGGGCCTTCTTCAGACCCGCCTTCTTGCGCTCCACCACGCGTGCGTCACGCGTGAGGAAGCCGGCCTTCTTGAGCGCCGGGCGGTTGTTCTCCGCGTCGATCGCGTTGAGCGCACGGGCGATGCCCAGGCGCAGCGCGCCGGCCTGGCCGGAGACGCCACCACCGGTGATGCGGGCGACGACGTCGAAACGACCCTCGACGTCGACGAGCTTCAGCGGTGAGTTGACGAGCTGCTGGTGCACCTTGTTCGGGAAGTACTCCTCGAGCTCGCGCCCGTTGATCTTCCACTGGCCGGTGCCGGGCACCAGACGGACGCGGGCGACAGCCTCCTTGCGGCGGCCGAGCGCCTGGCCCGGTGCCGTGAGGGACTGCCCGCGGCCGGTGGGCGCAACGGTCTCGGAGGTGTAGCTGGTGGGCGTGTCGTCGCCCTCGTACTCGGTCTCGACGGTGGTCTGAGCCACGGGATCCTCGCGTTCTGGGTTTATCTGCCGCAGCAGCCGGTGGCTTACTGCGCCACCTGGGTGAGCTCGAACGGCTTCGGCTGCTGGGCCGCGTGCGGGTGCTCCGCACCGCGGTAGACCTTGAGCTTGCTGATCTGCCCGCGACCGAGCGTCGTGTGGGGCAGCATGCCGCGGACGGCCTTCTCGATCGCACGCTCCGGGTGCTTCTCGAGCAGGTCGACGTAACGGGTCGCCCGCAGACCACCCGGGTAACCGGAGTGGCGGTAGGCGAGCTTGGTCTCACGCTTGTTGCCGGTGAGCGCGACCTTCTCCGCGTTGATGACGATGACGAAGTCGCCGCCGTCGACGTGGGGAGCGAAGGTCGCCTTGTGCTTGCCGCGCAGCAGGGTGGCCACGTGGCTGGCCAGACGGCCGAGCACGACGTCGGTCGCGTCGATGACGTACCAGTTCCGCTCGACGTCGCCGGGCTTCGGGGTGTACGTGCGCACGGGGTGCCTCTGTCTCGTGATACGTGTCGTGGCCGGGCACGCAGGGGTGACCGGCCGAGGATGGCTGTCGGAGCATCCCGCCCGGCGAGTGGGATCGCACCAGGACGGCCATCGGCACTCGGTGGTGAGAAGCCACCGGTGCGCAACAGGGGACGCACAACGACGCACCAGACTACCTGGCGCGGGACCCCCAGGCAAAACGGGTGTCCCGTGTCACATGCGCGCGACCGGCTCTCACCGCACGCGCTGCACCCTCCCAGGATCCCACACCGGCGTCGGGGTCTCGACGACCGACCCGTCGGCGGCGAACAGCAGGTAGCGGTCGAACGTGCGCGTGAACCACCGGTCGTGCGTCACCGCGAGCACCGTGCCGTCGAACGCCGCCAGTCCCGCCTCGAGCGCCTCGGCCGAGTGCAGGTCCAGGTTGTCGGTGGGCTCGTCCAGGAGCAGCAGCGTCGCCCCGCCGAGCTCCAGCAGGAGGATCTGCAGCCGGGCCTGCTGGCCGCCCGACAGCGTCTCGTACGTCTGCTCGGCCGCCGCGACCAGCTCGTACCGGTCCAGTGCGCGGCTCGCCGCCTCGCGCCCCAGGCCCGCGCGGTGGCCGTCGCCACGGTGGAGGATCTCCAGGAGCGTGCGGCCGACCAGCTCGGGGTGCGCGTGGTTCTGCGCGAACCAGCCGGGCCGCACGCGCGAGCCCAGCACGACGGTCCCGGTGTGCGCGACGGGCGCGACCGGCACGTCCCCCGCAGGAGCGTGCTCCGGGTCGGACCCGCCGGCGGCGAGCAGCCGCAGGAAGTGCGACTTGCCGGAGCCGTTGGCCCCGAGGACGGCGACGCGCTCCCCGTACCAGACCTCGAGGTCGAAGGGCCGCATCAGACCGGTGAGCTCGAGCCCGGTCGCGACGACCGCGCGCTTGGCCGTCCGCCCGCCACGCAGCCGCACGCTCACCTGCTGGTCGCGCGTCACCACGGCAGGAGGGCCCGCCTCCTCGAACTTCCGCAGCCGTGTCTGGGCGGCCTGGTACCGCGACGCCAGGCCGTCGTTGAACGCGGCCTTCGTCTTGAGCGTGACGACCAGCTCGCGCAGCTGGGCGTGCTCCTCCTCCCAGCGCCGCAGGAGCTCCTCGTGACGCGCCCTGCGGTCCGCGCGTGCCTGCGCGTACGTCGCGAAGCCGCCACCGTGCACCCAGACACCCGCGCCCGCGGCGGTCGGCTCCAGGGTCGCGACGTGCGTCGCGACGCGCGCGAGCAGCTCGCGGTCGTGGCTGACGAACAGCACGGTGCGTCCGCTCGCCACCAGACGGTCCTCGAGCCAGCGCTTGGTCGGCACGTCGAGCGCGTTGTCGGGCTCGTCCAGGAGGAGGACCTCGTCGGGCCCGCGCAGCAGCGCCTCGAGCACCAGCCGCTTCTGCTCACCGCCGGACAGCGTGCGCACGTAGCGGTGCCCGGCGCGCTCGAACGGCAGCGACAGCACCGCGTCCGTCACGCGGTCCCACCCGACCTCCGCCTCGTACCCGCCGACGTCCGCCCAGTCCGCGAGCGCCTGCGCGTACCGCATCTGCGTCGGCTCGTCGTCGACCTCCATCATGGCCAGCTCCGCGGCCGCCAGCTCCGCCGCGGCCTGCCGGACGGCGGGCGGCGCGAGGCTCGCGAGCAGGTCGCGCACGCTGCGCTCGTCGTCGATGCGGCCGACGTCCTGGCGCATCACTCCCAGCCCGCCGCTGCGCTGCACCGACCCCGCGTGGGCCGCCGTGTCCCCCGTGACGATGCGCAGCAGCGTCGACTTGCCGACGCCGTTGGGCCCGACGAGCGCCACCCGGGCACCGTCCCCGACGCGGAACGTCACGTCCCGCAGCAGAGGACGCCCGTCGGGGAGCGTGTAGCCGACACCGCCGACGTCGAGATGACCCATGGTGCCCAGTGTGGGCCCCGGAGCGCGGTGGGCGGAAACGCTGTGACCGGCCACGGCGTCCTGTGGCGCGACGGTGCGAGCGGTGCTTGGGTCGTGGGCATGAGCGAGGACACCCCAGCCACCAGCACCGACCCGGCACTCGGCACCGAGGGCGACAGCAACCAGCTTCCGGGCGAGGACACGCTCGTCGAACGCGGCGTCGACGACCCGCTGGACGAGGGCATCGTCCCCCCGGAGCGCCCCCGCCCGGCGTCCGCGCACTTCGGTGAGACCCCGTGGGAGGAGGCCCGCGGCGAGACGCTCGACCAGCGCGTCGCCCAGGAGGAGCCGGAGGTCTGGGAGGTGCAGGCCCCGCCCCCGCCCGACCGCGACGAGCTGCGCGCCGGACGCCTGGTCGAGGACGACGACGCGGTCGAGGCCGGCGGCACCGACACGTTCGCCTTCGACGCGGGCGTGGACGGGGGCGCGGCATCGGCGGAGGAGGCCGCCGTGCACGTCATCGACGAGGAGGGTCTGGGGATCGGGGTCACCTCGGACGACGACGAGGTCACGTCGGAGGACGTCGGGGGCGAGGAGCTCGGCGCCGTCTGAGACCTGGCCTGCGACGCCGCGCGCCGACGGCGTGCGGGCTCCGTCAGCCGGGGAGCAGACCCGTCATCCGCAGCAGCCCGTGGACGGCGGGGCGCCGTCCACGTCGTGCTCGCTGCGGCGCGCACGGGTCTGCTCCGCGCGGCGCGCGAGCTCGTCACCCGTCGGGTACGCCACGTGCTCGAGCGTCAGGCCGTGCGCCGCGACGACGGTCGCGCCACCCTGCCGGACGCGCCCGTCCAGGAGCTCGCGCGGCCACGCGACCGGACGGCGCCCCTCCCCCACGGCGAGGCTCGCACCGACGAGGGCGCGCACCATCGAGTGGCAGAACGCGTCGGCCTGCACGTCGGCGACCACGAGCCCCGCGTCCGGTCCGGCGTCCGGGCGCGACCAGCCGAAGACCTCGAGCGTGCGGATCGTCGTCGCGTCGGGGCGCGGCTTGCAGTACGCCGCGAAGTCGTGGCGTCCGACGAGGGTGCGCGCCGCCGCGTCCATCGCCGCCACGTCGAGCGGTCGGCGGTGCCACAGGACCCAGCCGCGACGCAGCGGGTCGCGCGCGGCCTGCTCGTCGCAGACCCGGTAGGCGTAGCGCCGTCGCAGAGCCGAGAACCGCGCGTCGAAGCCGTCGGGCGCGCGGCGCACCGCGTGCACGACGAGGTCGCCCGGCAGCACGCCGGCGAGGCGCACGGCCAGCGCGTCGACGTCGTCCCTGTCCGACCGGCCACGGGTCGCCTCGAGCGCCTCCACGCCCACGTCGACGTGTGCCACCTGCCCGCGCGCGTGGACACCGGCGTCGGTGCGCCCCGCGACCGTCACGCGCGGTCGGGCCTCGCCCCGCGGACCGCTGCGCAGCACCGTCGCGAGCGCGTCCTCGAGCTCCCCCTGCACCGTGCGCAGACCGGGCTGGCGCGCCCAGCCGGCGAACTGGCCGCCGTCGTACGCCAGGTCGAGGCGTAGCCGCACCGAACCCGTCTCCTCACCTGTCACGGGCCCACCGTAACGGGCGGGATACCGTGGCACGGTGCCCCGCCCGTCCGAGCCCTACACGCTGGCCGTCGACTGCGGCGGCAGCGGCATCAAGGCGTCCGTGCTCGACGCCGCCGGTACGTTGCACGCCCCCGCCATCCGCGTGCCCACGCCCTATCCCCTGCCGCCGTCGCGTCTGGTGGACACCATCGCCGACATCGCGGCGCGGCTGCCCGTCGCGCAGCGCGCCACCATCGGGGTGCCCGGGATGATCCGCCACGGCGTCGTCGTCGCCACACCGCACTACGTGACCCGCTCCGGGCCACGCAGCGCCGTGCTCCCCGAGCTGCGCGCCGCGTGGGCCGGGTGCGACGTGCAGGCCCTGCTGGCGGAGCGCCTGGGCGTCCCGACGCTCGTGCTGAACGACGCGGAGGTGCACGGTGCCGGTGTCGTGTCGGGCACCGGTGTGGAGCTCGTGCTCACGCTCGGCACGGGCCTGGGGTCGGCCCTGTTCGACGGCGGACGGCTCGCACCGCACCTCGAGCTCTCGCACGCCCCGGTGCGGTGGGGGACGACCTACGACGCGTACATCGGCGAGCACGAGAGGGCGCGTCTCGGCGACGCGCTGTGGTCACGACGGGTCCGCAAGGTCGTCGAGGGCTTCCGGCCGGTGTTCCACTGGGACCGCCTCTACCTCGGCGGAGGGAACTCCCGCCGCGTGACGGCCCCGACGCTCGCGCGGCTCGGTGACGACGTCGTCGTCGTGCCGAACCAGGCGGGCATCGTCGGAGGCGCCCGCGCGTGGGACCTCGACGCCCCCGACGTCTGACGGCTCTGCCCGCGCCGCGAGCGTGTCCAGGACCTCCAGCAGCACCCGCGTGAAGCGGACCGGCTGCACGAGGCTCACCAGGTGCGTGGACCCCGGCACGACGACCAGGTGCCCGTCCCGGCAGGCCGCCAGGAAGCGACGCTCCTCCCCGCGGAAGTGGTCGTAGCGGCCGTTGACCAGCCAGACGGGGGCGTCGACCCGTGCGAGGTCGGACAGGGGCGTCGCCGCCCGCATCGCGCGCATGGTGTCACCGACCACGTCGAGGGCGAACCCGCCCGCCCCGACGTCGGCCGCCGCCTGCCGCGGCAGCGTGCGGTCGACCAGCGCCTGGTTGATGGCCGCCCCGCGGTCGGGCAGGCGCGCGAAGAACCCGTCCGCCGCCGCACCCCACGCGCGCAGGACGACCGGGTACGGCCGCGAGCTGCAGGCCGCCGCGACGAGACCGACGACCTGCTCGGGATGGCGCGCCGCGTGCGCGATGGCGACGTACCCGCCGAGCGAGAGGCCGACGACGAGCGCCCGTCCTCCCACGGCGTCGACACCGTCCCGCACGGCCTGCAGCGCGCCGTCCCACGTGAAGGTCTCCGCGATGCGCTCCCCGTGCCCGGGGAGGTCCACGGCGAGCGCGACGTGACCGGCGCCTTCGAGCGACTCGACCTGCGCCCGCCACATCGTGCGGGACGCCCGTAGGCCGTGCACGAGGACGACGGGTGGGGCGGGTCCGGGCATGCTCTCGACGCTAGTCCGCGCCGCGACGTCGGGCCCGCCGGGAACCAGCGGCGGATGCGACAGGGCCCGGACACCCTGCGGTGTCCGGGCCCTGTCGTGGTGCGGCGTGCGTCAGGCCTTGTCGCCCTCGGCGGGCGCGTCCTCGACGGGCGCGTCCTCGACCGGAGCGTCCTCGACCGGAGCGTCCTCGACCGGAGCGTCCTCGACCGGAGCGTCCTCGACCGGCTTCGCAGCCTTCTTGGGCGCGGCCTTCTCGGTGGCCTTGGTGGCCTCCTTGACGACGGCCTGCTTGGGCGACAGCGGCTCGAGGACGAGCTCGATGACGGCCATGGGGGCGTTGTCGCCCTTGCGCGGGCCGATCTTCGTGATGCGCGTGTAGCCGCCCTGACGGTCGGCGACGGCCGGCGCGATCTCCGTGAACAGGGTGTGCACGACACCCTTGTCGCGGACGACGGTCAGCACGCGGCGGCGCGAGTGCAGGTCACCGCGCTTGGCGAACGTGATGAGGCGCTCTGCCAGGGGACGCAGGCGCTTGGCCTTCGTCTCCGTGGTCGTGATCCGCCGGTGCTCGAACAGCGCCGTCGCGAGGTTCGCGAGGATGAGCCGCTCGTGCGCCGGGCTACCACCGAGCCGGGGACCCTTGGTGGGCGTGGGCATGGTCTCTACTCCTTGGGTTCTGCGATGAGGGCGACGTCCCGTGGCCGGCGCCTGGGCGCGCGGTCACGGGAGCACCTACGTCAGTACTGCTCGTCCTCGACGAAGTCGGTCTCGTCGTCCCCGTAGTAGCCGCCGGCGGCCGAGGGGTCGAAGTCCAGCGGGCTGTCCTTGAGAGTCAGACCGAGCTCGGCCAGCTTCTCCTTGACCTCGGTGATCGACTTCGCACCGAAGTTGCGGATGTCCAGCAGGTCCGCCTCGGACCGAGCCACGAGCTCGCCCACCGTGTGGATGCCCTCGCGCTTGAGGCAGTTGTACGAGCGGATCGTCAGCTGCAGGTCCTCGATCGGCAGGGCCAGGTCCGCGGCCAGGGCCGCGTCCGTCGGCGACGGGCCGATCTCGATGCCCTCCGCCTCGACGTTGAGCTCACGCGCGAGGCCGAACAGCTCGACGAGCGTGCGCCCGGCCGACGCGAGAGCGTCGCGAGGGCTAATCGCCGGCTTGGTCTCGACGTCGACGATGAGCTTGTCGAAGTCGGTGCGCTGCTCGACTCGGGTCGCCTCGACCTTGTAGGTCACCTTGAGCACCGGCGAGTAGATCGAGTCGATCGGGATGCGGCCGATCTCGGCGTCGAACGACTTGTTCTGGTTGGCCGACACGTAGCCACGGCCGCGCTCGACGGTCAGCTCGATCTCGAGCTTGCCCTTCTCGTTCAGCGTGGCCAGGTGCAGCTCGGGGTTGTGCACCTCGACACCGGCCGGGGGCACGATGTCCGCGCCGGAGACCTCACCGGCACCCTGCTTGCGCAGGTACATCACGACGGGCTCGTCGTTCTCCGAGGAGACGACGAGGTTCTTGATGTTGAGGATGATCTCGGTGACGTCCTCCTTGACACCCGGGATCGTCGAGAACTCGTGCAGCACGCCGTCGATCCGGATCGACGTCACAGCGGCGCCCGGGATGGACGACAGGAGCGTCCGGCGCATGGAGTTGCCGAGGGTGTAGCCGAAGCCCGGCTCGAGGGGCTCGATGGAGAACCGCGAGCGGTGCTCCGAGATGACCTCTTCGGTCAGGGTGGGACGCTGTGCGATCAGCACGGTGTGTTTCCTCTCCGCGAGCGTCCGCCATATGACGCTTTCGCAGGTGATGCGTGCCTGGACGTGCCTCGGTCTGCATGTCTGGGCGGGAGTGCGGGTGTGGTCCGACGTCGTGCCGTGCGCCCGTGTCCCCTCACGGGGCGACGTGCGTGGTCCGGGTCGGACACGCGAGGGCCGGGACGTGTGCCGTGCGGCACCGTCCCGGCCGTGCGTGACTCAGACGCGGCGACGCTTCGGCGGACGGCAGCCGTTGTGGGCCTGCGGCGTCACGTCCTGGATCGAACCGACCTCGAGGCCGGCAGCCGTCAGCGAGCGGATCGCCGTCTCACGGCCCGAGCCGGGGCCCTTGACGAAGACGTCGACCTTGCGCATGCCGTGCTCCTGCGCGCGACGCGCGGCCGCCTCGGCGGCGAGCTGCGCGGCGAACGGGGTCGACTTGCGCGAGCCCTTGAAGCCGACCTGGCCGGACGAGGCCCAGGCGATCACGGCGCCCGCCGGGTCGGTGATGGACACGATGGTGTTGTTGAACGTGCTCTTGATGTGCGCCTGGCCGTGGGAGACGTTCTTCTTCTCCTTGCGGCGCGGCTTGCGCACGGCGGTACGAGTCTTGGGAGGCATCTGCTTGTTCTCTCCGAGTTTCCAGGTGTGAGGTCGGTGTGTCCGACGCGTGGGCGACGGCGCGCGAGGCGCTGGCCGTGCCGGGCGCGCGGGCTACTTCCGGCCGGCCTTCTTCTTGCCGGCGACGGTGCGCTTGGGGCCCTTGCGGGTACGCGCGTTGGTCTTGGTGCGCTGACCACGCACCGGGAGGCCGCGGCGGTGACGCAGACCCTCGTAGCTGCCGATCTCGACCTTGCGGCGGATGTCGGCGGCGATCTCGCGACGGAGGTCACCCTCGAGCTTGAAGCTGCCCTCGAGGAAGTCGCGCAGGGCGACGAGCTCGGTGTCGCCCAGGTCCTTGACCCGGACGTCGGGGCTGATGCCCGTGGCGGCCAGGGCCTGGTGCGCACGCGTGCGCCCGACCCCGAAGATGTACGTGAGGGCGACCTCGACCCGCTTGTCGCGGGGAAGGTCGACACCGATGAGACGTGCCATGTGCCTGGTGGCTCCTGTACTGCACTCGGAGGTCTGCCGCACCGTCCTCCCGCAGTCCTTGCGGGCCCCAGCCTCCGAGCTGAGGGTTCGCCGTCACAGGGGCCCGGGGGCCGCGGTCACGGAGTGGCGGTGCGCTTGCTGCCCCGGCGAGGGGGCGGTGGTGCTTGCTGCTCAGCCCTGGCGCTGCTTGTGGCGCAGGTTCTCGCAGATCACCTGGACGCGACCGTGCCGGCGGATCACCTTGCACTTGTCGCAGATCTTCTTGACGCTCGGCTTGACCTTCATCGCGTTCGTTCCTCCGCCGCCGCGCCCGGGCCACGTGGGTCCGACCGACGGCGTCTCGATGGTGGTGGTTACTTGTAGCGGTAGACGATGCGCCCGCGGGACAAGTCGTACGGGCTGAGCTCGACGACCACCCGGTCCTCGGGGAGGATCCGGATGTAGTGCTGACGCATCTTGCCCGAGATGTGGGCGAGCACCTTGTGGCCGTTCGCGAGCTCCACGCGGAACATCGCATTGGGCAGCGCTTCGACAACGCTGCCCTCGATCTCGATCACGCCGTCCTTCTTGGCCATGTCCTCCGCTAACTGTCGTGCTCGACTTGTCCTGCCGGTGGTCGCCCCACCCCGCTGACCGTCCGGCGGACGCGCCGGACCCGCACGAGATCGTGCGGGCTGATCGAGGGGTGACTGGTCGCCGATCGAACGGCGCACACAACCAACGAACAATCATACGGCATCCCGGCGGCGCCCGGTACCGCGACCCGGGGGGCCTCCCCGGAGGGCGTCAGAGTGCCGCGACCTCGACACCGAGGGCGCGCAGCCGCGCCGCGCCGCCGTCGCGGGCCGTGAGCACGACGACGCCGTCCTCGAGGATCGCGACGGTGTGCTCCCAGTGCGCCGCCCTCGACCCGTCGTCGGTGACGACCGTCCAGTCGTCGGCCAGCGTGTGGTTCTCCTGCGAGCCGCGCACCAGCATCGGCTCGACGGCCACGCACAGGCCGGGACGCAGCTTGAGGCCGCGGTCGCGGGTGCGGAAGTTCGGGACGTCGGGCGGCTGGTGCATCGCGGTGCCGATCCCGTGGCCGACGTAGTCCTCGACGATGCCGAACGGTGCGGCGGACGCCCGCGCGGCCGCGGCCTCGACGACGTCCTCGACGGCCTCCCCCACCACGGAGAGCCGGTCGCCCGTGGCGAGCGCCGCGATGCCGGCCCACATGGCGTCCTCGGTCGTGGCGGCGAGCTCCACGTCCGCGGGGTCCGCGGGGTCCAGGACGACCGTGAAGGCGGAGTCACCGTGCCAGCCGTCGACGACCGCACCGCAGTCCACCGAGACGACGTCGCCGGGCTGCAGCACGCGAGCGCCGGGGATCCCGTGGACGATCTCGTCGTTGACCGAGACGCACAGCGATGCGGGGTAGCCGTGGTACCCCAGGAACGACGGGGTGCCACCGCGTGACGTGATGACGTCCTCGGCCACCGCGTCGAGCTGGGCGGTGGTCATGCCCGGCGCGAGCGCGTCACGCACGGCGTCGAGGGCGTCCGCGACGACCAGCCCTGCGCGCCGCATGACGGCGACCTGCTCCGGTGTCTTGTACTCGACGCGTTCACGCCCGAACACGACTACCCCCTCAGGAGGCTGACGGGCTCAGCACGGCCATGAGCCGTGCCGTGACCTCGTCGACCTCGCCCAGGCCGTCGACCTGCACGAGCAGGCCACGGGCCGCGTAGACCCGCGAGATCGGCGCGGTCTGCTCGGCGTACACGTCGAGCCGGTGCCGGACGACGTCCTCCGTGTCGTCCGCACGGCCCTCGATCTGCGCGCGCTTCGTCAGGCGGTCGACGACGACCTGCGGGTCGACCGTGAGCTCCACCGCGAGGTCGAGCTCGGTCCCCGCAGCGGCCAGGATCTCGTCGAGCGCTGCCACCTGGGCGACGTTGCGCGGGTACCCGTCCAGCAGGAACCCGTCGACCGCGTCGGCCTGCGCGAGCCGGTCCCGCACGAGCTCGTTCGTCAGCTCGTCGGGGACCAGCGCGCCGGACGCCGTGATGTCCTGCACGCGCCGGCCCAGCTCCGTGCCGTTCTTGATGTTCGAGCGGAAGATGTCGCCCGTCGAGATGGCCGGGACGCCCAGCCGCTCGGCCAGGCGGGCGGCCTGCGTTCCCTTGCCCGCACCGGGGGGGCCGAGCAGGACCAGACGTGAACTCAACGCAAGAACCCTTCGTAGTGCCGCTGCTGCAGCTGGGACTCGATCTGCTTGACGGTCTCGAGGCCGACACCCACGACGATGAGGATCGACGCCCCACCGAACGGGATGTTGGCGCCCACGCCCAGCACGATGAACGCGATCATCGGGATGAGCGCGACCAGTGCCAGGTAGATCGATCCCGGCGTGGTGATGCGGGTGATGACGTAGTCGAGGTACTCGGCCGTCGGTCGGCCGGCCCGGATGCCCGGGATGAACCCGCCGTACTTCTTCATGTTGTCCGCGACCTCGTCCGGGTTGAACGTGATCGCCGTGTAGAAGAAGCAGAAGAAGATGATCAGGACGATGTAGATCCCGATGTGCAGGGGGGCGGCCGGGTCGGCGACGTTCACGCTGATCCACTGCACCCAGCCCGCGGTCGCGTCACCGAACTGCGCGATCAGCGTCGGCACCGCGAGCAGCGAGGACGCGAAGATCACGGGGATGACGCCGGCCATGTTGATCTTGATCGGGATGTAGGTGCTCGACCCGCCGTACATGCGGCGCCCGACCATGCGCTTCGCGTACTGCACCGGGATCCGGCGCTGCGACTGCTCGACGAAGACGACGAGGCCGATGATCAGCACCACGATGGCCAGCACCGCGACGAACTTGCCGGCACCGTTGTTGCCACCGGCGATCGACCACAGCGCGCCGGGGAACGACGCGGCGATCGACGTGAAGATGAGCAGCGACATGCCGTTGCCGACACCGCGCTCGGTGATGAGCTCGCCGAACCACATGATCAGGCCGGTGCCCGCGGTCATGGTGATGACCATGATGAGGAGCGTCAGCGGCGTGTCGTCGGGGATGACCTCGAGCGTGCAGCCCTGGAACAGGTTGCCGCTGCGGGCGAACGTGATGATCGTCGTCGACTGCAGGATCGCCAGGCCGATGGTCAGGTACCGCGTGTACTGCGTGAGCTTCGCGGTGCCGGACTGCCCCTCCTTGTGGAGCTCCTCGAACTTGGGGATCACCACGCGCAGGAGCTGGACGATGATGCTCGCGGTGATGTAGGGCATGATCCCCAGCGCGAACACCGACAGCTGGAGCAGGGCGCCACCGCTGAACAGGTTGACCAGTCCGAGCAGGTCGTTGTCCGCGGTCTGCGCGATGCAGGCCTGCACGTTGGGATAGCTCACACCGGGGGTCGGCAGGAACGACCCGACACGGAAGAGCACCATCATCCCGATGGTGAAGAGCAGCTTGCGCCGCAGGTCGGGCGTTCTGAACGCCCGAGCGAATGCACTGAGCACCTGTCGTCCTCCTGCTGTGTGGGCCGTCCTCCGACCCCGTCGCCGTCGATGAGCGGGACGGACCGCCGGTAGAGACTACCCCGCGGACGGCCTGGTGCCGGACCCGATCGAGTGGTGGACGTCGCGGCGACGCCGCGCGACCCCCAGCAGGAGCGACCCGGCGCCGATCCCCACGACCGCGACGAGCGCCGCCCGCAGCACGTCGACGCCGGTGACCGCGAGCGCCCCGCTGCCTGTGCGAGCCCCGCCGACCGCCGTCGACGGCGCGCCGGCGCCCCCCGCCACCGTCGACGCCGAGGGGACGGCCGTCGGACCGGGGGCGGGTGTCGACGTGGGTCCGGGCGGAGCCGTGTCGCCCGAGATCTGGAAGCGGACGACGAACGACGCCGCGCGCTCCCCCACGGCGGCCCCGTTGCCGGAGGTGGCGGCGAGCGGCAGCCCGTACCCGACCTCGACCCGCGTGGACGCGCCCCGCGGCAGGTGCGCCTGCGCGATGAGCGTGTCACCCGCGACGTCCAGGGCGCGGAAGGAGGCGCCGTCCGACTGCGACACGGTGGTCCAGTCCAGGCGCAGGTCGTCGTAGAACCCGTCCCCGGCGCCCGGGTCCGCCTCGAGCAGGTCGACCTGCGTCACCCAGGCACGCAGCGTGCCACCCGTGGGCCCGTCGTTGCGGACGGTCACCGCACGCCGGGCCCGGTCACCGGGCACCGCCACGGGCAGGCCGACGAACGACAGCTCCGCGCTCGCCTGCGTGGACCCGTCCCAGGCGAGCGACAGCGTGGGCCCGTCCCAGGCGACGTCGACGGCCGCGGCGGGGACGGCCGGTGCGACGGTCATCAGCAGCGCGGCCGTCGCGACCGCGGCGAGCCGCGCGCGCCTCACGGCGCGCCGCCCGGCCGGGACGTGGAGAAGGTGAAGGTGAGTCGGTGCGTGGGCTCGGCGGACGGGACCAGCGTCTGGCGCGCCGTGGCGGTCCAGGAGTCCGTGGCGGTCAGCGGCGCCGGCGCGCCCGGGCCGGGGATGACGGGCGTGCCCGTGACCGTCGCCGTGTTGGTGTGGCTGCCGGTGACGGGCACGAAGCGCGCCACGAGGCACCAGTACTCGGAGACGAGGGTGGTGCTCGACGTGTACGCGGTCGTCCACGGCGTCGAGGACGTCGCCGCGGTGGCGGTCGTCGCGGTGGTGCAGGCGGCGGCCGAGGTGACCTTGTGCAGCGACCAGCGCGACGCGCCGAAGACGCCGCCCGTGATGCTCGGCGTCACCGTGTACGTCAGGCCGCGGTGCCCCTGCGCGAGGGAGTCGACCTGCACGGGGACCGCCACGGCCCCACCCGTCGACGCGTCGCCGTAGAGCGCGGCCGCCTGCGCAGGACCGAGCTCGAACGTGAGGGACTGCCGGTCGGCGGTCGCGTAGGTCGCGAGCGTGCCGGGCGTCGCGGGCGCACCGACGCCGAAGACCGTGACGCCCACCGGCATGCGCGCGGTGCCACTGACCTCGGCGCGCCACAGCGCGAGCGTGCTGCCCGTCCCGGCACCCACGAGGACGGCCACGAGCAGCACGGCGCCCGAGAGCAGCCACCCGTGCGGGCGGCGCCACGCGGCGCGCGTCGCGTCCTGGGTCATGAGAAGCCCTCTCCCTGACGCACCTGGGCCAGCTCCACGACCACCGTGCCCAGCGCGGTCACGGGTGCAGAGCCGACCGCGGTGGGAGCGACGACGACCGACGACGTGCCGGTGTACGCGAGGGTGACGGTCACCGACCAGGGCGTCGTGCCCCACGCCGCGACCTCCGCGGGCGTGATGTTGTCGGTGCCGGCGGGGACCGTGACGGGCGAGCCGACCGCCCGGGGTGCCGACGACGTGCCGTCGGGCATGGTCACGACGTACGTGGCGGTGACCCGACCGGCGGGCACGAGGTTCGGGGGGCTCGCCCAGCGCACGTTGACGTGCGCGGCCAGGTTGTCACCCGTGAGCACCGTACGGAACCGCTGGCGCAGCGTGAACGTGTCGCCGGGCGTCGCGAGGTGGTTCGCCGTCATCTGGTCGCCCTGCATCGCGAACGAGTGGGCGGGCGTGACGCCCGGGCTCGTCTCCGTCCAGGTCGGGGTGCCGACGAGCTCGAGCGCCAGGTTGCCCGAGCGGACGACCGGCATCGCGAGCGAGGCGTCCTCGCCCCACAGCGCATACGTGATCCCGGCCGTCGCACCCGCCACGACCAGGGCGGACGCCACCAGCGACAGCGTGCGGCGCGCCCTCATCGGCCGTGCTCCGCAGGCGGTGCGGCCACGGGTGCGGCGGCGGGTGCGGCGGTGGGTGCGGCGGCGGGTGCGGCCTGGGGAGGCGCGCCGGCGTCCGCCGCGGAGGCCTGCGACGTGCCGTCCGCCCGGCGCCGCTCCGGGCGCAGGACCATGACGGCGCCGTAGCCGAGCAGCGCCACGGCGACGCCGACCACCAGCAGCCCGCGCTGCTGCCCCAGGTAGAGGGACACGTAGCCGACCCACGGCACGTGGTACACGGCCTCGGCCTTGATCTGCGCGGGCAGCAGCGGGGCGTCGTCGGCGCTGTTGGCGTCACCGCGCGTGACGAACATCGTGCCCTCGGCCGTGAAGACCTTCCCGACCACGCGGTGCGTGATGAGCGTCGGGTCGTCGGAGACCGGCTGGAACGTCACGACGTCGCCGACCCGGACCTCGGCCGGCGCGTCCTTCACGCCACGCACGACCACCACGTCGCCGGGGTCGTACGTCGGCACCATCGAGCCGGTGAGCACCGTGAGCGCCGCACCGTCGAGGGCCTTGGGAACCACGGCGAGCGCCACCGCGGCGGCGAGGAGCACGAGCAGCGCGAAGGTCGCCAGCGCGGAGACGAGACCGGAGAACCAGCTGTCGCGCTGGGCGGCGGGCGTGGTGCTCACGGGGTCCTCCTCGGGTGGTCGACGTCGCGGGGTCGCGTGGGGCGGGGTCGGGCAGGACGGGCCGTGGGCCCGCCCTGCCCGGAGGTCAGGACGAGAAGCCCGCGCCCGTGCGGACCTGCGTCAGCGACACGCCCACGTTGCCCAGCGCGGTCGACGCGGTGACGTTGTTGCGGGCCTGGCCGGCACCCGTGTCCGTGAAGGTCGCCGTGACGACCACCGTGAGGGTCGTCGTGCCGTCCGCCCCCACGACGATCGTGCTCGGCGCGGAAGCCTCCTGGCTCGTCGCGTTGGCGGCGAAGCGGAGCGTGGCCGGTGCGCCGTAAGCGCCGGATGCCACGGGCGTGGTGGTGTCGCCCTCGGCGAACACCTCGTAACCGAGGACCAGGCCGTTGAGGGCGGAGGGTGCGACCGACGCGAGGTCGAGCCGGGCCGCCAGGTTGTCGCCCACGAGCGTGACGTCGACCGTCTGCGTGCCCTTGGCGACGTCACCGGGCACCATGCGCCAGGTCGCGAGGTCGATCGTGTGGCCCGCGTCCCCCCGGGGTGCCGACGCGTCGGTCCACGAGAGCGCCGCGTCCGCCACGACGTTCAGGTCGCCGTTGACGATCGTGCCGCCGGCGATCGAGTCCTGGGCGCTCCAGAGCGCGAACGTCGAACCACCGGTGAGCAGTGCGATACCGGCGACGCCGGCGATGATGCCCTTGGTCTTGCTCTTCATGGTCGTGCCTTTCTGAGGGTGGTCGCCCGGAGGGCGGAGCAGCGCGTCCGGGCGGGCGTCTGCGGGTTCCTGGGTGGGACGGGTGGGGCTGCGGACCGTGGTCCGTGCATCAGGGAGCCGGCACCACCGTCCCCGTGGCCGTGCAGGTGACCGTGGCACCGACCGCGAGAGTGCCGAGGTTCACGGACGTGCCCGGCGGACGGTCGGGACAGGTGAGGGTGGTCGTGCCACCGGTCGACGTGGGACCGTCGATCGTCGAGCGGGTCTGCGACCAGGCGTCGGAGACCACGACCCCGCTCAGCGGCACCGAGCCCGTGTTGCTCACGACGTAGCGCCACACGACCGAGGTGCCGGGCGCCATCTCGACACCGCTCGCGAGCTCCGTCGTGAGCGCCGTCGCGAGGTACGCCTGCTTGTCGATCGCGATGCCGGGTCGGTAGAGGTCGAGCCGCGCGCACTGGCCGGCCGCCTGCGCCGCGGAGCCTGCGACGCAGGTGACGCCACCGTTGACGGCCGCGGTGGACACCGCCACGACGTTGGTCAGCACCTGGTCGCCGGGACCGCCGACGCTGGACCTCATCGTCATGGGGTACGTCAGGGTGACCGAGCCGTTGGCGGGTACGGCGCCGCTCCACGTGAACCGGCCGGTGCCGTCGTCGGCGAAGGTCGAGCCCGCGGGGCGCGTCACCGCCCCGAGGGTCGCGTCGTCGATCGCGCCGGCGTAGTCGTCCACGACGTACGCCGTGACCGCAGCGGCCCCCGTGTTCGAGACCGTCACGGTGTACGTCACCACGCCACCCGCGGGCATGGTCGCGGCGTTCGCGGTCTTGGTGACCCGCACCGCGGCAGTCAGTGTGACCTGCCAGTCCTCGACCTCGCCGGCGACGATGGGCGTCGTGGCGGTCAGGAGCTGGACGTCCGTGGTGGCGATCGCGACGCGCAGCGTCCGCGGGCCGAGCTGCGGCGCGGTGACGGTCACGCCCGACCACGTGAGGGTGGCGGCGCCGGCCGTGCAGGCCGCGGTCCCCGTCGCCTCACCCGCGTCGAACGCGCCGTTGGCGTTCCAGTCGAGCCAGCCCCGGACACGTCCGCCCGTGCACCTCGCGGACAGGGAGTAGGTCGATGCGACCCCCACCCGCGCCGTGAGCGTGGGCGCAGCAGCGAACGCGTCCTCGTCGGGCGTGGCCGTCGTCGCACCGGTGGTGCCGTCGGGCACCGCCCAGCCGGTGTCACCGGTCGCGTCGACGCTCTGCGGCACCGTGCGGTTGGGGAACGCCTGGGCGCCGAGGCGCGTGGCCGGCGCGGCCATCGTGGCGAGCGTGAAGCCGGCGGCCAGCACGTTGGTGGCGGTCGAACCGACCGTCGTCCCCGCGGTCCACGTCGGCTCCACGACGGCAGGTCCGTGCCCGTAGGTCGAGGCCGCGTCGCCGTAGTCGGCGCCGAGGACGTACCCGACGGCCGCCGCGCTCTGCCCCTCGCTCCCGTCGAGGTGGATGTTGAGCGTCGTGGCCCCCTGTGCCAGCGCCACGGCGGTCGCCGAGTACTGCCCGGCCGGGCACTCCCCGCTCGCCGAGAACGTCAGGGCGTTGCCCGACACGGCAGCGCGGTACTGGGTGCCGCACGTCCCGGCGTAGCGGTCGATGACGCGCCAGGTGGTCGTCGTCGTGCCGGTCGCCCTCAAGGACTCGGCCGCCTTGGTCGACTCGGCGTCCGCGACCACGAGGCCGGCGAGCGGCACGGTCTGGACCGTGCGCGTCCCGGTGAAGCCGGCGGCGGCGTAGGTGGCCAGCTCGGCCCTGCACGACACGGTGACGTCACGGTCGGTGCCCAGGGGCGCCCTGACGCCGGAGACGAGGTTGTTGTCGACACCCTGCGCCGTCCGGTAGAGCTGCGGGAGCCCGTCGGCCGTCCACGTGCCGGGACGGTAGACGTCGACGTCGTGCTGGTACCCGCGGGTCATCGTGCACGCGACCTCCAGGCGGGCGTCGGCGCTGAGGTCCTGCCGGGTGGTGACCGTCGTGGTCGCGTCGGTGTACGTGTACGGCGGTCTGGCGGACCTGGTGCCACCCGGGAGCACCTGACCGGCGGTTCCCCAGTTGATCCAGACGATGCGGTCCTTGTAGCGCCCTGCGCCCTCGGTGGCCATGAGAGCGGACCCGCTGTTCGTGCTCGTGGTGAGATCACCGACCGCCGCCGCAGCGGGCGGCGCGGTCATGGCGTCGACGACCGGCGCGAGCCCGAGACCGAGCACGAGCGCGAGCGCTGCGCCGAGGGCGGCGCGACGTGCGCCACCACCACGCTGCTCGCGCGCGACTGCATGCATGACCGGCTCCCGGGTTCCCGTGGCGACCGTCGGCGTGCGCTCCTGGCGAGCGCACGCTCCTGGCGGACGACCGCGTGCGCCGCCAGTACGTCACCTGTGCTGGACGAGCGTCCATATGCACAGATCGGTCGAGATCGGTCACAACGGTGCCTAGGGCCACACAACGACAGGTGCTATCCCCCAGCCGCCCGACGACTTTCACCCGAGCGCCCGAAAGTCGAAAGTGTCTGCCCGCATGAGCGCCGCCCGGCGCTGCCTCGTCGACGTCGTCGTCGCGAGCCCCAGGTCGCGCGGCGCAGCCGCGCCGCCCGGAAGCACTCCCCCACAACGACGCAGCGGGCGGCCCCGGGATCTCTCCCGGGACCGCCCGCTGCGGGTGGTCCGACCGTGCGGACGCCTGCAGGGCGTCAGCCCTGCGCGACGCTCCCGCCGGCAGCCTCGATCTTGTCCTTCGCCGACGCGGAGTACGCGTCCACGTCGACGGAGACCTTGACGGTCAGCTCGCCGTCACCCAGCACCTTGACGCGCTGGCCCTTGCGGACCGCACCCTTGGCGACCAGGTCGGCGACCGTCACGTCGCCACCGTCGGGGTACAGCGCCGAGAGCTTGTCCAGGTTGACGACCTGGTACTCGACGCGGAACGGGTTCTTGAAGCCACGGAGCTTCGGCAGCCGCATGTGCAGCGGCATCTGCCCGCCCTCGAAGCGGTCCGGCACCTGGTACCGGGCCTTGGTGCCCTTGGTACCACGGCCGGCCGTCTTGCCCTTGGACGCCTCACCACGACCCACACGGGTCTTGGCGGTCTTGGCGCCCGGGGCCGGACGCAGGTGGTGCACCTTGAGGGTGCCACCGGCGCCGGGCTGGGCAGCGGCCTCGGCGGCAGCCTTCGCGGCAGCCGTCGGAGCCTTCTTCTTCGCCGGGGCCTTGTCGGCCTTCGCGGAGGACTCAGCCGTGGAGTCGGCCTTGGCGGACGAGGCCGCCTTGGTCTTCTTCTCCGCAGCCGGAGCGGACTCCGTCTTGGCGGCGGCCTTCTTCGCCGGAGCCTTCTTGGCAGCCTTGGGCGCCTCGGTCTCCGTCGTCTCGTCGGCCTTCTTGTCAGCCTTCTTGTCGTCGGCCATGGTCACTCGACCTCCTCGACCGCGACCAGGTGCGTCACCGTGTTGACCATGCCGCGGATCTCAGGGCGGTCCTCCTTGACGACGACGTCGCCGATCCGCTTCAGGCCCAGGGTGCGCAGCGTGTCGCGCTGGTTCTGCTTACCGCCGATGGCGGACCGGGTCTGGGTCACCTTGAGGCGGGCCATCATGCACCTGCCTTCGCCGACGCCGCGGCACGGCCCTCGGCCTGCGCGCGCAGCAGCGCGTGCGGCGCGACGTGGTCGAGCGGCAGCCCACGACGGGCGGCCACGGCCTCGGGCTCCTCGAGGGAGCGCAGGGCCTCGACCGTGGCGTGCACGATGTTGATCGCGTTGGTCGACCCGAGCGACTTGCTGAGCACGTCGTGGATCCCGGCGCACTCGAGCACCGCACGCACCGGACCACCGGCGATCACACCGGTACCCGGCGACGCGGGACGCAGGAAGACGACACCCGCGGCCTTCTCGCCCGTGACGGGGTGAGGGATGGTGCCCTGGATGCGGGGGACGCGGAAGAAGCTCTTCTTCGCCTCCTCGACACCCTTGGCGATCGCCGCGGGCACCTCCTTGGCCTTGCCGTAGCCGACGCCGACCGTGCCGTCGCCGTCGCCCACCACGACCAGCGCGGTGAAGCTGAACCGGCGGCCGCCCTTGACGACCTTGGCGACACGGTTGATGGTCACGACGCGCTCGACGAACGCGCTCTTCTCGGGGGCGTCACGCCGCCCGCCGTCACGACGGCCGCCGTCCCGGCGGTCGCCGCCGGTGCCACCGGCACCGGTGTTGCTGCGCTGAGGAGCAGCCATCAGAGAGTCCTCTTCTTCGATGCGGAGTTCGTCGTCACAGGTTCAGACCGCCCTCGCGTGCGCCGTCGGCGACCGCAGCGACCCGACCGTGGTACTTGTTGCCGCCGCGGTCGAACACGACAGCCTCGACGCCGGCGGCCTTGGCGCGGGCAGCGACGAGCTCGCCGACCTTCCGGGCCTTGGCCGTCTTGTCGCCGTCGTCCGCGCGCAGGTCGGCCTCGAGGGTCGACGCGTACGCGACCGTCTTGCCGATCGCGTCGTCCACGACCTGGGCGGTCATGTGCCGCGCGGAGCGCGTCACGACGAGGCGGGGACGAGCAGCCGTGCCGACCACCTTCTTGCGCAGGCGCAGGTGACGACGCCGACGAGCGACGGTCGTGCCCTTGCCTCTGATGCCGATAGCCATGGCTACTTCCCAGCCTTTCCGACCTTGCGGCGCACGTTCTCGCCCGCGTACCGCACGCCCTTGCCCTTGTAGGGCTCCGGCTTGCGGATCTTGCGGATGTTCGCGGCGACCTCGCCCACCTGCTGCTTGTCGATGCCCTGGACCGAGAACTTCGTCGCGGACTCGACCGCGAACGTGATGCCGGCCGGGGGCTCGACGACCACAGGGTGGCTGAAGCCGAGCGCGAACTCGAGGTTGTCACCCTTCGCCAGCACGCGGTAACCGGTGCCGACGATCTCGAGCTTCTTGGTGTAGCCCTCCGTGACGCCGGTGACCAGGTTGGCCAGCAGCGTGCGGGTCAGGCCGTGCAGCGAGCGCGAGTTGCGCTCGTCGTCGGGACGCGTCACCACGAGGGCGCCCGCGTCGTCGCGGTCCACCGTGAGGGGCGCCGCAACCGTGTGGCTGAGCGTGCCCTTGGGACCCTTGACCGTCACGACCTGGTCGTCGATGGCGACATCGACGCCTGCCGGCACCGGGACGGGGATCCTGCCGATTCGAGACATGGCTGTTCTCCTCTCCGTCTCGGACTTACCAGACGTAGGCGAGGACTTCCCCACCCACGCCCTTCTTGGCGGCCTGCTTGTCGGTCAGCAGCCCCGAGGACGTGGACAGGATCGCCACGCCCAGGCCGCCGAGCACCTTCGGCAGGTTGGTCGACTTGGCGTACACGCGCAGGCCCGGCTTGGACACGCGCTTCACGCCGGCGAGCGCACGCTCGCGGTTGGGGCCGTACTTCAGGGTGATCGTGAGGTTCTTGCCCACGGGCGCGTCCTCGACGGTCCAGCCGGAGATGTAACCCTCGGCCTGCAGGATCTCGGCGACGTGGCTCTTCAGCTTCGAGAACGGGATCGTCACCGTGTCGTGGTGCGCCGAGTTCGCGTTGCGCAGACGCGTCAGGAAGTCTGCGATCGGGTCGGTCATGGTCATCGGGCGTCAGCCCTTTCTCGCCGGGGTATCCGCGGCCCCGTACAGGGCCGCGGACCTACCGACGTCAGGAGGGTGTTGCAGGTGCTGGTGCTACCAGCTGCTCTTGGTCACGCCGGGGAGCTCGCCACGGTGGGCCATCTCCCGCACGCAGATCCGGCACAGGCCGAACTTGCGGTACACCGAGTGCGGGCGCCCGCACTTCTGGCAGCGCGTGTAACCGCGGACCGCGAACTTGGGCTTCGCGGCCGCCTTGTTGATGAGGGCGGTCTTCGCCATGTCAGTTCTCCTTGAACGGGAAGCCGAGGAGCTTGAGGAGCGCGCGGCCCTCGTCGTCCGTCGTCGCGGTGGTCACGATCGTGATGTCCATGCCGCGGACACGGTCGATCTTGTCCTGGTCGATCTCGTGGAACACCGACTGCTCCACGAGGCCGAACGTGTAGTTGCCGTGCCCGTCGAACTGCTTGGGCGACAGGCCGCGGAAGTCGCGGATGCGCGGCAGCGCCGTCGACAGCAGGCGGTCGAGGAACTCCCAGGCACGGTCGCCACGCAGCGTGACGTGCGCGCCGATCGGCATGCCCTCACGCAGCTTGAACTGCGCGATGGACTTGCGGGCCTTGGTGACCTGCGGCTTCTGACCCGTGATCTGGGTCAGGTCGCGGATCGCGCCCTCGATGAGCTTGGAGTCCTTCGCAGCATCGCCGACACCCATGTTGACGACGACCTTGACCAGTCGCGCCACCTGGTTGATGTTCTCGTGGCTGAACTGCTCGAAGAGCGCCGAACGGATCTCGTCGTTGTAGCGCGACTTGAGCCGCGGCAGAGCCGGGGCCTCGATGGTGGTCTCGGTCATCAGATGTCCTTACCGGAGCGCTTGGCGACGCGGACGCGCACAGTGCGCGTGCGCCCGTCGCGCTCGACCTGCTCGGTGCGGTAGCCGACCCGGGTGCCCTTCTTGGTCTCCGGGTCCACGAGCATCACGTTGCTGATGTGGATGGGGGCCTCGATCGTCTCGATGCCGCCGGTGCGGGTGCCGCGCGAGGTCTGGCCGGCCTTCGTGTGCTTCTGCACACGCTGGACGCCCTCGACGACGACGCGCTGCGTCTCGGGGAGGACCTCGAGCACACGGCCCTGCTGGCCCTTGTCACGACCCGAGATCACGAGGACGAGGTCGCCCTTCTTGATCTTCGCCATGGTCAGATCACCTCCGGAGCGAGCGAGATGATCTTCATGAACTTCTTGTCACGCAGCTCCCGGCCCACCGGGCCGAAGATGCGCGTGCCACGAGGCTCTCCGTCGTTCTTGAGGATCACGGCCGCGTTCTCGTCGAACTTGATGTACGAGCCGTCGGGACGCCGACGCTCCTTGCGGGTGCGGACGATGACCGCCTTGACGACGTCGCCCTTCTTCACGTTGCCGCCGGGGATGGCGTCCTTCACGGTGGCGACGATGACGTCACCGATGCCCGCGTACCGGCGGCCGGAGCCGCCGAGCACACGGATGCAGAGGATCTCCTTGGCACCCGTGTTGTCGGCGACACGCAGTCGCGACTCCTGCTGGATCATCTACCTACTCCTGTCGTCTGGCGGGTTCTCGCTCGCACGGCGGCGGCGAGCCTGGCCATCCGGATGGTTGCCGTGGTGCACACGCCGCGGGCGGGAGACCCGCCCGCGTCGTGGGCAACTGTCGTGGTGCTGTGCTGCCGGGGCCTCGCGGCCGTCGGCAGGGTTACTTGGCCTTCTGGTGGATCTCGACGAGGCGCCAGCGCTTGGCTGCCGACAGCGGCCGGGTCTCCATGATCTCGACCAGGTCGCCGACGCCGGCGGCGTTCAGCTCGTCGTGCACCTTCACCTTGCTGGTACGGCGGATGACCTTGCCGTACAGCGGGTGCTTGACGCGGTCCTCGACCTCGACGACGACCGTCTTGTCCATCTTGTCGGACACGACGTAGCCGCGGCGGGTCTTACGGTACGCGCGGGGGTCCGACGTCGCCGTCGTCTGCTCGTGCTTCGTGGTCATGATTGCCTCACTCCGCGCTCGGGGCGGTACGGATGCCGAGCTCACGCTCGCGCAGGATCGTGTAGATGCGCGCGATGTCGCGGCGGACGGCCTTGAGGCGCCCGTGGCTCTCGAGCTGACCGGTCGCGGACTGGAAGCGGAGGTTGAACAGCTCCTCCTTGGCCTTCTTCAGCTCGGCGACCAGCTTCTCGTCGTCGAAGGTGTCCAGCTCGGTGGGAGCCAGATCCTTGGTTCCGATAGCCATCAGTTACCACCCTCGCGCACGATGAAACGTGTCTTCATCGGGAGCTTGTGCTGCGCACGACGCATGGCCTCGCGCGCGAGCGGCTCCGGGACACCGGCGAGCTCGAACAGAACTCGGCCCGGCTTGACGTTGGCGATCCACCACTCGGGCGAGCCCTTGCCGGAACCCATGCGGGTCTCGGCGGGCTTCTTCGTGAGGGGACGGTCCGGGTAGATGTTGATCCAGACCTTCCCACCACGCTTGATGTGGCGGGTCATGGCGATACGAGCAGCCTCGATCTGCCGGTTGGTGACGTAGGCGGGCTCGAGAGCCTGGATGCCGAACTCACCAAACGAGATCTGCGTGCCACCGGTCGCGGCGCCGGAGCGCCCCGGGTGGTGCTGCTTGCGGTGCTTCAGCCTGCGCGGGATCAGCACGGCTCAGGCCTCCGTTCCGGACTCGGTGGGAGCGTCCGCCGCGGGCGCCGCCTCGGCAGCCGGGGCGGGTGCGTCCTGACGCTCCGGCCGACGTGCACCGGTGCGGGGACCACGGTCGCCACGGTCGCCACGGTCTCCACGCGGGCCGCCACGGGAAGGACGGGGAGCCTGCGAAGCCTGCTCGCGCGCCCACTCCTTCTCGGTCATGTCGCCCTTGTAGACCCAGACCTTCACGCCGATGCGGCCGAAGGTCGTGCGGGCCTCGAAGAAGCCGTAGTCGATGTTCGCGCGCAGCGTGTGCAGCGGCACACGACCCTCGCGGTAGAACTCCGTCCGGCTCATCTCCGCGCCGCCGAGGCGGCCGGAGACCTGCACGCGGATGCCCTTGGCACCCGCGCGCTGAGCCGACTGGATGCCCTTGCGCATGGCACGACGGAACGAGACACGGCTCGCCAGCTGCTCGGCGATGCCCTGGGCGACCAGCTGAGCCTCGATCTCGGCGTTCTTGACCTCGAGGATGTTCAGCTGGACCTGCTTGCCCGTGAGCTTCTCGAGCTCGCCACGGATGCGGTCGGCCTCCGCGCCACGACGCCCGATGACGATGCCCGGGCGGGCGGTGTGGATGTCGACGCGCACACGGTCACGCGTGCGCTCGATCTCCACCTTGGCGATGCCGGCACGCTCGAGACCCGTGCTCATCAGCTTGCGGATCTGCACGTCCTCGCGGACGTAGTCGCGGTAGCGCTGACCCGGCTTCGTCGAGTCGGCGAACCACCGCGAACGGTGATCGGTCGTGATGCCCAGGCGGTACCCGAGCGGGTTGACTTTCTGTCCCACTATCGGGCCCGTCCCTTCGTCTCACGCTCAGCGACGACCACGGTGATGTGGCTCGTGCGCTTGAGGATCTGGCTGGCCCGACCCTGTGCCCGCGGACGGAACCGCTTGAGCGTCGGACCCTCGTCGACGAAGACCTCCGAGATGAAGAGGTCTGCCTCGTCGAGTCGCTCGCTGTTGCGCTTGGCCCCCTCGACCGCATTGGCGACCGCGGACTGCACCGTCTTCAAGACGGGCTCTGCCGCGGCCTGCGGCGCGAACTTCAGCACCGCCACGGCCTCCGCCGCCTGCTTGCCACGGATGAGGTCCACGACGCGGCGGGCCTTCTGGGGCGTGACGCGGACGAACCGCGCCTTCGCCTTGGCTTCCATCGCTGTCCTGCTCTCTTGTCTCTGCCGTCAGGGCGTCACCAGGCTGACCCGGGGGTCAGCGGCGACGGCCCTTCCGGTCGTCCTTCTCGTGGCCGCGGAACGTCCGCGTGGGGGCGAACTCGCCGAGCTTGTGCCCGACCATCGACTCCGTCACGAAGACCGGGGTGTGCTTGCGGCCGTCGTGCACCGCGAACGTGTGGCCGAGGAAGTCCGGCGTGATCATCGAACGACGAGACCACGTCTTGATGACGTTCTTCGTGCCGGCCTCGTTCTGAGCGTCGACCTTCTTCTGCAGGTGGCCGTCGACGAACGGGCCCTTCTTGAGGCTGCGAGGCATTCTCTCGGGCTCCTATCAGCGCTTCTTGCCGGTGCGCCGACGGCGCACGATGAGCTTGTCGCTCGGCTTGTTCGGACGACGGGTCCGGCCCTCAGGCTGGCCCCACGGGCTCACGGGGTGACGTCCACCGGACGTCTTGCCCTCACCACCACCATGCGGGTGGTCGATCGGGTTCATCGCGACACCACGGACGGAGGGGCGCTTGCCCTTCCACCGCATGCGGCCGGCCTTGCCCCAGTTGATGTTCGACTGCTCGGCGTTGCCCACCTCGCCGACCGTCGCGCGGCAGCGCAGGTCGACGTTGCGGATCTCGCCGGACGGCATGCGCAGCTGCGCGTACGGGCCGTCCTTGGCGACAAGCTGGACCGAGGCGCCAGCCGAACGGGCGATCTTCGCGCCGCCACCGGGCTTGAGCTCGATGGCGTGGATGACCGTACCGGTCGGGATGTTGCGCAGCGGGAGGTTGTTGCCGGGCTTGATGTCGGCCCCGGCGCCTGCCTCGAGCATGTCGCCCTGCGACACCTTGTTGGGGGCGAGGATGTACCGCTTCTCGCCGTCCGCGTAGTGCAGCAGCGCGATGCGCGCGGTGCGGTTCGGGTCGTACTCGATGTGCGCGACCTTGGCCGGCACGCCGTCCTTGTCGTGACGACGGAAGTCGATCACGCGGTAGGCGCGCTTGTGCCCGCCGCCCTGGTGACGCGTCGTGATGCGACCGGTCGAGTTACGACCGCCGGTCTTGTGCAGCGGACGGACGAGCGACTTCTCCGGCTGCGAGCGCGTGATCTCGACGAAGTCGGCGACGCTCGAGCCGCGGCGGCCAGGCGTCGTCGGCTTGTACTTGCGGATTCCCATGAAAGTAAGTCCTCTTCGCTCTCGGTCAGCCGACCGGTCCGCCGAAGATGTCGATCGATCCCTCGCGGAGGGTGACGATCGCACGCTTCGTGTTCTTGCGGCGGCCGATGCCGAAGCGGGTCCGGCGGGCCTTGCCCTGACGGTTCGCGGTGTTGACCGACTCGACCTTGACGCCGAAGACGTGCTCGACGGCGATCTTGATCTCGGTCTTGTTGGCCCGGGGGTCGACGAGGAAGGTGTACTTCCCCTCGTCGAGCAGGCCGTAGCTCTTCTCCGAGACGACCGGCGCGATCAGGATGTCGCGCGGGTCCTTGCCGACGGCGGTCACTTCGTCTCCTCGTTGGCCTCGGACTCGGAAGCGACAGCCTTCGCGCCCTTGACGGGGCCGGCGAGGAACGCGTCGAGCGCGCCCTGCGTGAAGACCACGTCGTCCGAGATGAGGACGTCGTAGGTGTTGAGCTGGTCGGCGACGAGCAGGTGGACCCGCTCGACGTTCCGCAGCGACTTCCAGGTGATCTCGTCCTGACGCTCGACGACCACGAGGACGTGCTTGCGGCCGGAGAGGTTGTCGAGGACCGCGATCGCGGACTTCGTCGACGGGACCTCGCCCGGGGCGAAGCCCGTGACGACGTGGACGCGACCGGCACGCGCGCGGTCCGAGAGAGCACCGCGGAGCGCCGCGGCCTTCATCTTCTTCGGGGTCCGCTGCGAGTAGTCACGCGGGGTGGGGCCGTGGACGACGCCACCACCGGCGAACTGCGGCGCACGGGTCGAGCCCTGACGGGCGCGGCCGGTGCCCTTCTGCTTGTACGGCTTCCTGCCACCACCGCGGACCTCGCCGCGGCTCTTGGTGTCGTGGGTGCCCTGGCGCGCCGCGGCGAGCTGGGCGACGACGACCTGGTGGATCAGCGGGACGTTCGTCGTGGCGTCGAAGACGTCACCGGGCAGGTCGGCCGTTCCGGCCTTCTTGCCCTTCTCGTCGAGGACGTCGACGGTCAGCGTGTCGCTCATCGAGGTCACGCACCCTTCGCAGCGGAACGCACGACCACGACGCCGCCCTTGGGGCCGGGAACCGCGCCCTTGACGAGCAGCAGACCCCTCTCGACGTCGATCGCGTGCACGGTCAGGTTCTGGGTGGTCTGACGGGCGACGCCCATCCGACCGGCCATCTTGATGCCCTTGAACACGCGCGACGGCGTCGATGCGCCACCGATCGAGCCGGGCTTGCGGTGGTTGCGGTGCGCACCGTGGGAGGCGCCGACGCCGTGGAAGCCGTGACGCTTCATGACACCGGCCGTGCCCTTGCCCTTGGTGGTACCGGTGACGTCCACGACCTGGCCGGCCTCGAAGGCACCGGCCGTGATCTCCTGCCCGAGCGTGTACTCGGCAGCGTTGGACGTACGGATCTCGGCCACATGCCGACGGGGGGTGACCCCCGCCTTCTCGAAGTGGCCCTTGAGCGGCTTGGTGACCTTGCGCGGGTCGATCTGGCCGTAGGCCAGCTGGACCGAGCTGTAGCCGTCGCTCTCAGCGGAGCGGACCTGCGTCACGACGTTCGTACCCACGGCGACGACGGTGACGGGAACGAGGCGGCCTGCCTCGTCCCACACCTGCGTCATGCCGAGCTTGGTGCCGAGCAGCGCCGTGACGGGGCGCGCGTTCTGCTGGGTAACCATGAAGATCAGTCCCTTCCCAGCGGTTTCAGAGCTTGATCTCGATGTTCACGTCCGCAGGCAGGTCGAGACGCATGAGCGAGTCGACGGCCTTCGGCGTGGGATCGATGATGTCGATGAGCCGCTTGTGCGTACGCATCTCGAAGTGCTCGCGGCTGTCCTTGTACTTGTGGGGCGACCGGATGACGCAGAAGACGTTCTTCTCCGTCGGCAGCGGCACCGGACCCACGACCGACGCACCAGCGCGAGTCACCGTGTCGACGATCTTGCGCGCCGAGCTGTCGATGACCTCGTGGTCGTAGGACTTGAGCCGGATGCGGATCTTCTGTCCCGCCATGGCGTCGTCTACTTCTCTCTCTCGAAATACCGGTCCGTCCGACCCCCGCACTCGGGCGTGTCGCTCTGCGCGACGCGCCTCTGTGCTGCGTTCCGTTCCCGGAAAGGGGCCGTGGTTGTCGTCGAACGCTCCCCACCGGGTGACCCCGAGGTCCGAGCGCTCGCCACGTCTGTCCGCCCAGCCGATAGGCGCGCGTGAACGCACACCCCGGCGGGCAACCCCGACAGTCTGCCAGACCGGACGAGGAAACGGCAACTCCGCCCGCGTCACACCCGTCGCCGCCCCGGCAGAGGACGCGGCCCGGCTCAGGGAAGGCGCTCGACCGTGACGCCGCCCGCGCCCCCGGCGACCACGAGCTCCCAGTGGTCCGCCTCGGCGTCGAAGCCCGCCGTCGTCAGGGCGGCGCCCGCACCGAGACCACCCGTGCGGTCCCCGTCGAGGGCCACCCATCCCACGCCGGACTCCACCGTGACGCGCGCCGCGTCACCGCGTGCCAGGCGGAACCGCAGGTCGTCGGTCCCCGCGCTCACCTCGGCGCGGCTCGCACCGTCCGCCGGCGGCAGCGCCACGGCGAGCACCGCGGCCCCTCCTGCGACCTCGACCGCCTGCACGTCGAGCCCCGCGAGGTCCAGATCCGCGTCGTCCGCACCCACCGTCATGCGCAAGGTCCAGCGCACGTCGGGCGAGAGGCGGATCGTGGTGGTCGCACCCGTGACCCGGACGTCGTGCTCCCCCGCCGTCGCGGCGTAGGTGGCCGTCGCGTCGTCACCGGCGCCCCGTGCGTCGAGCAGGGCGCCGGCGGGGGCGTCCCCTGTCAGCAGCACGCGGCCCCCGCGGGCGTCCAGCACGAGCGTCGCGGCCCCACCGGCACCCCGCGGTACCCGCACGGAGTCGTCCCGGCGCGCCCCGCCGTCGCCCCACGGGCGGGCGACGAGCGCGATGGCGACAGCGACGAGCACGCCGCCCGCCACGACCGCCCATCCGATCCGTCGTTGCCGGTCCACGCCCAGGACCGGGGCCCGGTGCCGCTCTCGTCGCCGCTCGTCCACCGCGCGACAGTAGCGGCGCACGGTCCCGCGCGCCCGGGGACGACGCGGTGCCGGGGACGCGACGCAGGCGGACCGACGACGCAGGGCCCGGAAGCCGAAGCTCCCGGGCCCTGCGTGGTGGATCAGCCCCGAGGGGCGAGGATCACTTGGTGATCTTGGTGACGCGGCCCGAGCCGACGGTGCGGCCACCCTCGCGGATGGCGAAGCCGAGGCCCTCCTCCATGGCGATGGGCTGGATCAGCGTCACGGAGATCTCCGTGTTGTCGCCGGGCATGACCATCTCGGTGCCCTCGGGCAGCGTGATGACACCGGTGACGTCCGTCGTCCGGAAGTAGAACTGGGGACGGTAGTTCCCGTAGAACGGGTTGTGACGGCCACCCTCGTCCTTGGACAGGATGTAGACCTGGCCCTCGAACTCGGTGTGCGGCGTGATCGAGCCCGGCTTGACGACGACCTGGCCGCGCTCGACCTCCTCGCGCTTCGTGCCGCGCAGGAGCAGGCCGACGTTCTCGCCCGCCTCGGCGTAGTCGAGCAGCTTGCGGAACATCTCGACACCGGTGACGGTGGTCTTGATCGCCTTCTCCTTGATGCCGACGATCTCCACCTCCTCGTTCACCTTGAGCGAGCCGCGCTCGACACGACCGGTGACGACCGTGCCACGGCCGGTGATCGTGAAGACGTCCTCGATCGGCATGAGGAACGGCTTGTCGATCTCGCGGACCGGGTCCGGCACGTTCTCGTCCACGGCGTCGAGCAGGTCCTCGACGGACTTGACCCACTGCGGGTCGCCCTCGAGCGCCTTGAGGCCCGACACGCGGACGACCGGGGCGTTGTCGCCGTCGAAGTCCTGCGACGACAGCAGCTCGCGGACCTCCATCTCGACGAGCTCGAGGATCTCCTCGTCGTCGACCATGTCGGCCTTGTTGAGCGCCACGAGCAGGTACGGCACGCCGACCTGACGGGCCAGCAGCACGTGCTCACGCGTCTGGGCCATCGGGCCGTCGGTCGCCGCGACCACGAGGATGGCGCCGTCCATCTGCGCCGCGCCCGTGATCATGTTCTTGATGTAGTCGGCGTGACCGGGGGCGTCGACGTGCGCGTAGTGACGCTTCTCGGTCTGGTACTCGACGTGCGCGATGTTGATGGTGATACCGCGCTGCTTCTCCTCAGGCGCCTTGTCGATCTGGTCGAACGGCGTGAAGGGGTTCAGGTCGGGGTACTTGTCGTGCAGCACCTTCGAGATGGCCGCGGTCAGCGTCGTCTTGCCGTGGTCGACGTGGCCGATCGTCCCGATGTTGACGTGCGGCTTCGTCCGCTCGAACTTCGCCTTGCCCACTGGGTGTCCTCCTCAGGACTTGGTAGAGATTGCCCGACGGCAGCCACCTCACGGTACCTGCTCGACGTGCGGTCCTACGGGTCGGATGTGTAGCTGGAACTGCAGGGTTCGACCTGTGGGACTACTCGCCCCGGGTCTTCTTGATGATCTCTTCGGCAACCGCCCGAGGAACCTCGGCGTAGCTGTCGAACTGCATCGAGTACACGGCACGACCCTGGGTCTTGGACCGCAGGTCGCCGACGTACCCGAACATCTCGGAGAGCGGCACCTGAGCGCGGACGACCTTGACGCCGGTCGCGTCCTCCATGGACTGGATGATGCCGCGGCGCGAGTTGATGTCGCCGATGACCTCGCCCATGTACTCCTCGGGCGTGCGCACCTCGACGGCCATGATCGGCTCGAGGAGGGCCGGGTCCGCCTTGCGCACCGCCTCCTTGAGGATCATCGAGCCGGCGATCTTGAACGCCATCTCCGAGGAGTCGACGTCGTGCGCCGCACCGTCGAGCAGGATCGCCTTGACGCCGACCAGCGGGTAGCCCGCGAGGACGCCCAGCTGCATCGCGCTCTGGATACCGGCGTCGACCGACGGGATGTACTCGCGCGGGATGCGGCCACCGGTGACCTTGTTGTCGAACTCGTACAGCTCGCCCTCGGCAGGGTCCAGCGGCTCGAAGGTCATCTGCACCTTGGCGTACTGGCCCGAGCCACCGGTCTGCTTCTTGTGCACGTAGTCGATCTTGACGACGGCACGACGGATCGTCTCGCGGTAGGCCACCTGCGGCTTGCCGACGTTGGCCTCGACCTTGAACTCGCGACGCATGCGGTCGACGAGGATGTCGAGGTGGAGCTCGCCCATGCCGCCGATGACGGTCTGGCCGGTCTCCTCGTCCAGGCGGACGCGGAACGTCGGGTCCTCCTCGGCGAGCTTCTGGATGGCCGTGGAGAGCTTCTCCTGGTCGGCCTTCGTCTTCGGCTCGATCGCCACGTCGATGACGGGCTCCGGGAAGGTCATCGACTCCAGGATCACCGGCGCGCTCGGGTCGCACAGGGTGTCACCGGTGGTGACGTCCTTGAGACCGATGAACGCGTAGATGTGCCCGGCCTGCGCCTCCGTGACGGGGTTCTCCTTGTTGGAGTGCATCTGGAAGAGCTTGCCGATGCGCTCCTTCTTGCCCTTGGTCGAGTTGAGCACCGCGGCGCCCTGCTCGACCCGGCCGGAGTACACGCGCACGTAGGTCAGCTTGCCGAAGAACGGGTGCGTGGCGACCTTGAACGCGAGAGCCGAGAACGGCTCGGTCGCGTCCGGGTGACGCTCGACGACGAGCTCCGGGTCCTTGACATCGTGACCCGCGACCGCCGCGACGTCCAGGGGCGTCGGGAGGTAGTCGATGACGGCGTCGAGCATGGGCTGCACGCCCTTGTTCTTGAACGCCGACCCGCACAGCACGGGGTACGCCTGCGACGAGATGGTGAGCTCACGGATGCCGGCCTTGATCTCGGCGACCGTCAGCTCCTCGCCACCGAGGAACTTCTCGAGCAGCTCGTCGTTCGTCTCCGCGACGGCCTCGAGCAGCTCGGCCCGGTACTGCTCGGCCTTCTCCTGAAGGTCGGCCGGGATGTCCTCGACCTCGTACTTCTCGCCGAGGGCCGTCTCACCGCGCCACACGAGCGCACGCATCTCGACCAGGTCCACGACACCGATGAAGTCGTTCTCCGAGCCGATCGGCAGCTGGATGACCAGCGGCTTGGCCTTGAGCCGGTTCACGATGGTGTCGATGGTGAAGTAGAAGTCCGCGCCGAGCTTGTCCATCTTGTTGACGAAGCAGATGCGCGGGACGTCGTACTTGTCGGCCTGGCGCCAGACGGTCTCCGACTGGGGCTCCACGCCCTCCTTGCCGTCGAACACCGCGACCGCGCCGTCGAGGACGCGCAGCGAGCGCTCGACCTCGACCGTGAAGTCGACGTGGCCCGGCGTGTCGATGATGTTGATCTGGTTGTCGTGCCAGTAGCAGGTCGTCGCGGCGGACGTGATCGTGATGCCGCGCTCCTGCTCCTGCTCCATCCAGTCCATCGTCGAGGCGCCGTCGTGCGTCTCACCGATCTTGTAGTTGACCCCCGTGTAGAACAGGATCCGCTCGGTGGTCGTCGTCTTGCCGGCATCGATGTGCGCCATGATGCCGATGTTGCGGACCTTCGTGAGGTCCGTCAGCACGTCCAGTGCCACGTGGTAGCCCCTTGTCGGTTGGCTTAGAGGTGGGAGCCGTTCGCGTCGCCGCGGGCCTGCCTGTCACCAGGCGACCCGCGGCGAGCGCCGGGATCACCAGCGGTAGTGCGCGAACGCCCGGTTGGACTCGGCCATCTTGTGCATGTCCTCGCGACGCTTGACTGCAGCGCCCAGGCCGTTGGAGGCGTCGAGGATCTCGTTCATGAGGCGCTCGGTCATGGTCTTCTCGCGACGCGCGCGGGAGAAGTCCGTCAGCCAGCGCAGGGCCAGCGTCGTGGAACGCACGGGGCGCACCTCGATCGGGACCTGGTAGGTCGCACCACCGACGCGGCGGGACTTGACCTCGATGGCGGGACGCACGTTGTCCAGCGCGCGCTTGAGCACGACGACCGGGTCGGACTGCGTCTTCTCACGGACGCCCTCCAGGGCGCCGTAGACGATGGCCTCGGCGACGGTCTTCTTGCCGTCGAGGAGGACCTTGTTGATGAGCTGCGTGACCACCGGCGAGCCGTAGACGGGGTCGACGATCAGCGGCCGCTTCGGAGCGGGACCCTTGCGAGGCATCTGTCTCAGCCCTTCTTCGCGCCGTAGCGGCTGCGTGCCTGCTTGCGGTTCTTGACGCCCTGCGTGTCGAGCGCACCGCGCACGATCTTGTAGCGGACGCCGGGGAGGTCCTTCACACGGCCGCCGCGCACGAGCACGATGGAGTGCTCCTGCAGGTTGTGGCCGACGCCCGGGATGTACGCCGTGACCTCGATGCCCGAGGACAGGCGCACGCGCGCCACCTTGCGCAGCGCCGAGTTCGGCTTCTTCGGGGTGGTCGTGTAGACACGGGTGCACACACCGCGTCGCTGGGGGGAGCCCTTGAGGGCAGGCGTCTTCGACTTGTTCGTCTTCGCCTGCCGGCCCTTGCGGACCAGCTGCTGGATCGTAGGCACTACGTCTCCGTCTGTCGGTGTTCTCTGGTCTGACCGGCACCCGTCACCCTGGACGGCCGGCTCGGCCCGGATCGTCGCCCGTCGCGCGACTACCCCGGAGGTCTCGAGTCCCGAACCGACCCCCGCGCCCGGGCGTGTCGCCCCGGCCCTCCGCACGGCGACCATCCCACGAGGGGACCGTTCCGGTAGAGGTGGGGAACCACCCGGTGCATCCCGGCCGCACCCCGCCAACGAGGTGGTCCACCGAGTGCACGCGCAAGGGCCCGACGGCGCGGGCACGGTGTCCTACGCTACCTTCCGCCGCGGGAGGCGTCAAAGCCCGAGGTGCAGGGGGTGCCGTGCACCCCGCGGGCGGGTCAGGCCCGGCCGAGGCCGACGCCCGCCACCGACGACGGCCCGCGCCGCCGCCCGGTCACTCGGCGGGCAGCACCCACGCCTCGCCGGACTCCTCGACCACGTCGTCACCCGTGCCCTCGACCTCCACCTCGACGAGCTCGAAGCTCCGGCCCTTGACCTCACCGGACCGCCCGATGGTCAGGTCGACCGCGTCGTCGAAGTCCTTCCCGTCCGAGGCGATCAGGGAGATGCTGTCCTCGCCGAAGTTCGCGGCCGTGAGCGTCAGGCCGTCCACCTCGACGGGCTCGCCCGCCTTCAGGTGCACAGCACCCTCGGGCACGTCGGGCTCCTGCGCGCCGCACGCGGCGAGCAGCGCCACCACACCGACCACCAGAGCGGTCCGGACCGCTCGTCCACCTCGTCCCATCAGCGGGCCCCGTTCGTCTCGATGCAGCTCGATGTGCGGTGCACGTCACGTGCAGACCGCGCCCGATGCTAGCCGCTCCTGCCGGGCGCACCGACAGGCCGCCCAGCGTCGTCAGTCGTCGACGGGCAGCACCCAGGCGTAGCTCTCGGACCCGCCCGGCGCCGACGCGGCCGCGTGCTCGTGCACCGAGAGGAGCTCGAACGACCGGCCGTCGATCGTGGCGCGCTCCCCCACGGCCAGGGAGGCGCTCTCCGCGGCGCCGTCACCGTCGTCGACGGACAGCGCGATCGAGCCGTCCCAGATGTTGCTCGCGACCAGGCGCACGTCCCCGACGGGGGTCGGCTGGTTCTCCCGCAGCTGCACCGCGCCCTCCGGCCGCTCCACCGGGCCGTCCCCGCACCCGCTCAGGGCGAGGGCTGCCGTCACGGCGAGCACCCGGACGAGCGGCGACTGGACCCGCACCATCAGCTCACCTCGTCGACGTCGGCCTGGCGGAACTGCTCGGGACGGTCGACGTACCTTACGGCACCGTCATCGGGCCCCCCGCGATCCCCCACGGGTTCACGAGTCGCGGGACGCCCGAGGGGCCCGTCGGACGAACCGACGGGCCCCTCGGGGTCGTGCTGGGAGAACTGTCCTCAGCGGTAGTCGCCGAAGTCGATGTCCTCGAGCGGGATCGCCTCGCCGGAGCCCAGACCGAGCGCCGGGAAGTCGATCTCGTCGTAGCCGAAGGCCGGGTACAGCTCGGCCTTCGCCTCCTCGGTCGCCTCAACCGCCACGTTCCGGTACCGGGGCAGGCCCGTGCCGGCGGGGATGAGCTTGCCGAGGATGACGTTCTCCTTCAGACCCAGCAGCGGGTCCGAGCGGCTCGACATCGCGGCCTCGGTGAGCACCTTCGTCGTCTCCTGGAAGGAGGCCGCCGAGAGCCACGAGTCCGTCGCGAGCGACGCCTTCGTGATGCCCATGAGCTCAGGACGACCCGAGGCCGGCTGACCGCCCTCGGAGACCGCCTTGCGGTTGAAGTCCTCGAAGCGACCGCGCTCGGCCAGCTCGCCGGGCAGCAGGCCCGTCTCGCCGGAGTCGAGCACCGTCACGCGCCGCAGCATCTGCCGCACGATGACCTCGATGTGCTTGTCGTGGATGTCCACGCCCTGGGAGCGGTAGACCTCCTGGACCTCGTCCACCAGGTGCTTCTGCGTGGCACGCGGGCCGAGGATGCGCAGCACCTTCTTCGGGTCGACGGCGCCCACGACCAGCTGGGTGCCGACCGACACGTGGTCGCCGTCCTGGACCAGCAGACGCGACCGCTTGGTGATCGCGTAGCGGATCTCCTCGGAACCGTCGTCCGGGGTCAGGACGAGCGCGCGGGCGCGGTCCGTCTCCTCGATCGCGATCCGACCCGAGAACTCCGCGATGTGCGCCTCACCCTTGGGGGTGCGCGCCTCGAAGAGCTCCTGGACACGGGGCAGACCCTGCGTGATGTCGTCCGCCGAGGCCACACCACCGGTGTGGAACGTGCGCATCGTCAGCTGCGTGCCGGGCTCACCGATCGACTGGGCCGCGATGATGCCGACGGCCTCGCCGATGTCGACGAGCTTGCCGGTGGCCAGCGAGCGGCCGTAGCACTTGGCGCACGTGCCGACGCGGGACTCGCAGGTGAGCACCGAGCGGATCTTGAGCTCGGTGACGCCCGTCTCCAGCAGCCGGTCGAGCAGGACGTCGCCGACGTCGTCGCCCGAGCGGCCGATGATCTCGCCCTCCACCTCGACGTCGGTCGCGAGCGTCCGCGAGTACACGGACGTCTCGACCTTGTCGTGGCGGCGCAGCGTGCCGTCCGCCGCCGCCACGCCGATCGGCATGGTCAGGCCGCGCTCGGTGCCGCAGTCGTCCTCGCGGACGATGACGTCCTGCGAGACGTCCACCAGACGACGCGTGAGGTAGCCCGAGTCGGCGGTCCGCAGAGCGGTGTCCGCCAGACCCTTGCGGGCGCCGTGCGTCGCGATGAAGTACTCGAGGACGGACAGGCCCTCGCGGTAGTTCGCCTTGATCGGGCGAGGGATGATCTCGCCCTTCGGGTTGGCGACCAGGCCACGCATGCCCGCGATCTGGCGGACCTGCATCCAGTTGCCTCGCGCGCCCGAGCCGACCATGCGGAACACGGTGTTGCGGGGCGGGAAGTTGGCCTGCATCGCCTTGGCGACCTTGTCGGTGGCGTTGGTCCAGATCTCGATGAGCTCCTGACGACGCTCGTCGTCGGTGATCAGGCCCTTCTCGTACTGGCCCTGCACCTTCGCCGCGCGCGCCTCGTGCTCGTCGAGGATGTCCTGCTTCTCGGCAGGCGTCGCGACGTCGGAGATCGCGATCGTGACGCCCGAGCGGGTGGCCCAGCGGAAGCCGGCCTCCTTCAGGGCGTCGAGCGACGCGGCGACCTCGACCTTCGGGTACCGCTCGGCCAGGTCGTTGACGATGACCGACAGGCGCTTCTTGTCGACGACCCCGTTCTCGTACGGGTAGTCGACGGGCAGCAGCTCGTTGAACAGCGCACGGCCCAGCGTCGTCTCGAACAGGAGCGTCTGCCCCGGCTCCCAGCCCTCGGGCGCCTGCTCCTCGGAGAGGACCAGGTCGTCGAACCGGATCTTGACGACCGCGTTGAGGTCGAGCGAGCCCTGGTCGAACGCCATGATCGCCTCGGCCACCGAGCTGAACGACCGGCCCTGCCCCACCGGGTCCTCCTTGTCGGAGGTCAGGTGGAACAGACCGATGATCATGTCCTGCGAGGGCATGGTCACCGGGCGGCCGTCGGACGGCTTGAGGATGTTGTTGCTCGAGAGCATGAGGATGCGGGCCTCGGCCTGCGCCTCCGCGCTCAGGGGCAGGTGGACGGCCATCTGGTCACCGTCGAAGTCCGCGTTGAAGGCGGCGCAGACGAGCGGGTGCAGGTGGATCGCCTTGCCCTCGACGAGCTGCGGCTCGAACGCCTGGATGCCCAGACGGTGCAGCGTGGGTGCACGGTTGAGCAGCACCGGGTGCTCGGTGATGACCTCCTCGAGCACGTCCCACACGACCGGGCGCGCGCGCTCGACCATGCGCTTGGCCGACTTGATGTTCTGCGCGTGGTTGAGGTCCACGAGCCGCTTCATGACGAAGGGCTTGAAGAGCTCGAGCGCCATCTGCTTGGGCAGGCCGCACTGGTGCAGCTTGAGCTGCGGGCCGACGACGATGACCGAACGGCCCGAGTAGTCGACGCGCTTGCCGAGCAGGTTCTGGCGGAACCGGCCCTGCTTGCCCTTGAGCATGTCGGAGATCGACTTCAGCGGACGGTTGCCGGGGCCCGTGACGGGCCGGCCGCGGCGGCCGTTGTCGAACAGCGAGTCCACGGCCTCCTGGAGCATCCGCTTCTCGTTGTTGACGATGATCTCGGGCGCGCCGAGGTCCAGGAGCCGCTTGAGGCGGTTGTTCCGGTTGATGACGCGGCGGTACAGGTCGTTCAGGTCCGACGTGGCGAAGCGGCCACCGTCGAGCTGGACCATCGGGCGCAGGTCCGGCGGGATGACCGGGACCGCGTCGAGGACCATGCCCGTCGGCGAGTTGTTCGTCGTGAGGAACGCGTTGACCACCTTGAGCCGCTTGAGGGCACGCGTCTTGCGCTGCCCCTTGCCGTTCTTGATGGTGTCGCGCAGCGACTCGGACTCCGCCTCGAGGTCGAACGCCTCGAGGCGCTTCTGGATCGCCGCGGCGCCCATCGAGCCCTCGAAGTAGTTGCCGTACCGGTCCTGCAGGGCGCGGTACAGCATCTCGTCGCCCTCGAGGTCCGCGACCTTGAGGTTCTTGAACCGGTCCCAGACCTGCTCGAGACGGTCGAGCTCGGCGTCCGCACGCTTGCGGATCTGCGCCATCTCGCGCTCGGCGGAGTCGCGCACCTTGCGGCGCGCGTCGGCCTTGGCACCCTCGGCCTCGAGCTCGGCCAGGTCGGCCTCGAGCTTCTGCGCGCGGGTGTTGATGTCGTTGTCGCGGCGGTCCGAGATCTCCTTCTTCTCCAGGTCGATCTCGTTCTGGAGGTTCGGGAGGTCCTCCTGGCGACCGTCCACGTCGACCCACGTGATCATGTAGGCCGCGAAGTAGATGACCTTCTCCAGGTCCTTCGGCGCCAGGTCGAGCAGGTAGCCCAGCCGCCTCGGCACACCCTTGAAGTACCAGATGTGCGTCACGGGCGCGGCGAGCTCGATGTGGCCCATGCGCTCACGGCGAACCTTGGAACGGGTCACCTCGACGCCGCAGCGCTCGCAGATGATGCCCTTGAAGCGCACGCGCTTGTACTTGCCGCAGTAGCACTCCCAGTCCCGGGTGGGGCCGAAGATCTTCTCGCAGAAGAGCCCGTCCTTCTCCGGCTTCAGGGTGCGGTAGTTGATGGTCTCGGGCTTCTTCACCTCGCCGTGCGACCAGGCACGGATGTCGTCGGCCGTGGCCAGGCCGATGCGCAGCTCGTCGAAGACGTTGACGTCGAGCAAGGGGGTCCTACTTCCTTCGCTTGCCGGTTTCGAGAACCAGCGGAACGGAAATCGTGCTGAGGGGTGCGGGCGCCCGGTCCGGCATCACGGGTGTGTGCAGCCGGACCGGGGCTCGACGTCAGATCTCTTCGACGCTGCTGGCGTTCGGGCGCCGCGACAGGTCGATGCCGAGCTCTTCCGCAGCGCGGTAGACCTCGTCGTCGTTCTCCTTCA
>JADGMW010000155.1_pt1 | contig 47467 bp, 49 predicted proteins | sample 8641801 | NCBI WGS metagenome assembly JADGMW01 (sample SAMN16272018, study PRJNA661076) | feces metagenome | isolation source: fecal sample from diarrhoea affected cattle A | host: Bos taurus | place: South Africa: Lokaleng Village, Mahikeng | collected 2019-09
TCGCCCTAGCCGCCGCAAGGATATGGATGCCACACTTTGTCAACAGAGCCTAGGGTTGGGCCATCGGAACGGGCGTTCTCCAGACCGATATCGATGCAATCTTTGCTGAAAACGCCATCAACAGCGCCCTCATCGCGACAGCGGTAATAGCAGTTCTCGGACTGCTCGGCTGGTTGATAGGTCGCAGCCTCACCGTTCCGATCAATGCCCTCAATCGCCAAATGGTCGAACTGGTCGAAGGTAAGTTCGACATTGCCATCAACGGCTTAGAGCGGGTCGATGCGCGATGCCTTCCTTGCGGCACAGTTCGGCAATGCTGTCTTCGCCGCGCAGACCATCGAGAACGATCCGGATCTTGTCTTCAGCTGAAAAGTGCCGTCGGGTCGCCCGGCGAATGTCCTTCACCACCTGCTCGGCAGGCTTTTTGGTGCTCGGGGATTTAGCAGTCATCTTGGTTCCTTCGTCAGACGACGAGACCAAAACACTCCTTAAAGCTCAACCCTGAATCTGTGCCATGGGCGCTGACGGGGAACAATGGTGAGGCAGCAAAAGGACTTTCTACCTCGAGAGCTCTCACGCATCTACGCCGCCTTACGTGGAAGTTAGTCCCTCACATGGTGCTCGATGGTCGGATGCCAAGCCTCGCGAGATTGATCGCCGTCGTGTCTGGGAGCTGACGCAACCGCGTGCTGCGCCATATCCAATTGCCCAGTTTCGTTTTCCCGGCGATAAAGCGGTATGCCTGACGCGCTTTCTATCCTCGTAGTCGACAACAACGCGATCCGCGCCTCGATCATTGAGGCAGGACTGCGTGAGGCCGGCCAAGTTTCCGTGCGTGTCATCACCGATATCGAAGAAGTCGCCCGGCGCATAGGCGAGATCGCGCCCGATGTGGTGATCATCGATCTCGAAAATCCCAATCGCGACGTGCTAGAACACTTCTTCGCCCTGAGCCGCACCATCAAGCGGCCCATCGCCATGTTCGTCGACAAATCTGACCCAGCCGAAATCGAGGCCGCGGTCGATGCCGGCGTTTCGGCCTATGTGGTGGACGGGCTGCGCAAGGATCGCATCAAGTCGATCCTCGACATGGCCATCGTCCGCTTTCGCGCCTTTTCGCGGCTACAGGGCGAGCTAGAGGCAGCCCGCTCCGAATTGCAGGGGCGTAAAGTCATCGACAAGGCCAAGGGCATCCTGATGTCGACCCGCGGTCTCTCGGAAGACGACGCCTACGCCCTGCTGCGCACCACGGCCATGAACCAGAACCGCAAGATCGCCGAGATCGCCCAGTCGTTGGTAACAGCCTCGGAACTATTGGGCCCTTGAGGGAGGAATTCGCGTCATGGGTCTGACCCAGATCACCGCCGGATATGTGCCGCTGCTCGATAGCGCAGTACTGCTCGCGACTGAAGAATTTGGCTTTGCCGAGAGTGAGGGCCTTCACCTCAATCTCGTGCGCGAAACCTCTTGGGCCAATATTCGCGATCGCGTCGCCATTGGTCATTTCGATGTCGCTCATATGCTCGGGCCGATGCCCCTCAGCGCCAATCTTGGCCTGACCCCGCTCGACGTTGCAGTGATCGCACCCATGGCGCTCGGCCTCGGCGGCGCGGCCATCACCATGTCCAACGCCATTTGGGTGAGGATGGCCGAAGCGGGCGCCCCTGAAGACGGCGCGCCCGGCCCTGTCGGCACCGCCTTGCGCAAAGTGATCGCGGATCGCGCACGCGCCGGCGAGCCGCGCCTGCGTCTCGCAGTAGTGCATCCAGAGAGCGCCCACAATTACGCCTTGCGCTATTGGCTGGCGGCCTCCGGCATCGACCCCGACCATGAGGTCGATATCGTCATCGTTCCACCACCGCTTCAGGCCGATGCGTTGGCCGCCAAGCGCACAGACGGGTTTTGCGTCGGCGAACCCTTCGGTTCTGTCGCCGTAGCCCGCGGCGTCGGGCGGATCGTCACCACCAAGGGCCAGATCTGGCAGATGAGCCCCGACAAGGTTCTGGGCACCCGACTGCAATGGGCTGAGCGCTTTCCCGAACAACTGGCCGCCCTGCTGCGCGCCTCAACGCGGGCGGCTCGGTGGTGTGAAGACCCGGCCAATCACACGGCCCTCGCCGCCATGCTGGCCCGCGAGGGCCGGCTGAATCTCGACGCCGATCTCATCCTGCGCGCCATCACCGGCAGGCTGCAGTTCGAGCCGGGCGTCGAAAAGTCCATCCCGGAATTCTTCGTACCGTATTCCCGCGCTGCCAATTTTCCGTGGATCAGCCACGCGCTCTGGTTTTATTCGCAGATGGTGCGCTGGGGTCAGGTGAGCCACACTACCGAAAACGCGAAAAAGGCTGCGGCGAGCTACCGGCCCGATCTCTATAGGGCCGCCCTTGCCGGCATGGGCATGCCAGTACCTGGTGCCAGCAGCAAGATTGAAGGCGCTCTAACAGAACCGACCGAGGTCGGCGCTGTCGGCGGACAACTAGTACTTGGCCCCGATGGCTTCTTCGACGGTACCGCTTTCGACCCCGAAAAGCTCAATGCCTATATCGCTGCACAACATCGATAATGATTAAAGAATAGGCACAACGCTGCGCTGCCGTGCAGATGGGCGATATAGGAAGATCAGCCATCTGCGTAAACGCCTGCATCATCTCAGATTTCCGTGTGCCCCCCGGTTTGGCACAGTTCCTGCAGTGATATTCCCGAGCGCTTCGGCGCAGTAAAATTCCGGCGTCCAACGATGGGCGCCACATATTGGCAACGCCGCCAACCTTCAGAACCTTCGTTTTTCGACGAGGTCCCTGCTGGTTGGCGGCGTTTTCGTTTTTGGGAAAAACATGGCCGAAAAACTCGTCATCATCGGTGCTGGAATGGCCTCGGGCCGCATGCTGGAACATCTCTTCGAGGCCGAACCCGGTCGCTACGACGTCACGCTCTTCGGCGCCGAGCCGCGGGGCAACTATAACCGCATAATGCTCTCGCCGGTGCTGGGCGGAGAAAAGCGCTACGAGGACATCGTCACCCACGATGCCGACTGGTACGCCGCCAACAATGTGCGGTGCCGTTTCGGCCAGACGGTGACCAAGATCGATCGCGCTGCCAAAACCGTCATCGCCGATGGCGTCGAGACACCCTATGACCGACTGGTCATCGCCACCGGCTCCGCCCCGTTCATCCTGCCCATCCCTGGCCGCGACCTGTCCGGCGTCCGCGCCTTCCGCGATCTCGACGATGTCGACGCCATGGTTGCCATGGCCGAAAAACCCGCTGCCAAGGCTGTGGTTATCGGCGGCGGCCTGCTTGGCCTCGAAGCCGCGGCTGCCCTGCATGGGCGCGGCATGGAGGTCGTGGTTCTCCACCTCTCCGGTCACCTGATGGAGCGCCAGCTCGATGCGGCCGCCGGCTATTTGCTCCGCCGCGAGCTGGAAGGTCGCGGCATCAAAGTGCACTGCAGGGCTCAGACCAAGGCGGTCCTTGGCACGGACCGTGTCGAAGCCGTTGCGCTCGATGATGGCACCATCTACCCCGCCGACCTCGTAGTCATGGCTGCAGGCATTCGGCCCGAAACGCGCCTCGCAACCGATGCCGGCATAGAGATCAGTCGCGGCATCGTCGTCGACGATGCTTTGGTGACGTCGGACCCGGACATTATCGCGCTGGGCGAATGCGCAGAGCACAATGGCGCCGTCTACGGTCTCGTCGCGCCCCTCTACGATATGGCCAAGGTCGCGGCGAAGACGCTGACCGGCACGGTAGCCGCTTTCAAACCGGTGCAGACCGCTACGCAACTCAAGGTAACCGGCGTCAGCCTTTATTCGGCCGGAGACTTTGCCGAGGCCGACGATCGCGAGGAGATCGTGCTGCGCGATGCGACAGCCGGCATCTACAAGCGTGTCGTGCTCAAGGACAATCGCGTACTCGGCGCCGTGCTCTATGGCGATACAGCCGACGGGGCATGGTTCTTCGACCTCTTGAAGCGCGGAACAGACATCGCGCCGATGCGCGATACCCTCATCTACGGCCAGAGCTACGGCGGCGGCGCTTCTGCCGACCCGCTCGCCGCCGTCGCAGCTCTTCCCGCCGAAGCCGAAATCTGCGGCTGCAATGGCGTCTGCAAGGGCGCCATTTACAACGCCATCACCTCCAAGGGCCTGACATCGCTCGACGATGTCCGCGCCCACACAAAGGCCTCGGCCTCCTGCGGCTCGTGTACTGGGCTCGTCGAAAAGCTGATGATGGCGACGCTTGGCGCTAGCTACAATACTGCCGTCATCCAGCGGATGTGTCCCTGCACCGAACTCGGCCACGACGAAGTGCGCCGCCTGATCGTGGCGCAAGAGCTGAAATCCATTCCTGCCGTAATGCAGGAACTGGGCTGGAAAACCTCCTGCGGCTGCGCCAAGTGCCGACCGGCGCTCAACTATTATCTCGTTGCCAACTGGCCCGGCGAATACGAAGACGACGGCCAGTCGCGCTATATCAACGAGCGCGTCCACGCCAATATCCAGAAAGACGGCACCTATTCGGTCGTGCCGCGCATGTTTGGCGGCCTCACTACCGCCAACGAGTTGCGCGCCATTGCCGATGTCGCCGACAAGTTTGACGTCCCCACCATCAAGGTCACGGGCGGCCAGCGCATCGACCTTCTGGGCATCAAGAAGGAAGATCTGCCCGCCGTCTGGGCGGATCTCAACAAGGCCGGCATGATGTCGGGCGCTGCCTATGCCAAGGGGCTGCGGACGGTAAAGACCTGTGTCGGTTCGGACTGGTGTCGCTTCGGCACGCAGGATTCGACCGGCCTCGGCGTGCGCATCGAAAAGTTCATGTGGGGCTCCTGGACCCCGGCGAAACTCAAACTCGCCGTCTCCGGCTGCCCGCGCAATTGCGCCGAGGCGACCTGCAAGGACATTGGCGTCATCTGCGTCGACTCCGGCTACGAAATCCATTTCGGCGGCGCTGCCGGCCTCGACATCAAGGGCACGGAAGTGCTCTGCCACGCCAAGACCGAGGACGAGGCGATGGAGATCATCGCCGCCTTGACCCAGCTCTATCGAGAACAGGGCCGCTATCTCGAGCGCATCTACAAATGGGCCAAGCGCGTCGGCTCGGACTCGATCAACGCCAATGTGGTCGAGGATCTCGCCAAGCGCCGCCAGCTCTTCGAGCGCTTTGTCTATTCGCAGAAATTCGCCCAGGTGGATCCTTGGGAAGAGCGCGTCAACGGCCGCGACGCCCATGAATTCGCGGCCATGGCGGATTTCCAGGTGTTGCAGGCAGCGGAGTGATGGCGATGAATGATTGGGTCGATATCGGGTGTCTGGAAGACGTTCCGCGCCGCGGGGCCCGCTGCATCAAGACGCCGCTAGGAAAGATCGCCGTCTTTCGCACTGCCGACGACACCGTGTTCGCCATTGATGACCAGTGCCCACACAAGGGCGGCCCACTGAGTCAAGGCATCGTCCATGCCTCGGCCGTCACTTGCCCGCTCCACAACTGGGTCTTTTCGCTCGAAACCGGCATAGCCCAGGGCGCCGACGAAGGGGCGGTGCGGACCTATCCGCTCCGCCTCCACCAGAACCGTATCCTCATCGATGTGCAGACACTTGCCGCTGCAACCATGGCCTGACCGCCCATCCCTCGACACACCATCGAACTTCAGGAGTAAACTCAAATGGACTACGTTGCCCCCACTGACTTCATCAAGAAGATGATCGACGCCGGCGAGGCCAAGGTCTTCATGTCCACGCGGGACACGCTGATCCGCGCCTTCATGGCCGGCGCCATCCTGGCGCTTGCCGCTGCCTTCGCTATCACCATCAGCGTGCAGACCGGCCAACCGCTGGCCGGAGCGATTCTCTTCCCGGTTGGCTTCTGCCTCCTCTATCTCATGGGCTTTGACCTCCTCACCGGCGTTTTCACTCTTGTGCCGCTCGCGCTCATCGACAAGCGCCCCGGCGTGACCATGGGCGGCGTCCTGCGCAATTGGGGTCTCGTCTTTGCCGGCAATTTTGCCGGTGCGCTGACTGTGGCCCTGATGATGGCAATAGTCGTGACCTTCGGCTTCACCCAGGCGCCCGATGCTGTGGGCGAACGAATCGGCCATATCGGCGAAGGCCGCACCCTCGGCTATGCCGCCCATGGCGCCGCTGGCATGCTGACCCTCTTCATCCGCGGCGTGCTCTGCAACTGGATGGTGTCCACGGGCGTCGTTGCCGCCATGATGTCCAATTCGGTTACCGGCAAGGTTCTGGGCATGTGGATGCCCATCATGCTCTTCTTCTACATGGGATTTGAGCACTCCATTGTGAACATGTTCCTCTTCCCCTCGGGCATCCTGCTTGGCGGCCAGTTCTCCTTCTGGGATTACATGGTCTGGAACGAGATCCCAACCGTTGTCGGCAATCTCGTCGGTGGCCTGACCTTTGTCGGCCTGACCCTCTACGCCACCCACAGCCGCACCGCCCCCTCGCGCAAAAAGCCCTCGACCGTCGGCACCGTGCGCGAAGTCGGCGTCAGCCCCGTCGCGGCCGAATAACCACCGAAAAGGAGACCGGAAGATGCACATCGTCACGCGCAAGCCGAGTCAAGCACAGCGTCCACGTCTAGCGCCCCTCTCGACCCTTCCGGTCTTTTATGCTCTCACAGGCAAGCGCGTTTTGCTTGCCGGCGGCGCGGAAGCAGCAGCCTGGAAAGCCGAACTGCTGGCGGCAACCGGCGCCATAGTCGAAGTTGCTGCGCACGAGGCGGAGCTGTCCGAGGAAATGCAGAGCCTTGCGTCCTCCGGTCGGGTGGCACTTCTTGGCTGCCATTGGACTGTCATCGGTTGGGATGGCTACGCCATGGCGATAGGTGATTGCGAGGACGACGAGGAAGCCGCTCATTTCGCCAGCGCAGCGCGCCGCTTCGGCGTACCGGTCAATGTCATCGACAAACCGACCTTCTGCGATTTTCAGTTCGGCTCCATCGTCAATCGCTCTCCGCTTGTCGTGGGCATTTCGACCTCGGGTGCCGCTCCCGTCCTCGGCCAGGCTGCGCGCCAGCGCATTGAGGCCATGCTCCCCAAGAGCCTGAGCGATTGGGCCGGCCTCGCTCGCCATATCCGCGATCGCGCCACAAATCTCCTTCGCCCGGGCTCCCAGCGCCGCCTATTCTGGCAGCTTCTCGCCGATCGGGCATTTTACTCTCCCGCGGAAGAGGCCGAACTCGACAAGTGGATCGCCGAGGCCAAGGGAACCCAAGGCGGTAGCGTGACCCTCGTCGGCGCCGGACCGGGCGATGCTGAATATCTCACGCTAAAGGCTTTGCGCGCGCTGCAAGCCGCAGATGTCATCCTATTCGACGATCTCGTTTCCGATGACGTGCTCGAATTGGCGCGGCGCGAAGCCAAGCGCATACTCGTCGGCAAGCGTGGTGGTCGTGCTAGCTGCAAACAGGAAGATATCAACCGCACCATGATCGCGCTCGCCAAGGCGGGCCGCCACGTCGTTCGACTAAAATCCGGTGACCCGATGATTTTCGGCCGAGCCGGGGAGGAGATTGCAGCGCTGGCGGCCGAGAGTATTCCCGTGCAGGTTGTGCCCGGCATCAGCGCTGCCATGGCCCTGGCGGCGAGCCTCAATATCTCCCTAACCCATCGCGACTACGCCCAGTCCGTCCGTTTGGTCACCGGCCACTCTCGTCACGGAGGTGTGCCGGAAAACCTTGATTGGCGCGCCCTGTCTGATCCGTCGACGACGCACGTTTACTATATGGCCGGGCGCAACGGCGCCGCTATTGCAGCGCGACTAGTCTCTCATGGCATGCCACCGCATACAGGCGTGGTCATTGCCAGTGACATTAGCCGCCCAGAAGAAGAAGTGCTCCACACTACGCTCGACGACATGGCCACGATGGTCGACCCGGCCTGGCCGAGGGGCCCTGTTCTTATCCTAGTAGGCGGCGTACTTGAGCGTGCGCGTGTCAGCGCTCAAGCACAGGTAGCTCGGGCATCGTGAGCTCGAGCGGGGGGCAGCTTTTGGCGATGGAGGTTGTTGGTATGGATGTCTGAATAGTGAAGGGTTTGGGATGCCGTTTGGCGTCGCAAAGCCATCCATGCAGGAACCCGCGGTCCGCATGCGCTGGGCTATGGGGTTTGCCGTTTTGGCGTGGTCGAGTGCCGGCCGCGAACAGTGGAATATGGCGTGACACGCTCGCCAGCGCTGTGCGGGCTGCATCTGGGCATTAGCGACGCCGGTGGCGATGAGACTGGCGCACATGACGAGGGTCGCTGTGGCGCATGGCACGAACCATCCCGTCGGCCGCAAGGTGGCGCAGCCAGTTGAACGAGTGGATCATGCCGGGTCATGGACGGTCTCCACGCTTGGTGGTCGGGCGGCCGGCGGCGCCCGCGGCTGGCAGCATGCAGAGAAAAAATCTCGATGAGCACCATGGTGCCGCCGCAGCAAGGGCACGGTGGGCGCTGATTTGAGGTCTCCTTGGCCGACGGTTCCTCCGGCGCCGGTGCAACCCCAAGCAGTTCGCGGACGTGAGCGAGGCAGTATTTGCGGGCCGAGCTGGCGAGAGGCCGTAGTGCCGGATGCGGTGGAGCCCTCGCGACAGATCACGCCACTTCAGCGTAACGCCGAACAGGAAGAGAAGAGTCGAAACCGCGCCGCTGATATGGAAGGGCTGACGCCGCTCTCATGCTGATGGAGTTGATAGCGTCGGATACAGTGGGGGTGGCCGTGTCAGGGCTCTGCTTAGAAACACGGCAAAGCGTCGGACGTGACGAACATATTCGTAATGGGTGTGGACGCCCAGACCGCGCATCAGCATGTCCTGCTGCATGCGCTGGCGAAGCGGCGTGGTGGGAGCATCGGTCGATAACGTAACCATGGGGAGTTCCTTTCATTGAAAGAAACTCCATGGTCAGACTGCGACCTTCATCCGCTCAAAGGCATAAATGATGATGCTGAAGCCGCGCGCAGCGGGTTCGTGCATGAGGCGCAAAATGGACATGAGATAACGGACCTGCCTTTGACTCTTTTTGCGCTGGGCGCCTCACATCACGATCAACATGTTGACCGATCGGGATCAGCCCCTGGTGACCATACCTGGCATTCAACCATGATCTCTGAAACGTTCCTTGTAGGAAACGACCGACCCGATCGGCACCTTCACCTTGGCAATCTCGGCCACTTCCTCCTCCGTCAGATCATGACTCAGATAATTGCGGTGAACTTCGTTCGTTCTAGCTGCCGTCTCCTCATCATGCCCGACCCATTTGAGGATCGTATAAGGATTGATCCTGGCGTCGTGACAGGCCTGGATGAAAAAGCCGCGGAACGAATGAAACGTCAACTTGTCCTTGCGGTGCTTCGGTACGCCCCATTTTAGGCGATGGGCATTGAAGAAGTCGGCTTCGAAGTGCACTTCTGGCCGATCGTCCTTGCCGCCCTTGATATGTTGCGTCCAGGCCGGGAACAAACGATTGTGGCCTGCCTCCAATTGGCGCTGCCAGTAGTCGAGGAAGCCTAACTCGATCAGTTGGGGATGGAGCGGCACCCGCCGAATGGCATTGCCGGTCTTGTAGCCTTCCTCTCCGACGGCATCGTCGTTGATGCCATCGAGTTCAAGGACGAGCGTGGGTTGCCCGAACCAGCTCTGCAATTGTGCGAGGCGCAATAGGCCGATCTCAGTCACACGCATGCCAAGATGCATAGCCACCAGCGGCGCCCAATAGACATGGTCGTCCGCATAGACGTTGGTCCCGGATGAATAGCGGTGGCGACGGGATGCGCTGCCAAGATAAACCGCGCAGGACGTAATCGCCGTGATCTCTCCTGGTGAAAAGGGCGCCTTGGCCTTGCTCTTGGTTGCCCTTTTGCCCTCCGCCACGACCATTGGAGGCGCCTGCCAGGTGAACAGGCGTCGTTTGTTGCCGTGCTTGACCAGACGGGTGATGGCGCCGAGGTAATTTGAATTCAGCGTGCGAATGGCAAGCCGGGGATAATCGCCGCCCTTTGCCTGCAGCCTACGTGTGAAGACAACAAGATCGTCCGGACTGGCCCGGCCCCGCAACAGGGGAATCTCCTGGACGAAATCGTAAAGCTGGTCCCAAAGATCCAGGCCGATGTCCATCACCGGCAGAACTTTGACCTCAGGGCACAGGTCCTCGAATAGTTTCACCGCGCGCTCGACATTGGCGCGATTGTCCGAGCCGGTGGTTTTGCCGCCCTTCCTGAAATAGTCGTCCATCAGGTAGCGCAGCGTATAAACAGTCGATGCTGAAGCCTTCTCGGCCGTACTCTCAGCCAACGGCATAGGCTTGGGCGACGCTGGCGAAATAGGGGCCCGGGCCGTCGGCGCTTCTTCCGACAAGGTCTCATCTGTCTTGGCGCCGAGGTCATCGAGCACCGCATTAAACCCGGACAGATCTATCACCCGGCTCGCAGCGCCGCGTCGAGCCTTTTCCTCCTGCGGCATCCGGTCATATATCGCCTCGCCTTCCACCGTGGCCCGGTTGAAATGGACTAGTTCCTCGTAGATGGCATTGAGATTCTCGCCCAATTGCAGTTCCCGACGAGCGCGCCGGATGATCTTGGCACCGACATTTCCCAGCGCTCGCCGACGGACGAGGTCGGTACCTGTCATATCTTCGGGCCGAAGCAGTTGCTCGTTGATGAGCCGCCGGGTCAGTTGCATGAGCGCGTCCTTGGGCTCCATGCCCAGCAATTCCTCGAACACAGCCAGCGCCTCCAGACCCCATTTAAGCGCCGTCGCCCGATCCTTGGTTCGAAGCGACAGACGCACGACTTCGCCCTCGGCCTGCCTGTTCCAGGCGCGAGGGATTCGCTTTCGCACATAATAAACCGCTCCGACCTTTTCCACATAGGCGCACTTGGCTGCCATGATCGTCTCCGACTCCACTGGGCCGGAGAGCGGACGACACGTGCATCATGCATGTGTATCAGTCCCGAAGATTCTCCGGGAGCTTAAGCCATTGAAAGCATTGGATTTCGAGAAACTGGCGGAGAGAGAGGGATTCGAACCCCCGATAGAGTTGCCCCTATGCCGCATTTCGAGTGCGGTGCATTCAACCGCTCTGCCATCTCTCCGCGAGATCGAAAGCGAACCCGAGGAAGGGATCGCGGCTGGTCGATACGGCGGCGCTTATTACATAGCAAAGCGGGTCCTGCAACACCTCTTGTCACAGCTCCACACAGGAAAAATCGAGGGGCACCAATTTCGCGCGTTTGCCATGCAGGGAACCCCGTCGAACCATGCTGCTTATCCGCCGTCACAATTGCGTGCGGCGTCGTGCCACGGCACGTGCTTGGGCTAGAGTGCCTCCTCTGCACGCAAAACGGGAGATTTGTTGTGGTTACCAGACGCACAATTGTTGCCGGTCTCGCCGGCTTGCCTATTGTACTCTCCATCAGCCGCGCCGGGCTGGCGCAGGCACAGGAGACGGGCGTGGCCGACACGATTTCGACGAGCGCAGGGGATGTCATCATTCATCCCGTGGATCACGCGAGCCTGGTGCTCCAATGGGGCGACAAGGTCCTCTATATAGACCCCGTGGGTGGGCCAGGCCGCTACGCCGCCCTGCCCGCGCCGACGGCAATCCTAATTACCCACGGCCATGGCGACCATTTCGATGTGCCCACGCTTGAGGCCATCGGCGCCTCTGTACCGCTTGTCACCAATGCTGATGTCTTCGAGAAACTGCCCGCCGCCCTTAAGGCAAATGCCACCGCCATGGCCAATGGCGATGAGGGTGAAATCGACGGCGTGCCGGTTAAGGCCGTTGCCGCACACAATATCACCGAGGACCGGATGCGTTATCACCCGGTCAACATTGGCAACGGCTATGTGCTGAATTTCGACGACAGCAAATTCTATGTCGCGGGCGACACAGAGCCGACCGAGGACATGCTGGCGCTGACCGATATCGCCGTCGCCTTCCTGCCGATGAACCTGCCCTTCACCATGACACCCGAGCAGGCCATCGAGGCCACCAACAGCTTCAAGCCGAAAATTCTCTATCCCTATCACTACGGCGAGAGCGATCTCAGCGGGCTCGAAGCCGGCATCGGCGACCATACCGAGGTCCGCCTGCGGAACTGGTATCCGAACGGGCAAGGCTAAGCCCCGTCGTAACCACCCTCAACAGCCCGAAAGACCTTGACTCTCGGGCTGGTTTTCCCGATAAGCGCCCGATCCATGTGTGCCGGCTCGTCCGACGCACTGGTTTTGTTTGAAAACGCTGCTCGAGGCTGCCGGCCATTTGGCCCATCCGAGAAAACCGCAACAGGCAGGCAAGCCGCGGTGCCACAGGGCGCGACAGAAAAGGGACCGGGTGTTTGAACCATCCGGTGTTCATATGACTTTCGCTGTCATCAAGACGGGCGGTAAGCAGTACAAGGTTGCTGCGAACGACGTCATCAAGATTGAGAAGCTCGACGCCCAGGCCGGCGACATCGTCACCTTTGACGAAGTCCTCATGGTCGGCGACATCATCGGCGCACCGCTGGTGGAAGGCGCTCTGGTCGCTGCTGAACTGGTTGAGACCAAGAAGCAGAAGACCGTCATCATCTTCAAGAAGCGCCGCCGCCACAATTCGCGTCGCCGCAACGGTCACCGCCAGCAGCTGACCACCGTTCGCATCACCGAGATCCTGACCGGCGGCGCAAAGCCGACGATCGCTGCTGCCGCCAAGGCAGAAGCTCCGGCTGCTGTGACCGAAGAAGCTCCGGCCAAGAAGGCTGCTGCTAAGAAGCCTGCTGCCAAGAAGGCCGCTACCGACGAAGCCGCTGCTGAAAAGCCGGCAAAGAAGGCCGCTGCCAAGAAGGCAGCTCCGAAGGCCGATCAGGAATAAGGAGCCCTAGAGATGGCACATAAAAAAGCAGGCGGTTCATCCCGCAACGGTCGTGATACCGCTGGCCGTCGTCTTGGCGTGAAGAAGTTCGGTGGCGAAGCTGTCATCGCCGGCAACATCATCATCCGTCAGCGCGGCACCAAGTGGGCTGTCGGCAACAACGTCGGCCTCGGCAAGGATCACACGATCTATGCCCTGATCGACGGCAATGTTGCGTTCCGCACCCGTGCGAACAATAAAGTTCACGTGTCTGTCGTCCCGGCAGAGGCCGCCGAGTAACCCGGCAGGCCACAACCCGCCGGTGACCTTGTTCCCCGGCAGCGTTTGGCACAACCGAATTGCGAGAAAGGGGAACCGGTCCACCGGTTCCCCTTTTTCCGTTCCGGAGTTTTGCCATGACCACCACCGCGCTTCGCCTGCCCGCCCGCATTGTGACGGACCGACTGGTCCTGGCCACTCCGACCGCAGCGGACATCCCGGCGATCGCACGGCATTGCAATAACCGGAACATCCACAAATGGATGGCGCGGCTCCCCTTCCCCTATTCGGAAGAGGACGCCCGCTTCTTCGTTGAAGAGATCGTGCCCACCGACGCCGAGCAGTGCTACGGCCTGATGCTGGATGGCGGCTTGATCGGCGTCGTGGGCCTCACCTTTTCCGACGATGACCTGCCTGAGCTGGGCTATTGGCTGGGCGAGGACTTTTGGGGCCACGGCTATGCCACGGAGGCCGCCCGAGCGGTGATCGCGGCCGCGCGAGCGGCCGGCATGACCGGTCTGCGCAGCCGCGCGCTCAGTGAGAACGCGCGTTCGCTCAATGTCCTTGGCAAACTCGGCTTTATCGAAACCAGCCAGGGGCCGGAAACCATTGGCCCCAATGCCGGCGCACCGGCAACGTTCCTCCGGCTGGATTTATCAAGATGACCGAGCTCAGGACCGCCCGTCTGCTGCTGCGCCCCGCCCGGCCCGAGGACGCTCCCTGCTATGCCCTCGGCATCGGCGAATATGCCGTCGCGCGATGGCTGACCGCCCTGCCCTGGCCTTATACGCTGGGGATGGCGATCGAATGGCTGCGCCAGACCACGACACCGCGCCCGGGACAGGCCTTCTTTATCGTCGAGCACCCCCAGCGCGGGGTTATCGGCAGCGTGTCGCTGTTTGATGAAATGGGGTTCTGGATCGCACGGCCGCATTGGGGCCGCGGCTACGGCCGGGAAGCGGTGCAGACCCTCGTCGACTGGCATTTCGCTCAGGGCGGCACGGAGATCATTGCCAGCGCCCAGCACGACAACCGGGCGTCCCTGCGGCTGACCGCCCAGCTCGGCTTCCGGCAGGTGACGCGCCAGTACCGTTTCTCTCATGCCATGCAGCACAATGTGGACCATATTGTCAGCAAGCTGGAGCGTGCGCACTGGACAGCCGGAGATCCCCGTCAATGTGCCTGAAGACTGCCTTGCCCGAAGTGATCGAGACACCACGGCTGCGCTTGCGGACGCCCGTCGCAAGCGACCTCGCGGCGCTCGTCACCGGAGCCAACAATTGGAACGTCATGGAGCCCACGGCTTCCCTGCCCTTCCCTTATCTCGAAGAGCATGGCCGCGCCTTCATTGCCAAGGGCGCTGCACGCCGCCAGCAGCGGCCCTATGCCATTGCGCTGGGTGACAGCGATGAACTGATCGGCATTGCCGGCCTCTATTTCGCTGAGGGCGTCCCGGTGGAGCTCGGCTACTGGCTGGCAGAGCCGCAATGGCGAAAAGGTTTTGGGGCGGAAGCTGCGGGGGCACTCGTCAGAGCGGCGGGCGAAGCCGGGATCTCAACAATAAGGGCGCGGGTGCTTGAGCATAACCCTGCATCGGCGCGCGTGCTCGAAAAGATCGGCTTTGTCATCATCGAGCGCACGCAAAGCATCGTCGAGCGGCATCGCGGCAAGCCGTTGCTCATCCTGGAGTGGCGGAAATGATCCTGCCCGTACTGGAAGGCAGGAACATCCTGCTGCGCGCACCCAGGGATGACGATGCGATCCCCCTCGCGCGCTATCTCAACGACTATGGCGTGTCGGGCAATCTGGCGCGCGTGCCATTCCCTTACCATCTTGCCGATGCAAAAGCCTGGCTACGGTCGCGCCGGCCAGATACAACACCGGATGACGCCAATTTCTCCATAGAGCTTGAAGGATCAGGCTATGTGGGCCATATCGGCTTTCATCCCTGTGCCCGAGGGCCGGTCATTGGCTACTGGCTCGGCCGCCCGTTCTGGGGCCAGGGCCTGATGAGCCAGGCCGCCCAATTATGCGTCGACTGGTTCTTCCAAACGAGTGAAGCACCGGCGATCTATTCGGGCGCATTTCATTCTAACGCCGCTTCCCTGGCGATCCAGGGCAAGCTTGGCTTTACCGAAACCAGCCGATCCTGGCTTCTCTGCCTTGCGCGCGGCGCCGAGGTAGAGCATATCGACACAAAATTGACGCTCGGCGTCTGGAAGGCTCGACGCACATGAAATTTCTCGATCAGGCCAAGGTCTATATTCGATCCGGTGCAGGCGGTGGTGGCTCTGTCAGCTTTCGCCGTGAAAAATTCATCGAATTCGGCGGCCCGGATGGCGGCGATGGCGGTCGGGGCGGTGACGTTGTGGCCGAATGCGTGGACGGACTGAACACGCTTATCGACTATCGCTACCAGCAGCACTTTCGTGCCGAGGTCGGTATTCACGGCATGGGCAAGAACCGCACCGGCGCGAATGGCGTCGACGCTGTGCTGCGCGTGCCGGTAGGCACCCAGATTTTCGAAGAAGACCAGGAAACGCTGATCGCTGACTTCACCGAAGTCGGTCAGCGCGTCGTGCTGCTCAGGGGCGGTAATGGCGGCTTCGGCAACGCCTATTTCAAGACCAGCTCGAACCAGTCCCCCCGCCATGCCAACCCCGGGCAGGAAGGCGTGGAAAAGGGCATCTGGCTGCGGCTCAAGTTGATCGCCGACGCCGGCCTTGTCGGCCATCCCAATGCCGGTAAATCAACCTTTCTCGCAGCTGTCTCGGCGGCCAAGCCCAAGATTGCCGACTATCCCTTCACCACGCTGGCACCCAATCTCGGCGTCGTCCGGGCGGGCGATCGCGAATTCGTTCTGGCCGATATTCCGGGCCTTATCGAAGGCGCCAGCGAGGGCATCGGGATCGGCGACCGCTTCCTTGGCCATATCGAGCGTTGTGGCGTGCTGATCCATCTGATCGACGGCACCGACGAAGACGTCGCCCACAACTACAAGGCGATCCGCCATGAACTGGCAGCCTATGCCGATGTGCTTGCGGAAAAGCCCGAAATCGTCGTGCTGAACAAGATCGACGCGCTCGATCCCGAGGAGGTCGAGGCCAAGATCAAGGCGATCAAGAAGGTGAGCAAGGCCGAAGTGCGCGCTATTTCGGGCGCTACCGGCGAAGGCGTCCAGCAGATCCTGTTCGATGTCCTGGCCGTGATCGACGCCGGAAAGGCCGAGGAAGCCAAGGCCCAGACGAACAAGATCCAGGAAAAATGGACCCCCTGATGCGTGCCAATGCGCTGGCGCCATACCGGCGCATCACCATCAAGATCGGCTCCGCACTTCTGGTCGACAAGACCGGCAAGCTGCGCGAGGACTGGCTTGATGGTCTTGCCGAGGATATTGCCGTCCTCAAGGAAGGCGGGCGGGACATCGTTATTGTCTCGTCCGGCGCCATCGCTCTTGGCCGCAGCATATTGGGCCTTTCAGCCGTTGCCCTGACGCTGGAGCAGTCTCAGGCTGCCGCCAGCGCCGGGCAGATTGCCCTGTCTCAGGCCTGGGCCGATGCTCTGGGCCGACAGAACATTGTCACCGGCCAGATCCTGATCACGCCCAACATCACCGAAGAGCGGCGCTATTTTCTCAATGCGCGCACGACGATCGCGACGCTTCTGGGCCTGGGCGCCATTCCGATCATCAACGAAAATGACAGCGTCGCGACGGCGGAGATCCGCTATGGCGACAATGACCGCCTGTCGGCGCGCGTCGCGACGATGATCGAGGCGGACTGCCTCGTGCTGCTCTCCGATATCGACGGGCTCTACACAGCGCCTCCCGCCAAAGACCCGACCGCAAGCCATATTCCAGTGGTGGAGCGCATCACCCCCGCCATCGAAGCCATGGCCGGCGGGGCAGCGAGCCATCTCTCGCGCGGCGGCATGACCACCAAGGTCGAGGCCGGCAAGATCGCCACCCAGGCCGGGACCGCCATGATCATCGCCAAGGGCACGGAAGCCCATCCGCTGCGCGCGCTGATCGAGGCCGGGACCCACACCCTGTTCCAGCCCTCCACCACCCGCGCCCAATCGCGAAAACGCTGGATCATGGGGACACTGGCCGTTGCCGGCACGCTCCAGCTTGATGCTGGCGCGGTTCGCGCCCTCATGCAGGGCCGCTCGCTACTGCCCATCGGTGTCACCAGGATCACCGGCGAATTCGAGCGCGGCGATACTGTTGGCATCACCGATCCCGAAGGGCGCGAGATCGCTCGGGGTCTGGTTGGTCTCGACAGCGACGATGCGCGCCTCGTCATGGGCAAGCGCAGCGATTTCATCGGTGATCTGATCGGCGTAGGAAACCGCACCGAAATGGTGCACCGCGATAATCTGGTGCTGATCGGCGCCAAGGAGGAGGCGAGCCATGAGCTTGGCTGAAGCCATCGATATTTCCGGGATTATGGACGATCTCGGAAGCCGCGCGCGAAAATCTGCCAGCGCGCTGGCGACCGCCAATGCCGAGCGCAAGCATGCTGCCCTTATCGGGGCAGCCTTTGCCGTGCGCGAAAGGCGCCAGGAGATTCTGGCTGCCAACGCCATCGACATGGCCAATGCCAAGACCAAGGGCATGACCGCGGCCTTCCAGGACCGGCTGCTGCTGACCGAAGCGCGGCTCGACGGAATTGCCGACGCGCTGCGCGCCATTGCCGAGCTGCCTGATCCTGTCGGCAGCATCATTGCTGAATGGGACCGGCCCAATGGGCTGCACATCGAGCGCGTGCGGACGCCGCTCGGGGTCATCGGCGTGATCTATGAGAGCCGACCCAATGTGACGGCCGATGCCGGTGCGCTTTGCCTCAAGTCGGGTAATGCCGTCATCCTGCGCGGCGGCAGCGACAGCCTGCACTCGTCGCGTGCACTGGTGGACTGCCTGCGGCTGGGTCTCAAGCAGGCCGGCCTGCCCGAGGATGGGGTACAGCTGGTCCCGACCACGGATCGCGAAGCCGTCGGCGAAATGCTGCGCGGGCTTTCGGGAAATATCGACGTCATCGTGCCCCGCGGCGGCAAGTCGCTGGTGGCGCGTGTCCAGTCCGAGGCGCGGGTACCGGTCTTTGCCCATCTCGAGGGCCTAGTGCATGTCTATGTCGACCGCTCGGCCGATCTCGACAAGGCCGTCTCGATCACGCTCAACGCCAAGATGCGGCGCACCGGCATTTGCGGCGCCGCCGAGACCCTGCTTGTCCACAAGGATGTGGTCGCGACCCATCTGGCGCCCATCGTTGAGGCCCTTGCGGCCAAGGGTTGCGAAATCCGCGGTGACGCCACCGTCCTCTCCCTGCTGCCCGTCGCGGTCCCCGCGACCGAGGAAGACTGGAAGACCGAATATGAGGACGCCATCATTTCGGTGAAGGTGGTCGACAGCGTCGAAGCGGCGATTGCCCATATCGAGCATTATTCGAGCCACCACACCGAGGCGATCATCGCCGAGGATGCGGCTGCCGTCGAAAAATTCTTCAACGAGATCGACAGCGCCATTCTCGTGCACAATGCCTCGACCCAGTTTGCCGATGGCGGTGAGTTCGGCTTCGGCGGCGAGATCGGCATTGCCACGGGCAAGATGCATGCGCGCGGCCCGGTTGGCGTCGAGCAGCTGACGAGTTTCAAATATCGCGTTCACGGCACGGGGCAATTGCGCCCGTGACGCGCGCCTCTGCCTGACGCGCCAATGCTGAAACGGCGTCGCCCGAAAGCACCAATGACCGGGATCACGGAATTACCGCCGTCGGCTCCCGGCATGCGCATTGGCCTTTTTGGCGGCAGCTTCAATCCCATCCATGACGGGCATGTGCTGGTGATGGAGGAGACGCTGCGGCGGCTCGGCCTCGATGCGCTCTGGGTGCTGGTCACGCCCGGCAATCCGCTCAAGAACCATAACGAGCTCAGCCCGCTCGCCGAACGTGTGCAGGCGGCGCGGGATAAAATCGCCAACCCACGGATCAAGGTGACGGGCTTTGAGGCCGCGCACGGCTTTACCTATACCTACGAAACCCTGCGCCATCTCGCCGATACATTGGCTGACCGAAACTTCGTCTGGATAATGGGCGCCGATAGTCTGGCGGACTTTCACCGCTGGTCGCGCTGGCGCGAAATCGCCGAAACCATGCCCATTGCGGTCTATGTCCGGCCGCGTGCATCAAGCCGCGCCCTGGCCTCAAGGGCGGCCGCGGTTCTGGCAAAAAACCGCATCGACGAAGAGGCCGCAAACACGCTCGCGGACCGCTCACCCCCCGCCTGGGTGTTCCTGCGCGGGCGCCAGTCGAGCCTGTCTTCAAGCGCCATTCGGGCCGGGAAACAGACGGCCTAGGCCATTTTCGTGCCTGACCTTGCGAAAATCCGCTGGAAAGCGCATATTGGGGCAAGATCGCTGTCTCCGGAACGGAACCAATAGCTTGCCGTTTGCCCGGGAACCGCAATATTTCGAAAAACAACCAAGGATGCTTACTCTGCGCATGACTCATGCAAGTGCATGGGCAGAAGGCCATTTGTGATGACCGTGCTGCCAGAAAATAATGTGTCTTCCGCCGCGGCCCCTGCCGCCACTTCCAACAAGCCCCTCATCGATCTCATCCTCGACATTCTCGAAGATGCCAAGGCCGAAGAGACCATAGCCGTCGACCTCAGCGGGAAGTCCTCGCTGGCCGATCATATGGTCGTGACCTCGGGCCGCTCGCAGCGCCATGTCGGCGCGGTCGCGGACCAGATCATCCGGGCGCTGCGCGACAATGGGCACGGCAAGCCACGCGTCGAGGGTCTGCCGCACTGCGATTGGGTTCTGGTGGATGCCGGCGATGTCATCGTCCACATCTTCCGCCCTGAGGTGCGCGAGTTCTACAACATCGAGAAGATGTGGCAGGCTGACTTTACGGCCGACGCGCACTGACGTCAGGCGATGCGCATCACCCTTGCTGCCATAGGGCGGATGAAATCCGGGCCCGAGCGAGAGCTCGTGGCCCGTTATCTTGACCGTGCCACAGCCAGCGGCAAACCTCTCGCCCTGACCCATTTCGACGCGATCGAACTGCCCGAATCCCGCGCCGGCTCCGCCCCTGCCCGCAAGATCGAGGAAGCCAAGGCTTTGCGCGGCGCCCTGCCGTCCGGCGTCCTTGTCTCACTCGATGAGCGTGGAAAGGGCATCGGCTCGGAAGCCTTTGCGGCCTTGCTGCTGCGCTGGCGCGACGAAGGCCGCCCGGCGGCCAGTTTTGTCATTGGTGGCGCGGACGGCCTCGATCCCGAGTTCACCCGGTCCAGTGACCTCGTGCTCAGCTTTTCCCCAATGGTGTGGCCCCACCAATTGGTGCGCATCATGCTGGCTGAGCAATTGTATCGGGCAACCACCATCCTCTCCGGACATCCCTATCATCGCGGCGATTAATGCGTCAGTGGCCACAGTTTAGACCCAGCTGCGCCCTATTGGGCTCGGGCCCTTTCCGCACAAACATGGTTAAGCTGAATTAACCAGTGGTTTGCCGACCTCTTGGTAAGGTGCGCGCAGATGATTCGGGACGTGTGGTCCCCTTTAAGGAGTTGCCATGCCGGCTGGACCGGGGAGCATAGCCAGAGCTGCCCTGGCAGGGATTGTCCTGTCCTCGATGGCTGCTTTGCCGCTACTGGCCCAGACTCCCCCTGCCGTGCAAGAATCGGCCGTGCCGGAAACCATCGCGCCCGACGCGGAGGCGCCATCTCCGGCAAATGAAGGCGTGGTCGAGACCGAAGCGGCGCCCCAGGATGCCGGCGAGGCTACCGTGTCGGCCAGCGCCAGCGACCTTGCCGAAGTGGAGGCCTCCCTCAATCTCAGCCGCGAGCGGATCGACACCCTCAAGGCCGAAATCGCGGCGATGGAGGGCGACCAAACCCAGCAGAATGCGGCGCTCATTGCTGCCGGCCAGCGGGTGAAGATGGCCGAGATCGAAGTCGCCGACGTCGAGGAGCGCCTGTCGAACCTGATCGTCTCAGAGCTCGAGGTGCGCGGGCGCCTCGATGGTGCCGATGCCGAGATCGCCAATGTTCTTGCCGCTCTGCAGCGCATTTCCCTCAATCCCCCGCCGGCGCTGATCGTTGACCCGAGCGACGCACTGGGTTCTGCCCGCGGCGCCATGCTGATCGCGGCCATCGTTCCGCAATTGCGCGCTCGCGCTGACAGCGTTGCCGTCGACCTCAAGGAACTGACCTCCATCAAGGAGCAGGCGCTGGCCGAAGAGGAGACGCTCAAGGCCAATTATGCCGTGCTCGAAGAAGAGCAATTGCGCATCGCCACCCTGATCGCAGCCCGCAAGCAGGGCCTGAACCAGCGCGGGATTGCCCTCGATTCCCAGGAACGCGAAGCCGTTGAGCTGGCAGAGCGTGCAGCCACCCTGCGCGAGCTCATCGACACCCTCTCCGCGCGCGCCACCAACGCCACGGCACCCCAGACGACGGCCGACGATTTGCCGACGCTGCCGCCCGAAGCCATTCAGCTTGCGCTGGCCAATGCGGCACGCACCGAACCTGCTGTGCCCTTTCCCCTGGCGCGCGGATACCTCTCCCAGCCTGCCAATGGCGTCACCGTTCTCGACTTTGGCTCCAGCGATGGCCGTGGCGGCATCTCCCAGGGCCAGTCAGTGGTAACCCGGGCCGAGGCACAGGTCGTTGCCCCGGCTGATGGCTGGGTGCTCTACAAGGGCCCCTACCTCAATTATGGCCAGATCATCATCTTGAATACCGGACAGGGCTATACCGCCCTGCTCGCAGGGCTTGAAACCATCAGCGTCGATATCGGTCAGTTTGTGCAAATGGGCGAACCCGTTGGTCAGATGGGTTCACGCACAATTGGACGGACCGTGACGACCAGTGCTGGTAACGCCCAACCGACCCTTTATATTGAACTGCGACAGAACAACCGGCCTTTCGACCCGGATGGGTGGTGGGCTCCGAACGAACAGACGGGATAGAAACTCCATGCGCTTGTCCACACTCCGCGCTGCAGCTCTTGGCGTGGCGCTGCTCGTGCCGTCGACCGTGCTGATGGCACAGGATCAGACGCCGGCTCCGGAAACCCCGGTCGAGGCGCCGAACCCGAGCGGCGAACAGCCAGAACCCACGGCCGAGGAACGCGACAGCGAGCCGCGTGATCCGTTGGAGATCTATGCCGATCTTAATCTCTTCGGCGAGATCTTTGACCGTATCCGCGCCGAATATGTGGATCCGCCGGATGAGGAGGAGCTGATCCGTGCCGCCATTCGCGGCATGCTGACCTCGCTTGACCCGCATTCCGACTACCTCCCGCCGGCCGATTACAACGACACGCGCGAAGATATTTCGGGCCAGTTCGGGGGCCTCGGCATCGAAGTCACGATGGAAGAAGGCGTCATCAAGGTCGTCTCGCCCATCGACGAGACTCCTGCGGCACGCGCCGGCATCCTGGCCAACGACCTGATCGTGGAACTCGACGGCGTTTCTGTTCAGGGTCTGTCGCTGGACGAAGCCGTGGACAAGATGCGGGGTCCGATCGGCACCGACATCAAGGTCACCGTGGTCCGCGAAGGTGTCAACGAGCCGATGAGCTTCGAGATGACCCGCGCGACCATCTCCATGCGCGCCGTGCGCTGGTCGATGGAGGGCGATGTGGCTCTGCTGCGCCTCGCGCGGTTCTCGGCCCAGGCCTTTGTCGGCATCGAAGCCGCCATCAACCAAATTTATGAAGAGCGTGATGGCGCTGCCCCCAAGGGCATCATCCTCGACCTGCGTAACAATCCGGGCGGGCTTGTCGACCAGTCCGTCTATGTTGCCGACGCCTTCCTCAATCGTGGCGCAGTGGTCTGGACCCGCGGCCGTACGGAACGCGAAAGCGCCCGCTACGACGCCCAGTCCGATCCGCTGGACAAGCGCCTTGCCGACGTGCCGCTGGTGGTGCTGATCAACGGCGGTTCGGCGTCTGCCTCGGAAATCGTCGCCGGTGCCCTTCAGGACCATAAGCGCGCGACCCTCGTCGGGACCCGCTCCTTCGGCAAGGGTTCGGTGCAGTCGATCATTTCGCTCGGCCCGGATGGCGCGATGCGCCTGACCACGGCGCGCTATTACACGCCCGACAACCGCTCGATCCAGGCCCTCGGCATTACGCCCGATATCGAGATCAAGCAGGTCGTTCCCGAGGAGTTCCAGGGCCGCGACGAAATCATTGGCGAGGCTGGTCTTGAAGGCCACATCACTGGTGACGCCGAGGAAGAGAGCAGCGTCGGCTCCTCCGTCTACGTGCCGGTCGATAAGGAAGAAGATACGCAGCTGCAGTATGCCCTCCGCCTGATCAATGGCGAAGAGACTCACGAGGCCTTCCCGCCCAAGGCCGAGTAAACGCAAGCTTCAGCTGTGCTAGACTGAATGGCGCGACGGCATGATTCGCCGCCGCGCCAATTTTCCAAGCCTCTCTTCAAGGACGCAGCCAGGACCGATGGCCAATGATCTCAGTACACCACTGACCGGCCGGCGGCAGCGCCTGAGGCGAGGGACAGGGCGGACCCATTTCCCGGTCGCCCGGGTGCTCTTTGGCATTATCGCGCTCATCGCCATCGGCGTGGTCTTGCGCCTTGTTCTCGTCGATGAGCCCAATGGCGGCCTGCCCACCATCGAGGCCGCCATCACCAATACGCAGGCGAGCAACAGCGTGGCCGACAGCGCGGCCAGCCGTCCCGCCACCATCACGGCAGACCCCATGCAATATCCGGCGGGCACGATGCCGTCGGACGCGGGAGTCGGCGCGGAAACTGGCCCCGCAGTCTCCAATGCTGCGACGATCCTTGCCGATCTCACGGAAGAGACCAGCAACGGCGCCATCCCCCGCATCTCGAGCAGCGGCGAAACGCCCTTTGCGGCCTATAAATATCCCTTCGACCTAGCATCGGCCCCCGGCCCCAAGATCGCTGTTATCGTGACCGGCCTCGGGATCAACGAACAGGGTTCGCTCGACGCCATAGGCCAGCTGCCCGATCTGGTGACGCTCGCCTTCGCACCTTATGGCAAGGCGCTGGAGCGCACGGTGGCGGCAGCGCGCGGCGGCGGACATGAGATCATGCTCGAAGTGCCGCTGGAGCCTTTCGACTACCCGCAGAACGATCCGGGCCCGCATACGCTGCTGACCGGCGAACCGCCACGCCAGAACCTCGAAAAGCTGTTCTGGCTGATGGCGCGATTCGGCGCCTATACCGGTGTCATCAACAATATGGGCGCCCGTTTCACCGCCTCTGGCGCAGACTTCGCCCCGGTGATGGAGGAGCTTGGCTCCCGAGGGCTAGGCTATATCGACGACGGCTCGTCAAACCGATCCGTCGCCGAGCAGCTCGCCACCTCCAACAAGGTACCCTTTGCCCGCGCCGGCACGGTGATCGACGCCAATCCCGCCCGCGCATCCATTCTCTCAGCGCTTGCCAGCCTTGAAGCCCAGGCTCTGGACCAGGGCAGCGCGATCGGTATTGTCAGTGCTCTCCCCATTTCCGTTCAGGCCCTCTCCGAGTGGGCAGCGGAACTGGATTCCAAGGGTATTGCGCTGGTTCCGGCCAGCGCCCTGATGAAATAGAGAAGCGCTTCATGTCTGCTGCACTCGATCGAGACGCCATGCCCTATCGCGACTGCGTGGGCATAGCGGTGTTCAATTCCACCGGGCAGGTGTTTGTCGGGCATCGCAAGTCCGAGGGTGACCCCGATCAATCGGCTGCGCGTGGCTTTGCCTGGCAGATGCCCCAAGGGGGCATTGACGATGGCGAGGACCCGCTGCGCGCCGCCCTGCGCGAACTGCACGAAGAAACCAATATCACCTCGGTGAGCCTCCTCGCCGAGGCCCCCGAGTGGATCTATTACGACCTGCCCGACGAAGCCCTGGGCGTCGCCTTCAAGGGCAAATATCGCGGGCAGCGCCAGCGCTGGTTTGCCTTCGCCTTTACCGGCCAGGAAAGCGAGATCGACGTCCATACCCCGGCTGGTGGCAAGCATGGCGCCGAGTTCAATGCCTGGCGCTGGGAGCGGCTGAGCCGCACCCCCTCGCTGATCGTTCCGTTCAAGCGTCCGGCCTATGACAAGGTAGTCGAGGCTTTCAGCGAGATCCCGCAGCGCTTTTCCTGAGGAGGGAGTGATGAAGACCATCGGCTTGATCGGCGGCATGAGCTGGGAGTCGACGGCGCATTACTATCGCGTCCTCAATCAGGAAACAGCGCGTCGGCTGGGCGGTCTCCATTCAGCGCCGCTCCTCATCCACTCTGTTGATTTCGCTCCCATAGCGGCCATGCAGGCGGCCGGAGACTGGGACGGCGCGGGTCAGCTCCTCAATGCGGCTGCAAGGGGCCTGGTGGACGCCGGAGCCGAAGTGCTGGGCCTTGCCACCAACACCATGCATGTAGTGGCCGAGACCATGCTGGCGGGCATCGACACTCCCTTTGTGCATATTGCCGATCCGACGGCAGACGCGCTGCTGGCCGACTGCTTCGATACTGTAGGGCTTCTCGGCACGCGCTTCACCATGGAGATGGGCTTTTACCGCGACCGGCTGACCGAGCGCGGCCTGAACAATCTCATTCCCGAAGTCGATCGCACCAATCTCAACGGCATTATCTATGAGGAGCTTTGTCGCGGGATCATCCGCGAGGAGTCCCGCAGGATCTATGTTGGGGCCATCGAGAAACTCGCCGCACGCGGGGCCCAGGCGGTCATCCTTGGCTGCACCGAAATCGGCATGCTGATCGACGACGACGTCAGCCCGCTGCCGGTCTATGACACCACCGATCTTCACGCCAGGGCCCTTGTCGATCACGCCCTGAGCTGATCGAAAACGGCAAAAAGAAAAGGCCGCCCCGAAGGACGGCCTTTCCAAAAGTGATCAGACGGCAATCTTAGTGGATATGCGCGCCGCCAAGCTGCTGGGCCTCGATCGCGAGGTTCAGCAGGCCGGAAACGAACTGCTGGGCATAGGACTTGTCGTCCGGTGTCGCAGCGCGGGCCAGCTCTTCTTCGGCTGCCTTGATCTGCGCCTGCAGATCGGCATGGCTGAATTCGCTGAACGGCACGGATTCTTCGGCCAGGATGGTCAGGCCCGTCGTTGAGACATCAACGAAACCGCCGCGCACGAAGTACACTTCAGACGCGCCATTTTCCTTGGTCACGGTGATGAAACCGGGACGCATGGTGGTCATGAAGGGCGCATGGTCAAACATGACCGTGAAATAGCCCTCGGAGCCCGGCACGGTGACCGACTGCACGATTTCCGAAACCAGAAGCCGTTCTGGCGACACGATCTCGATCTTGAGGCCTTCAGCCATTTTTTGGGTCCCTTAGCATCAGATGGGGGACCCGCTTTGCGGGCGGGTCCAACACGCAAGAAGGCGTGGCTTAGGCAGCCTGAGCCGCCAGCTTCTGGGCCTTCTTGACGGCATCTTCGATGGTGCCGACCATGTAGAAAGCAGCTTCCGGCAGGTGATCGTACTCGCCGTTCACCAGGCCCTTGAAGCCCTTGATGGTGTCTTCGAGCTGAACGAACACGCCAGGCGAACCGGTGAACACTTCTGCCACGTCGAACGGCTGGCTCATGAAGCGCTCGACCTTACGGGCGCGGGCCACGACCAGCTTGTCCTCTTCGGACAGCTCGTCCATGCCCAGGATCGCGATGATGTCCTGGAGAGCCTTGTACTTCTGCAGCACTTCCTGAACGCGACGGGCAACTTCGTAGTGCTCCTGGCCAACAACGTTGGCATCGAGAATACGCGAGTTGGATGCCAGCGGGTCAACGGCCGGGTAGATGCCCTTTTCCGAGATCGCGCGGTTCAGCACGGTCACGGCGTCGAAGTGGGCGAAGGACGTTGCCGGAGCAGGGTCGGTCAAGTCGTCGGCGGGCACGTACACGGCCTGAACCGAGGTGATCGAGCCCTTGTTCGTGGTGGTGATGCGTTCCTGCATCTGACCCATGTCGGTCGCCAGCGTCGGCTGGTAACCCACAGCGGAGGGGATGCGGCCCAGCAGAGCCGACATTTCAGCGCCAGCCTGGGTAAAGCGGAAGATGTTGTCCACGAAGAACAGCACGTCCTGGCCCTGGTCGCGGAAGTTCTCTGCCACGGTCAGACCGGTCAGAGCAACGCGAGCGCGGGCACCCGGGGGCTCGTTCATCTGGCCGAACACGAGGGCGCACTTGGAACCAGCGGCCGAGCCACCGTTTTCCTTGGGGTCCTTGTTCACGCCCGATTCGATCATTTCGTGATACAGGTCGTTGCCTTCGCGGGTGCGTTCACCCACGCCAGCGAACACCGAGTAACCACCGTGCGCCTTGGCGACGTTGTTGATCAGTTCCTGGATCAGAACGGTCTTGCCAACGCCGGCGCCGCCCATCAGGCCGATCTTGCCGCCGCGAGCGTAAGGAGCGATGAGGTCAACGACCTTGATGCCGGTGACCAGAACCTGCGACTCAGGGTTCTGCTCGGCAAAGGCCGGAGCGTCCTGGTGGATTTCGCGCGAGGTTTCAGCAACGATCGGACCAGCTTCGTCGATCGGCTCGCCGATGACGTTCATGATGCGGCCGAGGGTCACTTCACCGACGGGAACGGTGATAGCGGTGCCCAGGTCAGTCACTTCGGCGCCGCGAACGAGGCCTTCCGTGGTGTCCATGGCAATGGTGCGCACTGCGTTTTCACCCAGGTGCTGCGCCACTTCCAGCACAAGGCGCTGGCCGTTGTTGGTGGTCTCAAGGGCATTGAGAATGGCGGGCAGGTGATCGTCAAACACGACGTCGACGACGGCGCCGATGACCTGCGATACGCGACCGGCCTTTTTATCTGCCATTTGTTCGTCCTCGCTGTGCGGTTAGAGCGCTTCGGCGCCCGAAATGATTTCGATGAGTTCTTTGGTGATCTGGGCCTGGCGCTGACGGTTGTAGCTCAACTGCAGCTTGCCGATCATTTCGCCAGCGTTGCGGGTCGCGTTGTCCATTGCGGACATCTGCGCACCGTAGAACGAAGCGTTATTCTCGAGCATGGCGCGGAAGATCTGCACGGAAATGTTCCGCGGCAGAAGATCCTCGACAATGGCCTCTTCGCTTGGCTCGTACTCATAGGGCACCGTGGACGCTGCTGCCTGGCCTTCGCCTTCGACAGCCTCGATACGAGCCGGAATGATCTGCACGGCCTGCGGCACCTGGCTGATCACCGAGTTGAACTTGGCAAAGAACAGGGTGGCGACGTCGAATTCACCGGCGGCGAACAGCGACTGCACCTTCTGGGAGATCTCGCTCGCCTGGGCAAAGCCGATATTCTTGACTTCGCGATAGCTCACCGTGTCGATGATCTTGTCGGCGAACTGACGCTTGAGAATGTCATGACCCTTGCGACCAACGGTCAGGATCTTGACGGTCTTGCCTTCAGACAGAAGCTTGTTGGCATGATCGCGCGCCAGACGCGCGATCGAGGAGTTGAAGCCGCCAGCAAGACCACGCTCGCCGGTTGCAACGATCAGAAGATGCACCTGATCGCGGCCATTGCCGGCCAGCAGCACAGGGGCGTCGGTCTGGCCGTCATAGACAGCGGCCAGGCTCGACAGCACCTGCCCCATGCGCTCGGCATAGGGACGGGCTGCCACGGCGGCTTCCTGGGCGCGACGGAGCTTAGCCGCCGCAACCATCTGCATGGCCTTGGTGATCTTCTGGGTCGACTTGACCGAGTCGATACGGTTCTTGAGGTCCTTTAGCGACGGCATGAGCCTAAAGTCTCCTTACCGGCTCAAGCCGCGTAGGTCTTCTTGATCTCGTCGAGGGCGGACTTGAGCTTGCCACGAGTGTCGTCGCTCAGAGCCTTTTCCTTGGCGATGGTCGACAGGATTTCAGCATACTTGCCACGCAGAGCGGACAGGATGTGCTTTTCGAAATCGCCAACCTTGTTCACCGCAACGCTATCGAGATAGCCATTGGCGCCGGCAAAGATCACCGCAACCTGCTCTTCGGTCTTGAGCGGGCTGAACTGGGGCTGCTTGAGCAGCTCGGTGAGACGGGCACCACGGTTCAGCAGGCGCTGGGTCGAGGCGTCAAGGTCCGAACCGAACTGGGCGAAAGCGGCCATTTCGCGGTACTGCGACAGCTCACCCTTGAGCGAACCGGCAACCTGCTTCATCGCCTTGATCTGAGCCGAACCACCCACGCGGGACACCGACAGACCGACGTTCACGGCCGGGCGGATACCCTGGAAGAAGAGGTTGGTTTCGAGGAAGATCTGGCCATCGGTGATCGAGATCACGTTGGTCGGGATGTAAGCCGAAACGTCGTTTGCCTGGGTTTCGATAACCGGCAGAGCGGTGAGCGAACCAAGACCGTGGTCTTCGTTGAGCTTTGCAGCGCGCTCGAGCAGGCGGGAGTGCAGGTAGAACACGTCGCCCGGGTAAGCTTCGCGGCCCGGCGGGCGACGCAGCAGCAGGGACATCTGACGGTAGGCAACAGCCTGCTTGGTCAGATCGTCATAGGCGATAACGGCATGCTTGCCATTGTCACGGAACCACTCGCCGATGGCGCAGCCGGTGAACGGCGCGATGTACTGGAGCGGAGCCGGATCAGAGGCGGTCGCAGCGATAACGATGGAGTACGGCAGGGCGCCGGATTCTTCGAGCTGCTTGACGAACTGCGCGACGGTCGAACGCTTCTGACCGACGGCAACGTAGATGCAATAGAGCTTGTCGGTGTCCGACGCGTTGGCGTCGTGAGCCGGCTTCTGGTTGAGGAAGGTGTCCAGAATGATGGCCGACTTGCCGGTCTGACGGTCGCCAATGATCAGCTCGCGCTGGCCACGGCCGATCGGGATCAGCGCGTCGATGGCCTTGAGGCCGGTGGACATGGGCTCGTGCACGGACTTGCGCGGCAGGATGCCCGGAGCCTTCACGTCAACGCGCGAACGCTGGGTGTGATCGATCGGGCCCTTGCCGTCGATCGGGTTGCCGAGGCCGTCAACCACGCGGCCGAGCAGGCCCGGACCAACGGGAGTGTCCACGATGGCGCCGGTACGCTTGACGACGTCGCCTTCCTTGATGGCGCGGTCGTTGCCGAAGATCACGACACCGACGTTGTCGGTTTCGAGGTTCAGCGCCATGCCCATGACGGCACCCGGGAACTCGACGAGCTCACCGGCCTGCACGTTGTCGAGGCCGTAAACGCGGGCAATACCGTCACCGACGGAAAGCACCTGACCGACTTCGGAAACCTGGGCTTCCTGGCCGAAATTCTTGATCTGGTCCTTGAGGATCGCAGAGATTTCCGCGGCTTTGATGTCCATTATCCGACCTCTTTCATGGCGATTTTCATCGCGGCGAGTTTTGTCTTGAGGGAAGAATCGATCAGCTGACTGCCGACCTTCACCTGAAGGCCACCGATCAGTGTGGGATCGACGAATTGATTGAGCGTGACGGTCTTGCCGAGCTTGGCCTTGAGCGTCTCGGCGAGGGCCTTGACCTGATCAGCGCTCAGCGGCGCGGCGGAGGTCACTTCCGCAGTCGTTTCGCCGCGATCGGCTGCTGCCAGCTCGCGGAAGACGACAATGATCTGATCCAGCGCGAACAGGCGGCCGTTCTGGGCCACGATGCGCAGGAAATTGGCAACGAGATTGTTGGCCGATGCCTTGGCGAGGATGGCGTCGAGCGCCTGTGCCTTGACCTCGGCATTGATCACGGGAGACCGCAGGTAACGCGAAAACTCTTCGCTTTCACCGATCAGCCGTGAGATGTCGGAAAGACCGGTTTCCACCTGGGCCAGCTGGTTCTCGCTCTTGGCGAGATCAAACAGCGCCGACGCATATGGCCGCGCGATCTGGGTAAGCACTGAATTCTGCGCTGCCAATGCCGCTTCACCCTCTCTTGGACCGGCCCACTGAAAATTTCCCTCTCGGGAACATGGCCGGCGTGTCAAAATTGCGTACGTTCGTGGAAGTAGGGGCCAAGCCAGGCGATTCCGAGCCAGCCCCCTTTAAGTTGGGCTCGCTCTAACACAAGCCAAGCGGCCCTTGCAAGGCTGCCAGGCGCGATTCAATTGCGGTGAAAATGTCGCAGTCCACAGCGCAATTTGCCGCTTTGGCCGGGTTCAGCGGGCTTCAGGGGCCTTACATGAAGCTCATGGGGTCGATATCGACCTGTAACTTTATGTCCCCCTTGGGTTTTTCGCCGCTCGCCAGCCAGAAGCGTACATAGCCGGAAAGATCGAAATCCTTGCCCGCCTGCGCAAGCAGCCGAACCCGGTGCCTGCCCCTGATCATGGCAACGGGCGCATCGGCAGGGCCGAAGAGCCGCACTCCCTCCGCCATCGGTGCACACGACAGCAGTGTCCGGGCATAGGCCATGGCGGTCGGCTGCTCATTGGCCGAGACGATGAGCGCAGCCAGCCGACCGAACGGCGGCATGCCCCCGGCTTCCCGGGCCAGCAGCTCCTGGGCGTAAAAGGCCTCACGATCCCCGGAAACCATGGCTTTCATCACCGGGTGATCGGGGTGATAGGTCTGGAGGAACGCCTTGCCATGCTGGCTGGCGCGCCCTGCCCGGCCGGCGACCTGCGTCAGGATCTGGAAGGTTTTTTCGGCCGCGCGCGGGTCGCCATGGGCAAGGCCGAGATCGGCGTCGAGTACCCCGACCACCGAGAGTTTTTCGAAATGGTGGCCCTTCGAAACCAGCTGGGTGCCGATGATGAGATCGAACTCGCCCCGCTCGACCTCGGCAAAGCGTTCGCGCAGCTGGGAATGGCTGCCCATGTCGGTGGAGAGCAGGACGCGGCGGGCATCGGGAAAACGCGCTGCGGCCTCTTCGGCGACCCGCTCGATGCCGGGACCGACGGCCACAAGAGTGTCCTCCTGCCCGCATTCCCTGCACACCTTGGGGACGCGGACTTCATGGCCGCAATGGTGGCACATGAGCACACCGCGAAACCTGTGTTCGACCATCCAGGCCGAGCAATCCGGGCATTTGTACTGATGGCCGCAGGCATTGCAGAGGGTGAGCGGGGCGTAGCCGCGACGGTTGAGGAACAACAGTGCCTGTTCGCCCCGGTCGAGCGCCCCAAAGACTTCCCGCGCCAGGCTCGGGGCGATCCACTGGCCTTTTTCCGGACCGTCGATGCGCATGTCGATGGCGGTGATGTCGGGCATGGCCGCCGCCGCGAACCGGCTTTCGAGCCGCACATGAGCATAGCGGCCGGTGTTGGCATTGTTGCGCGATTCGACCGAGGGCGTCGCCGAGGACAAGATCACCCGCGCATTGGCAAGATGCGCCCGGACGATGGCCATGTCGCGGGCATGATAGGTAAAGCCCTCGGATTGCTTGTAGGCGCCATCGTGCTCCTCATCGAGGACGAGAAGGCCCAGCTCGCGGAACGGCAGGAAGAGGGCGGAGCGCGCCCCGACCAGCGCCCGCACCGTGCCATCCAGCACCCCGCGCCAGATTTTTGCCCGTTGCACCGGGGTCATGTCGGAATGCCATTCGGCCGGACGGGTGCCAAACCGCTTGGTAAACCGGTCGATGAAGGTGTTGGTCAGCGCGATTTCGGGCAGGAGAATCAGTGCCTGCCGACCGGCGCGAAGCGTGTCGGCGACCGCTTCGAAGAAGACTTCGGTCTTGCCACCGCCGGTGACACCGTCGAGCAGCGCCACCCCGAAGCTATTGGCATCAATGGCTAAAATCTGGTCGAGGGCCGCCTGCTGCTCTTCATTGAGCTTGGCCGGAAAGGCATCCGGATCTGGCGGCATGACCACTGGTGGCGGCGGCGTTTCGAGCTTCTCGAGCGCGCCGCATTTTTCGAGTCCATCGATGACCGAGGTGGAGACCCCACTCGCCCCCACTAGCGCGGCCTTGGGCCAGGCCATGTCATCAATGAGAGTATCAAGCACCCGCAGGCGCGCCGGCGTCAGCTTGTCCGGCTCGAAGCCGGTGCGGCGATAGGCGATGACCGGACGGGGCGCATCGAGCGCTTCGGGGGATCGTAGAACGCCGCGCAGTACCTGTCCGGGAGCGGCCAGCGTATAGCGCGCCACCCATTCGACAAGCTTCAGGAGCTCTTCGCTGAGCGGCGGCACGTCGTGGGAAAAGCTGATGTCCCGCAACCGGTTATGGCCGACCTGGTCCTTGGGAAGTCCCCAGACGACGCCGAGCGTGAGACGGGGACCGAGGGGGACCGAGACGATGGAGCCGCGCTGGACTTCCATGTCCCTGGGCACGCGATAGGAATAGGGGCCCTCGACGGCGACCCCTACCAAAACCGCAACGATGTCCCCGGGACCATACATGTTTGTGCGCGTTCCGTTCTCGTCCTCCTTAGATAGGATCGACAAGCGATTCGGCTAGGGCGGGCTTTGCCGCACTTATCCCCCTTATCCCCAGGAGGAGAAAAACCGGCCGTCGCGCCGTGCCGGCACGCTCTGCGCGCCTCGAGAATTTACCTTCTTTTGCATCGAGAGGGATAAGTTGCTGATATGACCGACGCAGCCTTTGCCACTGATGCCTTCATTCAATCCCAGATCGCCGGCTGGATGCGCGAGCTCGGGTCGGTAAAGCGGCTCGCGCCCAAGACGCTTGAAGCCTATGCGCGCGATCTCTCCCAGTTCATGAGTTTTCTGGCCGGCCATATGGGCGGGCCCATCACTCTGCAATCATTGAGAGAATTGCGCGGCGCCGATATTCGCGCCTTCATGGCGCAGCGGCGCGAGGAGAGCCTGGGGTCACGGTCCCTCGCCCGGGTCCTATCGGCGCTGAAGAGCTTTTTCGGCTTTCTCGAACGCGAAAATATTCTGGCGACCGAAGCGCTCAATGTCATCCGCACGCCAAAAGTGGGGCGGTCGCTGCCCAAGGCGCTGACCGTCATTGAAGCCAAGCAAGCCATTGCCGCGACAAAGGAATTGGAAGAGGAGCCGTGGGTCGCGGCGCGCGACATGGCGGTGATCTCGCTCTGCTATGGAGCGGGCCTGCGTATTTCCGAAGCGTTGGCGCTGACCAAGGAAGATCTCGAGGCCGAGGTGCTGCGGGTGACCGGCAAGGGGGGCAAGGTCCGCATGGTGCCGCTCATCGCCCCGGTGCGCCGCGCCATCGACGAGTATCTGAAGCTAAGTCCTTATAAACTCTGGCCCGAGGACCCCCTGTTTCGCGGGGTAAAGGGCGGTGTGCTGTCGCCGCGCCTCATCCAGAAGCGGATGGAATTGCTCCGGTCCGCCCTCGGCCTGCCGCCGTCGGCGACGCCGCATGCGCTGCGCCATTCCTTTGCCACGCACCTCCTCGGCAAGGGCGGGGATTTGCGCTCGATCCAGGAATTGCTTGGCCACGCAAGCCTTTCGACCACCCAGATCTATACCGCGGTGGACACCGAGCGCCTGCTCGAGACCTATGCCAAGGCCCATCCACGGGGCTAGAAAGGTGACGCATCCGGGGCGAATTGGTTAGCAGACTGTTAGCATCGAGCGCACCCCTATGCGAAAGGCGTACGGCATTAAGCCGGACCGCACTTGCCTCGCCAGAGCTTTCCCGATTGAGTTGATGTCGGACCAAAGGGCGAACCGGCCCACCGGTATTTTTATGCCTTGCGGCGGACGAGCTTCCGCCCCGCCGCCTTCCTATAAGTTGACCGCCCCATGTCTGCCTCCCCAACCACCACCCCTGCCCCATTCGACATGGTTGGCTATGGATATGCCCTCGCCGGGGCTGTGCTGTTCTCGACCAAGGGCATTTTCATCAAGCTGGCCTATGCCGAGGGCGCGAGCACCGAAATGGTGATGGCGCTGCGCATGCTGATCGCGGTGCCGGTCTATCTGGTCATCCTGGTCGTGCTGCTGCGCGGCAATGACAAGATCAAAACCCTGCTGACGCCAAAGCGCATTCTCGGCTGCATGGCCGTCGGCACCATGGGCTATTATGTCTCGAGCTATCTCGACTTCGCCGGCCTCGCCTATGTCGACGCCCAATATGAGCGGCTGGTGCTGTTCACCTATCCGTTCTTCGTCTTCATCTTCGGCGTCTGGTTCTTCGGCGACCGGATGAACTGGCGGCTGATCCCGCCCATGCTCATCACCTATTCGGGGCTGCTGGTGATTTTTGGCTGGAGCCTGGCGGTAAAGCCCGATGGCCTCTTGGTCGGCACGCTGCTCGTGCTGGGTTCGGCCATCATCTTCGCGCTCTACCAGCATCTGGCGCGGCGCGAGATGCTGATCGTCGGCTCGGCACTGTTCACCTGCATCGGCATGCCGACCGCGGGATTCTTTGCCATCGGGCAGACCCTCACCATCTCGGGCATTAGCGGCTTTGCCGAACTCTCGCCCAGCATCTGGTTCTACGGGATCATGCTCGGCGTTTTCGGCACGGTTTTGCCCTCATTCCTGCTCAATGCCGGCATCGCCCGGATCGGGGCACGGGCGACCTCGTCCACCGCCTCCTTCGGCCCCATCGCCACGATTGCGCTGGCCGTCATCATCCTCGGCGAGGCTTTCACCATCTACCATGCCATCGGCACGGCAATGGTTCTTCTGGGGTCGACGCTTTTTGCCGGAAGTGAAAAAAAGGCAGCCGCATCGGGCAAATAATTCTCCACGGGGGCGCCTCTGGCGGTCACAAAGCCGCTATAGTCTGCATCCACAACAGCAGGCTGGAGGACAGTCCATGCGCTTTTCAAGCAGGGTCATTGCCGGGTCGCTGATCGGCATTTTATTGGCTTCGGCCGGAACAGTGCCGAGCGTTGCTCAGCCCAACTCGCCATCGGCCATCGATTTCGGTGACGACAGTTCGCCCTGGGCCAAGGATGGCGAATGTGATGATCCGCGCTTCACCGGCGAGGGCGTCGCCGAAGCCGTCGTCGATGCCGATCTGATGAAGGACGCCACCGATTGCGAGGCAGCCTTTACAGCCGGCACAGCCGAACTCAAGACCGAGAGCGCACCCCCGGCGACCAAGCCCGGCACGCCGCCGCCTCCCGCGCCCACGCCCACGCCTGTCCCGCGCGCCGGGATCGATTTTGGCGATGATTCATCGCAATGGGCCAATGATGGTGAGTGCGACGACCCACGCTTTACCGGCACTGGCGCTGCGGCCGAGCTGGTCGACGAAGACCGCATGAAGGACGCCACCGATTGCGAAGCCGCCTACGAGGCCGGCACGGTGACTTTTGATGAAGAGGTCGATGGCGATGACACGACCCAGCCGATGGGTCGCCCGAAAATCGACTTTGGCGACGACAGTTCTGAATGGGCCAATGACGGCGAATGCGATGATCCGCGCTTTTCCGGCGCTGGCGCTGCGGCCGAACTGGTCGATGAAGACCGCATGAAGGACGCCACCGATTGTGAGGCCGCCTACACTGCTGGCACGGTGACTTTCGATGACGGCGCCGATAGCGATGACACGACCCAGCCGATGGGTCGCCCGGAAATCGACTTTGGCGACGACAGTTCCGAATGGGCCAATGACGGCGAATGCGACGATCCGCGCTTTACCGGCGCCGGCGCGGCTGCCGAGCTGGTCGACGAAGACCGCATGAAGGACGCCACCGACTGCCAGGCAGCCTATGAAGCCGGCACGGTGACCCTGAGCGAAGCCCCCGAGGGCAGCGCAGGGATGCTTGCTGCCGGAGAAATCGACTTCGGCGACGATACCTCGGAATGGGCCAAGGACGGAGAGTGCGATGATCCGCGCTTTACCGGCGCCGGCGTCGCCAGCGAAACCCTTGCCGGCGACATCAGGCGCGACGCCACCGATTGCCGCGCGGCAGTGGAGGCCGGCACCGCCACCTATGAGGGCGAAGCGGAAAACCTCGCCTTCGACTTCGGCTCGGACTTTTCCCAGTGGGCCAATGACGGCGAATGCGACGACCTGCGCTTTACCGGCGCCGGTGTCGACAAGAAGCTGCTGACCGAAGACCTGATGGGGGATGCGACCGACTGCAAGGCGCTGTTGGAAGAGGGCCGGATTTCGATCCGCACCATCTATACGCCCGAATATGCGGCCGGCGCGCCTTATGACAGCTCGGGCGTCGACTTTGGCGACAATACCTCGAGCTATGCCGATGACAATGAGTGCGATGACCCGCGCTTTGAAGGTCCGGGCACGGCCACCACGCTGCTCGACAGCGATCTGATGGCCGACGCCAATGACTGCAAGGCCGCATACGAGGCCGGCACCATCATGCTGATCGAAAACGCCAACTGAGGATTTTTCCGATTTTTGGACGTTTGGCGGCGGGGTAAAAACTCCGCCGCTTTTTTGTGGGGCTCGAGTGCCCCCCTCCCCGACCTCCCCTCAAGGAGGAGGAGCGGCATCGCGTGTCAAAAAATTATGCCGCCTGGCCTGCCACGTAGCCGGAGGCCCAGGCCCACTGGAAATTATAGCCGCCGAGCCAGCCGGTAACGTCGACCGCCTCGCCGACGAAGAACAGGCCCGGCACGGTGCGGGCTTCCATGGTCTTGGCGTCGAGCCCGGTTGTATCCACGCCACCCAGCGTCACTTCAGCCGTCCGATAACCTTCCGAGCCGACGGGCTTGAGCGTCCACTTGTTGATGCCTTCGGCTGCCAGGGTCAGCTTCTTGTCGGAGAAATCGCCGATCATGCCGGGCATGTCGATCGTTTCGCCGACCAGTTGGGCGAGGCGCTTGGGCAGGCGTTCACCCAGCACGGTCTGGATGTGCAGTCTGGGGCTGGACTGGCGCGCTGCCTTGAGGAAATCGAGCGCATCTTCGCCGGGCAGGAGATTGACGCCGATCGCATCGCCCTCGCGCCAGTAGGAGGAAATCTGCAAGATTGCCGGGCCGGACAGGCCGCGATGGGTAAACAGCAGCGCTTCGCGGAAATTGGTCTTCTTGTGGCTGACCACTGCCTCGGTCGATACGCCGGCCAGCGGCTTGAGCTTTTCCAGCGCGCCTTCCTCAAAGGTGAGCGGTACCAGCGCCGGGCGCGTGTCGGTCACTTCGAGGCCGAACTGGCGGGCAAGCGTATAGGCAAAGCCGGTGGCGCCCATCTTGGGGATGGATTTGCCGCCCGTGGCCACGACGACGCTTTCCGTGGTGACAAAGCCATCACCGACGAGAATCTTGAAACCTTCGGGGATCTTTTCGACCGAACCGATGGTGCGCCCGGTCCAGATCGCCGCTCCGGCGGCGCGCAGGCCCTCGATCAGCATATTGACGATCTGGGTGGCCGAGCCATCGCAGAACAACTGCCCGAGCGTCTTTTCATGGTAGGAAATGCCGCGGCGCTTGACCCGCTCGATGAACATTTCAGGTGTGAACCGCGACAGCGCCGACAGCGCAAAGCGCGGGTTCTGCGACAGGAAGCGCTCGCGCCCCAAGACATGGGTGGCGTTCACATTGGTGAAATTGCAGCGCCCACCGCCCGAAATACGGATCTTTTCGCCGGGATCTCGGGCATGATCAACGACGAGAACCCGCCGTCCGCGCTGCCCGGCCTCGATGCCTGCCATCAAGCCGGCCGCACCGGCCCCCAGAATTACTACGTCAAAATCGGTCATTTTCGGTCCTGGAGGCATTCTCTTTGGCTTTCCCTATCCCCCTCGGGCATGGGGCGACAAGAGGCAGGGTCGAAATGAGCCTGTCATAGCGCAAAAGTGTCGCTACCCGGCCCGGCATTGCAAATCATTTGACTCTTTCCTATTTCAGAGTATGAAAAGTCCTGCTTTCCAATAGGGAAATTAGTCATGGGCTGCGCCAGCCGCATCGCGACACCGACAATAACCGGCCTTTTTGCCGGCGGTGGCGTCGTCATGACAAAAACCAGCACAAAAACCGCCTGACGCTTTTCCCCGGGTCGTCTCCCGACGGGGAGAGGCGCCAAACCAGCAACCGCATCGCCAGGCGATGCGCGGGGGCGGAAATGGTCAGGAACCGGAGTTCCAAGAATGGGTTATCGCGTCGCTGTCGTTGGGGCCACAGGCAATGTGGGCCGCGAAGTTCTCAATATTCTCGCCGAGCGTAATTTTCCGGCTGATGAAGTGTTTGCCCTCGCCTCGTCCAAGTCGATCGGCCGGGAGATTTCCTTTGGCGACAAGATCCTCAAGGCCAAGGACCTGCAGCACTTCGACTTCTCCAATGTCGACTTTGCCATCATGTCGGCTGGTGGTTCCATCTCCAAGGAATGGGCGCCCAAGATCGCGGCGGCCGGCGCCATCGTCATCGATAACTCCTCGTTCTGGCGCTATCACTCGGACGTGCCGCTGGTCGTGCCGGAAGTAAACGGCAACATTCTCGAGCGCTGGCTGGCCGATGCCAACCGCACCGGCATCATTGCCAATCCCAATTGCTCGACCGCCCAGCTGGTCGTGGCGCTGAAGCCGCTCCATGATGCGGCCATTATCAAGCGCGTCGTCGTTTCGACCTATCAGTCGGTGTCGGGCGCCGGCAAGGAAGGCGTCGACGAACTGTGGAACCAGACCAAGGGCATTTTCGTCAACGACAGCCCGACCCCCGGCAAGTTCCCCAAGCAGATCGCCTTCAACGTCATCCCGCACATCGATGTGTTCATGGAAGACGGCTACACCAAGGAAGAGTGGAAGGTTCTGGCCGAGACCAAGAAGATCCTCGATCCCAAGATCAAGGTCACCTGCACCGCCGTGCGCGTGCCGGTGTTTGTCGGTCACTCCGAGGCGGTCAATATCGAATTCGTCAATCCGATCTCTGCCGATGAGGCCCGTGATATCCTGCGCGACGCGCCGGGCATTGCAGTGGTCGACAAGCGCGAACCCGGTGGCTATGCGACCCCGGTCGAGGCCGTGGGCGACTATGAGACCTATGTCAGCCGTATCCGCGAAGACGTGACCGTCGAAAATGGCCTGGCCATGTGGGTGGTCTCGGATAATCTGCGCAAGGGCGCGGCGCTCAACACGATCCAGATCGCGGAAACGCTGATCGAAAAGGGTTACAAGCCCCGCGCATAAGCGCTAAAGCATTGAACTCCGGGGGCCTCCTCCGGAGTTTTTTTCTGTTCGTCCTCCCCCCTGAGTTCTTTCCCATGGCCTTGCGCGATATCGGTCTGGCGCTCCTCGTCGCTGCGATCTGGGGGCTCAATTTCGTCTTCATCAAATGGGGTGTGGAGCAGGTTCCGCCGCTGTTTCTCACGGCGCTGCGCTATCTCTGCGCCGCCTTGCCGGCCGTGTTCCTGGTCAAGCGGCCAAAAGTCCGGCTTGGCACGCTGGCGATCTACGGACTGGCCATCGGCTTTGCGCAGTTTGGCCTCCTGTTCTCGGCCATCAAGCTGGGGATGCCAGCGGGGCTGGCGTCCCTCCTCATGCAGATGCAGGCGTTTTTCACCGTGGTCCTGGCGCTGTTCTTCCTCGGCGAACGGCTGACCCGGTTCCAGACCATTGGCGGCATGATCGCCATTGCAGGCGTCGCAGTCATTGCCACCGAGCGGGTGGAACTGACCGCGCTGGTGCCGCTGCTGATGATCATCCTTGCCGCCTTCTTCTGGGGCGTGGCCAATATCGCCTCGAAAAAGGCCGGGCAGATCGACATGCTGTCCTTTGTGGTCTGGAGCAGTCTCGTCCCCATCATTCCGCTGCTGGGGCTGTCGCTGGTGGTGGAAGGCCCTGCCCTAATTGGCGAGGCGCTGGCCGGGTTCAGCGGCCGCAGCGTCTTTGTCGTGCTGTTCAACGCCTATGCCGCGACGATCCTCGGCTTCGGGCTCTGGAGTTATCTCCTCAAGCGCTATCCGGCGAGCCTGATTGCGCCGTTTTCGCTGCTGGTGCCGGTGGCGGGCATAGCCTCGTCCATGATCCTGCTGGGCGAGGAAATCACCCTCGTCGAAATTGCCGGCAGTGCCCTGATCTTCGTCGGCCTCGTCTGCAGCGTACTCGGCGCGCGCCTCTTCAACCGTCTGCGGTCTGCCTGATGCCCCTCCGTCATATTCTTCTTGCCCTTGTGGTTGTCGCCATCTGGGGGTTCAATTTCGTCGTCATCAAATGGAGCGTCGAGGCGCTGCCGCCGATCCTGGCCGCGGCGCTACGCTTTACGGCGGCGGCGTTTCCGCTGGTGTTTTTCGTAAAGCCGCCCAAGGCGCCGGTGTGGATCGTGGTGAGCTACGGGCTGTGCCTGGGGTTCCTGCTCTATGCTTTTCTCAATCTGGCGCTGGCCTGGGGCATGCCGGCGGGGCTGGCTTCGCTGGTGCTGCAAACGCAGGCCTTTTTCACCATGGCCCTGGCCTTCCCGCTGCTGGGCGACCGGCCCGGGAAATTCCAGCTTGCGGGAGCGGCGATTGCCTTTTCCGGGATCGCCGTCATCGCGCTCGAGCGGCTCGAGGGCGCGAGCCTGCTGCCGCTGGTGTTCACCATATTTGGTGCCGCCAGCTGGGGCATGGCCAATGTGCTGACCAAGATGGCCGGCAAGGTCGATGCGCTCTCGTTCAATGTCTGGGGTGCGCTGGCCGCGCCCGCGCCGCTGCTCGGGCTCTCGCTCTTTACCGAGGGCTGGCCGACCATTGTCGAGGCCATCACCCAGTTCTCATGGGCGGACGCGGCGATGATCGCGTTTCTCGCCTATATCTCGACCATTCTGGCGGGGGCGATCTGGAGCTGGCTGCTCGGCAAGCACCCGACCTCGGTGGTGGCGCCTTTCACCCTTCTCGTGCCGATCACCGGGCTTTTGTCCGGCTATCTCATTCTGGGCGAGATGATCACGCCGATCGAAATCCTCGGCGCCGTCGTGGTCATTTCCGGGCTCGTCGTGACCGTGATGGGGCGCAAGAAAACCGTCCCGCTCGTGGTCGCAGACTGAGCGCCAAACGAAAAGGCCGCCCGGAGGCGGCCTTTCTGATCAGTCGTCCTTGGTATTGGACAGCGATTCCGTGGGGGATGGAACCGCAGCAGGCGCCTCGCCCGGCGCAGGCACCGATACGGCTGAAGGCTGGAGGCTGTTGAGCTCGTCCGAGCTCAGTCCACCGCTGAGATCAACGTCCGCCGCACTGAATTCTTCCTGGGTCAGATCAGGCCAGACCACCTGCAGCTCGCCATAGCTCAATTCGCCGTTTCCGTCGGTATCGACATCAGCAAAGCTGAGCGGGGTCTGAGCGATGGCCGGGGCGGCGAGGAGGCCGATGGCGGCGAGGGCAATTGCATATTTACGCATGGGATTTCTCCTTGGGAGAAGCCCGTCCTAGCGCGGCGAAATGGTCGCCGTGGCGCCGGAAGGCGCAGCGCCGGTCGGGCTGGAAATGGGGAAGCCACCCCGAGAGAGTGCGGGGTGGCTCGGCGCCCGCCTCAGGGAGGCGGGCAAAGCAATTAGTTCGCCGGGGCGGCAGCAGCGGCCACCAGGGCATCATATTCTTCGGCGCTGAGCTCGCCATTGGCGTCGACATCGGCAGCGGTGAACGCTTCTTCGGTCAGGTCAGGCCATGCAGCCTGGGCCTCGGTCAGGGAGATGCCACCGCTCGTATCCGAATCCACCGATGCGAAGTCGGTAGCAGCCTGCGCAAAGGCAGCGGTCGAGAGACCGAGGACGACGAGCGAGGAAAGAACGATCTTCTTCATGGCATTTAGCTCCATGTGATTTGGGATTTGCGGGAACGGATTTGTCCGCTTCCGACGAATGCTCTCCGGCGATCCGTGAGACAGAGACTGACGGGGCAATGTGGTCATCATCGGCCCAGACATGGGCGTAAAAAATGTGATGTCTGGGCAATTTGCGGGCAGTCGAGAGGCCCGGCAACGCTGGCACTCAAAGTTACGATCACGCCAGACCGGGCCGGATCTTGACCACAAAGGGAAAAGCTGGGCGCTCTATTGATCACAATTGAGGCCAGCCAAGTCCAGTTTGAAGGCAAATGCGCCTCACTGGATCTTTTTATTGAGCAGAAACTGCGCTGGATCCCAAAAATACAAAAAAGCGGGCCCGAGTAAATTCGCGGCCCGCCTGCAAATGGTCAGTGATCTGGAGTGGCGGCCGGCTGCCCGGCCGCGTTTACTCAGAGCTCGGGGCGGATAAAGTCGCCCGCTTCGTTCATCACCCACAACTCGCCGGTCGAAATATCGAACCAGGCGCCATGGACGGCCAGCTTACCCTCAGCTTCGAGCGAAGCCACATAGGGGAAGGTGCGCAGATTGAAGATCGAGTTGCGGATTGAAATCCGCTCCATCGCCGTCTGGCGCTCGGCCGGGGTCATCAGGCTGTTCTGCCCCACCTGGCTGGGCAGGTCACCCAGCATGGTCAGCCACTTGCCGATGAAGTCACCGCTGTCGAGGGGCTTGGAGGCCGGATTGAGCGCAGCCTGGATACCGCCGCAGCGGCCGTGCCCCATGATCACGATATCGGCGATGCCCAGAGCCTTGACGGCATATTCAATGCCGGCCGAGGTGCCGTGCTGGCCGCCGTCTGGCTGATAGGTGGGGACGAGATTGCCGACATTGCGCAGGACGAAGAGTTCGCCGGGCCCGGCATCGAAGATCATCTCGGGCGCCGCGCGGCTGTCGCAGCAGGCAATGATCATGGTGGTGGGCTTCTGGCCTTCCGTGGCCAGGTCGCGAATACGCTCCTTCTCCCGGGCATAGCGCCCCGACATGAAGTTGGCGTGTCCGTCGAGCAGGTATTTTGGAAACCGGTGCATGGGCACGGAATTATCTGCTAGAGCCATCAAGATCAATAAAGATCGTATTACTGGGGGCACGAGCATACATGCTCATCTACCGTTTTCTCACCGGCGAGGACGATGCAGCGTTCTGCCATAAGGTTACCAAGGCATTAAGTGAGGGTTGGGCGCTGCATGGCGCACCGACCTATGCCTATGATGCCGTCAGCAAGAAGATGCGTTGTGGACAGGCCGTCACCAAGGTGGTCGCCAACCAACCCTATGATCCGGACAAGAAGCTCGTCGATTATTAGGGTTTTTCAGCACCTTAGCTGCAAAGACATATTCTCCCGGCACGGTGTCCCTGATGGACGCCGCGTCGGGATAACTCCCCGGGGGGGCGGGGTTAGAATTCGCTCCAGTCCTCGGCCGTCGCCGCAGCGCCGCCGAAATAGGTCTTGCCGCTTTCTGCACTGACTTGATCAGACCGCGTGCGCCCCCTGCCCGTTCGAGCCGCGCCGCCTCGGCACTGTCGGCCATCGGACCGCGATCGGCACCGGGCGAATCACGCAGGGTGAACGTCTCGACAATGCCGTCCACACGGCTCGCCTGACCTTCCGTCTGCTCGATCGAGGCGTTCATTTCCTCGACAAGAGCAGCGTTATGCTGCGTCATTTCGTCCATCTGCCGCACCGCCACATTGATCTGGCTGATGCCTGCGGCCTGCGCCTGGCTGTCGGTGGCGATATTGCTCATCAGCGAGGCCGAGTTGCGGACGCCCTCGATGATCTCGTTGAGGCGCCCGGCCACATCGGCCACGAGCCGCGACCCGTTGCGCACCTCGTCTCCGCTCTGCTCGATCAAATTCTTGATATCGGCAGAAGCCTGAGCGGCGCTCTGGGCAAGACGGCGAACTTCCACGGCAACCACCGCAAAGCCCTTGCCTGATTCACCGGCGCGCGCCGCTTCCACTGAAGCGTTGAGGGCGAGCAGATTGGTCTGGAAGGCGATGTCGTCAATGAGGCCGATGATATTGGAGATCTTGGTGGCCGAGGCGGAAATCCGCTCCATGGCCTGGGTGGCTTCCTGCATCACCCCATTGGAGGCCTCGGCCACATTGGTCATGCGTCCGGCCCCGTCGCTGGCCTGGCGGGCCTGCTCGGCATTGCTGGTGACGGTCGTGGCCAGCTGATCCATGGCCGCCGAGGTTTCCTCGATGGTTGCGGCCTGGCGGGTGGTGCGTTCGGACAGGTCATTGGCACCGGCAAGGATTTCGCCCGTCACCTGCTTGAGGGCGCGCGAGGTGTCCCGCAGCTGGATGGTGATGTCTTCGATCTTGTCGGCGACACTATTGGTGCTCTGCTTGAGCTGGGCGAAGGCCCCTCTGTATTCGCCGCGCATGCGATCGCGCAGATCGGCGCGGGCCATGGCCCCGAGCACGCGATCGGCTTCACCAAGGGCGGTTTCGACCGATGCCATCATGCCATCGAGATTGCCGGCGATCCGGTCGATCTCCTTGTCGCCGAACTGCTGGGCGATGCGGGTGCGGAAATCGCCGTTCATGGCACTTTCGATCACATGGTCGAAGGCGGCCTGGAAACGGGCCATCATCTCGGCACGAGCGGTCAGCTCGGCGGCACGCATCTGCTTTTCCACCTCGGCGGCCTGCACTTCGAGGCCGTTGACGCGGAAGGTCTCGAGCGCCCGGGCCATCTCGCCCAATTCGTTCTGGGCATCCTTGCCGGCAATATTGGTGTCGTACTGCCCCTCGACCAGCTTGGCCATGGTCTGGGTCAGGCGAGAGAAGGTGCCGGTCAGCCAGCGGCCGGTGAGCACGGCCAGGGTCACGCCGATGATGAGGCCAATAATGGAAATGGCAGCCACAATCATCAGCTGCAGCGCTTCTTGCTGGGCAATCACGGACCCGAGGGCGTTCTGGCGATCATGGGCCTGCTTGGACAGGTCATAGTAAAGCGCGAACATCTCCGGCCCCTTGGCGCTCAAGAGGGCAGTCTGCGAATGGTTCTGGGGATTGGCGCCGGCAGCAACGGCATTGGTGAGCGCATCAAAGCCGGTCGAATACTGGGCCAACAGGGAAGAGGCCTGGTCGATGGCGCCCATCGCCTCCGGATCTTCAGAAAAATATGTTGGCGCGGTCTGCTTTGCTTCGGACAGGACTGCAATCTGCTCGCGCACTGCGCTGGCCCACTGATCGGTCGGCGTCAGCTGATAGTTCAGAAAATCGATGCGCAGCAGAGAGATATCTCTGAGAAACTCATCCAGGAGGAGGGTTTGTCGCGCAACCTTTCGGTAGTCGCCAAATAAATGCTCCGCGTTTGACATGAGCATGATCGCGCTGGCGCCGGTAATGACCAGAACAATAGTAGCGCAGCAAACGCCCCATATATTCTAGACTTTACGCTCGTAAATAGACGCATTGTTTGAACCCCCAAATGGATTAACTTCGAGAGTCGCACATGTTCCTTACTGAACTGTTATGGAGAAAAGGGGCGAGAAACTAGGTTCCAAGTGTAAATTTTCTACTACCCACTGCGGGATGAGACTAAAATCGCGGATGGTAGATTTGCCGAAGCGGGGATGGCGAATACTGTACCGGGAACGAATCGCCATCCGAACACGCTGTGCGCTATGCGAACAAAGTGCGTGATGCGCCAAAAGTTGATCTCGCCGGGGGTTCCAACCTTTGATTTGCTAAGGATTGAGCGCTAAAACGCGAACCATTCCAAACTAGAGGCGACAAATTGTCCCTCCGTAAGGCCCCGGATTAGAGCCATGTCGGTCAGAGCCCGCCCTACCTCCCCGCATTTGCAGATCTATCGCTGGACCGTCACCATGGCGATGTCCATCCTCCACCGTGCCACCGGCATCGCCAATTACGCGGGCATGGCCCTGTTCGTGATCTGGCTGGCCGCCGCCGCGATGGGGCAGGACGCGCTGATGTCGGTCAATTTCATCTTCGGCAGCTGGTTCGGACAGCTCGTGCTGTTCAGCTTCACCTGGAGCCTGGTGCACCACATGCTCGGCGGCCTGCGCCACTGGGTCTGGGACTTTGCCGCCATGATGGAGCCCGGCCAGCGCGAAGCCATGGCCTGGGGGACGATCATCGCCTCGGTGCTGATCACCCTTCTCATCTGGACAATCTTTGTGTGGGTAGCCTGATGCGCGAACAAATCATCACCCAGGACGTGATCGCCAATCCGCGCAGCCATTATGGCGACGCAAAGGCCTCCACCCGTCACTTCATTACCCAGCGCGTCACCGGGCTGTGCAATGTCCTCTTCATCGGCCTGCTGCTGTATCTGGTGGTCCGTGTCGCCGGTCAGGACCGCACTGATCTCGTTGCCGTCATCGGCAATGGCTGGATCGGCATTCCGCTGGCCGTGCTGATCGGCATCGTCGCCATCCATATGCGCAATGGCATGCGCGATACGCTCGAGGATTACCTCCACGGCTCGATGTATCGCCTCGCCATGATGCTCAATACGCTTTTCTGCCTGATTGTTGCCCTGGTCGGTATCGGCTCGGTGCTCAAGATCGTCTTCTGGGGTTGATCGACATGGCTAACTACGAACTGATCGACCATGAATTTGACGTGGTGGTCGTGGGCGCCGGCGGCGCTGGTCTGCGCGCCACGCTCGGCATGGCCGAGCAGGGTTTCAACACCGCCTGCATCACCAAGGTTTTCCCGACCCGCTCGCACACCGTTGCAGCCCAGGGCGGCATTGCCGCCTCGCTGCAGAACATGGGCCCTGACAGCTGGCAGTGGCACATGTACGACACCGTCAA
>JADGMW010000158.1_pt1 | contig 47079 bp, 44 predicted proteins | sample 8641801 | NCBI WGS metagenome assembly JADGMW01 (sample SAMN16272018, study PRJNA661076) | feces metagenome | isolation source: fecal sample from diarrhoea affected cattle A | host: Bos taurus | place: South Africa: Lokaleng Village, Mahikeng | collected 2019-09
GTGCGCGTCGATCATCTGGCTGAAGTCCATGCGGTAGACGTGGTCGGCACCGACCACGACGACGATGTCGGGCTTCTCATCACGCAGGAGGTTGAGGCTCTGCAGGATCGCGTCAGCGGAACCCGCGAACCACCGCTTGCCAAGCCGCTGCTGTGCTGGCACGGATGCCACATAGGAGTTCGTCAACCCGGACAGGCGCCAGGTCTGCGAGACGTGGCGGTCGAGGCTGTGCGACTTGTACTGCGTCAGCACGACGATCTGCCTGAGGCCCGAGTTGATCAGGTTCGAGAGGGCGAAGTCGATGAGGCGATAGTTGCCGGCGAAGGGCACCGCGGGCTTCGCACGGTCTGCCGTGAGGGGCATGAGGCGCTTGCCCTCGCCGCCGGCGAGCACGATTCCGAAGATCTTCTGGGAGGCCATTGCTCCACAGTATGCGCGAACATGCGTCTGTACTACCGTTCAAGCTGTGAGAGTCGATGTCGTCACCCGCGAGTACCCGCCCGAGGTTTACGGGGGTGCCGGAGTCCATGTGGCCGAGCTGGTCAAGGAGCTCAGGCACACGCTTGACGTGCAGGTGCGCTGTTTCGGCGCCGAACGCGCCGAGTCGGGAGTGACGGCATACACGACGCCGGGCGGACTCCAGTCGGCGAACGCGGCGCTCACGACCCTTGGCACCGACCTTGAGATCGCACAGGATGTCGCGGGCGCCGACATCGTGCACTCCCACACCTGGTACGCGAACGGCGCCGGGCACGTCGCGAGTCTCCTCCATGGCATCCCGCACGTCGTCACGGCCCACAGCCTCGAGCCCCTACGCCCGTGGAAGGCCGAGCAGCTCGGCGGTGGCTACCGGGTGTCGAGTTGGATCGAGGAACAGGCATTCTCGGGCGCCGCGGCCGTCATCGCAGTGAGCGAGGGCATGCGCCGAGACATTCTGCGTTCCTACCCGAACCTCGACCCTGACAGGGTGCACGTCGTCTACAACGGCATCGACCTCGACGCCTGGCAGCCGACCGAGGACCCCGCGACCCTGCGGTCACTCGGCATCGACCCCACGCGCCCATCCGTGGTCTTCGTCGGGCGGATCACACGGCAGAAGGGGCTCACCTACCTCCTCAAGGCGGCCGCGCAGTTGCCGCGCGATGTGCAGCTCGTCCTGTGCGCCGGGGCGCCCGACACACCCGCCCTCATGGCCGAGGTGCGGGACGCTGTGCAGAAGCTGCAGGATGCCAGGGGCGGCGTGATCTGGATCGACCGCGTGCTTCCTCGCAATGAGCTCTCGGCCGTGCTCACGGCGGCAACGACCTTCGTGTGCCCCTCCGTCTACGAACCGCTCGGCATCGTGAATCTCGAAGCCATGGCGTGTGGTGCGGCCGTCGTGGGGACCGCGACGGGCGGGATCCCCGAGGTCGTCGATGACGGTGTCACGGGGCGACTCGTGCCCATCGAGCAGGTCGACGACGGATCGGGCACCCCGCTGGATCCCGAACGTTTCGTGCAGGACCTCGCGCAGGCACTGCTGGAGGTCGTCTCCGACCCGGCCGCGGCCGCTCGGATGGGCGAGGCGGGACGACGCCGCGCCGAGCAGGAGTTCGGCTGGGACCGCATCGCGCGCCGCACGGAGGAGATCTACCGCAGCCTCCTCCCCGCGCCCGCTGTGTCACCCTGAAAGACGCTGTCACTGAGGGTAGGGTTTAGTTCATGGCCAGCGTTCTCAAGCTCTCTGATGTGTCCGTTGTGCGAGACGGGAACCGCATTCTCGATTCGATCGACTGGAACGTCGACAGTGAGGAGCGCTGGGTCATCCTCGGCCCGAACGGAGCGGGCAAGACGACGCTCCTCCAGCTCGCCTCCGCGCTCATCCACCCGAGCTCGGGTGAGGCTGAACTGCTCGACGCCCGCCTCGGAAGCGTCGACGTCTTCGAGCTGCGCCCGCGCATCGGTTTCGCATCCACCGCCATGGCGCGTCGCCTGCCGCGCAACGAGCGCGTGATCGACGTCGTGATGACGGCGGCGTACTCCGTGACGGGGCGCTGGACCGAGTCCTACGAGGAGCTCGACACGCGCCGGGCCGAGCGTGTGCTTGCCGAATGGAAGCTCAGCCACCTCGCCGAACGTCGCTTCGGTGACCTGAGCGACGGCGAGCAGAAGCGGGTGCAGATCGCACGATCCGTCATGACCGACCCCGAGATCCTGCTCCTCGACGAGCCGGCCGCGAGCCTCGACCTCGGCTCGCGCGAGGAACTGCTGCAGCTGCTGAGCGGCTACGCCTCTTCGCAGGATGCTCCCGCCATCGTCATGGTCACGCACCATGTCGAGGAGATCCCCGTCGGATTCAGCCACGCGATGCTCATGGCAGAGGGCGGAATCCGGGCGGCCGGCCCGATCGACGAGGTGCTGACCTCCGAGCTGCTGAGCGACACTTTCGGCCTCGGACTCGAGATCCGCAACGACGAGGGCCGTTACACCGCGCGCGCCTCCTAAGTTCTGGTATCGTAGATGGTTGGCCGTTGAGCCACGAGTTTCTGTCTTTTCTCACCTGTCCCATGACATCCCACTCAAGGAAGTACCAATGAAGTCTGGCATCCACCCCGAGTACGCACCCGTCGTCTTCCGTGACCTCGCGTCGGGCGCCGCTTTCCTGACCCGGTCCACCGTCGGCAGCGACAAGACCATCGAGTGGGAAGACGGCAACACGTACCCCGTCATCGACGTCGAGATCTCGTCGGAGTCGCACCCCTTCTACACGGGCAAGCAGCGCATCATGGACTCCGCTGGCCGCGTCGAGAAGTTCAAGAACCGCTACAAGGGCTTCGGTTCCTGATCAGTCTTCTCGGGTGATCACACCCGAATCAGCGGGCGGTTGGCTTCGGCCAGCCGCCCGCTTCTTCTTTGCCCGGGAGCGAGTTCCCGAGGAACGAGGCGGGGCGTTCGACTGCTAACGCAGGGGCCACGCCGTCGACGTCACGAAGGAGGGGTCCTTGGTGCGTCGCATGTAGTCCTGGAAGCTCTCGGCCTGCTGCTCATACCAGCCGACCTGTGCGTGGTGAAGCCCCGCGGCATCCGTCGGCAGGTCACCCGCGAAACGCCGCACGATCGCCTGGGCGACACGCCCGGCCGCAATCGCATCGGCGCCCGCGTCGTGGGCGTCGGTGAGCGGCACCCCGTAGTGCTGCGCCGAGACCTCGAGGGTGCGCTTGCCGCGCCGGTAGCGATCCACCGCCTTGTCGATCACGAGCGGATCGATCACGGGGAAGGGCTCAGCGAGCGGCTCGAGCCCGTGGCGCACCGCCTCCCGCTGCAGCAATGACAGGTCGTAGGGCGCATTAAAGACTGTGACGGGCACGCCGCGCTCGAAGAGGTGGCGGAGGCTCTCGAGGATCTCCGAGACGACCTCACGCGCGGGGCGACCGAGGGTGCGGGCGCGCTCCGTCGTGATGCCGTGGACGGCGGATGCCTGCGCCGGGATCTCGACGCCGGGATCTGCGAGCCAGAGGTGCTGCTCGACGCTGGCGCCGAGGCCGTCGATGAGGCCGACATGCGCCGAGACGATGCGGCTCGTCTCGATGTCGATCCCCGTCGTCTCCAGGTCGAAGACCCCCAGCACATCAACCCATGAAGTAGTCACGCCCTCACTCTATTGGCGACCTCCGACACCGCTTGGGCAGCGCGGCGGGGTGTCAGTGGGAACCGATGTGCAGCCAGAAGAAGCTCTGCGTGCCGAGCGTCAGTGTCAGCGATCCCGAGTCATCGAAGGCAGGGAACTCGCTGCCACCGAAGAGGTCGACAAGGGACGCACCAGCGAGATCGTCGGCCCTGATCGTGACCGAGATCGGGTTGTGCGCGAAGCTGAAGACGCACAGCACGTCTTCCGCCGGGTCACCGAACTGCGTACCCGCGCCCTCGTAGGAGCGCACGAAGGCGAGCACCGACTCGTGGCTCGTCTCCAGCACGTGGATGCTGCCGAGGCCGAACACGGGATGTGCCTTGCGCACGTGGATGACATTGCGCACCCAGTGCAGCAACGAGCGCGACTGGGCGAGCTGTGACTCGACGTTCGTCTGCGTGTAGTTGTAGACGAGCGACTGCACGACGGGCAGGTAGAGCTTCCCCGGATCAGCCGTCGAGAACCCGGCGTTGCGGTCCGGCGTCCACTGCATTGGCGTGCGGGAGGCATCCCGGTCATCGAGCCAGATGTTGTCACCCATGCCGATCTCATCGCCGTAGTAGATAAAGGGGCTGCCCGGCAGCGAGAAGAGGAGTGCGTGCGCGAGCTCGAGTTCGTCGCGCGAGTTGTCGAGCAGGGGAGCGAGCCGCCGACGGATACCGACGTTCACGCGCATCCGGGGGTCGTAGGCGTACCAGCCGTACATCGCCTGGCGATACTCCTCCGACACCATCTCCAGGGTCAACTCGTCGTGGTTGCGCAGGAAGACCCCCCAACCGGCACCCTCCGGAATGTCGGTCGTCTCGCTCAGCACCTGCACGAGTTCCTTCGCGTTCTGCGAGCGGAGCGAATAGAAGATGCGGGGCATGACGGGGAAGTCGAATGCCATGTGGCACTCCGGTTCCTCCTCCGTGCCGAGGAACGCGGCGACCTCGCGCGGCCACTGGTTGGCCTCGGCGATCATGATGCGCCCCGGGTAGTCACGATCGACCATGGCCCGCAGCTTCTTGAGGAACTCGTGGGTCTTTGGTTCGCCCTCCCCATTGCCCTCATCCGACTCGTAGAGGTAGGGGATCGCGTCGAGGCGGAAGCCGTCGACGCCGAGGTCGAGCCAGAAGCGCACGATGTCGAACACAGCGTCGTGCACGGCCGGGTTGTCAAAGTTGAGGTCGGGCTGGTGCGAGAAGAAACGGTGGAAGTAGAACTGGCGACGCTCGGAGTCGAAGGCCCAGTTCGATTCCTCGTAGTCGGTGAAGATGATGCGGATGTTGGGGTACTTCTCGTCGCTGTCGCTCCAGACATAGAAGTCGCCGTAGGGACCATCCGGGTCGGTCCGTGACTGCTGGAACCACTCGTGCTGGTCGGAGGTGTGGTTGAGCGGAAGGTCGATGATGACCCGCATGTTGCGCTCGTGCGCCTTCGTCACGAGGTCACGGAACTCATCGAGCGTGCCGAACTCGGGCAGGATCGACTTGTAGTCGGCGACGTCGTAGCCACCGTCGCGCAGGGGTGAGGTGAAGAACGGCGGGATCCAGAGCGCGTCGACGCCGAGCCACTGCAGGTAGTCGAGGCGCGAGATCAGGCCCGCCAGGTCGCCATTGCCGTCGCCATTGCTGTCCACGAACGACCGCACCATCACCTGGTAGAAGACAGACCTGCGGTGCCACAGGGGGTCAAGGGTGAGACCGGGCAACTGGATGGGTGCGGTGAAGCTCACGAGTCTCCTCTGGGCTGGTGACGGATCATCGTCTCGAGTCTAAGTCGACCTTGGGCATCCCGGGTGTGAAACGGCTGACGCCCAGCCGAACCCTAGACTGGGGGCGATGAACGCCCAGTCGCCGCATGCGGCATCGCCCTACGCGCAGCAGCTCGCCCGCATCCCCGTCACAGAGCATTCAGTGCCGCTGCTGGGCAGCGAGACCAGGTACTGGGCATACGGCGACGCGGATGCCACGACCACGGTCGTGCTGGTGCACGGCTATCGCGGCGAGCACCACGGGCTCGAGCCGATCGTGGCCCACCTTCCCGGCATGCGTTTCATCGCGCCCGACCTCCCCGGCTTCGGTGCGTCCGGCGCAATGACGGAGGCCGCACACGACATCGATGGATATGCGACCTGGCTCATTGCCTTCATGGACGCCCTCGGGCTGACTGGGAATGCGGCCGTACTGGGCCACTCCTTCGGCTCGATCGTTGTCTCGGCCGCGACGGCGCGCGGCCTCACTGCGCCCGCCATCGTGCTCGTGAACCCCATCGCGGTGCCCGGGCTCGAAGGCCCGCGACCCGTCGCCACGGCGCTCACCGTCGGGTTCTACCGCTCGGCCCGGCTGCTGCCGGAGCGGGCCGCCCGCGCCTTCCTCGGCTCGCCCGTCATCGTTCGAGGCATGAGCATCGCCCTGGCGAAGACGAAGGACAAGGGCCTTCGCCGGTGGATCCACGGGCAGCACGACACCTACTTCAGCCGCTTCGCGTCGAAGCAGACGATCTTGGAGGGCTTCGACGCATCCGTTACCCGCTCGGTCGGTGAGTTCGCGCACGCGATCGAGGCGCCGACCCTGCTCGTCGCAGCAGAGCGCGACGACATCACGCCGCTCTCCGCGATCCGCGCGCTCAACGGGGCGATCGCCGGTTCGGAGCTCGTCGTGATCCCGGAGGTCGGGCACCTGATCCACTACGAGACGCCCGCGGTCGCGGCATCCGCCATCGAGTCGTTCCTGGCCCGCCACCGCACCCCGTGAAGATCGTCTTCGACTGCCGGTACACGCGGCTCGAGCGTCACGATGGCATCAGCCGCTATACGGCCGAACTCGTCACGGAACTCGCTCGACTCACGCCCGTCACGATGCTCATCAGCGATGAGCGACAGCTCGCGATGCTGCCCGACCTGCCATGGATCAAGGGGACCGACCCCACAAGCCTTCGCGAGCCGTGGGTCTCGCTCATCGTCAATCGTGCCGAGCCCGACGTCGTCTTCACGCCCATGCAGATGATGGGTTCCTTCGGCCGTCGCTATCGCTTCGTCCTCACGCTGCACGACCTGATCTACTACCGCAGCCCGACCCCCCCGCGCGAGTTCTCGTGGGCCGTTCGGGCTGGCTGGCGCGTGTACCACTGGACGTACCTGCCCGTGCGCATGCTCCTGCGGAGAGCGGATGCCATCGTGACTGGCTCCTACACGACGAGCCGGGAGATCCGGGCGGCCGGCATCACCGATCGGCCACTCACGGTCGTGCGCAGTGCCGTGAGACAGGGGCCGGTGGCACCGCGGCGCGCGCCCCAGGGTCGCGAACTCGTCTACATGGGTTCCTTCATGCCCTACAAGAACGTCGAGGCGATCGCGAGCGCCCTTCACCACCTCCCGGGGTACACGGCGCTCCTCCTCAGCAGGGCGAGCGAAGACGACCGGCGACGACTCGAGGCGCTTGCCCCCGCTGGCGCCCTCGTCTTCAAGGGCGGTGTGAGCGACGAGGAGTACCGCGAGCTGCTCCAGGGCGCGACGGCCCTTATCTCGGCCTCACGTGACGAGGGCTTCGGCATCCCGCTCGTCGAGGCGATGGCGCAGGGCACGCCCATCGTGGTGAGCGACATCCCCGTCTTCCACGAGATCGGTGGCGACGCGGCCGGCTACTTCGATCCGGATGACCCCGCCGAGCTCGCGGCGCGGGTACGCGAACTCGAGGCTCCGGGGGAGTGGGAGCGGCGATCGGAGCTCGCGACCCAGCAGGCGCAGGAGTTCACCTGGGAACGCTCGGCTCGCACGCTCTATGAACTCGCACAGGAGCTCATGAAGCATCCGCTCACTCGCGGTCGGATTCGCGGCCCTCTACGGGGTTCTGCTCGGTGATGTCTTCATCGCCCTCGCCGGGCACGACGAGTTCTTCGTTGAAGCCGACGAGCGCGAGCACGCCGTTCGCGTAGTCGAGCGAGTGCACCGAGCCGTTGGGGATGGCCTCCGTGTGGTGGTCGCCCTCCCCGGGCTCCAGGCGCATGAGGAGTGAGCGGATGAGGCCGCCATGCGTCACCACGAGCACACGACCACCGGGGTGTTCCTCCGCGATGTCCTCGAGCGCAGGGATGGCACGTGCCACGGCGTGCGAGCGCCGCTCCCGGCCGGGTACGTCGATGGATCCGGGAAAGCGTGCCTCGACCTCCTGCCCAGTCAGGCCCTCTGCCTCCCCGTAGTTGCGTTCCATAAGCGCGTCGCGCGCCGCGGGAGTAGCGAGACCCAGCGACTCCGCCATGATGCGAGCCGTCTCGTAGGCACGCGAGAGGGGGCTCGCGTAGATGGCGTCCCAGCGCTGGCCGGCGAGTGCCGCGGCCGTGCGTCGCGCCTGCGTCCGCCCCGTCTCGTTGAGGGGGATGTCGGTGCGGCCCTGCACGCGTCGCGCACGGTTCCAATCGGTCTCGCCGTGGCGTACCAACACGAGCCGCGTCACGGCAGCAGCCGTTCCACGAGGCCCTCGAGCGTGGGGCTGGCCCCGGCATCGATCTTGAGCGCCGCGCGGCTGTCGCCCTTCGTCATTCCCCGGTTGACGATGATGACGGGCGAGCGCCTGCGCAGGGCCACCTCGAGCAGGCGGATGCCCGAGTTCACGACGAGGGAGGAACCAGCCACGAGGAAGACGTCGGCGCTGTGCACGAGGGCGCGCGCCTCGGCGAATCGTTCGGTCGGCACGAACTCGCCGAAGAAGACGACGTCTGGCTTGAGCATTCCGCCGCACACCGTGCAGGAGGGGACCGTGAAGTCGCCGAGCCTGCCGGGCGCCACGTCACCATCTGGGCCCAGTTCGACCGCGCCGGGTTCCTCGAGCCAGGGGTTCGCGGCGACGATCGTCTCGGCCACGGCCGAGCGGGCGAAGAACTGCCCGCAGTCGAGGCACTTGACCCGCGCCATCGACCCGTGCAGGTCCACGACCTTGGCGGACCCGGCCTCGACGTGCAGGCCATCGACGTTCTGCGTCACGACGCCATTGGCGACGCCGCCCGCCTCAAGCGCGGCAAGGGCCAGGTGTCCCGCGTTGGGCTGTGCGCGTGAGAAGGCCCGCCATCCGAGGTGGCTCCCGGCCCAGTAGCGCTTGCGGTACTGCTCGCTCTCGAGGAACTGGGAGAACGTCATGGGTGATCGCGCGGGCGCACCCTCGCCGCGGTAGTCGGGGATTCCCGAGTCGGTGCTGAGCCCGGCACCCGTGAGCACGGCGAGTGTCCTGCCGCGGATGAGCGCGGCGGCGGCGTCAAGCGACTCGGGGGAGGGGGATGTCGCGTGGCGGAGCGTCGCGGGGGTGTCTTCTGGCATCGGTTCCTCGTCGCGGGGTGGAGTGGAAACGCCCTCTCACACCTTAAGCGTTCGCGGCATCCGATATGTTTCCTCGGGGCACCGAATCGGGTCCCCGGAGCTGGAAGAGTCAGACATGCGCACGATCAGGGTGGAGGATCTCTCCGCGCCCGGGCTGGACGACTATGCGCGTCTCACCGACGTCGTGCTGCGCAGGCTGCAGGAGCCGGCGGGCGGCCTCTACATCGCGGAATCCTCCAAGGTCATCGGCCGCGCGATCGAGGCCGGCCACCGCCCGCGATCCTTCCTCGTACTCGAGAAGTGGCTGCCCGACGTCGCTGACCACGCTGAACGGTTCGACGTGCCCGTCTACGTCGGCGACGACGCCGTGCTCACGGCGCTCACGGGCTTCAGCCTGCACAGGGGCGCGCTGGCGTCGATGCATCGGCCGCCGCTGGCAACCGTCACCGAGATCATCGCGAATGCCCGCCGCGTCGTGATCCTCGAGGACCTCGCCGACCACACGAATGTCGGCGCCATCTTCCGCGCTGCGGCAGGACTGGGGGCGGATGCCGTCCTCATCACCCCGCGCTGCGCAGACCCCTTCTACCGCCGTAGCGTGCGCGTCAGCATGGGGAGCGTCTTGCAGGTTCCGTGGACGAGGCTCCCCGAATGGCCCGAAGCGCGGGAGATCCTCTCCGCCGCCGGGTTCCACATCGCAGCCCTCGCGCTGGAGGACGGCGCGGTGACGCTCGACGCATTCGCCGCGGATGCCCCCGGACGAATCGCCCTCGTGCTCGGCACGGAGGGTGACGGGCTCAGCCGCGCCGCGATCGCCGCGGCCGACACGGTCGTGACGATCCCCATGTCGCGCGGCATCGATTCGCTCAACGTGGCCGCCGCGAGTGCCGTGGCGATGTGGGAGCTGCGCGTGCGCTGAGGCCGCGGCCCCGCAAGCGAATAGGATTGCGCGGTGTCAGCATCCCGAGCCCAGGTCTATCGACGTCGCCGTCTCGTCGTGTTCGGAGGTGCGGCGGTCTTCCTGGCCGCAGCGACCTACCTGCCGATGACGCTCTTCGCGCCCCTCGACCCGACGCCCGCGACCCTCCTCGACGCTCCCGCACCCGCGGCGGCGGCCGCGGAACTCGCGTGGCCGAGCAGCACGGCAGTTGGCATCGGCGCTGTCGGATTCGACGGCGTACTCGCGGCGACGGGCAGCACCGAAGCGCTCCCCATGGCGAGCATCACGAAGGTCATCACCGCGCTCACGGTGCTGGAGAGGCATCCGATCACGGTCGATGACCACGGACCCGCCATCACGTTCACCTCGAAGGACCTCGCTCACTTCGGCACCTTCCAGGCGCGCGGTGCGACAGTCAAGCCGATGCAGGCCGGCATGCAGCTCACGCAATACGAGGCGATGCAGGCCATGCTCCTGCCGTCAGCCGCGAACTACACGCTCTCACTCGTCGAATGGGCATTCGGCGACGAGGCGACCTTCGTCGCAGCCGCGCAGGAGTGGATCGCGAGCCACGGCCTCGACAACACGACGCTCGTCGAACCGACGGGCCTCTCGCCAGCGAATCGCAGCACGGTCAGCGATCTCATCCGTCTCGGCAAGATCGCCCTCGAGAACCCGGTCATCGCCGAGATCGTCGCGACGCCCCAGGTGTACTTCGACGGAGCGGGCGTGCTCGAGAACTCCAACAAGATCCTCGGCACCTACGGTGTCGACGGAATCAAGACGGGCACCCTGCCGGAGGCCGGCGCCTGCCTGCTCTTCTCCGCCGACCTCGAGATCGGATCCTCAACGGTCACCCTCGTGGGCGTGGCCCTGGGCGGCGAACTTCACGCCATCCAGTACCCGCAGATCCAGTCGCTCATCCAGACGGTCGAGGCCGGGTTCCAGGAGATCGCGCTCACGGAGGAGGGACAGTCCTTCGGGAGCTACTCGACCGTCTGGGGCGACACCGCACCCGTCGTCGCACGCGAGGCGAGCAGGGCGCTCGTCTGGGCAGATACGCCGATCTCGGTCGCGGTACACACGGAGCCCGTGGTCACGGCGGCGGCGGGCACACAGGTCGGAACGGCAAGTTTCACGGTCGGGCAGGAGGTCGTCGACGTGCCGCTGGTGCTTGCCGCCGACATCGACGATCCCGGCCCGGCATGGCGACTGGGCAACCCCAGCCTCGTGTTCGGCTGAGACATATTCCCTCAGCGGTATGGACAAGGCTGGGAATATGCACTATTCGGCGTGCTCTCCTTGGCCGAGCTCGCGTGACCGCGTAGGGTCAGTAACTATCCGTTGAACGCACGCGCTTCATCTATAACCCGGCTGGGAAGTCGCCAGACCAGAGGAGATGGATGTCCGCCTCAGCACAACCCCAACCGACTGTCACCTTCACGCGTACACGCCCAGGTGGCGACCGCAAGAGCCCGACGAGTGAGTACTCGGCTCTGCTCAACACGGTGAGGGATGCGGGGCTCCTCCGCAGGGCGCGCGGCTTCTATATTGCGATGTTCGCTGGAATCACCCTCGCGCTCGGTGGCGTCATCACGGGGTTCATCCTGCTGGGCGACAGCTGGTTCCAGCTGCTCATGGCAGCGGCACTCGGCGTGATCCTCACGCAGTACGCATTCCTCGCCCACGAGGCCTCGCATCGCCAGATCTTCACCTCGGGCAAGCTCAACGATGCGGTGGGGCGCACGCTCGCCAATCTCTTCGTGGGCATCAGCTACCAGTGGTGGATGACGAAGCACTCCCGCCACCACGCCAATCCCAACATGGTTGGCAAGGACCCCGACATCGAGCCCGACTTCGTCGTATTCCGCGAAGAGGATGCTGCCAAGACCAAGGGCCTCTACGCCTGGCTCCTGAAGCGCCAGGGTTACCTCTTCTTCCCCGCCCTCATGCTTGAGGGCCTCAATCTGCACATGCACGGTTTCCGCACGGCCTTCGGCAAGGGCAAGGTACAGGAGCGCTGGATCGAGATCACGATGCTCACGACGCGCATGGCCGCGTACCTCGCCGTGGTCTTCCTCACCCTTCCCCTCGGCATGGCGTTCGCCTTCATCGGCGTGCAGATGGCCGTCTTCGGTGTCTACATGGGTGCGTCGTTCGCGCCCAACCACAAGGGCATGCCGATCCTGCCGCACGACAGCAAGGTCGACTTCCTGCGTCGCCAGGTGCTCACGTCGCGCAACATCCGTGGCGGCTGGTTCATGGACACCTTCATGGGCGGCCTCAACTACCAGATCGAGCATCACCTGTTCCCCAACATGCCGCGGCCGCACCTCAAGAAGGCGAACGAGATCGCCAAGGAGTATTGCGCCACGCACAACATCCCCTTCACCGAGGTGGGGCTGCTGACGTCGTATGGCATCGTCGTGCAGTACCTCAACCGTGTCGGACTCGCGGCTGGCGGCGACCCCTTCGACTGCCCCGCTGCGGCCCAGTTCGGTCGATAGACAACGACAGCGAGTCCAGGAACGGTCCGGCCTAGAAGCCGGGCCGTTTCGGCGTTATGGAGTCACCCGACGATCGTCCTCGAATTCGCCGCACGACCCAGGGAACGAAGTGCTCCCGCGCCCACACCATGTCGTCGGCCCGCGCCTGCCGCCAGGGCCGCTCGGGCAGGGGTTCCGGCGCGTAGGGCTCGAGTTCGTGCTCCACATTCAGGGCGTCGAGCACGGCGCGGGCGATCGTGTGGTGGCCGACGGGGGAGAAGTGCAGGCGGTCGGGCGCCCACATCCGCGGATCCTGCAGCTCACGCATCGACCACATGTCGACAACGATCGCGTCGTGACGGTGGGCGATGCCACGGAGGTTCTCGTTGTAGATCGCGACCTTGCCGCGCAGTCGGCGCATGACGGGGGTCATGCCGATGTCGGGGCCGTTGAAGAGCACGACGGTCGCCCCATCGGAACGAAGTCGAGTGACGGCGCCCTCGAGGCGATGGGCGACCTCATCGGGATCCGTGTTCGGTCGGATGATGTCGTTGCCGCCCGCCGAGATCGAGACGAGGTCCGGCTTCAGGGCGAGGGCGGGCTCCACCTGTTCGTCGATGATCTGCTGCAGCAGTCGGCCGCGGATCGCGAGGTTGGCATAGGAGAACGGCTGGTGGTCGATGCTGAGCACCTCGGCCACACGGTCGGCCCAGCCGCGGTGGCCGCCCGGGCTCTGTGGTTCCGGATCACCGATGCCCTCTGTGAACGAGTCGCCGAGCGCGACGTAGCGTGACCACGGATGCTGGGATGCCATGCCTCAATGCTGCTGCACGACCGGGGGCCGCGGCAAACGGCCCTTTACTATCGATCCTCAGAAAATTGCAGGGTGTCCCTCATCCGGGGGTGGAGCCATCATTGAGTTGTGCTCCGCTGTGGGGCATGTACACCGACATTCTGGAGTGTGAAAGACCATGGGAATCATCGCGTGGATTGTTCTTGGCCTCATCGCCGGCGCGATCGCGAAGGCCATCCTTCCCGGTCGGCAGGGCGGTGGCTGGATCGCAACCCTCGTCATCGGCGTCGTTGGCGCCCTGCTCGGCGGTTGGATCGGCAGCGCAATTTTCGGCATCGGACTCGAGGAGTTCTGGTCGATCCAGACGTGGCTCGTCGCCATCCTGGGTGCCCTCCTCGTGCTCGTGATCTGGGGCTTCATCACGCGCGGCAGCAACCGCCGCGCCTGACGTACAGCGTCTGACAAGGGGCGCCGTTCCTCGCTTTGCGAGGGCGGTGCCCCTTGTGCGTTCCGGGGGCTTGTGTCGGTGGGGGCGGGTACCATTGTCTCCAGTGAACACCTCCGCGAACTTCGGTCGGCCAGTCGGCACATTCGCGGCCGAGCACCTTTCTCCATCCTTCCCCGAGCGGGCTGCGAGGGGCACAGCAAACAAGCTGCGCGCGTGGCAGCAGGAAGCGCTCGACCTCTATCTCGAGCGCCAGCCGCGCGACTTCCTCGCTGCCGCGACACCAGGCGCAGGCAAGACGACCTTCGCGCTTCGCATCGCGACCGAACTCCTGGCCAGCGGCGTCATCAACCGTGTCACGGTCGTGGCCCCGACCGAGCACCTCAAGACCCAGTGGGCCGAAGCGGCCCACCGCGTGGGCATCCGGCTCGACCCCTCGTTCCGCAATGCCGACGGCACGCACGGGCGACACTTCCACGGCGTCGCCGTGACCTATGCGCAGGTCGCCACGCGAGCCTCGCTCCACCGCCACATGACTGAGCAGGGCAGATCGCTCGTGATCCTCGACGAGGTGCACCACGGGGGCGACGCGCTCAGTTGGGGCGATGCGATCCGTGAGGCCTTCGAACCTGCCGTGCGACGCCTCTCCCTCACGGGTACACCGTTCCGCTCCGACACCGCCCCCATCCCGTTCGTCACCTACCACCCGGACGAGAACGGCATCCGCACCTCCCAGTCGGACTACACCTACGGCTATGGCCGCGCCCTCGCCGACGGCGTCGTGCGCCCCGTCATCTTCCTCTCCTACGCGGGCAGGATGCGCTGGCGCACGCGCACGGGCGACGAGATGGAAGCCCACCTCGGGCAGGGCGACACGAAGGATGTCACGGCGCAAGCCTGGCGCACGGCGCTCGACCCAGAGGGAGACTGGATCCCCTCCGTGCTGAAGGCGGCGAACCGGCGCCTCACTGAAGTGCGACACGGCGTGCCAGATGCTGGCGGCCTCGTGATCGCGACGGACCACTTCGCGGCGCGAGCCTACGCCGACATCCTCAAGCAGATCACGGGCGAGGAACCGACCGTCGTGCTCTCGGACGAAAAGGCCGCGAGCGATCGGATCGCCGAGTTCTCGGCGGGAACATCACGGTGGATGGTCGCCGTGCGCATGGTGTCGGAGGGGGTCGACGTGCCGCGCCTGGGCGTCGGCGTCTACGCGACATCCGCCTCCACGCCCCTCTTCTTCGCGCAGGCCATCGGCCGTTTCGTGCGCACGCGCAGGCGCGGCGAGACGGCATCCATCTTCCTGCCGAACGTTCCCGCGCTCATGGCGCTCGCGCAGACGATGGAACTCGAGCGCGACCACGCGCTCGACAGGGAAGTCAATGAGGACGGTCTCGAGGAGATCGTGCTCGATGACGACGCGCTCGATGCCGCCAACCGCACGGAGTCTGCGTCAGCGGATGCCGACCTCTTCGACTTCAAGGCGTTGGGTTCAGAGGCCCAGTTCGATCGGGTGCTCTACGACGGGGGAGAGTTCGGGTTCCAGGCTGAGGTCGGCAGTCTGGAGGAACTCGACTTCCTCGGTCTCCCCGGACTCCTGGAACCGGAACAGGTGAGGGAGCTGCTGCAGGCTCGCCAGGCGAAGCAATCGCGGCGCTCCGAGGGCCGCCAGCGCATCGCGGAGGCCTTCGAGGGTGCCGTGCATGAGGAACCGGCTCTTCACCGCACGCTGAAGGAGCAGCGCAAGCTCCTCAACAGTCTCGTGGGAATGCGGGCCAAGCGCACGGGCGAACAGCACGCCCACATCCACGCCGAGCTCCGTCGGATGGCCGGTGGGCCGGCCGTGCCGCAGGCGAGCGTCGCGCAGTTGCAGGCGAGGATCGACCTGCTGCGTCGGGGAGCGATGCGGTACAACCCCTGAAGCGGGGCCGGCGTCACCGTCACGGCGACGAGCCTCAGGCTGGGAGCTGGTCCTCGCGGTCTTCGCCCTGGCTCGCCAGGCTGACGTTGTCGACCGGGCCGATCAGGGTCTCCACTGCAGCGAACACCGACTCGACGTCACCCTCACGAGCTGCCTGCCGTGCACGTTCCGATGGAGTATGCAGCAGCACGCCCAGCAGGTGGCGCATGTCTGCCTCGGATTCCTCCGACCAGGTGCCGCGGCGCTTCGCGCGCTCGATCTCGGCGTCGAGGATCTCGAATGCCCGTCCGCGCATCGCGGTGATGGCGGGGCCGGCACGACGCTCGGCCTCCCGTGCGTGGAACTCGGCGGCGGCGTCGAGCACGAGTTCGTGCGCATCGCTTGTAGCTGTCAGTTCCTCGAGGGGAGCGTGGAGGCGGATGGTCTCGAGATCGAGCAACTCGATGCCCGTGATGTGGGCGACCGCGGGGTCGACGTTGCGCGGCAGGCCGAGGTCGACGACGAGGCGACGTTCGCCCTCATGCAGCACCTCCGGCGTGACGACCGGCTCGGGCCGGCTCGTGCAGGTGATGACGACACCTGCGGCGGCGAGGGCGGCCGGCAGGTCTTCCGTTGCAGCGAGCCCCAGTCGAGCGGCGAACTTCGCGGCCCTGCCAGAGGGCGAGAACACCGTGATCTGCTGGACCCCGCGGTCGCGGAGCGCTGCGACGGTCGTGGCGGCGTACGCGCCGGTGCCGATCAGGAGCACGTGGGTCTGAGACCAGTCGGAGATGCGGCTGGAGGCGAGCTGGAGGGCCAAGCGCACGACGGAGCGCCCTGCATGGCCGATGGCCGTGCGGGTCTTCACGCCCCGAGACGCCGTCGATGCCTTCTGGAAGAGGCGCTCAAGGCTGGAGGTCGCTGTGCCGAGCGTGCGGGCGGCATCCAGCGATCGGCGCACCTGGCCCGCGATCTCGTCTTCGCCGACGACGACGGATTTGAGGCCGGATGACACTGCGAAGAGGTGGTGCACGACCTCGTCGCCGCCGATCGCCTCGACGGAGGACTCGAGTTCCCGGCAGTCGATGCCGCTCGACTCGGCCAGCGCACCGAGGATCTTCTCGGCCGCTTCCGCCCGATCATGCACCCGAGTCTCATCGACATCGAGGTACGCCTCGAAACGGTTGCACGTGGCGAGCACGACGGCACCCTGCACGAATTCGTTGTCGCGCACGAAGCGCGGACCGATATCGGCGCCGCCCGCAGACAGGCGTTCGAGTACGTCGAAACTCGCACTGCTGTGGTTGGCGGAAAGGCAGACGAGCACCCATCCATGGTACTCGCCCATCGATGACAGACTTGACGTGTGAGCCTTCCTGACCAGCACCCCCTCGTGACCGGCCGCACGGCCGTCTCCGCCCTTGTCCGCAGCTACCGGGGCGAGCGCGTGTCGCCCCGTCCCGTCTGGTTCATGCGCCAGGCGGGCCGCTCGCTTCCCGAGTACCGCGAGCTGCGCGAGGGCACCGCGATGCTGGACTCGTGCCTGACCCCGTCCATGGCGAGTGAGATCACCCTGCAGCCAGTGCGTCGCCACGGCGTGGATGCCGCGATCTTCTTCAGCGACATCGTCATCCCGCTTCGCCTGGCGGGGATCGGGGTTGAGATCGTCGCGGGTCGCGGTCCGGTGCTCGACAACCCGGTGAGGTCGGCGGCGGATGTCGCGGCCCTCCCAGACCTCGATCCTGATTCCCTTGCGCCCATCACCGAGGCGGTCGGCATGACGGTCGAGGCGCTCGGCGACACGCCGCTCATCGGCTTCGCGGGCGCGCCGTTCACGCTCGCCTCCTACCTCGTCGAGGGCGGGCCGTCTCGCGAGCAGTTGCGCACCCGCGCCCTCATGCACTCCGAGCCCGAGGTCTGGGCCCGGCTCCTTGACTGGACCGCCGACGTCACGGGCGCCTTCCTGCGCGCACAGCTCATGGCGGGCGCGAGCGCCGCGCAGCTCTTCGATTCCTGGGCGGGCTCCCTCTCGCTCACCGATTACGAGCTGCGGGTCGCGCCCCATTCCCGACGTGCCTTCTCACATATCGACGACCTGCCGGTCCCGAAGGTGCACTTCGGTGTCGGCACGGGCGAGTTGCTCGCGGCGATGCGCGATGTCGGCGCGGACGTCGTCGGTGTCGACCACCGCATCCCTCTCGATGAGGCGAACCGTCGGCTCGGCGGTTCCGTCCCCCTGCAGGGCAACATCGACCCTGCGCTGCTCGCCGCGCCGTGGCCTGTGCTCGAGAGCCACGTGCGCGACGTGATCACCCGCGGCGGTGAGGCGCCCGCCCACGTCGTGAACCTCGGACACGGCGTGCCGCCGGAGACCGACCCGACGGTGCTGACGCGCGTCGTCGAGCTCGTGCATTCGATCGGTGCGGCGGGGGAGTGACCGTCAGACGATGAGCGGTCCTGCCGAGAGCGAGGCGCGCGACGACGCGACGCTTGGGGTGCCGACGGCACAGCCCGAGACGCCCAATCACGCCGCCGACTGCATCGTCGTCGGGGGCGGCATCGCTGGTCTCGTGGCCGCGCGCGAGTTGGTGCTCGCCGGACTCTCGGTCGTCGTGCTCGAGGCGAGCGACCGTGCGGGCGGCAAGCTGCGCGCCCATGTCGTCGACGGGCTCACACTCGACGCGGGTGCTGAGAGCTTCGCCACCCGTAAGGGCACGGTCGCCGATCTCGTGGAGCGGCTCGGCCTCGGCGAGGACATCGAGCTCCCCGATGCCGCGGGGGCCTGGCTGCAGGCGAGCGACTCCGATGCGATGCCGCTGCCGAAGGCCGGGCTGCTCGGCATCCCGTCGGTGCCCCTTGCGGCAGACGTGATACGAGTCATCGGCCTCCGCGCGGCCCTCCGAGCTCAGCTCGACTCGCTCATGCCGGGGGTCATCGGCTCCCGCGAGACGACCCTGGGCGGTCTCGTTCGTCGGCGCATGGGCGCTCGTGTCGTGGAGCGTCTGGTGGCACCCGTCACCATGGGGGTGCACTCGCGGCATCCGGACTCCCTCGCGGTCGACGCTGTGGCCCCGGGACTTCGCGCGGGACTCAAGCGAGAGGCGTCGCTCGCCTCGACCGTGCGCGCGCTGCGGGCGGCGGCGCCCGCTGGCTCCGCCGTGGCAGGCATCCGAGGGGGAGTGTCGCGGCTCGTCACGGCACTCGTGTCAGCGCTCGAGCGCTTCGGCATCGAGGTGAAGTATGGCGCTGCCGTCGTAGCCGCGGATGCCTCGGGCGTGACGCTCAGCGACAGCACCCGTCTCACGGCCCGCGCCGTCGTGGTCGCCGCTCCCGACCGGGGGCTGACCCAGCGTGAGGGCACGTGGCCGGACGCGGAGGAGTCGCGAATCGCGCTCGCGACCCTCGTTGTGCGGTCGCAGGAGCTCGACCGCGCTCCCCGCGGCACGGGCGTGCTCGTCGCCGAGGGCTGCTCCACGATCACGGCGAAGGCCCTCACGCATTCGAGCGCGAAGTGGGCGTGGTTGGGGGAGAAGGCAGGGGAGCATCGGCACGTGCTGAGGCTTTCCTACGACGCTCGTCGCGTGGAGAAGCACGACGAGGCAGCCTTCCTTGACCAGGCCATCAGCGACGCGTCGACGCTGCTCGGCACGCCGCTCTCCCGCGGCGATGTGCTCGGCTTCGCCCGCACGGACTGGGTCGCGGGCACGCCGGATCGCAGGGCGGCGGATGACGGCGTCACGAGGCTCGGCGAGACGGTCGCGGGCACGGGCCTCGCAGCGGTCGTCGGCCACGCGCAGCGGGAGGCACGCGCGCTTGCCGCCCGTCTCGCGGGGGATGCCGCGTCCTGACCACCCGCGTGCGGCAGGATTTCGATTCTCAGCGGCGCGAGAGGATGATTGAGGCATGACCTCGACCCATCCCTCACCGCCTGTCGCCCCCATCGTCACCCCGGTTTCTGGCGAGACCGAGTACACGCTCTGGGCGGTGCTGCGCAAGGACCCGCAGGCGCACGCGGCGGGCACTCCGGCGATCGACCCGGTCGCTCAGGCGGAGCTGCGCGCGACGATCGAGCAGGTCGAGGCGAACGGCACGACGCTCCGGGGCATCTACGACGTCTCGTCGATCCGCGCCGATGCCGACGTCATGTTCTGGCTGCACGGCACCTCACCCGAGGCGATCCAGGCGGCCCTGCGCGACCTGCGGCGCACGAGCATCCTGCGCCCGCTCCTCCCGACCTGGAACGCAATGGGCGTGCACCGCGACGCCGAGTTCTCTGCCGATCACATCCCGTCCTTCATGCGAGGCAAGGAGCCCGCCGACTGGCTCACTGTCTACCCCTTTGTACGCAGCTACGAGTGGTACCTCATGGACCCGGCCGAGCGACGCTCGATGCTGGGCAAGCACGGGCGCCTGGGCGGGGCGTTCCCCAACGTGCTCGCGAACACCGTGGCATCCTTCGCGCTCGGCGACTACGAGTGGATCCTCGCGCTCGAGGCCGACGACCTGCTCGAACTGGTCGACCTCATGCGGCACCTGCGGGCGACGGATGCTCGCATGCACGTGCGCGAGGAGGTCCCGTTCTACACGGGCCGCCGCATCGACCTGAGCGAGCTCGTGGACGTGCTCTCGTGAGCATCGTCCCCGGGGCAAGTGCCGCTGCGGCATCCGGCCCTGAGCATGTGACGGAGCCTGTCGCCTACGACGCCATCCTGCTCGCCTCCTTCGGCGGGCCAGAGGGCCAGGACGACGTGATCCCGTTCCTGCGCAACGTGACCCGCGGCCGCGGCATCCCCGACGAACGGCTCGAGGAGGTCGCCCACCACTACCGCGCCTTCGGTGGCGTGAGCCCCATCAACGACCAGAACCGCGAGCTCAAGGCCGCGATCGAGGCCGAACTGGAGCGGCGCGGCATCGACCTGCCCGTGTACTGGGGCAACCGCAACTGGGCACCCTACGTCTCTGAGGCACTGCAGCAGGCGCACGACGACGGTCACCGCACGCTCATCGCGATCGGCACGAGCGCCTACAGCTCGTATTCGAGCTGCCGCCAGTACCGCGAGGACTTCGCCGCGGCTCTCGCCGAGACTGAACTTGAGGGTGTCGTCACGATCGACAAGGTGCGGCAGTTCTTCGACCACCCCGGGTTCGTTGAGCCCTTCATCGAGGGCGTCTCCTCGGCGCTCGAGGAACTCGCCGGCCGCGGCTTCGCGCCCTCGGAGACGCACGTGCTCTTCTCGACGCACTCCATCCCGACGACGGATGCCGAACGCAGCGGGCCTGCCGAGCGCGGCTTCGGTGAGGGCGGCGCCTACGCGGCCCAGCACCTCGCGGTCGCCGAGGCGGTCATGGCTGGGCGCGAGGTCGACTGGACACTCGTCTACCAGTCGCGCAGTGGCCCGCCCAGCCAGCCCTGGCTCGAACCCGACATCAATGACGAGATCGAGCAGCTCGCCGCGAAGGGCGCCAAGGCCGTCGTGATCGTGCCGCTCGGCTTCGTGAGTGACCACATGGAGGTCAAGTGGGACCTCGACACCGAGGCCATGCAGAGCTCCGAGGAACACGGCGTGGCGGCGATCCGCGTGCCCACGCCCGGAGTGCACCGCGCCTTCGTCTCCGGACTCGTCGACCTCGTGCTTGAGCGGCGCGACGGGGTCCCCGTCGAGCAACGCCCCGCCGTGACATCCCTCGGCCCCTGGTATGACGTGTGTCGGCCCGGATGCTGCGAGAACGTGCGGCTGGGCTTCAAGCCCGCCCTCGCGGGGATCGCGCCGTGAGCGCCCGCGAGCCGATCCGCATCGGCACAAGGGGCAGCGCGCTCGCACTCGCCCAGACGGGTCACATGGCCGACAAGATTCGTGCCGTCTCCGGCCGCGAGGTCGAGGTCGTGCGCGTGACGACGGAGGGCGACACCAGTCGGGCCTCGCTCTCGAGCCTCGGCGGCACGGGGGTCTTCGCCAGCGCGCTCCGCGAGGCGCTCCTCGCGGGTGAGTGCGACCTCGTCGTGCACTCCCTCAAGGACCTCCCGACGGCCCCCGCGCCGGGCCTGCGCATCGGGGCCGTGCCCAAGAGGGCGGATGCGCGCGACGCCCTCGTCGCGCGGGACGGCTTGACCCTCGACACGCTGCCCGAGGGCGCATCCGTCGGCACGGGCTCGCCGCGGCGCGTGGCGCAGTTGCGCGCCCGCCGACCCGACCTCGACGTGCGCGACATCCGGGGCAACATCGACACTCGCATCGGCTTCGTGACCTCCGGGGAGCTCGACGCCGTCGTGCTCGCGGCGGCGGGGCTGGGCCGTGTCGACCGGCTCGATGTCGTGACGGACTTCTTCGACCTCGACGAGCACCCGTCCGCTCCGGGGCAGGGTGCCCTCGCGATCGAGATGCGTGCCGCCCCCGACTCGGCGCTCGACCGCGTCGTGCAGGCGATCGACCACGGCACGGCCCGCCAGACCTCCACCGCGGAACGCTCCGTGCTCGCACGCCTCGAGGCCGGATGCGCGGCGCCCGTCGGCGCGACGGCGATCGTCGACAGCCAGCTCCTGCTGTTGACGGCGACCGTCTACAGCATTGACGGCACGCAGTCACTGACGGCATCGCACGGCGCGGTGCTGGAGGGTTCCGCCGCGGAGCGGGAGCAGCAGGCGCGCGAACTCGGCGAGCGGGCGGCGGATGAGCTGCTCGAGCGCGGCGCGGCCGACCTGGCCCCGCTTTCCTGAGCCATGTCTGTGGCGCGCACGCCCCTCGACGCATGCCGGGTGCTGATTCCCCGCGGCGGGGAGTTCGGCGCCCGTCTGGCCGCGGGGGTGCGCGCCCTCGGCGGCTCACCCCTCGTCGCGCCGCTCATCGACTTCGTCGAGCCTGATGACCGTCGCCCGCTGGAGGACGCGATCGCCCGGCTGGCCGCGGGAGCATACGACTGGCTCGTGGTGACGAGCGCGACGACCGTCGAGTCGCTCGGCGAGGTGCTCGCTGCCATGCCGCCAACGACCCGCGTCGCGGCCGTCGGTCCCGCGACCGCCCGCGCCCTCGAGGCGCGCAGTGCCGAGGTGCATCTCACGCCGACCCGCGACCACTCTGCGCTCGGGCTGCTTGCCGCGTGGCCCGACGATTCCGGCCGGGTGCTGCTGCCGCAGTCTGAGATCGCCGCCGACACCCTCGAGTCGGGGCTGCGTGAGCGGGGCATGACCCTGGATGTCGTGACGGCTTACCGCACCGTCGCGGTCGAACTCGACCCGGCGGTTCGCGAAGGCTTGCGCTCTGGGGAGATCGACGCGGTCCTGCTCACCTCCGGCAGCACCGCACGCCACCTCGCTGCCCAATGCGCACCGCTGTCCGGAGGCATCCGGGTGGTCTGCATCGGCGAGTCGACAGCGCGTGCGGCGACGGCATCCGGGCTTCGGGTCGACGCCATCGCGGAGCGAAGCGAGGGGGAGTCTCTCATCGACGCCCTCGTAGGATTGAGGGCATGACTTCCGGCCCAGGAATCCGTCCACGCCGCCTTCGCAGCACCCCGGCGATGCGCCGACTGGTGGCGGAGACGCGCATTCACCCCGCCCAGCTCGTGCTCCCCGTCTTCGTGCGCGAGGGCATCTCAGAAGCGACGCCCATCGCGTCGATGCCTGGGGTCATGCAGCACGACCTTGACGGCCTGCGCAAGGTCATCGGCGAGGCCGCAGATGCAGGGCTCGGCGGCGTCATGCTCTTCGGCGTGCCCGAGACGAAAGACGCGATCGGATGCGGCGCGAGCGATGAGCACGGCATCCTCAACGTGGCGACACGCGTCGCGGTCGAGGAGGCCGGTGACGCCCTCGTCGTGCAGACGGACCTCTGCCTCGACGAGTTCACCGACCACGGCCACTGCGGCGTGCTCGACAGCGCCGGCCGGGTCGACAACGACACGACGCTCGAGCGCTACCGGGAGATGGCACTCGCGCAGGCTGCGAGCGGCTCACAGCTGCTGGGACTCAGCGGAATGATGGACGGCCAGGTCGCCGCCGTGCGTGATGCCCTCGACGCCGAGGGCCACTCCGACACGGCGATCCTCGCCTACAGCGCCAAGTACGCCTCCGCCTTCTACGGCCCCTTCCGTGAGGCCGTCGACTCGAGCCTGCAGGGGGACCGCAAGACCTATCAGCAGGACCCCCCCAATCGTCGCGAGGGGCTGCGCGAAGCGCTGCTCGACCTCGCGGAGGGCGCTGACATCGTCATGGTGAAGCCCGCCATGAGCTACCTCGACGTGCTCGCCGATGTCGCCGACGCGAGCGACGTTCCCGTGTGGGCCTACCAGGTCTCGGGGGAGTACTCCATGATCGAGGCCGCCGCCGCAAACGGCTGGATCGACCGCGAGCGCGCCATCGAGGAGTCGATCGTGGGCATCCTGCGCGCCGGTGCCGACACCGTGCTCACCTACTGGGCGGTCGAACTCGCCCGCAGCCTGCGCTGACAATCCCCGCCGAGACCCAAGGATCCTCATGACCTCCAATACCTCCTCCTTCGATCGCGCCCGCGCGCTCATCCCCGGTGGCGTCAACTCACCCGTGCGGGCCTTCGGCTCCGTCGGCGGTACGCCCCGCTTTCTCGTCTCCGCGAAGGGCGCGATGGTAACGGATGTCGAGGGCCGGGAATACGTCGACCTCGTGGCATCCTGGGGTCCAGCGCTGCTGGGCCACGCGCATCCGGCGACCGTCGAGGCCGTGCAGGCGGCCGCCGCACGCGGGCTCTCCTTCGGCGCCTCGACGCCGGGCGAGACCGAGCTTGCGGAGCTCGTGATCGAGCGCCTCAGCCCCGCTGTCGAGAAGCTTCGCCTCGTGTCGACGGGCACTGAGGCCACCATGACCGCGATCCGCCTCGCGCGCGGGGTGACCGGCCGCGACCTCCTCATCAAGTTCGCGGGCCACTACCACGGGCATTCCGACGGGCTGCTCGCCGAGGGTGGCTCCGGCATCGCGACCCTCGCGCTGCCGGGTTCGGCTGGCGTGCCCGCGGCGATCGCCGCCCAGACCCTCGTCGTCCCGTACAACGACCTCGAGGCGCTGCGTGAGGTCTTCGCGACGCACGGCCCGAACATCGCGGCCGTCATCACGGAGGCCGCCGCCGCCAATATGGGCGTCGTTGCCCCCGATGAGGGGTTCAACGCCGAGCTCGTGCGCATTGCGCACGAACACGGCGCGCTCGTCATCCTCGACGAGGTACTCACGGGCTTCCGCGTCTCGAAGGCCGGCTGGTGGGGCATCGATGGCCGAGGCACGCATGCCTACACGCCCGACATCTTCACCTTCGGCAAGGTCATCGGCGGCGGCATGCCAATCGCGGCGGTGGGCGGCTCGGCGGCGATCATGGATCACCTCGCGCCCGTCGGCCCCGTCTACCAGGCGGGAACGCTGAGCGGCAACCCTCTCGCGGTCGCGGCGGGCATCGCCACCATGCGGGCAGCGGATGCCGCGGTCTACGATCACCTCGACCGCACCGCTGACGTGCTCGCTGACGCTGTCTCCCGGGTCCTCGCGGCCGAGGGCGTCACGCACGTGGTGCAGCGGGCCGGCAACCTCTTCTCCTTCGCGTTCCGTGACTCAGCGCCGCGGAACTACGCGGAGGTCAAGGAGCAGGACGCCTTCCGCTACGCGCCGTTCTTCCACGCCATGCTCGACGCGGGCATCTCCCTGCCGCCCTCGGTCTTCGAGGCCTGGTTCGTGACGGCGGCCCACGACGATGCCGCCGTGTCGCGCATCCTCGAGGCGCTGCCCGGGGCCGCCAAGGCGGCGGCCGAGGCGGTTGCCCCTTAGTCGATCTCGACGACCGACTGGATGGGTTCGTGGTCTGAGGGTGCGCGCCCCTCGAAGCGGCTCGTGTTGATGGCGGCGAGCTGCACCTGCAGTTCGGGCGTCGCGAACATCCAGTCGATCCTTCGACCATTCGCCTTGGCGGCCCTGTAGCCGGAGTAGGTGCCCACGTCACGACCGCGTCGCTCGCGAGCGTGTTCCCAGGTATCGACGAGCCCTGCACCCTGCAGCGCCCGGTAGGTCGCCGAACCGGGCACGTCGTTGAAGTCGCCCATGACGATCGCCGGACGAGGCGATCGCTGCGCGAGCGTCACCAGGAGATCGGCCGAACGCCTGCGGGAGCGGCGTGACAGGTGGTCGAGGTGCACGTTGAGCACGCCGAATCGGGCCCCCGCGGGGGTGCGGAACTCAGCCTGCACCGCGATGCGGGGCACCATGTTGCCCCAGCCGCGCGAGCCCGCGACCGTCGGAGTGGGGGAGAGGGCGAACTGCGACCACGCCGTGAGTTCGACACGCGTGGTGTCGTAGAAGACAGGGCAGCCCTCCCCGCCGCCATCGGCCCGGCGCCCGCGACCGACGCGCCGGAAGTCGGCGCCGAGCATCTCGGCAAGGTCATCCGCCTGCGGCACCATGGCTTCCTGCACGCCGATGATTGCCGGCGCCTCCGCGCGAAGCAGGCGTTCGACGAGCGGCCGCCGGGCGGGCCAGAAGTCGGGGCTGTTCCTGCGGGTCCCGGCGATCGTGCGACGGATGTTCCAGCTCATGATGTGCACGGAGGGCGGCGCGACGGGACCGACCACGGCTGCGTCGTTCTCCGCGTGTGGCGCCGGCACGGTCATCGCCGTCCGCGTCGGGTTCCACCGCGGGAGGCACGGGACTTGCCTGATGCTCCGGACGGCTTGCCGGACTTCGGCGGGGCAGCGCCACGTCGCTTGGCAGGCGCGGAGGACTCCGCCTTCGCCGGCGCTGCGCCGCGCGAGCTGGCGGCGCTGCGACCCCGAACGATCCCGACGAAGTACTCGACGTCGTCGCTCGTCGCGTCGATGGGCCACGCGATGGCGACCTCCGTCTCGGGAGCGTCTGAGAGGGGCACCGCCGCAACATCCTTGCGGGCGTGCAGGCGGGCGATGGAGTGGGGCAGGCGCACATAGCCGGCGCCGGCGGCGACGATCTCGACGGCATCCGCAGCCGACTCGTGCCGCTCGACCTCGCCCTCGAGGTCGGCCCGCGTGACCGCCTCGAAGAGACTGATCGGATGCTCCTTTGCCACGACCACGACGGGCACCTCGCTGTAGAGGCGGATGACGTTCAGGTTGTCGCGCTCGATCGGTAAGCGCACGAAGCAGACGTCGACCTTGCGGGCGTCGAGCGCCGCACGTTGCTGCGCCTCGGCGAGCGGGATGACCTCGAGGGGGACCCTGGGACGGCGTTCCTTCCAGGCCCGGGTCCACTTGGCCACGGTGACGCCGGGGACGATTCCGACGCGGAAGGGCTCGGCGGGCGAAGGCATGCCCTCAGGTTACGCTGGATGGATGACCGAGCAGACCATGAAACCAGCAACCGCGGCCCAGAAGCTCGGCGTGTACCTCCCCGCGACCCCCGCCGAGTTCCAGGCGGCACCGGTGACCCGCAGCCAGCTGAACGAGTTGCTGGAGTCGCCGCCCGAGTGGCTCGTCGAGCTGCGGCGCACGGGCCCGCACCCGCGCTCGGTCGTCGCAGCCAAGCTTGGCGTCTCGAACGCCGGGCTCGCCCGAGGCGGAATCACCGAGGCGCTCACGACGGCGGAGATCGACGCCCTGCTGCAGGACCGACCCGAGTGGCTGGTCCGCGAGCGGGCCACGCGGGCCGCCGTGCGCGACGAGAAGGCGCGACTCCGCGAGAAGAAGGCCAAGTAGGACGAAGCGAGCCGACCCCGCGGGGTCGGCTCGTGTTGTCACTCCGCCTTGCGCTTGCTTGCGGCCTTGTCCTTCTTGTCGAGGCGCTTTTCCTTCAGCGTCTTGCTCGCTGCAGTCTTGTCGCTGGACTTCCGAACGGATTTGTCTGCCATGGCCTGGCCTCTCCTTGGGAGCGGGATGCTCCTTCCCGACCATACGCGGTGCAGGGGAATCCTGCGCGCGCCGCGTCGTGACCGCGCCTAGAATCCACAGCATGCCCACGGTCTCCGTCATCGTTCCGTCCTGGAACGACGCCGATCTCCTTCGCGAGTGCCTGACGGCCCTCGCAGCACAGACGGTGCCGCCCGACGAGGTCATCGTCGTCGACAATGCGAGCACGGATGCCACGGCCGGCGTCGCCCGCGGCTTCGGCGCCCGGGTGGTCGAGGAGCCGGTGCGGGGCATCCTGCGCGCGACCTGCGCGGGGTTCGATGCCGCGACGGGCGACATCGTCGCCCGGCTCGATGCCGACTCGGTTCCCGCCGCCGACTGGGTCGAGCGGGTCGCGTCACGCCTCGAGCAGACCCCCGCGCCCGCCGCCGCCGTCTCCGACGGTGAATTCGTCGGGTCGACGCGCGTCATCCGCTGGTTCGGTCGCCGTGTCTACCTCGGCGGGTATTTCCGCGCGATGCGGCTGATCTTGGGCCAGCCACCACTCTTCGGCTCGAACATGGCGATGCATCGCAGCGCGTGGATCGCGGCCCGCCCACGCGTGGACGTCTCGACCCCCGCCGTGCACGACGACCTGTACCTGAGCATCCGCCTGCCCGCGCAGGTGCGCGTCGTCTATGACGACGCCATGCGGGTCACGATCTCCGCGCGACCCTTTGCCTCGCCCGCGGCCATCATCAAGCGGATGGCGTGGGGCTGTAACACGCTCCTGGAGGGACTCATCCGGGGAGGCCTGCTTCGCGGCCGCAGGGACCGGCGACGCCGGCACAGGGGAGTGCCCGCGAGCCTGTGAGCCTGTGAGCCCGCCGCATGTCCCGACCGCGGTGCGGTGCTTCGCTGGAGAGCGAACCGTTTCGCAACGAGGAGGCATCATGAGCACGAGCGACAGCCACGAGAACGCTAAGCACGACGACATCAAGAACGACAACGAGTCGACCGAGCTCGAGGGCGCTGCCGTCGACAGCCCGCGGAGCGAGCGCGACGTGCAGGAGCTGCAGCGCTCCCAGATCGGCGAGAGCCCGGCCCTCGACGACCCCGACATCGATGAGGCGGATGTCTCGGTGCTCCCGGGTACGGGCGGGCAGGACGACCAGGGCGACGTCTCCGTCGATCCCGACGAGATCAACATGCCGAGGGATACGGGTGCCCACTAGCACGCTTCACCGTGCGAGCAGCCCCGGTATCGTTGGCTCGATGATCTCGCTACGTGAGGCCGCCCAGCGGCTCGACATCCCCCTCGAGATGGCGAAGCGCCACGGGCTTCCCGCGCGCATGGACGAGAAAGAGCTCGAACGGATGCGCGAGCATCCGCCCCAGTGGCTCGCCCAGTCGCTCGCGAACCGCAAGGCGGGGGCGCGCCCTGTCTGGCTCGAGTTGCGCTGCGATGTGTGCGGGCGCACGGAGTCCGTGCGCCCGAAGAAGTGGTGGCCCGAGTTCACCTACGTCACGTGCGAGGAACACCCCCGCGACGAACTGCCGAGCCCCGGCGCACTGTACCGCCAGGAGGTCGAGGGCATCGGCGGCCGATTCGTCGGCATTGCGGATGTGACGGCATGAGCGGCATCGACCCTTCGGGACTCGCTCCGGATGCCGCGGCGCATCTGCGCGGGCGCTACCGGCACTTCAAGGGCGGCGTCTATGACCTCATCGACATCGCCCGCCACAGCGAGACGGGCGAGGAGTTCGTCGTGTACCGCTCGGCATCGAGCGAGCTGTGGGTGCGCCCGCGGGCCATGTTCTTCGAGACTGTCGAGGTCGACGGACGCCAAGTCAGTCGCTTCGAGCGCATGGGCGACGCCGAACCCTCCTAGCCGGCAGACGCCACAGGCCCCGGATCGCTCCGGGGCCCGCGGCGGGTGTCACTCGCTCGCTCTGCTCAGCGCCCGTCGTGCTTGCCGAAGGAGTGGTGCCAGGGGTGCGGGTGGCCCTTGCCCTTCCCGTGGCCCTTGCCATGACCCCAGCCCTTGCCCTTGCCGGGGTGCTTCTTCACGTCGGCGTAGGTGGCCGTCGCGTGGGCGATCGCGTCGGAGAACTGGTCGAGTGCTTCCACACTGACGTTCTCGACCGTGTCGCACTCGGAGTGGTAGCAGGGGTCGTAGGCCTCGCCGGCCGTGCCGCCGAACAGCGCGGCCTCCTCCTCCGTCTTGATGCCCTCGGCGCCCGAGAAGAGCCCACCGGCGGGGATGCCCGCGTCGATGAACGCCTTGTAGTCCGAGCGACCGCTGAACTCGGTCGGTGCCGAGGCGAGGCCCTGCGAGGCGAACCACTCCGTGAAAAGCGCTTCGATCTCCGCGGAGCCGTCAGGCCCCGCGGTCCCGAAGGCATCCCCGTCCCCGTCATAGACGAAGCGCACGAAGTTCGGCGACCCGACCATGTCGAAGTTGAGGTTCGCGCTGTGCTGCTGGATCTCGGCCTCGGTCAGCTGCGCCACGTAGTGCGCCGAGCCGAGGAGCCCGTCCTCCTCGCCGCCCCAGAAGGCGAAACGCACCCGGTTCTGCGGGGTCCCCTTCGTCTTGGCCAGCTGGATGGCGGTCTCGAGGATGGCCGCGCTGCCACTCGCGTTGTCGTTGATGCCGGGACCCTCCGCGACACCGTCGAGGTGCGCGCCGACCACAACGGTCTTGTCGGGGTTACCCCTGCGCGTATCAGCGATCACGTTGAAGGTTTCGACCGTGCGAGTGGATGCCTCAACAGCGACGCGCACGGTGACCTCCTCCTGTGCCGAGGCGAGTGCGAGGGTTTCGCCCAGCGCATACGTCGTTCCGACGGTCGGGATTGACACCTGGGGCGTGGCAAGCGTCGCGAGCAGCAGGCCGCTGCGGTCCTCACCATTGCCCTGGTTGAAGAGCACCGCACCGACGGCTCCCGCTGCGGCGGCGTTCTCGACCTTGACCCTGAAGTCACACGTGCCGCGCTGCACGAGTGCGATCGAGCCAGCCGTGAAGCCTTCGAAGTCCTCCGCCTCGCATCCGCTTGTCGACGCCCGGTCACCCTCGAGGTTCACGTCGACGGCCTCGATGGGCGCGGCGACATCGCCCGCTCCCGAGTACTCGACGACATCGAGATCGGTGCCGACCACGTAGGGGAGCGCTGTGGGACTCACCTGTTCGAAGGCGGTGCTGCCCTCGACGAACTGGTCGTAGGTGAACGGCTGGCGGATGGGGTCGTAGCCCGCCTTGCGGAGCTTGTACTCCACGTATCTGGCGGCCGCGTCGTAGCCGGGGCTGCCTGACTGGCGGTTGCCGCCGTTGGCATCCGCGATCGCCTGGAACGCTTCGAGGTGGTCCATGATGCGCTCGACCTTGACCGCCTGGGGGAGAGTCTTGCCTTTGCCGTGGCCGTGGCCGTGGCCGTGCCCGTGGCCCTGTCCGTGCCCGTAGCCGGGGCCGTGTCCAGGTCCGTGCCCGGCGTAGGCCGGGAGTGCGCCAGCGACAAGCCCTCCGCTGGCGATAAGACCTGCGCTGGCGACGATTGCCACACGGCGCAGCGTTCGACTGGTGTTCATGTGCATCCCTTCGGTGAGGAGACATCCGGCAGTCCGGAATCGTGAAAGAGACGCTAACCGTCGGGCCCCCAGTTTGGGGGTATGTGAGAACGTTCTCATCTGTCGCGCGGCCGCCTCCTGCGTTAGGTTTCGCAGGTGACGGATGACACATCCCCTGGCCTTGTCGGCGGCACCGCGCTCACGATCAAGCCCCATCGACCAACCGAAGACGCCGTAGCGCTCGTCGTCGGCTCGCTGCTCATGTCGTTCGGCGTGCTACTCCTGCAGGACGTTGGCGCCGTGTCAGGGGGACTCGCGGGGGTCGCCTTCCTCATCAGCTATTCGAGCGGCTGGCCCTTCGGCGTGGCGTTCTTCCTCGTCAACCTGCCGTTCTACGTGCTGTCACTCATGCGTATGGGCGTTGCGTTCACGCTGAAGACCGCGGCGGTCGTCGTGCTGATCTCGGTCTTCACCGAGGTGCACCCACTCTTCGTCACGATCGGCGAGCTGGACGCCCTCTATGCGTGCCTCCTAGGGGGAGTGCTCATGGGCATGGGCATGCTCGTGCTCTTCCGCCACCGTGCAAGCGCTGGCGGGCTCGGCATCCTCGTGCTCTACCTCCAGGACCGCTTCGGCTGGAGCGCGGGACTCGTGCAGCTCGCGTGTGACGCGACCATCGTGCTGCTCGCGCTGCTGGTGGCGGATGTCCCAACCGTGCTCGCCTCGGTGGCTGGCGTCGTCGTGCTCAACGTCATCCTGGCGATGAATCATCGCCCCGGGCGCTACCTCGGCTGAGCCCCGTCGCCGGCAGCTCTCGTCGATCTGCAGCACTCTGTCGACCTGCAGCACTCTGCAAATCTGCAGCACGCTGTCGATGTACTGGGCTCTATTGATCGACAGCACTAGCCCAGTGAGGGGCACTCCCGCACGCCGAGCGACTAGCGGCACCGGAGACAAGAGTCGGGGCTCTGCACCAATCACAGCCTCGGGTAGAACTCTGGCTCGGTCACGTACTCTCGCCCGGCCGGTGACGTCCACGTGAGTCGCCCGTTGCTGTTGCGTACCGACCACCCGGTGTGATGCTTGAGGGTGTGGTGCCCGCGGCAGAGATGCGCGAGATTGTCGTGTGCGGTTTCGCCGCCGTGCTGCCAGTCCACCGTGTGATCGACGTCGCATCGCAGCGCGGATTGCGAACAACCGATGAAGCGGCAGGTCTTGTCGCGCACCTGGAGCCAGCGTCTCAGGTCCGCCGGGACCGCGTAGCTCTCTCGCCCGACCGACAGCACCGCCCCTGACTCCGGGTGGGTGAGGATCCGCTGGAAACTGGTTGCCGTTCCTGCAAGCCGGCGAGCCGTCTCGTCGTCGATCGGACCGTAGCCGTCGAGGGTGGCGCCCGCGGTGCCCTCCGGTAGCGCGTGGCCGAGGAGCGTGAGTACCGGCACGGTCACGTGCACCGTGGCGCGAATGCCGGTCTCCGGCAGGCCGCGATCACGACCAAGACCGAGACCAAGACCAGGACCAAGACCAACACCAACAGGCACTGTCCCAGCAGCCAATTCGCCCGCATCCGCCCTCCCGTCCGAAGTCGCCCAATCTCCAACGCCCCAGCTGGACGATTCGGTGTCCAGCAACTTGGCACTGATCTCACCCGCATGGAGCAGTTGCACGAACACATCCGCGCGGATCTGCGCCAGGGTACGGCTCGGCGCGTCCGGCTCTCCGGCCTGATCGAGCCGACACCGGAGCGACTTCGCCATGTCCGTGAGCCGGTTGTAGGCACCGAGGGCGTCGGCGGCCGGTATGTAGGCAGAGAACCACGCCATGCCGTCGCGAGCCGGGGACACCGTCACTTCGCGCCGCGCGACCTCCGCTTCGTGGCGGTCTATGGCCGAGCCGGGGGCCGTCGCCTCCCGCAACACGCGTAGCTTGCGTTGGAACTTGGCGACGGTGAGCGTCTCGGCGTGCGGCAAGCTCGCCTCCTCGAGGCGGGCGATGGCCTCGGCCTCGAGCGTCTCGGCTTCCTGGACAAGCGCCTCGGCGTGCCGGTAGGAGACTCGGCCCTCCGCCATGGCGGTGAGGGTGTTCGGCAGGGCGTGCACGAGGTACTCGCTCGTGACCAGCATCCGTTCGGCCGTGCGTTCCGGCACTCGCATCGCGGCTGCCAGTTCCGCGCGCACCGAGCGTAGGCGCAGGTCACGGGCAGCGATGCTCTGGGGCTCCGACACGGTCAGGGCGCTGGCCTGAATTACGGCGTCGATCACCCTCGCTCGAGTTGCCTGGATCGAGGCCACCATGCTGTCGAGTGCGACGATCGCGCCGAGAAGATCAGCCATAACGTCGTCAACGAGGTCAACCGTGCCCGACGGCGGCCCCTGCGAGAAGCGCACTCTTGAGGCATCCGAGGCCGCGCCCCGCGCACCAACTACTGGAGTTGCTGGGGTTGCCTCAAGAACTGCCTGCATGGCTCCATTGAAGCGGCAGCCACCGACATTCCCGGAGCGGCGAAGTCAGCCTCGTTTCAGGCCAGCATCCCAGCGCCGTCTAGCCGCCGATCAGCGTCTCGATGGGCCCACGCGCGAAGTAGACGAGGAAGCCCGCGGCGACGATCCACAGGAGCGGTGAGATCTCCCGCACCTTGCCCGAGAGCGCCCGAACGATGACCCAGCTGATGAAGCCGACGCCGATGCCGTTGGCGATCGAGTAGGTGAGCGGCATCACGGTGACCGTGAGGAAGACGGGCAGGCCGACCGAGAACTCGGTCCAGTCGATGAAGCGGATCTGCGAGACCATGAGCACGCCGACGACGACGAGCGCGGCACCGGCGACCTCGAGCGGCACCACCTGCGTGAGGGGGGTGAAGAACATTGCCGCGAGGAAGAGCACGCCCGTGACAACGTTGGCGAGACCCGTTCTTGCACCCTCGCCGACACCCGCCGCGGAGTCGATGAAGATCGTGTTCGACGACGACGAGGTGGCACCACCCGCGACCGCGCCGATGCCCTCGACGAGCAGGGCCGAGCGGCGTCGCGGGAAGTTGCCGGTCTCGTCCTGCAGGCCGGCCTCCTTCGTGAGGCCAGTCAGGGTGCCGACAGCGTCGAAGAAGTTGGTGAAGACGAGCGTGAAGATGAGCATGATGGCCGCAAGCCACCCGATGCGCTCGAACGATCCGAAGCTGAAGGCGCCGATGAGACCGAGGTCGGGGATCGAGACGATCGACTCGGGGAGGGTCGGAACGTTGAGGTTCCAGCCGGCCGGGTTCGGGCCGTCCTCCGTGAACGACGGGCCGATCTTGAAGACGGCTTCGACGATGATGGCGATGATCGTGGTCGCGACGATGCCGATGAGCAGGGCACCCTTGACCTTGCGAGCCATGAGCACGCCCATGATCAGGAGACCAAGCGCGAAGATGACGGTCGGGATGCTCGAAACGGAGCCGCCCTCACCGAGCTGGACGGGCGGGGATGCCGCTCCGCTCGAACGCACAAAGCCCGCGTCGACGAGGCCAATGAAGGCGATGAAGAGGCCGATGCCGACCGTGATGGCGGTCTTGAGCGGCGCGGGCACCGCGTTGAAGATCAGCTCGCGCAGCTTCGTGACCGAGAGCAGCACGATGATGAGGCCGTTGATGACGACGAGTCCCATGGCCTCGGCCCACGTGACCTGACCGACCACGCTGACGGCGAGGAAGGAGTTGATGCCGAGGCCGGCCGCGAGCCCGAAGGGCAGGTTAGCGACGAGCCCGAAGAGGATCGTCATGACGCCGGCAGTAAGTCCCGTCACGGCGGCGAGCTGCTGACCGTCGAGCATGTTGCCCGCGACATCCTCGGTGCCGCCAAGGATGAGCGGGTTGAGGATGACGATGTAGGCCATCGTCATGAAGGTGACGAGCCCACCGCGCACCTCGCGGCCGACATTCGACCCTCGCTCCGTGATGCGGAAGAACTTGTCGAGGCGGCTGCGTGGGGGTGCTGTCGTCGAAGTCACGGGATCACTGTAGCGATTCCTGCGCCCCTCAATTGACGGTCAGCTGTCCCGTAAGCGGGGGTGGGGCGCGTCGCGGCGGTGTGCGAATCTGCGCACGGCCTTCTCCGCCTCGACAATCACCAGCACGGAGGACCCTACGGCGACACACGCGAGCCACTCGATTCCGCTCAGTGCCGTGACGCCCAGGATGCCGGCGCTCACCGGCCACGCTGTCGCAGCCCAGTGCACACCAAGCGCCCCGAGGGAGGTGAAGAGAAGAGGCTTGTTGTTGAGCAGCTTGAGCTGCAGCACCGACTTGTATTCGGCCCGCGAGCTGAACACCTGGAAGAAGTTGAACATCACGAACATGGTCAGTGCGAGGCTGCGTGCGTGGTCGAGGTCGTAGTCGAGCCTTAGGGCGACGATGAAGGTGAGGAGCACCCAGAGCGCCATCCAGAGCCCAGTGATGCCCGCCCTGAACCAGAGCGTGCGCGAGAGCAAGCCCTCGCGCTGGTCCCGCGGAGGTCGGTTGAGTTCGTCGCCCTCACCCGGCTCGTAGGCGAGGGCGATGTCCTGCACGCCGTTCGTGACCACGTTCACCCAGAGCAGTTGCACGGGCAGGAACAGTAGGGGAGTGCCGGCGAAAACGCTGAGCGCGACGGCCACGAGGGCAGCCGCGCCCGTCGAGAGCAAGAAGTAGGTGGCCTTGCGGATGGCGGAGAAGGTGACTCGGCCCTCCTTCACGGCGCTCACAATTGTGACGAAGTTGTCGTCGGTCAGCACGACGTCCGAAGCTTCACGAGCCACGTCGGTGCCGGACCGCCCCATGGCGACACCGATCGACGCAGCCTTGAGGGCGGGTGCATCGTTGACCCCGTCGCCCGTGACCGCCACGACGTTGCCCTCGCGCATCAGGCATTCGACGATCCGCAGCTTGTCCTGCGGCGACACGCGCGCGGCGACGCTCGTCTGGCGCAGCCGTGCGGTGAGGAGATCGTCGTCGAGTGTGGCCATCTCGGCGCCGGTGAGGGCCGCCTTGCGACTGTCCATCCCGAGTCTCTCGGCGATCGCCATGGCGGTGACGGGATGGTCGCCCGTGATCATCATGACCTTGAGCCCGGCCCGTCGGCACGCCTCGATCGCCTCAGCAACCCCCTCACGAGGCGGATCGGTGAGACCCTCGAGGCCGGCGAAAATGAGGCCCGCGGGGGCTGCCAGGGCGTCGCCGATCTCTTCGTCGGCATCCAGCATGCGCGAGCCCGTCGCGATCACGCGGAGGCCCTCCCGCCCCAACTGCTCATTGGCGGCGTGCACCAGTTCGCGGTCGATGGGCACGTTGCCGTCCGGTGTCGCTATGGCAACGGATGCCTCGAGCACCGTTTCTGGCGAGCCCTTCACATAGAGGGTGCGTCGTCCTTCCGCGTCGACATGCACGGTCTGCGAGCAGCGCAACTCTGGTTCGTACGGTTGGTGGGCAAGCGCCTCCCTCGAACGCTCCTCGTGCGTGACCGCCGCACACCGCACCGCGATTCTCGCCATCGCGGCGTCGACGGCGTCGCCCGTGTACTCGTCCTCTGAGCCCGACAAGAGTGTCGCTTCATTTGTGAGGGCTCCGATGCGCAGCACCTCGGTGACGAGGGCTCCGTGCTGACGCTCGTGCGCCCCGGGGCCGGTGAGATCGACTTCGCCGGCGACGGTCCAGACCCGTTCCACGGTCAGACGGTTCTCGGTGAGCGTGCCGGTCTTGTCGGAGCCGATGACATTCGTCGAGCCGAGCGTCTCGACCGCCGGCAGCGTGCGGATGATCGCGTTGCGGCGGGCCATCCGTGAGACCCCGAAGCTCATCGCCACAGTCAGGACGATGGGGAGGGACTCTGGAATGGTCGCGACCGCGAGCCCGACCGCCGTGCGGAACATCGTTGCGAGGTCGTTGCCGAGCACGAGGCCCGCGATGAAAACAAAGACCACGCCGGCGAGCACGATGAGCCCGATGCGTCGCTCGAGCGTGTGCGTCAACTGTTGGAGGGGCGTCACGGTCGATGGGCGCTGCACGAGCGCGTTGATCCGGCCGAGCGCCGTGCGGGCGCCTGTCTCGACCGCGACTCCACGGCCGCGGCCGGTAGAGACGAAGGTTCCCGCGAAGGCGATGTTGCCCGCCTCCTGTGCGGGCGTGCCTTCGGGGAGCGACTCCCCGTGTTTTGCGACCGTGAAGGACTCGCCCGTGAGCATCGACTCGTCGACCTGCAGCGCATTGGCGGCGACGAGGCGCACGTCGGCGGGCACCCGTTCCCCGCTCTCGAGAAGCACGATGTCGCCAGGCACGACGTCCCGCGTGTCGATGACGGTTTCGCTTCCATCCCGCAGCACACGGCACCGGGGAGTCGTCATTGACTGGAGCGCGCGGACATCCTTCTCCGCCTTGCGTTCCTGAGTGAAACCGAGCGCAGCGTTGAGCGTGAGGATGAGGAGGATCGCAATGGCGTCGACCCAGTGCTGCTGCAGCAGGGTGACGACCGCGGCGAGCGCCAGGATGCCGACGATGGGGCTTGCGAACTGCCGCGCGAGCACACGCCACCACGGAGCCGCAGGGCTGAAGGCGAGCTCATTGGCACCTACAGCAGCCAGCCGGGTGCGTGCCTCCTCGCTCGTGAGCCCCTCAGGTCGAGACTGCGCCTGCTTGAACACCGCGGTCGGATCGAAAGTGTGCCACTCGAGGCGCGGCTCCGGTGTGGCATTTCCAGCGCGTGCCCTCTCCATAGCGCCCTACGCTATCCCGCCGAGGAACGGAGCATCCGGCCACCCCCGCGAGCAACCGCCCCGTGTTCCGGGGAGTTCTCCGTGAAAGCTCCGCGCAGGGTGACCGGCCAGAGACGGTCGACCTACCGTGTGCCGCACCGAAACGTCTCCAAGCGGAAGGGCACGAACCATGAGAGCTGTCGTCTTCAACGGACCGTATGACGTGAGCGTCGAGAACGTCGATGACCCGAAGATCGAGGCGCCGAGCGACGCGATCATCCGCATCACGACCGCGAACATCTGCGGCTCCGACCTGCACCCCTACGAGGGCAGGGCCGACATGGACGCAGGCATGGTCATCGGGCACGAGAACATGGGGATCGTCGAGGAGGTCGGCCCCGGGGTAGACCGCATCAAGGTCGGCGATCGCGTATCGGTGCCCTTCAACCTCGCGTGCGGAACCTGCCGCAACTGCAACGACGGCTACACCTCCGCCTGCCTACGCGCGAACCCCTCTGGCATGCCCGGCGCTGGCTACGGCTACCCCATGATGGGCCCGTACTGGGGCGGGCAAGCGGAGTTGCTCCGCGTGCCCTGGGCCGACTTCAACCTGCTCACGCTGCCCTCGGGCGACGAATGGGAGCAGGACTTCACGATGCTCTCCGACATCTTCCCCACCGGGTATCACGCGACCGAGCTGGCGCAGGTCACGCCCGGCAAGTCCGTCGTGATCTTCGGCGCCGGACCCGTCGGCCTCATGGCGGCGCACAGTGCTGCCATCCGTGGCGCCTCCCAGATCTTCGTCGTCGACAAGGAACCCGACCGACTGGCTCTCGCCGAGCAGTTCGGCGCGACCGCGATCGACTTCTCGAAGACCGATGTCGAAGCGGTGGTCATGGATGCCACGGACGGCATGGGTGCCGACTGCGGTGTCGAGGCGGTCGGGTACCAGGCCCACGATGCGACGGGGGAGGAGCACCCCGAGATGGTGCTCGACAATCTCGTGAAGGTCGTGCGGGCGACCGGCAGCCTCGGCGTGGTCGGCGTGTACGTGCCGGAGGACCCCGGGGCGGCGACGGAGAACGCCAAGGAGGGGCGGATCGCCTTCAACTACGGAGAGGCGTTCACGAAGGGCCTCTCGATCGCTGGCGGCCAGTGCCCCGTGAAGAAGTACAACCGCTATCTTCGCGACCTCATCATCCAGGGCCGGGCCACGCCGTCCCAGATCGTCTCCCATGAACTCTCGCTCGAGGAAGCGCCCGGCGCCTACAAGAGCTTCGACAGTCGCGAGGACGGCTGGACGAAGGTGATCCTGCACCCCTAGGGCGGTTCGGACCGGGCGGGGCCAGCACCTGTGGCGCTGGCCCGCTCAGGCATACCCTGTGCGCATGAGCCGCCCCCTGCATCCGCTTGCCTCGCTCCGCCGCTTGAGGGTCATGCCGCGCTGGGTGCGGCGAATGGATGCCCGCGTCTCGCGTGCCGTCAACGGGCACCGTCACCTGCCCGCACTCGACCGCGGCCTCGCGCGGCTGTCGCGCAGCGCTGACCGCAGTCGGCTCTGGCTTTTCATCGCCCTCGCCCTCTACGTCTCGGGCGGCGCCAGGCGCCGTGCGGCAGTGCGGGGCGCGGCATCCATCGTCGTCGGCAGCGCACTCGCGAACCTGGTCGGCAAACGCATCTTCGGCGGCGACCGCCCGTTGCTCAAGGATGTGCCGTTGCCGCGCCGACTCAAGAAGACGCCCACCTCGGGGTCGTTCCCCTCGGGGCATTCGGCTTCGGCGGCAGCCTTCGTGACGGGCGTCGCGCTCGAGCACCCTCGCGCGGGCGCCGCGATTGCGCCGCTCAGCGCAGCGGTCGCCTACTCGCGACTCCACGTCGGTGCGCACTGGCTCTCCGATGTGCTCGGGGGCGCCCTGCTCGGGTCTGCCGTCGCGGTGGCGGGACGGATGCTCGTGCCCGCGCATCCCCGACCGGATCTCGAGCCCTCAGCCCCCGCCGTCGCGCTTCCGGCCCTGCCTGACGGATCAGGAGCCTTCATCGTCGTGAACCCGGCGTCTGGCATCGACCCGCGGCGCCCTGACCCCGTCGAGTTGATCAGGGAGGCACTTCCCGGGGCGAGGATCCACCCGCTGGCGGAGGGCGACGACCTGGCCGAAGTCGTGGGGGCCGCACTCGAGTTGACTCCGCCGCCGCGTGTGCTCGGAGTGTGCGGTGGCGACGGCTCGGTCTCCGCGGTCGCCGACGCCGCCCGTCGTGCGGGGCTGCCGTTCCTCGTGCTGCCCGGCGGCACCTTCAACCACTTTGCCCGCACCGCCGGCGTCCCAGACGTCCAGGCGGGCATCGACGCACTTCGTACCGGGTCCGGACGGCGAGTGGATGTCGCGGAACTGTCGCTCGACGGCGACTCGCCCTTCACCGTGCTCAACGTGGCATCCGTCGGCGTCTACCCGGCCTTCGTGGCCGAACGGGAAACGATGCAGTCACGCCTCGGCAAACCAGTCGCGGCCGTCATCTCGGCCTTCAGGGTGCTTGCGCGCGCCGAGACGATCGACGTGACCATCGACGGTCGACGGGCCCGCGTGTGGTCGGTCGCGGTCGCGGCGGGGGAGAACTCCTCGGCGTCGATGGTGCCCCTGCAACGGCGCAGCCTTGATGATGCGACCCTCGACGTGCGCGTGCTGCACGCCTTCGGCCGGATGCCACGCCTCCGCGGACTGGTCGCGCTTGCATTCGGCCAGCGCGCATCCGCTCTGCTCGACAGGCTGCCGCTGCGTGCGGAGCTCGCGACGATCGAATCGTTCACGGCGAAGCGGGTGAGCATCGGGGTGCACCGGCGCGGGGATGAGACCCCCGAGTTCGGGCACGACGGCGAGGTGTCGACGAGCGCCACGCCCAGCGGGGACGGCACTTCGACCGCGGTTGTCTCGATCGTGCCGAGGGGTCTCGACGTCTATAGCGTGGGGCCGGCCGCGGCGCGCTGAGGGGCAGGGGGAGCGTTCTGCTCACATGTGCCGTAGCGTGGGGGATTGTGTCGTCTCAATTAGCTCAGATTTCCAAAGTGGCTCGGCGCAACAACGTGAATGTCAGCGGCAATCCGAATGGGCGGACCGTCCTCTTCTCCCACGGCTTCGGCTGCAATCAAGACGTCTGGCGCCACGTGACGCCCGCATTCCTCGAGGAGTACCGGGTCGTGCTCTTCGACCTGACGGGGGCCGGTGCATCCGACCTCGCGGCGTACGACCGCGCGAAGTACGACTCGCTCGACGGCTACGCGGATGACGTCATCGAGATCCTGAAAGAACTTGACGCAAAGGACGCGATCTTCGTCGGCCACTCGGTCAGTTCGATGATCGGGGTGCTCGCCGCCAACCGCGACCCGTCCCGCGTGGGCACCCTCGTGCTGGTGGGGCCCTCGGCACGCTACATCAACGACGGCGACTACGTCGGTGGCTTCGAGGAGGCCGACATCATGGCGCTCCTCGATGACCTGGATGCGAACTACCTGGGATGGTCGTCGGCGATGGCTCCCGCGATCATGGGCAACCCTGACCGGCCCGAGCTGGGTGAGGAGCTGACCGGCAACTTCTGCAGCACGGACCCGGAGATCGCGCGGCACTTCGCGCGGGTCACGTTCCTGTCAGACAACCGGCGCGACCTCGGCGAGGTGAGCGTGCCAACCCTCGTGCTGCAGTGCAGCGAAGACCTCATCGCCCCTGCCACGGCGGGATGCTACGTGCACGAGCACATCCCTGACAGCACCTTCGTGAACCTGAGTGCCACCGGCCACATCCCCAACCTGTCGAACCCTGCCGAGCTGAGCGAAGCGATCCTGGGGTTCCTGCGATGAGCGACGCCCCGGGCCGCTCGACGAACAACGACATCGAGGCATCGCTGGAAGACCTCTACGAGCACGCGCCGTGCGGGTTCTTCTCTACGACCCTCGACGGCATGATCGTGCGTGTCAACGAGACCTTCGTCTCGATGAGTGGGCGCAGCCGCGAGCAGCTTCTCGGCGCGCAGGTGCTGTCGATCCTGACGCCCGGTGGGCAGCTCTTCTACGAGTCGCGCTACATCCCCGTGCTCCATCTCCAGGGCGAGGCCCAGGAGGTCGCTCTCACCCTTCAGACCGCGTCAGGCGCGGAGCGTCCCGTGCTGGTCAACGGGGTCGTGGTCGATGATGCGCAGGGGCGCCCCACCGCGATCCGCACCGCCGTCTTCCCCTACATCGGCCGCAAGGAGTACGAGCGGGAGCTGCTTGAGGCTCGTCGGGCGGCCGAGGCATCCGAGTCGCGACTGCAGGTGCTGCACGGAGCATCCGAACGCTTCAGTGCCGCCGACTCCGAGGAGCAGCTCGCGAGCGAGCTCGCCGAGTGCGCCCGTGGCGCGTTCACCGCTCCGGATGCGAGCGTCTATTTCGCGGACGAGTCGGGCACGCTGGCACTTGCCGCTGGCAGCTCACCGCTCGCAGCCGCACTACTGGAGGCAGAGGGTCCGATCGAGAGGTCCATTTCGGGCGAGCGAGTCGTATCGGTGAACGAAGCGGATGCCGACGCCGAGCACCCAGCGAGCCTCCTGGAATCGATGCGCAGCGCGAGGGTCGAAACGGTCGTCGTCGTTCCCATCGCGGAACCCCAGAAGCGGTTCGGAGCGCTCGTGCTGTGCTTCCGCCGGGCCCGCCGATTCGACTCCCACGATGAAGACCTGGGAATGACCTTGGCCCGGCAAGCGGCTGAGGTGCTCGCGCGACTCCGCGCTGAGGGCGTGCTGGAGCGGCTCGCTCTGTATGACGACGTCACGGGCCTTCCCACTCGACGTGTGGTCGTTGCTCGCGCCAATGAGGCGATCGACGAGGCGCACTCCGACTCGACGCCCATGGCCATCGTCACGGTCGTGATCGACGGGTTCAAGGAGATCAGCAACACCTTCGGCCGCGTCGCTGCCGAAGATGCGCTGTCGGAGGTCGGCACACGCATCAGCGAGGCTGCGCCCGACTCAGAAATGGTGGGGCGCACGAACACGAATGAGTTCGTTGTCGTCTGCCCTGGCACGGATGCGGCGGGCGTCGAGTCGTTTGCCGACGAGCTCCTCGCCGCACTGGACCAGCCCCTGAGCGCGGGGGATGGCAGCGCGAGGGTCACGAGTACGATCGGTGCCGCGCTCTACCCGGGTGCCGGCGCGCGGCCCTCGGCGCAGGCTCTGTTCGAAAGCGCGGGGGAGGCCGTGTACCGTGCTCGAGCGCTGGGCACGACGAGAGCAGCGTTCACACCCGTCGACTAGGGCGTCGCGGCTTGGCGCCGGCGTGGTCGCTGCCAACACCTCCCGTCTACCCCAGAACTCGGGGTAGCCGAGACCGCTATTGCCGCCGAGACGCACTCGGATCGGCCCTGGCTCTCCAATAACCTTGCCCTACGTGTCATAGATGAGGCTGGGGGGCGCAGAGGTGCTGGACATTCTGACCCTGCGTATTGCCCTTGGTGTCGTGGCACTCGTCCTGCTGGCCCACATCTACCTCGTCACCTACAGGAACACGCGGTCTTCCTACAGCCTGTGGTGGAGCGTCGCCCTGCTGTTCATCCTGAGCGGCTCATCCGCATACCTGTTCAACGGCACGGAGCACCAGCTGTGGGCGAATCCCCTGGGCAATCTCCTCCTCGTCGCTGCCGCGGCTGCGGTGTGGGGTGGTGCGCGGTCGCTCAGTGAGCGTGCGGTGGGTCCGTGGCACGCCGCCGCGGGGCCCCTGCTTGCGGTCACGGCTGCCGCACTCGACTCGCCAGCACGTCACGTATGGCCCGGGGGTGCAGTGTTCCTGGCCCTCGTGGCGCTCTACAGCGGGCTCGCCGCCGTCGAGTTCCTTCGTCTTGAGCGACAGAGCTGGCGGGGCGTGCGCCCGCTCGCCGCTGCAGCCGGGCTCTTCTCACTGTTCTATCTGGGCCGATGCATCGCATTCGTGATCGATGGACCGGACGGCGCGGTGTTCCGGGTCGCCTTCGGAAGCGAGGTCACCACGGTCATCGTGACCGCCTTCTTCGTCCTCGGCGCATTCTCGATCACCACACTCAGCCATGAGCAGGTGGCGAGCCGCCTCCGCACGAAGGCCTCCCGCGACGGCCTCACAGGCGTATTGAACCGTGCCGGCTTCCTCGAACAGGCCGAGGCCCGGCGCTCTCGCGAGAATGGCGCGGCGCTCATCCTGACAGACCTGGACGGGTACAAGGCCATCAACGACACCTATGGGCACCAGGTGGGCGACCAGGCGCTTCAAGCCTTCGCCGCGGCCTGCGTCGCCAGCGTTCGGGATACAGACCTGGTGGGGCGCTATGGGGGCGATGAGTTCGTCATCCTGCTCCCGGGCGCATCATTCGAGCAGGCCGAACGGGTGGCCACCGAGATCAGCCGTCGCCTGCGCGACGCCAAGCCATCCGAACTGCAGCTCTGGCCTACCGTGAGCTGCGGCGTGACAGTGATGGAGCCGCAGGCGCAGGACATGGCGCACGCCATCGCGGCCGCCGATGCTGCGCTCTACGCCGCGAAGTCGCTGGGGCGCGACCGCGTGGAGCGGGCAGGCCCGACAGCGTTGGCCTAGCGATCCGCATCACCGGCGGTGCGAGCGTGCGTCGCCCTTGCCACTGGAGCTACCCCCTACTGGCCCGGGGTGGTTCCCCCGCCATCCCCGCTCAGAAACCGGGTTTTGTCGGGCTGTGCCCCGATGCCGCCGCTGCCGCCTGGTTTCACACTCGTTCTTGCAACGCCACTTTCGGCACACACCGACGAGCAAGGGAAACATCATCATGGCTGCAGACGACAACCTCAACGTTCTCGGGGTTCAGACCAACACGAACAACAGCGACTACTCCGACGCCGACTCGCACAACGACAACTCGGACAACGACTTCCTCTCGAACAACACCGACAACTCGGACAACGACCTGCTGTCGAACAACACCGACAATTCAGACAACTCCGACAATTCGGACAATTCCGACAATTCGGACAACTCGGACAACTCGGACAGTTCAGACAATTCCGACACGGACTTCTTCTCGAACAACACCGACAACTCGGACAGCTCCCGGGACTACTCAGACACGGACTCACACAACGACAACTCGGACAACGACCTCCTGTCGAACAACACCGACAACTCGGACAATTCCGACAACTCCGACAACTCGGACAACTCGGACAACTCGGACACCGATTCGCACAACGACAACTCGCAGTACAAGGACTCGATCAACGACTCGTTCCAGGACAACTCGGTCACGGACTCGGCCAACACGACGACGACGCTGAACGACCACTCGGTGACGGCCGGCATGCGGCAGTACAGCGCAGGGTTCAACGACCTGAACCTCGGCGCAGGTGGCGGAGCCGGCGGTGGTGACCTGACGATCGACGCCCGGTCCACCCTGAACGACCAGTCGGTGAACCAGAACATCTCCACTGCGTCTGGCGGCGGCGGCGGGGCGGCGATGGCCTTCGGCGGCGCCGCGGACGGCGCGGGTTCCCTCGGCGGCAACGTCAACCAGTACTTCAACCAGAGCAGCGTGATCGCTTCGGGTGACAGTGCGGTGGCCGCGGGCGATGATGTCTCGATCAGCACCGTCAACACCGACATCACTGTCGGCGACGTGTCGATGGGCAACGAGTACTACACGGACTCGTTCAACACCGACCTCTCCGACAACTGGTCGATCGACGATCACTCCATGCACGACTACTCCGAGCACCTCAACGTGCAGGACTCGTTCCAGGACAACTCGATGAACGACCTGTCGGAGACCCTGTCTGTGACGGACTCGTTCCAGGACAACTCCATGAACGACCTCTCCGACAACCTCGCGGTGCAGGACTCGTTCCAGGACAACTCCATGAACGACCTGTCCGACAACTGGTCGATCGATGACGACCACAGTCTGGATGTCGATGTGGACGTCACCGACGTGCAGGTCGTGAGCCCCTTCAGCGGGAACGATCTCGCCCTCTAGGCCGGTCTCTCCCGAGCCCGGCCGCCCACCCTAGGCGGCCGGGCACCACTACAAGCGAACAGACTCAACGGGAGCGCGTGACATGTCTGGCGATGGCACGGAGTGGGTCTTGGAGCCACTCGACGACCAGGAACCTGACGTGTCGGGCGCGAATCTGTTCAGCGAGGAGCTCGCGAACATCGATGCGTCTGAGTGGGACGTCGATGCCGCGGCCCTCTGGGGCGACGAGACGGACGGCCCCGATCCCGGGGCCGCCCCGCTCTGCCCCGACCCCTTCCTCTGACTCGGTCCGGGGCAATCTCCCCACAGGCAGGAGCGCACGTGCACGAAGTCGTTGGTACGGATGACGCCTACAAGGCTCTCGCTGGACAACCGCCGCTGTGGGAGGCCGCAGCGGCTACGCAACGTTCGCGCGACGCGGTATCGCTCGCGAAGACACTGCACGATGCCAACGCGCTGGTGAGGGCGAGTGGCCGTACTGACCTGGCCCGGCGCCTGCAGGAAACCTCGGCCCGTCTCCGTGACCCCGGCGTGCGCGTCATCGTGGTCGGACAGTTCAAACAGGGCAAGAGCAAGCTCATCAATGCCCTCGTGAACGCGCCGGCCTGTCCCGTCGATGACGATGTGGCCACGAGCGTGCCGACCATGGTCGGATACGCCGATACGCCGTCGGCGTGGGTGACGGTGGAGGCATCCGATTCGACATCGTCGAAGCCGCGATTCGAACGACGACCCATTCCTCTCGACGAGCTGCCGAGCTACGTGTCCGAGCGCGGGAACCCGAGCAACGAGCGTCACGTGCTCTCTGCCGAGGTGCTGCTGCCGAGGGAGATCCTGCGCGGCGGGCTGAACCTCGTCGATTCTCCTGGCGTGGGCGGGATCGAATCGTCCAACGCGCTGGCGACGCTCGCCGCCCTGACATCGGCGCACGCGGTCCTTCTGGTGTCGGATGCCTCACAGGAGTACACGGAGCCCGAGGTCCAGTTCCTGCGGCACGCCATGCGGTTGTCGCCGAACGTCGCCGCGGTGCTCGCGAAGACGGACCTGTACCCGCAGTGGCGTGAGGTCGAGCGCATCGACCGCGACCATCTCACTGACATCGGGGAGGTGCCGATCTTCTCGGTCTCCAGCGATCTCAGGTTGCTGGCCGCAGACCTGCAGGATCGGGAGCTCAACGACGAGTCGGGATTCCCGTCACTGGTTGCACACCTTCGCCGTGAGGTGTTGGGTCGTGCCGAGGTCATCCACGAACGCAGTGCCATTCACGATCTCATCTCGGTCGTCGAGCAGCTAATGCTGTCGCTGCGCACCGAGTTGAACGCGCTGGAGAATCCGGAGGACACTCCCCGGATCATCGCGCAGTTGGAGGATGCAAAGTCCCGCGCTGACGAGTTCCGCGGTCGCTCTGCCCGCTGGCAGGTGCTGCTGACCGACGGCATCGCCGATCTCATCGCCGACATGGAGCATGACCTGCGGGACCGCCTGCGCAAGGTGCAGCGGG
>JADGMW010000160.1_pt1 | contig 46564 bp, 39 predicted proteins | sample 8641801 | NCBI WGS metagenome assembly JADGMW01 (sample SAMN16272018, study PRJNA661076) | feces metagenome | isolation source: fecal sample from diarrhoea affected cattle A | host: Bos taurus | place: South Africa: Lokaleng Village, Mahikeng | collected 2019-09
CCAGCCGTCGTGAGCGAGCCAATGCCATTCGTGCCCTCAGCATGGATGCCGTGCAAAAAGCCAACAGCGGCCACCCGGGTGCCCCCATGGGCATGGCGGATATCGCCGAAGTGTTGTGGCGCGATTACTTGAAGCACAACCCGGTGAATCCGCAATGGGCCGACCGCGACCGCTTTGTGCTGTCCAATGGTCACGGCTCGATGCTGATCTATTCCTTGCTGCACCTGACCGGCTATGACCTGGGCATCGAGGACCTGAAAAATTTCCGCCAGCTGCACAGCCGCACCCCCGGTCACCCCGAATACGGCTACACCGCCGGCGTCGAGACCACCACCGGCCCGCTCGGCCAGGGCATCGCCAATGCCGTGGGTTTCGCCTTAGCTGAACAAGTGCTGGCCGCGCAGTTCAACCGCCCCGGCCACAACATTGTCGATCACCACACCTATGTGTTCCTCGGTGACGGCTGCCTGATGGAGGGCATCAGCCATGAAGTCTGCTCGCTGGCCGGCACCCTGGGTCTGGGCAAGCTGACCGCGTTCTGGGACGACAACGGTATTTCCATCGATGGCGAGGTCGAAGGCTGGTTCACCGACGACACCCCGCGCCGCTTCGAGTCCTACGGCTGGCAGGTGATCCGCAACGTCGACGGCCACGATGCCGACGAAATCACCCTGGCCATCGAAACCGCGCGCAAGAGCGACCGTCCGACGCTGATCTGCTGCAAGACCACCATCGGCTTCGGTTCGCCCAACAAGGCCGGCAAGGAAGTGAGCCACGGCGCACCGCTGGGCCACGACGAAATCGCCGCCACCCGCGCCGCGCTGAACTGGAGCCACGCGCCCTTCGAAATCCCCACCGAGCTTTATGCCCAGTGGGATGCCAAGCAAGCCGGCGTCGCCCGCGAAAACGAGTGGAACCAGCGCTTCGCCGCCTACGCCGCCGAATTCCCGGAACTGGCCGCCGAGTTTACCCGCCGCATGGCCGGCGAGCTGCCGGCCAACTTCGCCGAGCAGGCTGCTGCTTATATCAAGGACGTGGCTGCCAAGGGCGAAACCATCGCCAGCCGCAAGGCCAGCCAGAACACCCTGAATGCCTTCGGCCCGCTGCTGCCGGAATTTCTCGGCGGCTCGGCGGACCTGGCCGGCTCCAACCTGACGATCTGGAAGGGCTGCAAGTCCCTGGTGGACGGTGACAGCTCAGGCAACTACGTGCACTACGGCGTACGCGAGTTCGGCATGAGCGCAATCATGAACGGCGTGGCGCTGCATGGCGGGTTCATTCCCTATGGCGCGACTTTCCTGATCTTCATGGAATACGCGCGCAATGCGGTGCGCATGTCGGCACTGATGAAGCAACGTGTGCTCTACGTCTTCACCCACGACTCCATCGGCCTGGGCGAAGACGGCCCGACTCACCAGCCCATTGAGCAACTGGCCAGCCTGCGCGGCACGCCGAACCTGGATTGCTGGCGTCCGGCCGACGCGGTGGAATCCGCGGTCGCCTGGAAATACGCCATCGAGCGTAACGATGGTCCGAGCGCTTTGGTCTTCAGCCGTCAGAACCTCAACCACCAGGCGCGCAACGACCAGCAGCTGGCCGACATCGCCCGCGGTGGTTATGTGCTGAAGGACTGCGCCGACGAGCCGGAGCTGATCCTCATCGCCACCGGTTCGGAAGTCGGCCTGGCCGTACAGGCCTGGGAGAAGCTCAGCGCCCAGGGTCGCCAGGTGCGCGTGGTGTCCATGCCGTCGACCACTGTGTTCGACGCCCAGGACGCCACCTACAAGCAGGCCGTACTGCCGGTGGAAGTTTCCGCGCGCATTGCCATCGAGGCCGCGCACACCGACTTCTGGTACAAGTACGTCGGCCTGGAAGGCCGCATCATCGGCATGAGCACCTTCGGTGAATCGGCTCCGGCCGATCAGCTGTTCGAGATGTTCGGCTTCACCGTCGACAACGTACTCAGCACTGCTGAAGAACTTCTCGAAGACTGAAAGACGCTGAAGGCGATAGGCTGGGAGGATGATGGGCGGCAGGCGGCACTGAGCTGCTTTTTCGTCCAGCCTCCAGCCTTCGGCCTTCAAGCGGCGTGTAACCAGGCAGGTCCCAATGCCCCAGAATCGTCCCTACAAAGTTGCTCTCAACGGTTATGGCCGCATCGGCCGTTGCGTGCTGCGCGCTTTGTATGAGCGTGGCCCGGGCAATCTGGACATCATCGCGCTCAACGACCTGGCCGATCAGGCCAGCATCGAATACCTGACCCGCTTCGACTCCACCCATGGGCGTTTTCCAGGTGAAGTGCGGGTCGACGGCGATTGCCTGCACTTGAACGGCACCTGCGTGCAGGTGTTGCGCCAGGACACCCCGGAAGCCATCGACTGGCAACGTTTGGGTATCGACCTGGTGCTGGAGTGCTCCGGCGTCTACCACTCCCGCGCCGACGGCCAGCGTTTCCTCGACGCCGGCGCGCCACGGGTGCTGTTTTCCCAGCCCATGGCCAGCGAGGCGGATGTCGACGCCACCCTGGTGTATGGCATCAACCACACCAGCCTGACCGGGCAAGAACGCCTGGTCTCCAACGCCTCCTGCACCACCAATTGTGGCGTGCCGCTGCTCAAGGTGCTGCACGAGGCGATTGGCCTGGAGTATGTGTCGATCACCACGATCCACTCGGCGATGAACGACCAGCCGGTGATCGACGCCTATCACCACAACGATTTGCGCCGCACGCGCTCGGCCTTCCAGTCGGTCATCCCGGTGTCCACGGGGCTGGCGCGCGGCATCGAACGCCTGCTGCCGGAACTGGCCGGGCGCGTTCAGGCCAAGGCCATTCGGGTGCCGACGGTCAACGTCTCCTGCCTGGACATCACCTTGCAGACCGCCCGCGACACCAGCGCCGACGAGATCAACCGCGTGCTGCGCAGCGCCGCCGAAACAGGCCCGCTCAAGGGTCTGCTCGATTACACCGAACTGCCCCACGCCAGCTGCGACTTCAACCACGACCCGCACTCGGCGATTGTCGATGGCAGCCAGACCCGCGTCTCCGGGCCACGCCTGGTCAACCTGCTGGCCTGGTTCGACAACGAATGGGGCTTTGCCAACCGCATGCTCGACGTCGCGGAACACTTCCTGCGCGTCACTGACACCACCCCGTTAAAGGACTGATCCATGACCGTCTTGAAAATGACCGACCTCGACCTTCAGGGTAAGCGCGTACTGATTCGCGAAGACCTCAACGTGCCGGTGAAGGACGGCGTGGTCACCAGCGATGCCCGCATCCTCGCCGCCCTGCCGACTATCAAGCTGGCCCTGGAAAAAGGCGCCGCCGTGCTGGTCTGCTCGCACCTGGGCCGTCCCGAGGAAGGCGTGTTCAGCGAAGAGAACAGTCTCAAGCCGGTGGCCGACTACCTGAGCAAGGCGCTCGGCCGTGACGTACCGCTGATCAAGGATTACCTGAACGGCGTTGAGGTAGCAGCCGGTCAATTGGTGCTGTTGGAAAACGTGCGCTTCAACAACGGTGAAAAGAAGAACACCGATGAACTCGCCCAGCAATACGCCGCCCTGTGCGACGTGTTCGTGATGGACGCCTTCGGCACCGCGCACCGCGCCCAAGGCTCGACCCACGGCGTGGCCAAGTTCGCCAAGGTCGCCTGCGCCGGCCCGCTGCTGGCCGCCGAACTGGACGCGCTGGGCAAGGCGCTGGACAAGCCGGCCCGCCCGATGGTGGCCATCGTCGCCGGCTCCAAGGTGTCCACCAAACTCGATGTGCTGACCTCGCTGGCCGACATCTGCGACTCGCTGATTGTTGGCGGCGGCATCGCCAACACATTCCTCGCCGCCGCCGGTTACCCGGTCGGCAAGTCGCTGTATGAAGCCGACCTGGTCGACACCGCCAAGGCCATCGCCGCCAAGGTCAGCGTGCCGCTGCCGGTGGACGTGGTGGTTGCCAAGGCCTTTGCTGAAAATGCCGAGGCCACCGTCAAAGCCATCGGCGACGTGGCCGACGACGACATGATCCTCGACATCGGCCCGCAGACCGCCCAGCAGTTCGCCGAGATGCTCAAGGCCTCGCAAACCATCCTCTGGAACGGCCCGGTCGGCGTGTTCGAGTTCGACCAGTTCGCCAATGGCACCAAAGTGTTGGCCCAGGCCATCGCTGCCAGCCCGGCGTTCTCCATCGCCGGCGGGGGCGATACCCTGGCGGCGATCGACAAGTACGGCGTGGCTGACCAGATCACCTACATTTCCACTGGGGGCGGCGCCTTCCTTGAATTCGTCGAAGGCAAGGTACTGCCGGCCGTAGAAGTGCTGGAGCAGCGCGCCTAAAAGCAGCCACAAGCGGCAAGCCTCAAGCTGCAAGTAAGAGCAAGAGCAAGAGCAAGAGCAACACCGCGCTGCTTAGGGCTTGCAGCTTGCCGCTGCTTACAAGTCTTGAACCCAGCCTGTCACTGCGGCAGGCTGTGCACCGATCAACGACCCCTACTGGGAGCTACACAGATGGCACTTATCAGCATGCGCCAGATGCTGGACCACGCCGCCGAATTCGGCTACGGCGTTCCGGCATTCAACGTCAACAACCTCGAACAGATGCGCGCCATCATGGAAGCGGCCGACAAGACCGATTCGCCGGTCATCGTCCAGGCCTCTGCCGGTGCGCGCAAATACGCGGGCGCGCCCTTCCTGCGCCACCTGATCCTCGCCGCGATCGAAGAATTCCCGCACATCCCGGTGTGCATGCACCAGGACCATGGCACCAGCCCGGACGTCTGCCAGCGCTCGATCCAACTGGGCTTCAGCTCGGTGATGATGGACGGCTCGCTCATGGAAGACGGCAAGACCCCGGCCGACTACGAATACAACGTGCGCGTGACCCAGCAGACGGTCGCCATGGCCCACGCCTGCGGCGTGTCGGTGGAAGGCGAACTGGGTTGCCTGGGCAGCCTGGAAACCGGCACTGCCGGTGAAGAAGACGGCATCGGCGCCGAAGGCATTCTCGACCACAGCCAGATGCTCACCGACCCGGAAGAAGCCGCCGACTTCGTCAAGCGCACCCAGGTCGATGCCCTGGCCATTGCCATCGGCACCAGCCACGGCGCCTACAAGTTCACCAAGCCGCCAACCGGTGACATCCTGGCCATCGACCGCATCAAGGAAATCCACAAGCGCATTCCCAACACCCACCTGGTGATGCACGGATCAAGCAGCGTGCCGCAGGAATGGCTGAAGGTCATCAACGAGTTCGGCGGTGACATCAAGGAAACCTACGGCGTGCCGGTCGAGGAAATCGTCGAAGGCATCAAGCACGGCGTGCGCAAGGTCAACATCGACACCGACCTGCGCCTGGCGTCCACCGGTGCCATGCGCCGCATGATGGCCCAGCAACCGAGCGAGTTCGACCCGCGCAAGTTCTTTGCCGCGACCGTCACCGCCATGCGTGACATCTGCATCGCCCGCTACGAAGCCTTCGGCACCGCCGGCAACGCCTCGAAGATCAAGCCGATCTCCCTGGAGGCCATGTTCCAGCGCTACGCCCGCGGCGAGCTGGATGCCAAGGTGAACTGAGCCTTGCTGCTTTAACAAAACAGCCCCGCCATGCGGGGCTGTTTTGTTTCTGCCTACAAAAAAACTATTCCGCGCCCGCAATCGCCCCTTAAAATCTGCGCCCTCTCCGCATCCTGCGGGCCTCTTGCTGCCTATCCCTCCATGAAACCCACCCTGATCGCTGCCGCCGAACTCGACCGCCTGGATACCTGGGCCAAATACCACAACGGCCTGTGCAACGGCTGTCACGCCAGCTGCTGCACCCTGCCAGTGGAAGTGCGCATCCAGGATCTGATTCGTCTCGGGGTGGTGGATGCATTCGAAGCACAAGAGCCGCCCAAACAGATTGCCAAGCGGCTGATGAAAGACGGCATCGTGCAGCACTTCAACCAGAAGCACGGCGTCTTCACCCTGGCGCAGATGTCCAACGACGACTGCCTGTACCTGGACGGCAAAACCCGTCGCTGTACCGTCTATGCACTGCGCCCGGACACCTGCCGCAACCACCCGAAAATCGGTCCGCGTCCCGGTTACTGCGCCTACCGCCCGAAGTAAACGGCGATTACACCGCCGGCCCGGCTCCCTCGGTGGGCGTCTGATAGGGCAGTTCAACACAGAACAAGGCCCCCTCACCCGGCTCACCCTGAACCCAGATCCGTCCGCCGTGAGCACTGACGATCTGCTCTGTGATAAACAGCCCCAGGCCGAGTCCGCCAACGGTTTCGCCATCACTGCCCCGCTCGAACTGTCGGAAGATCCGCTCTCGGTCCTCAGCGGCCACGCCCGGCCCCTGATCGCGCACCTGCAGCAGTACCGTCTCGGCACCGGGCTCGACACGCACCTCGATAGTCTTGCCCTGCCCGTAACGAATGGCATTGGTCAGCAGGTTGGCAAGCACCTGCTCGAGGCGAAACGCATCCCAGCAACCGCGTGCCGGCCCCTGGATAGCACACTGCAGTTCATTGCCTGCCTGGCGCAATTGCGGGCGGAATGCGTCGAGCACCTTGCGGGTCAACTCCGCCAGGTCGCAGGGCTGCGCGCGGATCGACAGTTTGCCGGTGCGGATGCAACTGACATCCAGCATGTCGTCGATCAGGCGAATCAGGTTGCGAATCTGATGCTCGTCCTTCTCCACCATGGTCAGGAGCTGCGAAGGACTGAAGGCAATCTGGTTATCACGCTGCAGGTGCATGCGGCGCAACTGTGTTTCCAGGATTAGCGTATTGAGCGGTGTCTTCAACTCATGGGAGACCAGCGACAGAAAGTCATCACGCATGCGTACCGCTTGCTGCAGCTCTCGTTGTGTCTGGCGAAGCTCGTCGAGCAGCAACTCCTGCTCGTGACGGCTCTTCTGCAGCTCGGCCAATTGGATGTGCAATGCCTTGCGTTGGCGAAACACCTCCACGAAGACCTTGACCTTACTGCGCACTGCCAGAACATCGAGAGGTTTATGCAGAAAGTCCACCGCACCACTTTCATAGCCCTGGAAGGCGTAGTTGGCCTCCAGCCCGGCGGCGCTGACAAAGACAATGGGGATATATCGGGTGCGTTCGATGCCACGCATGATCTCGGCCAATTGAAAGCCGTCCATGCCAGGCATCTGTACATCAAGAATGGCCAGGGCGAACTCATGTATCAGCAAACACTCCAGCGCTTGCTCGGCGGAGCGCGCGCTGATCACCTCACACACCTCGCTGCTTAGCAAGGCTTCGAGAGCCAAGAGGTTCTCTGGCATATCGTCAACGATCAGCACCTTGGCAGGCCCAATATGTCGCAGCATAGTCAGCCTCTCAAATAATGGCGCGCATCCCCAGATAGGGGCGACCGGGTTACGTTAACCGTAGCGCAGCACAGCACTTTCACTCGTTCCTTATCGCTTACGGAACACGCGCTCGGGCCGCGCCACCGTTTCGAAGCAATGGCCGTGGGGACTGAAGTCCAGGCTTTCCCGACTGCCCAGGCCCAGGAAGCCACGGTGGCCCAGGGATTCATGAAACAGCCCAATCGCCCGATCCTGTAGCGGACGATTGAAGTAAATCAGCACATTGCGGCAGGAAATCAGCTGGGTCTCCGCGAATACGCTATCCGTGGCCAGGCTGTGATCCGCGTAGATCACCCGTTCGCGCAGCCCTTTGTCGATCAGCGCCGCACCGTAGGCCGCCGTGTAGTAGTCCGCAAAACTCCCGAGCCCACCAGATTGCTGATAGTTCTCGGTCCACTGGCGCATGCTGTCCAGAGGATAAACGCCTCGCCGAGCCTTGCTCAGGGCGCGCGGATTGATGTCGGTGGCATAGAGCAGACTGCGCGTCAGCAGCCCTTCTTCGTGCAGGAGGATGGCCAATGAATAAACTTCCTCGCCGGTACTGCACCCCGCGACCCAGATTCTCAACGAGGGGTAGGTGCACAACAGGGGCACCACATGTTCGCGCAAAGCACGAAAATAGGCCGGATCACGAAACATCCCGCTGACGGGTACGGTGAGGTATTGCAGCAACGCCATGAACGCCTGCGCGCTGTGCAGGATGCGTCCCTGCAGTTCGGAGATTCCGCCACACCCGAGAGGTACCAACGCGTGCTGCACGCGGCGCATCAGCGTGGCGCGCGCATAGTCGCGAAAGTCGTAGCTGTAGCGGTGATAGATGGCTTCGATCAGCAGTTCGAGTTCGATGTCCAGGCCTTGCCCACTCACCTCAACCTGCCTCGACCCGAGGCAGCCAGACACGGATCAGCGAAAACAGCCGGTCGAGATCAATGGGTTTGGCCAGGTAATCGTTGGCGCCGGCCTGCAGGCAGCGCTCCTGGTCATTTTTCATCGCCTTGGCCGTCACCACGATGATCGGCAGGCGGGCAAAGCGCGGATCGCGTCGAATCTGTGCCGTGGCTTCGTAGCCATCCATTTCCGGCATCATGATGTCCATCAGCACCAGGTCGATGCCCGTGTCCGCGGTAACTTTGTCCACCGCCTCGCGCCCGTTGCGGGCGATCTGCACCGTGGCACCTTTGTGTTCCAGTGCGCTGGTCAGCGCGAAGATGTTGCGCACATCGTCGTCCGCCACCAGGATGGTGCGGCCCTCGAACGCCTTGTCGCGGTTGCGCACCTGCCTGAGGATTTTCTGCCGCTCGGCCGGCATATCCGCCTCGACCTTGTGCAAGAACAGCGTAACCTCGTCGAGCAGGCGTTCCGGCGAGCGTGCCCCCTTAATGATGATCGAACGCGAGTAGCGCAGCAGCTGGGCTTCCTCGTCGTGACTCAGCTCGCGGCCGGTGTAGACAATCACCGGCGGGAACGAGTACAGCTCCTCGCCAGCCATGCGCGCCAGCAATTCTCCGCCGTCGATATCCGGCATGTCGAGATCGACGATCATGCAATCGAAGGACTGCTCGCGCAGCCGTTGCAAGGCTTCTTCGCCGCGGGCGACGGCGTGGATTTCAATGTCGTCATCCGCGATCAGGCGAATCACGCTGTCACGCTGTACTGCGTCGTGCTCGACCAGCAGCACACGCTTGACCTGCTGCGCCATGCGCGCTTCCAGGCGGGCAAAGACGGCTTTCAGTTCCTCGCGACTCACCGGCTTTTGCGCATAGCCGACCGCCCCCATCTGCTCGGCCACTTCCTTGCGGTCCTCGACTGAGACGACATGCACCGGGATATGCCGGGTCAGCGGATCGTGCTTGAGCCGCTCCAGAACGCTCAACCCAGGTCGGTCAGGCAGACGCATGTCCAAGAGGATCGCATCGGGGCGGTAGGTGCGCGCCATCGCCTGGCCCTCAGCGGCGCCCTGGGCCACCAGGCAGCGATAGTTAAGCTCATGGGCCAACTCATACAGAATCTGCGCGAACAGCGGCTCGTCCTCGATCACCAGAACGCACCGCTCCCGACCCCGCGGCTGCTGGCGGTCATCCGGGAAAACGCTGGCCGGCAGCCACGGCAACTGGGGCGCGACGGTGCGTAGGGAGTCGCCTCCAGCCTGCGGCTCAGGTAGCGTCACACTTTGGCGTACCAAGGGCAGGCGCAACGTGAAACAGCTTCCGTGCCCCGGCTCGCTGACCAGGCTCAACTCCCCTTGCAGCAGGCGCGCCAGCTCTCGTGAGATCGACAAACCCAGCCCCGTGCCGCCCTGGGGCCGCGGCCCCTCACCCTGACGAAAGGCCTCGAAAATCAGCAGCTGCTGTGATGCCTCGATACCCGGGCCGGTATCGGTCACGGCAAAGCGCAGGTGCTGATCGCCGTCTCGCTCGATGGACAAGAGCACTTTGCCCTGCTCGGTGAATTTGCAGGCATTCGACAGCAGGTTCTTGAGCACCTGCTCCAGACGCTGACCGTCAGTGGTCACGCTGATGGGCAAATCACTCGCGCAGCGCACCTCGAACTGCAAACCCTTTTGCTCGGCCAGCGGTGCGAACAACCCGCGCAGCGTCTCCGCCAAACGCGCCAGATTGACGGGTTCCAGGCGCAGGTCCAGTTTTCCGGCCTCGACCTTGGACAGGTCGAGAATGTCGTTGATCAGCAACAGCAGATCCTTGCCGGCCGCGTGAATCGAATCCGCGTATTTCACCTGCTCGGCCGTAAGGTTGCCCTGCGGGTTATCGGACAATAGCTTGGCAAGGATCAGCGAACTGTTCAGCGGCGTGCGCAGTTCGTGGGACATGTTGGCGAGAAACTCAGACTTATACCGGCTGGCACGCTGCAGCTCTTCGGCGCGTGCCTCAAGCAGGCATTGGGCCTGCTGCAGATCATGATTGCGCACATTCAACTGATCGCGGTTGCGCTCGAGCATCTGCGCCTGTTCCGCCAGTTGCTCGTTGCTCTGTTCCAGCTCAGCCTGTTGCGCTTCCAGACTGGCTTGGGATTCCTTGAGCGCGCGAGCGTGCTCTTCAAGCTCCTGATTACTGGCGCGCAGTTCTTCCTGGCGATGGTGCAACTCTTCATTAAGGCGCTGGCTACCGGCCAACGCCTCTTGCAGTCGTTGCCGATAATCCATGGCAGCCAAGGCCGAGCCCAGCACGCCGCTCAATACCCCCAGTAGTTCCTGGTCTCGCTCACGCAGCGAACGCAGGAAGCCCAGTTCCAGCACACCATGGAGCTCGCGATTGTCCTCCAGCGGTACGATGAGCGCGGTGCGCAAGCGCCCTTGGCCAATGGCCGAGCTAACCTGCAGGTAGTCATCGGGCAAATTCTCCAGCAGGCGCATGCGACGTTCACGCGCCACTTCGCCGACCAATCCCTCGCCAAGGCGCAGGCTGGCCCGCTCATCGGCCTGAGCGGCATCGAACGCGTAGGTCGCGACGCGCTGCAAGCGCCCACCGCGGTGCACATAGAGCGCACCGACCGCCATGTCCAGATAACGCGCGAAAAACGCCAGCGCCTGGGTACCCAGTTCAGTGAAGCTGTTTTGGCCGATCAACGCCTCGCCCAATTGCACCCGCCCGCCGCGCAGCCAGGCTTGCTGGCGCAACTGTTCGGAATGGTCCGCCTGCACCTGCAATGCCTCTCGATAGGTCGTGGCAAGACGCAGCAATTCCCTGCGTCCCAGCCAGGCGATCAGCGCGCTGAGCAACAGGATCACCAGAATTAAACCGCTCACGCCCAACACACTGACCCGCTCGGCCTGGGTGCTGCGCGTCATGCGCAGCTGGCGCTCATGGGCCAGCAGCTCGGCGAACTGCTGGCGAATTTCATCGGTCAGCGCCTTGCCTTCCAGGCGCTGCAGTTCGCTCATGTAGCCCGGATCGTTGTTCTGGTAGAGCGCGAACATCCGCTCCGCGAACGCCAGCCAACGCTGATGGTTCTGCTCGATGCGCTCCAGGCGACGCATTTGCAGCGGGGTGTCCTTGAACAGCACCCGCAGGCTGGTCATGTTGTCACGGTAGCGCTTGCCGGCTTCGCGGAACGGCTCGAGAAAACGCTCGTCATTGGTCAACAGAAACCCACGCATACCGGTTTCCATGTCGATCACCAGGCGCAGTGCCTCATGCCCTTGGGCAATACCGCGCTCGACCCGGTCGCCCCATTGATAAACGCTGAGCAGGTAGTAGATCACCGCCACGAAAAAGGCCGAACTGACGAATCCCAGCCCCAGCGGTAAAGCCAGGTTGCGCGCCAGGAGACGGCGAAAATGAAGCTCATCGCGAGGCGAGGATTTCTTGGACATGAGGCTTCCCTGACCGTTTATGAGGTGCGCATTACGCAGGGCTACCGGCTCAGCGGCGCGCGATGATCCACACGGCGTGGATGATGCCAGGCAGATAGCCAAGCAGAGTCAGCAGAATATTCAGCCAGAATGCGCCGGCAAAACCGACCTGTAGGAACACGCCCAAAGGCGGCAACAAAATGGCGATCAAAATGCGAAGCAGGTCCATAGGTAACTCTCCGGGCAATTTTTTGCCAGAACGCGGGTCACAATACCGACTCGGTTGGCTAGGCCGGGTTCCCCGTCATCACGGCAATGGCGAGAAACCACCTAGCTCCCCTCGAATCGACTAACGTTTACAGGCACTGGCGAGCATTCGCGTCAGGCCAGGGAGCGACTCAAGGACGATGCGCTGATGAGTCTGTAGTCCTCAGCTTCTGGGTCGTGCTTTCTTTCACAAAGCACCCGCGAGGCCATTATGAGCAGCCTGCTACAGCATAGTTATATCGCCCGACTCCGTCGCAAATTGGAACAGCGCGGCTTCAGTCAGGCCAGTCACCTGCTTCTGGTCAAATGCGCCAGAAAGCTCACTCTCTTCAAGATTCTGCGCGGCATGCGCTTGTGCGATGTAGACCCTGACTACCTGAAGTGCCCGTCCCGCTACACCGCCGGCTTTCTCGATGAGGCCCAGTTGCGCCACTACGCCCACGATCCACAGAACGAACTGGACAACAGCTTTTTGTCTGAAGCCCTGTCCAAGGGGGATCGCTGCTATGCGATTCTGGAGGGTGAAAAACTGGCGGCCTATGGCTGGTATTCGTGTCGGCCGACCCGTATCGATCCGCCAGATCTGGTACTGAGTTTCAACCAGGATTACGTCTACATGTACAAGGGGCTGACCCACCCTGCCTATCGAGGCCAGCGCCTGCACGCCATCGGCATGAACCAGGCGTTGCAGAGTTATATGAAGGAGGGTTTGACAGGGATGATCTCTTACGTGGAATCGACCAACTTCGACTCGCTGAAATCCTGTGCCCGGCTTGGCTACCAGATCTTCGGTTCAATCTATCTGGTGCGGGTTTTCGGCCGTTATCTGCATTGGCGCAGCCCGGCCTGCAAACACCATGGCTTCACGCTGTATGACACCACGCCCTGTGCCGATGGCTGGGGGGCCCGCAAGGCGTGAGTAACGCCGCAAGAACGGAGCGGGCGAACCTCGCCCGCTCCGTTTAGGTAACACTATTCGATCGAATACCCCAGGGTGCGCGGTAGCCACAGGGCTATTTCCGGGAACACTGCCACGGCCAACAGCGCCAGCCCCATGGTCACCACGAACAGCAGCGCCCAACCGACAGTCTGCTCCAGGCGAATCCGGGCCACCTCGGTGGTCACCAGCAAGTTGACCGCCACCGGCGGGGTGAACTGGCCGATAGCAATATTCATTGCCAGCAAAATCCCAAACCACACCGGGTTCCAGCCAAAATGCTGCATGACCGGGATCAGCACCGGCATCAGGATCATGTAGATCGAGATGGCATCCAGCAGCATGCCGGCCAGTAGCACGGCGATCATCACCAACAGCAGTAACACCGCACCATTATCCGACAGCGAAATCAGCCATTCGGCCATGTGCCGGAATGTGCCGAGCAGGGTGCCGGACCAGGCGAAGATGCCGGCCAGTGCGATGATCAACATGACTACGGCGGAAATCACCGCCGCCTCGCCGCACAACTCCCACAGCTGCTTGAGTTTCAGCTCGCGGGTGACGAACAGACCGATAATCACGCCATAGGTCACCGCCGCCACAGCGGCTTCGGTGGGCGTGAACAGGCCGCTGCGCAGGCCACCAAGAATCAGGATCGGCGCAAACAGTGCAGGCAAGGCTTCCTTGAAGCTCTCCCAGAACGGCGGACGCGGCTCATCATTCGGCGGCTCCCATCCATTACGGCGTGACACCCACCAGGCCGGCAGCAGCAGCACCAGGCCGGCAAGCAAGCCGGGGAACAAGCCGGCAGCAAACAGCGCACGTAAATCGACGCCGGGCACCACGATGGAATAAAGGATCAAGGCAATCGACGGCGGGATCAGAATTGCCGTCGATGCCGAGGCGGCAATCAGGGTGGCGGAAAACGGCTTGGGATAGCCGGCCTTGGTCATACTCGGCAGCATCACCATAGCCACCGCTGCGGCGTCCGCTGGGCCGGAGCCGCTCATCCCGCTCATGATCAGGCACACCAGCACGGCCACCATGGCCAGGCCGCCATGTCGTCGCCCGATCATCGCCTGGGCGAAACGCACCAGACGCAATGCCACGCCGGATTTTTCGAAAATCAAACCGGTGAGGATAAACAGCGGAATGGCGATCAGCGGGTACTTGGCCACACCGTTGTAAGTATTGGTGCCCAGGGTCGCCAGCATGTCCGGTGACAATCCGGCCAGGATGCCCACGGCACCGGCCAAACCAAGGGAAAAAGCCACTGGCACGCCGAGTGCCAGGAAGGCGATGAAGCCAAGCATCATCCAGACATCAGGGCTCATCGGACATTCTCCCGCGTAAACGATCGAGGGTCATCTGGCACAGGCGCCAAGCTACGGCCACAGCCAGTACCGGCAACCACACCACGTACCACCAGTTGGGCAAGCCCAGGCCCGGCGATTCGGACTCCCATTGATATTCCTGCCAGGCGAATACACCGCCGTACCAGACCACCAGGCCCAGCACGGCCATGCCGCACAGCCACTGGAACACAATCAGCGGCTTGCGCAGGCGTGGCAGCTTGTCCTCGATTAGCGCGATGCGAATATGCCCGTTGCGGCGCATGGCCACGGCGGCGCCGGCAAACGTCAGCACCACGAGCAGGAAAATCGAAATTTCTTCGGTGAACGCGAAGGACGCGTCGCTGGCATAGCGCACCACCACGTTGGCCAGGCTGATCACGCAGATTACCGCCAACGCGAAAGCAGCCAGCCAGCGCTCGATTCTGGCGTCCGGTCGATGACTCATACAAACCTCGATAACCGGCGAGAATTCGCCGGTTTAGACAACACGCCGGGGCACGCCCCGGCGACAGCGTTTACTGGGCGGCGGTAGCGCTGCGAGCGGCCTTGAGCAGCTCGGCACCGATACGTTTTTCCCACTTCTGGTACAACGGCGCGGTGGCGTCAATGAAGGCCTGACGCTCATCGGCGCTCAGCTCGATGACCTCGACGCCACGCGCGCGGATGCTAGCCAGGCGCTGGGCCTCGGCCGCGCGGGAGGATTCGATTTCCCACTGACCGGCATCGTAGGCAGCCTGTTTGAGCAGGGCCTGGTCTTCAGCGGAGAAACCTTTCCAGACGTTCGGGCTGACCGCGAAGATCAGCGGGTCAGCCATGTAGTGCCACAGGGTCAGGTACTTCTGGTCTACCTGGTCGATGCGCGACACGTCGAAGACCGACAACGGGTTTTCCTGGCCATCCACCGCACCAGTGGTCAGCGCCGGCTTGGCATCGGCCCAGCTCATTTGCGTGGGGTTGGCGCCCAGCGTGCTGAAAGTGTCCTGGAACAGCGGCGAGCCGACCACGCGGATCTTCATGCCCTTCAGATCATTAGGTGTGCGAATAGGCTGCTTGGAGTTGGACAGCTCGCGGAAGCCGTTCTCGCCCCAGGCCAGTGGCACCACGCCACGTTTTTCGATGGCCTTGAAGACCATCTGGCCGGCTTCGCCCTGGGTGATAGCATCGATATCAGCGTTGTCGGCCATCAGAAATGGCAGGGAAAACAGGTTGAGTTCCGGAACCTGCGGCGACCAGTTGATGGTCGAGCCGACGGCCATGTCTATCAGTCCGGAACGCATAGCGGAGAATTCCTTGGTCTGGTCGCCGGACACCAGCTGCGCGTTGTCATAAACGCGCAAGGTAATACGTCCTTCCGAGCGTTCCTTGACCAGTTCGGCCCACTTGGTGGCGGCCTGCCCCCAAGGGAACGCATCCGACAGCACAGTGGATACGGAATATTCGCGGGCTTGCACGGTAAATGCGGTAGTCAGCGCGGCGGCAGCGGCCAGCGCTGTAAAGCAACGGCTCAGTTTCATGGGGAGCGTCCTAATGGGATCGTTATCGTTATATGAATGCGAACGGCCGATCTGCTGATCGACGGATCCAACACGACCGGATAGGTCGTCCAGGGCGCGCCGGGTAGACGCGAAGGGAGGGGGACGCACAAGGCGTCGGGGCGTCACAAATGCTTTTTGAGCCTGCGACAGGGCCAGCGGATGCGCTTAGCGGGCTAACTATCGCAGAAGCCACAGGGCAATGTCACCCCCGGTGGCCGGAAGCGCATCTGGTAGAGGAAGCCCTGTGGAAGCGATACCGCCGTCTCTACAGCATCCTGCCAAGCGAAGCGATGCTGCGCACGGCATGCGACATGCAATCGCGCGACCTTGGTACTACTCAGTGAGGGTTGCCGGAGCAGCACTCTTACCAAACATCTTCCTGACCAGCGGGCCGATGGACAGCCCCTGCACCAGGATCGAGACCAGTACCACGATGTAGGTCAGCGTCAGCAGCAGATCGCGCTCCGGTCCCAGTGGCAATGCCAGGGCCAAGGCCACGGACACACCGCCGCGCAAACCGCCCCATACCAGGATGCGAATGGTCCCGGACGGGATGGTGTCATCGCCGTTACGTTTGCGACGTATCAGGAAAATGCCGGGGGCCACAGTCAGATAGCGAGCCAATAGCACCGCGCCACCCAGCAGCAAAGCCGCGGCCACATGCAGCCAGGACATCGGCAGCAACAACAGCTCCAGGCCAATCAGGGCGAACAGCAAGGCATTGAGAATTTCATCGATGAGCTCCCAGAAGCCATCCACATAGCGGCGCGACTCGTCGGACATGGCCTGCTTGCGGCCCTGGTTGCCGATGATCAGGCCGGCCACCACCATCACGATCGGTGCCGACACGTGCAGACGGGCAGCCAACGCTGCACCTGCAAATACCAGGGCCAGGGTCAGCATGACCACAACTTGATACTGCTCGACCGTGCGAATCAGTACGTACACCACATAGCCAAGCAGCAGGCCGAAAAGGATGCCTCCGATGGCCTCCTTGACAAATAGCCAGGACACTTCGCCCACGGTGGGCGTTTCGCCGATCATCAGCACGCCCAGAATGATGCTGAACAGCACGACCGCCGTGCCGTCATTGAACAGCGATTCACCAATAATGGTTGTCTGCAGCGGCTTGGGCGCGCCGCTGGTCTTGAGAATGCCCATCACTGCAATCGGGTCGGTAGGCGAAATCAACGCTCCGAACAACAGACAGTAAATGAAACTGAGATGCCAGCCGAACAGGGTGAAGGTGTAGTAGGCCAGCGTCGCACTCACCAGCGTGGAAAACAGCACGCCAACGGTGGCCAAAAACCCGATCGACCACTTGTGGCTTTTGAGATCGTCGAGATTGACGTGCAGGGCGCCGGCAAACAGCAGTGCCGGCAGGAACCAAGTCATCAGCACTTGGGAGAAATCAATCTCGCGGATGATCTGCTGCATCTCCAGCTCCAGCAGCGGATAGCCCAGCAAGGCCAAACCGTGGATAGCAACAGAGAGCAGCAAGGCGGTGAGCATGACACCGATGGCAGGCGGAAGGCCGATGAAGCGGTAGTTCACATACGTCAGCAGTGTGGTGAGACCGATAAAGGCCGCTACAAGATCGAGCATCGCAACGAAGCTCCAGAATAAAAAGCATGGATGACCACGGTGAGCCAGGCGCTATTCTGACACTGCGGCGAGACATGCGATCCGCTTGAGGGAAACTCATCGATAAAAATTGCGCCCAAGGGCTGGGGACAGCATGAGCATTTGCCCCAGGCGGTACGCATAGCGTGACAGATGCAGCAACCACGCCGCAGGAGCTTTCGATCCAAACGCTATACGCAGGCGGTTTCGCCGGGCTGGCTTATTTTTCCAAGCCAAAAAAGAAAACCCCACCGAAGTGGGGCTTGCAGACTGAATCCTGACATCCCTGATCGACCCGCCAGCCTGGCAGTATCCGATAAGTCCTTTTCGTTTTATGCGCTTCCTGCGCTTCATCCTTGCGAGCCAGATTAACCACAAGCTCAACAAGGAGATAGCGCCATTTATCAGCACGCAGTGTAAGCCTACGCTTACAACCGTCGTCCGCCTTCGGCCTTGTGTTCATTTGCCACTATTGCAAGAATCGAGACGTCATAGATCACCACAATTACAGACTCCGACACGGCGGTCCAAGGGTCGAATCATGCATAGCATTGCCATAGGTTTTCTTGCGCTGTTCACAGCCGCCTCCACGGCTCTAGCCGATGGACAAACTCACTATGTTGGGAGCGAAGAGGCCGAACGGGCTTTCTGGTCTGAGCTCTACACCAGCGGCGGCGATACCCTGTATTGCGCTGCCTCGTTCAACGGCATGGATACGAATCTGGTTGCCAGTGCCGTCTACAGCGTCCGGCAAATCCGCCGGTCGCTGCGCTGCGCCACTACTAACCAATGCGCGATTAAAACCCCTAAGTATTTGTACATGGTCGGTGACCTGCACAATCTCTATCCGTCTCAGAAGGAGATTGAAGAAGAACTCCAGAACGCTCAGTTCACCGAAATAGACGAGGCGCAAGCCAAGCGAATAGGCGTGGGCGACTGCGAACTAAAGACAGATTTCAAGGCCTTCGAACCTGCGGACCATGCCAAGGGTAATGCCGCACGGGCAATTCTCTACATGCATCATGAATACAAACTGCCGCTACCCGGACCACTAGAGATGTTCCAGCGTTGGCACCGGCTCGATCCGGTGGATGCCATGGAGCGCATCCGTAACGACCGTATTGCCAGCCTGCAGGGGACTCGCAATCTGTTTATCGACGATCCCGATGCGGTAGAGCGCCTGGGAATTCCGTAACGCTCCGGCCTCTCAAACCAACAAGCCCCGCATACGCGGGGCTTGTTGGTTTTCGTCACGCTAGAACTGCGCGGCGTCGAGCAGGAACAACGAAGCGCTACCGGCTTTGACCGAGGCGCTCAACGAGTGAATACGCGGCAATAACCGGGCAAAGTAGAAGCGTGCAGTGCCCAGCTTACTGGCGTAGAAGTCGTCCTGATGCTCCTTGTCCAGCGCGGCGCGGGCCATCAGCGCCCACATGTAGGCGTAGGCGGTGTAGCCAAATACCTGCAGATAGTCCACCGAGGCCGCACCGATTTCATTCGGATTGCCCTGGGCCTTGTCCATCACCCAGGCGGTCAGTTCATCAAGGTTGGCAACGGCCGCCCTGAGCGGCGCGGTGAACTCACCCAGAGAAGCGTCGGCGCTGGCGATGAATGCCTGGATCTCGTCAGCGAAGTGGCGGTAGTAGGAGCCGCCATTGCCGATCACCTTGCGGCCGATCAGGTCCAGCGCCTGAATGCCGTTGGTGCCTTCGTAGATTTGCGTGATACGGCAATCGCGCACGAGCTGCTCCTGGCCCCACTCGCGGATGAAGCCATGCCCACCGAAGATCTGCTGGCCATGCACGGTGGTTTCCAATGCCATGTCGGTGAGGAACGCCTTGGCCACCGGGGTCAGCAACGCAACCAGCTCATCAGCGCGCTTGGCGACGGTAGCGTCTTCGCTGTATTTGGCGGTATCCAGTTGCATGGCGACGTAGCTGGAGAACGCACGACCACCTTCGTTCAGCGCTTTCATGGTCAGCAGCATGCGCCGCACATCCGGATGCACGATGATCGGGTCGGCCGCCTTGTCCTTGGCCACAGGGCCTGTGGGCGCACGACTCTGGATGCGTTCGCGGGCATATTCCACCGCACTCTGGTAGGAGCGCTCACCCAGCGCCAAGCCCTGGATTCCAACACCCAGCCGCTCGTAGTTCATCATAGTGAACATCGCGTTGAGGCCTTTATTGACCTCACCGATCAAATAACCCGTGGCGCCGTCGAAGTTCATCACGCAGGTGGCCGAGGCCTTGATGCCCATCTTGTGCTCGATGGAACCGCACCCCAGCGAGTTTCTTTCGCCCAGGCTGCCATCCGCATTGACCATCAGCTTGGGCACCAGGAACAGCGAGATTCCCTTGGGACCAGCCGGGGCATCCGGCAGCTTGGCCAATACCAGGTGGATGATGTTCTCGGTCAGGTCGTGCTCGCCACCGGTAATGAAGATCTTGGTGCCGGATACCTTGTAGCTGCCGTCGGACTGAGGTTCGGCCTTGGTGCGGATGATGCCCAGATCACTGCCCGCGTGGGGTTCGGTCAGGCACATCGAGCCCGCCCAGACGCCGGCGTACATGTTCGGCAAGTACTGTTGCTTGAGTTCTTCGCTGGCATGGTTGAGCAGCGACAGACAGGCGCCGGCGGTCAGCATTGGGTACAGGCCAAAGGACAGGTTGGCCGAGTTGACCATTTCCTCGACTTGCGCGCCGATCACCTTGGGCATGCCCATGCCGCCGTACTCTGGCGAGCCGCCTACACCCACCCAGCCCCCTTGGGCATAGATCTGGTACGCCTCGATAAAGCCGGCTGGGGTCTGCACTGCGCCTTCATGCCAGGAACAGCCTTCCTCGTCACCACTGCGATTCAGCGGAGCGATGCTACCAGCGGTGACTTTGCCGGCCTCTTCCAGGATCGCGGCAGCGGTATCGGCATCCACGACGTCGGCCAGACCGGGGAGCTGGGCCCAAAGCGAGGCCACGTCGAAGACTTCATTGAGCACGAAATGCATGTCGCGCAGGGGCGCTTGGTAATCAGCCATGTAAACCTCGCGGATAGACGGTTGCCGGAACGGCCGGAAGCGAAAAAAACCAGTCTAGCCGAACAACTTGCAGGACACATAGCGTCATATCGTGACCCTAAAGTCAGCGCCAGTCACAACCTTAACGGGTGGCCACAGCCTTGCGCCGGGTAGCCGGCACGGCTTTCTGCCCATAGGCCACGACGCGGTTTCTTCCCGCCTCCTTGGCCTTGTACAGGGCCTGGTCGGCAGCCTTGATCACCTCCTGCGGATCACGGTGCTCATCACTGCGCTCGGCCACGCCGATACTGATGGCCACCGAGACATGCTGGCTTTTGCTCTGGCCGCGCTGGTTGCGGCCTCGCTTGGCATCTTCGGGCCGGCTCTGCTTGTCACGCAGGCGCATACGGTATTCCTCGATATTACGGCGCAGCGCTTCCAGATGGGGAAGGCACTCATTAATGCTTTTACCAGGGTACAGGACGGTAAACTCTTCCCCCCCATAGCGATACGCGGTACCGCCGCCACTGACCTTGCGTAACTGGCTGGCGACCATGCGCAGCACCTGATCGCCTACGTCATGGCCATAGGTATCGTTGAACTTCTTGAAATGATCGACATCGGTCATGGCAATCACATAGTTGCGGCCCAGACGAGCCATGCGCTCATTCAACGCCCGCCGTCCAGGCAGACCGGTCAGCTCGTCGAGGAAGGCCATCTGATAAGCCTCCTGAGCCACCGCAACGATCAGCGCCAGCATCACCATGCTGCTCATCACCACCAACGCCTCGGGCAGCATGAAGGTATTGAGCAGCATCCAGTACAAGCCCAGCACGGCAACCAGCTGGGACGCATGCAAAACCCGAGGATGGCGCAGGTATTGGATCAGCAGCACCAGGAAGGTCAACGCGAACGCAGCGTAAGAGAACTGGATCAACGCCTGGGTCAAGGGCCCTTGCAACTGCTCCACGCGGATCGCCACCAGCCATTGCAGGACGTCATCTGGATACCGACGGGCCATGGCTACCGCGACGCCTGTAACCGCGATCAGAACCGCGCTGCGAGCTACCAGATCCTGCACCAGTTGCGCGCGCTCAGACCAGGCGGCGTAAACCCCGTACAGCAGGGGCAATAACAAGCTGCACATGTGAAAGGTCAATGCCGTGGACTCGCGCACCACACCATGAGCCCGGAAATAATCGGCTTCGTTGGCCAGGATGTAATGGCTCAGGTACACGACGATCAGGAGCGCCGCTTGCCGTGTACGACCATAAAACAGGCATAGAAGGCCACCCAGCCCCAGCAGCAGGATGGGCAACACCTCGAACAGCGTTGAGAAGAAACTGTGCAGCCAGGTAATAGAGGCGAACCCCTGCTGCGATGTCAGCACCACGCCAGCAAGGATTAGCATTATTGAAGAAAGGAAATGGCTTAGACGATAAGCGGCAGTATTAAGCAAGACGATTTCCAGGTCATACACCGAAAGCCATCATTATGCTGGCAATCCCACGTTCCGGCCAGAGAAGGCGATAGCTTACTGGCGCCAGAAAACCGACAGCTTTCAGCTCTGGCCAATTACCTGACCCATAAAAAAACCGCGCAACGCGCGGTTTTTTGGAGTTACGCCTGAATAAAACCCTTGAGCTTGTTCATGGCGTTTTTTTCAAGTTGACGGATTCGCTCCGCCGACACCTGATATTTAGCCGCCAACTCATGCAAGGTGGCCTTTTCTTCGGCCAGCCAGCGCTGATAAAGGATGTCGCGACTGCGCTCATCGAGCCCCTGCAAGGCCTCATGCAGGCTGGCGGTAGAGCTGTCGCTCCAGTCAGCATCTTCCAATTGACGGGCTGGGTCGTAACGGTGATCTTCCAGATAGTGCGCTGGAGACTGGTAGGCGCTGTCGTCGTCGGCATCAGCCGCCGGATCGAAGGCCATGTCATGGCCTGTCAGACGACTTTCCATTTCACGTACTTCGTGGGGTGCGACCCCCAGGCTCTCGGCGACGCCATTCACTTCATCATTATTGAGCCAGGCCAGACGCTTTTTCTGGCTGCGCAGATTGAAGAACAGCTTGCGCTGTGCCTTGGTGGTCGCAACCTTGACGATCCGCCAGTTGCGCAAGATGAATTCGTGGATTTCAGCCCTGATCCAGTGCACGGCAAAGGACACCAGGCGCACGCCCATTTCCGGGTTGAAACGCTTGACGGCCTTCATCAGGCCAACGTTGCCTTCCTGAATCAGATCGCCCTGGGCCAGGCCATAACCGGCGTAGCTTTTGGCGACATGCACAACGAAACGCAGATGAGCCAGAACCATTTGCCGGGCGGCGTCCAGGTCCTGGTGATAGAAGAGGCGATTGGCCAGATCACGCTCCTGTTCCGGCGTCAGCAGGGGAATGCTGTTTACCGAGTGCACGTAGGCCTCCAGGTTCGCGCCAGGAGCCAGAGCATAAACAGGTTGCAGAGATGTGGACATGCGTGCCCTCCGATAACTATGACGGGATGCAGTGTAGCACCGTGCGGTGTGACAGTGAATTGTCTGGAAAAGTTCCCTTACATCACCAGAAAGCCCTTTATAAACAGTTAGTTACTACTTGGGAGCCAGCTCGCTGAGGTGTCGAGCCACGGCCAGCCAGGCGCCGATATAGCCTAGTAATAGCGCACCCAGCAGCAAGGACAACCCATCGGCCAGCGGCACGCCAGTCAGGGCGAAATCACTGCCATACAAGCCTGCCAGGCGAAGTACGGCTGTATTCAGCCAGGCCAGGCCGAACGCCAGAACCAGCCAGGCAAGCACACCGGCGCAGATGCCATACAGCGCGCCCATGTAAAGGAACGGCCGACGCACATACCCATCAGTTCCGCCCACCAGTTTAATCACTTCAATCTCGGTACGACGACTTTCGATGTGCAGTCGAATCGTGTTACCGATCACCAACAAAAGTGTCATCACCAACAGCAGTGTCAGACCGAACACAAAACGGTTGCCCAGCTCCAGAATCGCTCCCAGACGTTCGACCCAAAGAAGATCGAGCTGCGCCAACTCGACACCGGGCAAGTCCGCCAGACCCAAGCGCAAGGACTCCAGCTGCGTCTTATCGACAGTCGCGGGCGTCACCACCACGCTACCAGGCAGCGGATTGACAGGCAGATCCTCAATCGCCCTGGCCAGCCCGGACAGTGCCTGGAATTCCTCCAACGCCTGCTCACGACTGATCCATTCGGCCTCGGCCACATTGGGCATGGTCGCGATATCGTCACGTAACGCAAGTCCTTCATCATCGCTGACATCCATCTTCAAATAGACGGAGATCTGCGCGGCATGCTGCCAGGTACCGCTCAAGCGCTCGACGCTGTCCAGCAGAAGGGCCAGCCCCATGGGCAGGCACAATGCAATGGCCATGACCAGGCAGGTAAAAAAAGACCCGATGGGCTGGCGCAGCAAACGGCGCACACTGTCGAACAGGCTGGCGCGGTGACTTTCCAGCCAGGCGCGCAAGTGGCTGCGCACATCAGGCCCTTCGGCCTTTTTGCTGCGCCGCGCCTTGGGCGGGGCATCCGGCAGACGGGTCGCGCCACGCCCGGTCGATTTGGACGATGGGGTGCGAGCCTTGCTCATGCGGCCTCTCCATCGCCAATCAGACGACCACGCTGCAGCGTGATCATGCGTTGGCGCATGCGGGCAATCAGCGCCAGGTCGTGACTGGCAATCAGCACCGTGGTGCCGTGGCGGTTGATATCCTCGAACACACCCATGATTTCCGCAGCCAGGCGCGGGTCGAGGTTGCCGGTGGGTTCGTCGGCAAGCAGCAAGGCCGGTTGATGTACTACCGCGCGAGCAATGCCGACACGCTGCTGCTGACCGGTGGACAGATCGCCAGGATACTGCCGAATCTTGTCCTGCAGGCTGACCTGCTCCAGCGCGGCACGCACGCGGCGAGCAATTTCCACCTTGTCCAGGCCGAGAATCTGCAGCGGCAGGGCAACGTTGTCGAACACCGTGCGATCGAACAGTAACTGGTGGTTCTGGAACACCACACCGATCTGCCGGCGCAAGAAAGGGATCTGTGCAGTGGTAATACCTGACAGGTCCTGGCCGGCCAGCAACAGCTTGCCGCTGGTCGGGCGCTCCATGGCCAGCAACAGGCGCAGCAAAGTACTTTTGCCCGCCCCCGAATGCCCGGTGATGAACACGAATTCGCCGGTGCGCACGTGAAACGACAACTCGTGCAAACCGACGTGACCGTTGGCGTAGCGTTTACCGACCTGCTCGAATTGAATCATCCGCGCTCCTTCTCGGAGAACAGGGCACGCACAAACGACTTGGCTTCGAAATCCCGCAGGTCGTCGATGCCTTCACCCACCCCGATGTAGCGGATCGGCAGGCCGAACTGCTTGGCCAGAGCAAAAATCACCCCGCCTTTGGCCGTACCATCCAGCTTGGTCAGGGCCAAACCGGTGAGCTCCACCGCCTGATTGAACTGTTTGGTCTGATTGATCGCGTTCTGCCCTGTGCCGGCATCGAGCACCAGCAACACCTCATGGGGCGCTGTCTCATCCAGCTTGCCAATGACTCGGCGCACCTTTTTCAATTCTTCCATCAGGTTGTCTTTGTTGTGCAGGCGCCCGGCGGTATCGGCGATCAGCACATCGACGCCGCGCGCCTTGGCGGCCTGCACCGCATCGAAGATCACCGAGGCCGAGTCGGCGCCGGTGTGCTGGGCAACCACCGCGATATTGTTGCGCTCGCCCCAGACCTGCAGTTGCTCCACGGCGGCGGCACGGAAGGTATCCCCGGCGGCGAGCATGACCTTTTTACCTTGCAGGTGCAGTTTCTTGGCCAGCTTGCCAATGGTGGTGGTCTTGCCCACGCCATTGACGCCCACCACCAGGATCACGAATGGCTGCTGGGCCGGGCTGATCACCAGCGGCTGCTGAGCCGGCTCGAGCAAGGCGGTGAGTTCATCCTGCAACGCGGTGTACAGCGCACCGCTGTCGGCCAGCTCTTTGCGCGCCACGCGCTTGGTGAGATTTTGCACGATGGCGGTGGTCGCCTCGACACCCACGTCAGCCATCAGCAGACGGGTTTCCAGTTCATCGAGCAGATCATCGTCGATGGCCTTCTTGCCGAGGAACAGACTGGCCATTCCCTCGCCCAGGCTTGCGCTGGTTTTGGCCAGGCCCTGCTTGAGCCGAGCGAAGAAACCGGCTTTTTCCTCGACTTTGTGCGCGGCAGCCGGCGGCGCTTCGGCCTCAGGTTTGAGCTCCGTCTCCGGCGGAAGCTCCGGCTCGGCCTCGGGCTCGCTAACCGGCATCTCTACCGCGGGTTCGGCGGGCGCACCTTCCGCCGTCTCAACCACTGGCGTTTCGAGATGCACCTCAGCCGGCACATCAGCGGGCGTTTCGGGCTCGATCAGCGGCTCGGCAGCTGTCTCAATCGGGCTAGGCTGCTGATCGCCTTGCGCGTCTTCCTTGGGCTTCTTGCGCAACCAGCCAAACAGGCCTTTCTTTTCACCGGACTCGACCGGCGGCTTCTTGTCGTCGTTGGAACCAAACATGGGAACGAATATCTCAAGGGGGCGCCACGCCACTGCACCGCGCCGGCATCGAACACGCTCGATACCGGCTTTTTCGGGAGCGGGGCCGACAGACGTGGCCGCTGTGAATTCGGTTGAGTATCCTAGCATCTCACCGCCCGCCGGCGTTAAGACTGCGCGGGCCGCTCGAAAGGTCCATTTATGAAGCATGCGATTATCCGCCGCGCCGCCGTGTTGCTCGGCTTTTTTATGCCGCTGCTGGCACTGGCGGCCGAGCCCCAGCCTACCCACGAATTCAGCCTCGACAATGGCCTCAAGGTCATCGTCCGCGAAGATCACCGCGCACCCGTAGTGGTCAGCCAGCTCTGGTACAAGGTCGGCTCCAGCTATGAGCAACCAGGCTCCACTGGCCTGTCCCACGCGCTGGAACACATGATGTTCAAGGGCACCGCCAAGCTTGGCCCCGGCGAAGGCTCACGCATTCTGCGCGAGCTGGGCGCCGAGGAAAACGCCTTCACCAGCGACGATTACACCGCCTATTACCAGGTGCTGTCGCGCGATCGCCTGGAGGTGGCATTCGAGCTGGAGGCCGACCGCCTGGCCAGCCTGCAACTACCCGCCGACGAATTCGCCCGTGAGATCGAGGTAATCAAGGAAGAACGTCGCCTGCGCACCGACGACCGGCCCGGCTCGCTGGCCTATGAGCGCTTCAAGGCCATGGCCTACCCAGCCAGCGGCTATCACATTCCGACCATTGGCTGGATGGCTGACCTGCAGCGCATGAACATCGACGACCTGCGCCGCTGGTACCAGCGCTGGTATGCGCCCAATAACGCCACCCTGGTGGTGGTCGGCAATGTCACCCGCGACGAAGTGGAACGTCTGGCCAAGCGTCATTTCGGCCCCATTCCGGCTCGCGAGATCACACCGGCCAAGCGGCCGCTGGAGTTGGCCGAGCCAGGCGAGCGGCGCTTGACCCTGCACCTGAAGACCCAGCTGCCCAGCCTGCTGATGGGCTTCAACGTGCCAAGTCTGTCAACCGTCGACACACCCCGCGACGTGCACGCCTTGCGCCTGATCGCCGCGCTGCTTGACGGCGGCTACAGCGCCCGCCTGGCCGCCCGCCTGGAGCGTGGCGCGGAGTTGGTGTCTGGCGCGTCGGCCTGGTACAACGCGTTCAACCGCGGCGACAGCCTATTCATACTCAGCGCCACGCCCAACGTGCAGAAACAGCGCTCCCTGGAACAGGTGGAAGCCGGGCTCTGGGCACAGCTCGAGGAACTTAAGAAAACGCCGCCCAGCGCCAGCGAGCTGCAGCGCGTCCGCGCACAAGTCATTGCCGGGCTGGTCTATGAGCGCGACTCCATCACCCAGCAGGCCACCACCATTGGCACCCTGGAAACCGTTGGACTGTCCTGGCGCCTGATGGACCAGGAACTGGCCGATCTGGAAGCCGTGACACCGGCGGATATCCAGAAGGCTGCGCGCACCTATTTCACCCGCTCGCGCCTCGCCGTTGCCCATGTATTTCCCGAGGAGGCCGCCCAATGATGCCGCGTTCCCTGCATTTCCTGCGCGTGGGCCTGTCTGGCCTGCTCGCCGCCGCGCTGCTCGCCACTCAGGCCTGCAGCACCGCCGGATTGCCACCCCTGACCTCGCTCGCCGACCTGAATGGCCAGGCGCCCGGGCATCGCGATCTGGACATCCAGGCGTGGCGCACCGCCGAAGGTGCCCGCGTGTTGTTCGTCGAGGCACGCCAACTGCCCATGTTCGACCTGCGCCTGACCTTCGCTGCAGGCAGCAGCCAGGACGGCGCCCTGCCCGGTCTCGCCATGCTGACCAATGCCATGCTCAACGAAGGAGTCCCAGACAAGGATGTCACCGCCATCGCCGAAGGGTTCGAGAGCCTGGGCGCCCAGTTTGGCAACGGCTCCTACCGCGACATGGCCGTGCTCAGCCTGCGCAGCCTGAGCGAGCCCGCGCAGCGCGAACCGGCCCTCAAGCTGTTTGGCGAAGTCATCGGCCAGCCCACGTTCCCCGCAGACGCACTGGCGCGCATCAAGAACCAGATGCTCGCCGGCTTCGAATTTCAGAAGAAGAATCCCGGCAAACTGGGCAGCCAGGAGCTGTTCAGCCGCCTGTACGGGACGCATCCCTATGCGCACCCCAGTGAAGGTACTGCCCAGAGTATCCCGACCCTCACCGCCGCTCAGCTGCGGGCATTCCACGCCCGTGCCTACGCCGCCGGCAATGCCGTGATCGCGCTGGTGGGTGATCTGTCGCGTAGCGAGGCCGAGACGATTGCCGCCCAGGTCTCGCAAGCGCTGCCTGCAGGTCCGGCGCTGGCTAAAACGCCGGCACCCGAGAAACCCGCCCCAGGTGCCAGCCATATCGAGTTTTCCTCGAACCAGACCCATTTATTCCTCGCCCAGCTGGGCATCGAACGCCGCCATTCGGACTACGCCGCGCTGTACCTGGGTAATCAGGTTCTCGGCGGTGGCGGCTTCGGCTCACGATTGATGGAAGAAGTGCGCGAGAAGCGCGGGCTGACCTATGGCATTTATTCAGGTTTCAGTCCGATGCAGGCCCGCGGCCCGTTCATGATCAACCTGCAGACTCGCGCCGATTACAGCGAGGGCGCCCTGCAACTGGTCCAGGAGATGGTTGGCCGCTTTCTTGCTGAAGGCCCGACGCAGAAGGAGCTGGAAGACGCCCAGCGCGAACTGGCCGGCAGCTTTCCGCTGTCCACCGCCAGCAATGCCGATATCGTCGGCCAACTGGGCGCGATGGGCTTCTATGACTTGCCGCTGGATTATCTGGAAGTCTTTCTCGAGCAAGTCCAGGCTCTCACTGTCGAAGACGTCAGGACGGCGATGGCCAAGCACCTCGCGGTCGAAGATTTCGTGATTGTCAGCGTAGGCCCCACGGTCAACCAGCAACCGCTGCCGCCACCCACCGACCAACCGCAAAGCCCGCCCAGCGGCGTACCGGAGCACTGATGCGCAGTCCCACTTCCACTGCCAAGCCCCACAATGGCGAAGGCTCGTTACGCATTATCGCCGGTGAATGGCGCAGTCGACGCTTCAGCTTTCCCGAGGCGCCCGGCCTGCGGCCGACCCCCGACCGGGTGCGCGAAACCCTATTCAACTGGCTGGCCCCGTATATCGAGGCGGCGCGCGTGCTCGATCCCTTTGCGGGCAGCGGCGCGCTGTTTCTCGAAGCCCTCTCCCGCGGCGCTGGTGACAGCCTGGCGATCGATACCAATGGTCCTGCGCTGAACAGCCTGCGCCAACACCTGACCACGCTGAACTGCAGCCGCGCCCAGGCTGTGCACGGCGATGCTTTGCGCTACCTGACTTCACAGCCGGCGCAGTCCTTTGACGTGGTGTTCCTTGACCCACCGTTCCATCAGAATTTGTTGCAGCCGGCCTGTGCGCTGCTGGAAGAACGGGGCTGGCTGGCCGAACAGGCCTGGGTGTATTGCGAAAGCGAAACTCCGCCGTCGACTCTTGGCCTACCGGCCAACTGGCGTTTGCACCGCGAGAAAAAAGCCGGCCAGGTGTATTACTCGCTGTGGGAGCGCCACGTCTGAGAGAGCTCTGAGCACATGCCTGTGGCCGTACCTACCCCGCGACCGTCGGATTACGCCAGCGGCTAATCCGACCTACGCGCTATCGGTCCACTGAGTGGGGCCATGGTGGATGTAAAAAACGACATCCACCCAACACGTTTGGCCGCCCTTCATCGCGAAGTCGCGACCTCCAGGCGACAATCTCGCCCTACCGACTCTCAGTAAAAGGCTACCGTCTGCCCGTCGCGATCAAACGCCAGAAAACTGCCGATGCTGCCGCTTTCGATGGCCGCAACCATCATCTTCAGGGGCTGCTCCGCCTCGTCGGGATTTGGCGCCAGTCCCGCGCGCCCCGACAGCCCCGCGGCGAACACCAGCTCCCAAGCCACCTCAGTGCGGGTTGATTCGGCAACCAGGGTGGTGAAATCAATGACCTCATCCGGCAGCTTGTCGACACACAGTACCGGCTTCAGCGTACCGCCCTGGCCCTGGGCGAAGCGTTGCCGCTCTTCAGCGCTGGCATCCGCCGGCAGCTCCGCCGTGACGAACACGAATAACAGCCGCTGCGGTTCATCCTGTTCACGGGCCGCATGCAGCAAGTCATCAAAACAGGTGATATTCATCGGTCGGCATCCTTAAGAAAAACGTCTGTACTGTACGCAGTCCACACGAGCTAGCCATATCCCTCAAGGCATACCTCGGCGGCGAAGTCCTGAGCAGCCGCTGCGTAGGTTGTTCCGCTACTGCGTAAACTTTAGGCTCAGTACGTAAATTTTTGCCGAGCGCTCCATGTCCGATACCTTCCGACCCGCCTGGTGGCTGCCCAGCCCACACCTGCAAACTCTCTGGTCGCCCTTTTGCCGACAGGCACCCTTGTTGACCCGCAGGCGCGAGCGCCTGTGGCTGGCCGATGGCGACTTTCTCGACCTGGACTGGCACGGTCCACACGGCAGCCAAGCACCTGTGGCGCTGGTCCTGCATGGTTTGACCGGTTCCTCCTCATCGCTCTATGTGCTCGGCCTGCAGCAACGCCTGGCCGAGCGCGGCTGGGCCAGTGTGGCGCTGAACTGGCGCGGTTGTTCGGGCGAGCCCAATCGCCTGCCACGGGCCTATCATTCCGGCGCCAGTGACGATCTGGCCGAGGTGATCGCCCATTTGCAGGCCAGCCATCCGCAGGCGCCGCTCGCCGCGGTCGGCTATTCGCTGGGCGGCAATGTGCTGCTGAAATACCTGGGCGAAACCGGCGCTGCCTGTCCGCTGATGGCCGCCGTGGCGGTGTCCGTACCGTTTCGCCTGGATCAATGCGCCGATCGTATCGGCATGGGTTTTTCGCGGGTGTACCAGGCACATTTCATCCGCAACATGATTGCCTATGTGCAGAACAAGCAGCAGCATTTCCAGCGTGAAGGAGCACTCGACCACCTGCAGAGCCTGCAAGCCCTCGGCTCGCTGCACGGCATGCGCACCTTCTGGGACTTCGACGGCCGTATCACGGCCCCTTTGCATGGCTTTACCGACGCCCAGGATTATTACCGACGTGCCTCGAGCCGCTATTACCTGGACGGTATTCGCGTACCCACCTTGCTGATTCAGGCCGAAGACGATCCCTTCGTGTTTCCCCGCAGCCTGCCCGACGCTGGCGAGCTGTCATCCAGTACTCATTTCGAACTGCATGCCCATGGCGGGCACGTCGGATTCATCGACGGCTCGCCGCGCCTGCCGGGTTACTACCTGGAGCGGCGTATACCCGCATGGTTGACCGAGCACTGACAGGCAGCAATCACTACCTGGGCATGCACTTCATTCATCGCTCGGTATATTCAGCGGTACATAGAGGCGTTCATACAGCATCATCAACGCCGGCCGCGCGTCCTCGACGACGTAGCCGTCTTCCAGCGTCAGCAGTTGATAGATGCCACGGCGCAGCAAGGTTTCATCGATCGTCACGGTGGACTCGCCGGTGCTGCACAAGAAGCGCACCCAGGAGGTCGTAATGATCCAGGCATTCAAGGCCAGCGCTTCGACCTGGGGCGGCGTCATGCGCAGGATGCCGGCATCGACGAAGCCTTGATAGATATGCTTCGCACGGGCCAGGCAGCGGGCGGCGAAACGCCGATAACGCGCAGCCAGTTCCGGATCGGCTTCCAGCAAATGCTCCAGGTCGCGGTGCAGGAAGCGATAGCGCCACACGGCCTGCAGCAATGACTCCAGATAGGGCGCCTTGTCTTCCAGCCGCAGCGCGCGATCAGCCGGCAAGCGCAGAAAACCATCGACCCAGGTTTCATAGGCGCTGAACAATTCGGCGACGATGACCTGCTTGTTGCGAAAGTGGTAGTACAAATTGCCAGGAGAGATGCCCAGGTGAGCGGCGATGTGATTGGTCGTCACGCTACGCTCTCCCTGGGCATTGAACAGCTCCAGGCTGGCATGAATGATGCGCTCGCGGGTGTTGAGGCGTGCTGGCATGAATGACTCGCTATCAATGAGGCAGCGGCAAGGTACACCGCCTGTGGGGCAAGTGTTACATACCGTATCCCGCTTTGATGAGTCTCCAGCATTTCGGTGGGCTGCTCATTGCACATAGGCGCGGCATGCTATTTGACACCTTAGAGTTATTGCTCTAAATCTGCTGAACCACAACAACAGGAAGCCGTCATGTCCGACGAGCTTCCCCCGGTTCCGAGGAGTCATCCATGGTCGCCGACATCGCCTACCTGCAACAGAATCAGCGGGATATCCAGCAACTCGAACAGGTACTGGCCCGCCAGCGCGCGGCCTTTCGCGCCAACCCGCTGCCGAGTGCCGAGCAGCGTCGCGCCTGGCTCAAGGCGTTGCGCAAGCTGCTCGTGCAGGAGCAGGACAGCATCATCCAGGCCATCAGCCGCGACTTTAGCAACCGCAGTGCCGACGAAACGCGCATGGCGGAAATCATGCCGAGCATCCTGGGCATCCATTACGCCAGCAAATACCTGAAAAAATGGATGAGGACCTCGCGACGCGCAGTCGGCCTGCCGTTCCAACCGGCCAGCACCCGGGTGATCTATCAGCCGCTCGGTGTAGTCGGCGTCATCGTGCCCTGGAACTACCCGCTGTTCCTCGCTATTGGCCCCCTGGTCGGCGCGCTGGCTGCCGGCAACCGGGTGATGATCAAGATGAGCGAGTCCACTCCGGAATTTTCCGAGCTGCTGAAAACTTTGCTGGCACGTATTTTCCCGGAAGACCTGGTGGCCGTGGTCACAGGGGATGTTGAAATTGGCGTGGCGTTTTCCAAACTGCCGTTCGACCATCTGCTGTTTACCGGCGCCACCAGCGTCGGCAAGCATGTCATGCGCGCCGCTGCGGACAACCTCACCCCGGTGACCCTGGAACTGGGCGGCAAATCGCCGGCGATTGTCTCCACCACCGTGCCCCTGCGGGATGCCGCCGAACGCATCGCCTGGGGCAAGACGCTCAACGCTGGCCAAACCTGCATCGCTCCCGATTACGTGCTGGTGCCCGAAGCGCGTCTCAACGACTTCGTCAACGCCTATCGCCAGGCAGTGCAACGCTTCTACCCGCAGTTGCAAAGCAACCCGGACTACACGGCGATCATCAATCAGCGTCAGCTCAATCGACTCCATGGCTACATTAGCGATGCACAGCACCACGGTGCCACCGTTGTGCCGCTGTTCCCAGAGAGTCACGGGCGTCGCATGGCCCATAGCGTGCTGCTCAATACCACCGACGACATGAAGGTCATGCAGGAGGAAATCTTCGGCCCGCTGCTACCCGTGATTCCGTACCAGCGCCTCGAAGACGCCCTCGCCTACATCAATGATCGTCCCCGCCCCCTGGCCCTCTACTACTTCGGCTACGACAAGGCCGAGCAGCAGCGCGTCCTTGAACAGACCCACTCCGGCGGCGTGTGCATCAACGACACGCTGCTGCACGTCGCCCAGGACGACGCCCCGTTCGGTGGCGTCGGCGCCTCGGGCATGGGGCATTACCACGGTCACGAAGGCTTCCTGACCTTCAGCAAGGCCAAGACCGTGTTCAGCAAGCAGCGCTTCAACGCCGCGCGGTTGATTTACCCACCCTACGGCAAGCTGCTGCAAAAACTGGTCTACAAGCTGTTTATCCGCTGATTGCCAGGTGACAACCATGACAGACACCGTCATCAGCCGCCGCAGCGTGCTCAAGACCGGCCTGTTCGGCACGGCTTTCCTGGCCACTGCCGGGCTGACGGCCAGCCTCAGTGGCTGCTCGGCCAGCACACCGGCCAGTGGCTACCTGGTGCTGCGCCAATCCGACCTGCCGTTTCTGCGCGCGCTGCTGCCGGTGATGTTGCACGGTGCCGTCGACTCGGCGCAGATGCCCGAGGCTGTCGCCGCCACGGTGCAAAACCTTGACCGCAACCTGGCGCATTTCTCGCCGGAAATGCTCAAGCTCACCGTGCAATTGTTCGACGTGCTCGCCCTGCCGCTTACCCGCGGCCCGCTGACCGGCATCTGGGGCAGCTGGGACAACGCCAGTGCCGCTGACATCCGCGCCTTCCTGGCACGCTGGGAAGACAGCTACCTGGACCTGCTGCGCATGGGCCACAGCTCGCTGGTGCAACTGGTGATGATGGCCTGGTACGCCCGCCCGGAGGCCTGGGCGCGCTGTGGCTACCCTGGCCCGCCGACCGTGTGAATAGAGAAGCACCGGATGCAACGCCGCTGACGGCATCCCTACAAGAACAAGAGAGCCGACATGTCTGTACCTGATCTGTTTGCCGAAGGCCTGGCCCGCGGCTGGAAAACCTACGACGGTTCGCGCCTCGAGCGCGACCTAACCCTGGAAGCCGATATCGCCATCGTGGGCAGTGGCGCCGGCGGCGGTACCACAGCGGAAATCCTCAGCGCTGCCGGCTTCAAGGTGCTGCTCATTGAAGAAGGCCCCCTGAAGACCAGCAGTGACTTCACGATGCAGGAAGCCGATGCCTACCCGAGCCTGTACCAGGAAGGCATCGGGCGCATGAGCAAGGACGGCGCGGTCACCATTCTGCAGGGTCGCACCGTGGGGGGCACCACGGTCATCAACTGGACCTCGAGCTTCCGCACGCCGGATGCCACTCTGCAGCATTGGGCCCGCGAACACGGCGTCAGAGGCCATTCCAGCCAAGAGATGGCGCCCTGGTTTGCGCAGATGGAGCAGCGCCTCGGTGTCGCCCTGTGGCACCTGCCGCCCAATGCCAACAATGACGTGTTGCGCACCGGCTGCGACGCGCTCGGCTACGACTGGCAGGTGATTCCGCGCAACGTCAAAGGTTGCTGGAACCTCGGCTACTGCGGCATGGGCTGCCCCACCAACGCCAAGCAGTCGATGCTGGTGACCACCATCCCGGCGACCCTCGATCACGGCGGCGAATTGCTCTACCTGGCTCGCGCCCAACGCCTGCTGCTTGAAGGCGATCAGGTCACCGGCATTGAATGCCTGGGCATGGACGAACGTTGCGTGGCGCCCACTGGCCGCAAGATCTTGGTCAAGGCCAAGCACTATGTGCTCGCTGGCGGCGGCATTAATACCCCCGGCCTGTTGCTGCGATCCGAAGCTCCCAATCCCCATGGCCGCACCGGCAAGCGCACCTTCCTGCACCTGGTGAATTTCTCCGCCGCGCAGTTCGAGCAGGTCATCAACCCCTTCTACGGCGCCCCGCAGTCGGTGTATTCCGACCAGTTCCAATGGGACGATGGTGTCGGTGGGCGGATGTCTTACAAGCTGGAAGTACCGCCATTGCACCCTGCGCTGGCCAGCACATTGCTGGGCCGTTTTGGCATCGACAACGCCCTGCGCATGGAGCAGTTGCCGCACACCAACGTGATGCTCGCCCTGCTGCGCGACGGCTTCCACCCGGACAGTGCCGAAGGCACCGTGGTGCTGCGCAGTGATGACAGCCCGGTACTCGATTACCGGATCACCGACTACACCTGGGACGGCCTGCGGCGCGCCTTCCACAGCATGGCCGAGATTCAGTTCGCCGCCGGCGCCCAGGCCGTGCTGCCGCTGCATGCCGATGCGGGCTACGTGAAGACCGCCAAACAGGCCCACGAGCTAATCGACAACCTGCGCCTGGAGCGCTACCGCACCCGCCTGGGCTGTGCCCATGTGATGGGCGGCTGCGCCATGGGCGAAGATCCACGCCAGGCGGTTACCGACAGCCTCGGTCGGCATCATCAGTTGGGCAACCTGTCGATCCATGACGGCTCGTTGTTCCCCACCAGCATTGGCGCCAACCCGCAGTTGTCGGTCTATGGACTCAGCGCCAAACTCGCTACCCTGCTGGCAGAGCGGCTCAAGGCTTAGCGGCAACTTGCCGCACGTGCCGCTTTGCGCCGTATATCGCCTGCGTTACTATCCGGTTCCTCCAAAAACCATCAGGACGTTGCGATGAACCGTGTGCTATACCCGGGCACCTTCGACCCTATTACCCGAGGTCATGGCGACCTTATCGAGCGCGCCTCGCGACTGTTCGAGCATGTGATCATCGCCGTCGCCGCCAGCCCCAAGAAGAATCCGCTGTTCAGCCTGGAGCAACGCGTAGAGCTCGCCCGCGAGGTCACTGAGCACCTGCCGAACGTGGAAGTGGTGGGGTTCTCCACCTTGCTCGCGCACTTCGTCAAGGAACAGAACGCCAACGTGTTGCTGCGCGGTCTGCGTGCGGTCTCCGATTTCGAATACGAATTCCAGCTGGCCAACATGAACCGCCAACTGGTGCCGGACGTGGAAAGCATGTTCCTCACCCCGTCAGAAAAATACTCCTACATTTCTTCCACACTGGTGCGCGAAATCGCCTGTCTGGGCGGTGACATCACCAATTTCGTCCACCCGGCGGTCGCCGCAGCATTGGCCGAACGTTTCAAGCGCTAGCAGGCCGTTGAAAAACGTAGGCGAGGCAGGCAAGACGAGGCAAAAACAGCCGAAGAAGCGCAGTTTAGTGGTTCTAAATGAGCATTCTGAGGCTGTTTTTAACGACGTATTGCCAACGCAGGTAGTTTTTCAACGGCCTGCAAACTCTCGCCAAAGCGCGCCGCATGGCGCCCGGACATGCACGCCCGGCGCCAATGCGGCACAATCCGCATCCTGTAATCCCTGATTGCCAGGTCATCCCGCCTCGGCAGGAGCTGTGACATGTCCCTGATCATCACCGACGATTGCATCAACTGCGACGTCTGCGAACCCGAATGCCCGAATGCCGCGATCTCCCAGGGCGAGGAGATCTACGTCATCGATCCCAACCTGTGCACCCAGTGCGTAGGGCATTACGACGAGCCGCAATGCCAGCAGGTTTGCCCGGTGGACTGCATCCCCCTCGACGAAAACCACGTCGAGAGCCATGACGAGCTGATGCAGAAATACCTGATCATCACCGGCAAGGCCTGAGCATGCCCGACCTCGCGCCCGCATCGCTCCGGCCCACGCGCCGCCGCCTGCAGGCGCTGCGCCAGGCCGCCACCCTTGTCGGCCTGCTGTTCTGGTCCAGCCTCGGCTGGGCTCAATCCCCGGGACACTTCGCCGTCGCCACTGCCCATCCGCAAGCCAGTGCGGTCGGTCGACAGATTCTCGCCGACGGCGGCAATGCCTTTGACGCCGCCGTAGCGGTTAGCGCGGCGCTGGCAGTCGTCGAGCCGTACGGTTCGGGCCTGGGCGGCGGTGGGTTTTTCCTGCTGCGCGAAGCCGCCAACCCGGTGCGCCACCGCTTTCTCGATGCCCGCGAACGTGCACCACTGGCCGCCACAGCGGACATGTACCTACGTGACGGTGAGGTGCAGCGCCACCTGTCGCTGAATGGCCCGCTGGCCGCCGCGATTCCTGGGCTGCCCGCCGCGCTGGTGGAATTGAGTAAAGATCGCGGGCGCCTGCCGCTGGCCCAGAGCTTGGCTCCGGCCATTGCGCTGGCACGCCAGGGCTTTGCTGTCGATGCCGTCTATCGCGAACGCGCCGGCTGGCGCCTGGCCGCGCTGCGTGATGACGCGGAAAGCGCCCGGCTGTTCCTGCATGACGGCGATCTTCCGCCGCTCGGCCACGTGCTGCGCCAGCCGGAGCTGGCCGACACCCTCGAGCGCCTGGCCCGCGAAGGGCGTGCCGGTTTTTATGCAGGTCCCTTGGCCCGGCGCCTGGTCGACGGCGTACGGGGCGCCGGAGGGATCTGGAGCCTGGCGGATCTGGCGGCGTACCGCACCGTGGAGCGTGAACCCCTGCGCTTTACCCTGCACAACGGTCAGCAATTGATCAGCGCACCGCCGCCCTCGGCTGGCGGCCTGGCTATCGCACAAAGCCTGGGTTTGCTGGAACGCCTCGACTGGCGTCGGGCGGATACTCCGCAACGCAGCCACCTGGTCATCGAAGCCCTGCGCCGCGCCTACCGCGATCGCGGCCTGCTCGGCGATCCGGATTTCGTCGCTGCACCCTTGGCACAGCTGCTGGCGGCGCCTTATCTCGACCAGCTTGCAGCAAGCGTTAAGGCCGATCGGGCCACACCCAGCAGCGATTTACCGCCCACCTCCGCCTGGCGCGAAGGCGATCACACCACCCATTTCACCGTCATGGACGCCGAAGGCAACGCGGTGGCCGCCACCTTGTCGCTGAACATGATGTTTGGCGCGGCCTTCACCGTGCCGGGCACCGGCGTACTGCTCAATGACGAAATGGACGACTTCGCCGCCGACCTGCACGGCAGCAATGCCTACGGCCTGAGCGCCAGTCCGGCCAACGCCATCGCCGCCGGCAAACGCCCGCTGTCGAGCATGAGCCCAACTTTCGTCGATGGCCCCGAGGTCTTTGCCAGCTTCGGCACGCCGGGCGGCAGCCGCATCCCCAGCATGGTCCTGCTCGGCATCCTCGCTTACCTGGACGACCAGCCAACCCACGCCTGGCCGGCCGTGCCGCGCTTCCATCACCAGTATTTGCCGGATGTCGTCGAATACGAGGAAGACGCCTTCAGTGGGCAGCAACTGGACGACCTTAAGGCGCTCGGCCACCGTCTCACGCCCATGAAGCGCGCTTACGGGAATCTACAGGTGATCCACTGGGACAAGCGCAACAATACGGTCGAGGCGGCCAGCGACCCGCGCGGCATTGGTACGGCGCTGGTGGGCAACTAGGCAATAACTCGCCGCCCACCTGGCCCAGTGCCGCTCATCAGCGCAACTGAATCAGCGGCGCCTCTTCCTGAGGCAGCACCTCACGAAGCTGGCGCGACAGCTCATGCCCCTCGCTGAGCAGCAGCACATTGCGCAGGCTCTGGATAATGCGGCTGCAATAGCCCAGGTCGTTCATCAGCGAACTGGTCTGCAAGCCATCCAGTTCTCCCGTACGCACACTGGCGAACAGCCGCTGACGAAAGCCCGCATCGAAGCGCGCGGCCTGATCGTCAAGCAATTGCAGGCGCTCGCCCCACAGCGCATCGGGCAGCTTGGAGCGGTTCAGCTCGCGCACTTCACGCAGGCACAGCAGCAGATGGCGACGCAGTTCGACATATCGTCGGCGCAGCGCCGAGTCGGGTGCATCGAGCTGCCGACCGAGGTTCTTTTGCAGATGCTTGGCATCCTTGACCGCGTCCACCAGCTGCAGCGCAGCCACCTGACTGCCCAGCCAGAACTGTTGCCGCGCCTCGTCCAGGTTCAGTTCCAGGCGCCCCATGAAACTCAGCAAGTCGCCATAGACACCCTTGATGTGTCGCTGATAGAGCGTGTCGGCGTCCAGCCCGTGCGGCTCGACTCGCGCTTGCAGCAACGCTTCGTCGACTTGCGGGCCATCCAGCTGATCAATGGGCAGATACAGGGCATGGCAAATCACTTCCAGGCTCAGCCGCTCAAGGTGCTGCAGCTCCTGAGCCACGGCGCTGGCGGCGGCGTCGGCCGAATCCAGGGCGCTGTCTACCAGATAGCGGGCGCGGGTCAGGGTCGGCATTTGCGGTTCAACGTCAGCAATTAGCACCTGCGGCTCGGCCTGCTCCGGCAAGACACTGCGCAGCAGCCTGGCCAGCTGCGTCTGCCAGGGCCAGAACAACATGACGCCCATGGCGTTGAACAGGCTGTGAAACAGCGCCAGCTGGAGCAGGCTATTGCTGCCCAGACCGAACAAACCGGTGAGCCAGAGCACCAGCCAGGTCAACGGGGCCAACAGCGCAATGGTCACAATTGCCGTCAGACTGTTGAACAACACATGGGCCAGGGCCAGACGCTGGCCGCTGCGGTTGCCACCCAGAAAGCCGACGACGGCGGTGGATACGCTGCTGCCGACGTTGGAGCCAATGGCCAGCGCCAACCCCTGGTCAAGCCCCAGCTGACCACCGGCCAGCGCCGCCAAGATCAGCATCAGGGTTGCATGGCTGGACTGCAGCACCACCGTCAGCGCCAGACCAATGCCGACGAACAACAGTTGCCCGCCCAGCCCCTGGGCTTGATAGGCCGTCATGTCCAGAGCTTCGCCGAAGCTGGTGAAGCCCTCCTTGAGCTGGTCGATGCCGAGGAAGATAAAGGCGATCCCCAGCACGATGCGCCCAGCTGCCTTGCTCTTCGCGCCGTTGAAACTGGCCAGCACACCGAACACCAGCAGCGGCAAGGCCAGCGGTGACAAGCTGAGATTCTGCCCGGCCAGTGCCAGCAGCCAGATACCGCTGGTAGCGCCCAGATTGGCGCCGAACAGCACGGCAATGCCGCCGGCCAGTTGGATCAGCCCGGTGCTCAGAAAGGCGATGGTCAGCAGCGACACCAGGGTGCTCGACTGCAGCACGAAGGTTGCGCCGGTGCCAAACAACAAGCCCTTGAGCGGCGTCGAAGTGCTGCGCTTGAGCCAGTGTTCCAGCTTGCCACCGGCCAGCTCGCGCAAGCCTTCCTCCAGGCACTGCATGCCGAACAGGAAAAGCGCCAGCCCGGCGCACAGCTGCAGCCAACCAGCACTTGACCAGAACGACCAGGCCAGCGCCAGGCTGCCCAACATCAGGAGGATGAGTTTCGAATACTGCTTCACGGCTGAATCCAGGCCAGTGCGCGCCCACCCTTGAGCGCGCCGGCACAGATGCTAGCCGGGAATGTACAGAAGCGGGAAGTCAGCAGGGCTGCCGATCAGATGGTGTTCAATCTTCTCGGCAGGTGCGCAGAAGATGGTCAGTCGCGCTTGTAACCGCTCTCGGTACAACCCAGGCAACGTACAAAGGCGGCCTTGCCTGGCTCGACGACCAGCGCCTGACCCGCCTCGGCGACGTTGCCGCCCAGCAGCGTGAACGGCAGGCTGACCAGGAACACGCCCGTGCCGATCACTGTTGCCGCAATCAGCAACGGACGGGCAATCAACAAATCACCCACCATCGCGTAGGCAGGTGGCGCATCGGCGCTATACATCGGATCGCCACTGGGGTTGGAGTGGGCATGAACGGGCAGGCTTAGCAGACCGAACGTCAGCGCCACGATGGCGGCCAGGGTGCGAAACGGGTTCATGGAGGCGATCCTTCAGCTATGCGGGTGTCCGGGCGACTATAGCAGCGCAGGGGCACCCTCCAGCGTGACGGCCTTCAACCGCCGTGGAATGCGTTGTGCGGTTTTTTCGGCACGTACGGTCGGAAAAACTCCAGCAGCGAGCGCAAATCGGCCTGCTCATTGCCGCTTGGCCAGAACGGCGCGCCGATCACGATGCGTTTATTGGCGAAATCCAGCGCGCCCGGCACGATGGGTACGCCGGCATTGCGAGCGATGTGGTAGAAGCCCATCTTCCAGCGCTCGACCCGCTTGCGCGTGCCTTCCGGCGACAGGATCAGGATGAACTGCGCGTGCTCGCGAAAACGTTGCACGGCCTGCTGGACCACATTACCCGCGCGGCCACGGTTAATAGGGATGCCACCCCAGCGCTTCAGCAGTCCTGCAAACGGCCAGCGAAAGAGGCTGTGTTTGCCGAACCAGCGGGCATTCACGCGCAACACGAACTTGGCGGCGATAAACACCACGAAATCCCAGTTGCTGGTGTGGTGGGCGCCGATCATCACGAACTTGTCGAGTGCCGGCAGTTGGCCCTCGATGCGCCAGCCCATCAGTCTCAGCACGCTGCGCCCGAGCGCCTCGGCGAACGGATTGCGCGGCAAATAGTTACCGGACATCGAATCCTCGGCATTTTTTGTAATTAGGCCTTGAATGTTGCCTCAGCGCTGGCAGCGCCCGCAATACACGCTTGAACGCTGTCCAAGCTTCACGTCCCGCAAGCTGCCCCCGCAGAGTTTGCAGAACTGCCCGGCCCGCCCATAAACGAAGAGTTCCTGCTGGAAGTAACCCGGTTTGCCATCCCCACCGACGAAATCCCGCAGCGTGGTGCCGCCACACTCGATGGCCTGGGCCAGGATGCGCTTGATCGCCTCGGCCAGCGTTACGTAGCGCGCCTTGGAAATCGTGCCGGCAGCGCGTCGCGGGTCGATGCCGGCGGCAAACAGGGCTTCGCTGGCGTAAATGTTGCCGACACCGACCACCACGGCGTTATCCATGATGAACGGCTTGACCGCCATGCTCTTGCCACGTGACAGCTCGAACAGGCGCTGGCCATTGAACAGTTCGCTCAACGGCTCAGGGCCCAGCTTGCACAGCAGCGCATGATTGAGTGGATCATCGCTCCACAACAGCGCACCGAAGCGCCGTGGATCGGTGTAGCGCAGCGCCAGGCCGGACTCCAACTCGATATCCACATGCTCATGTTTGAGCACCGGCGTATCGGCCTCCACCAGGCGCAGGCTGCCGGACATGCCCAGGTGGGCGATCAGCGTGCCGCACTCGGCGCCAATCAGCAGGTACTTGGCGCGCCGATCGACGCGTTCGATGCGCTGCCCTGACAGGCGCACATCCAGATCGTCGGGGATCGGCCAGCGCAGCCGACGCTCGCGCACCACCACGCGGCGCACACGCTGGCCGATGAGAAACGGCTCGATGCCGCGACGGGTGGTTTCGACTTCGGGTAATTCAGGCATAGACAACTCGGTGTACAACGCTCGCTCAGCAGATGCTGTGGGTATGCTGCTACGGAGCGAGCTTGGCGTTTTCCAGGATCGGTCAGTACTGGCCGACGCCCATTTCCAGCACGATTTCCTTGAGGTTGTCGAACTCGTACTCGGTCAGGCCGACATAATCGAGCACCAGCGCACTCAGGCTGTCCCATTCATGATCGTGGTCTTGCTGACCGAGCACCTGATAACAGGCACAGATATGTTCGGCCATCTTCAGAATCGCCAGCAGATTCTTCAGCGGCGTGTTGCGGCTGGACTCATCGCTGAAAATCGACAAGGCGTTGTGATGGTTGGCAATCGCCTCGCAGACCCGCTCGGGCAAGCGCCAGGAGCGGGCAATGTAGTAACCGACCACCGCATGGTTGGTGTTGAGCAGGCGGTTTTCCGTATCCACCACCCGGCAGTCGGCGCTCGCGCGCGAATAGGCCTCTTCCTGGACCTTCGGGTAGCTGGGAAACCGCTTGAGCATCAGCGGAATACCGCAATTGTGGAACAGCCCGAGCGCATAGGCCTCATCGGCCGACTGAAAACCGATGCGCTTGGCCAGCATCACACAGGCCTGTGCGATGTCCTGGGCGCTGTCCCAGAAGCGGTTGAGCGCGGCGATGTCCTCATCACCCAACTCGCCCTTGATCGCCTGGGCATTGATCAGGTTGATCACCGTATGGGTGCCCAGCAGGTTGACCGCATGCTGAATGGACGAAATCCGGTTGCTCAGCCCGTAGAACGGCGAGTTCACCAGCTTCAGCAAAGCCCCGGACAACCCTGGATCCTGGCTGATCAGGCGGGAAATATTGTTCACGTCTGGGTAGGGCTGCAGTTGTTCCATCTGCAGGTCCACCATGATTTGCGGCTGCGGCGGCACACTGATGCCTTGCAGGATGTTGCGAAGCTGCTCTGCGGAAATTTCAGACATGGGCGGTCCGTGGAGATAGCGGAGAAAGCCGGTAGTTTACCGACTGCGCGGCGCACGCGGCCAGGCATGGCCCACGCCAAACCGTAACCAGGAATGCCGAGGCGCCGCTTAAATAAAGCGGGGGAAACCGCGGGCCTGCCCGATGCTAATCCCCGTATAATCGCGCCCTTTAGCCGGAGCGCCCCACCATGACCCTGCCCAGCCTGCGCCTCAAAGCCAATGCCGACCGCCGCCTGCGCGCCGGCCATCTGTGGGTCTACAGCAACGAAATCGACGTCGCCGCCACGCCGCTCAATGCCTTCCAGGCTGGCGATCAGGCGATCCTCGAAGCCAGCAACGGCAAGGCCCTCGGCGTTGTCGCCGTCAGCCCCAACAACCTGATCTGCGCCCGCTTGCTGTCCCGCGAAGTTAAACACCTGCTCGACAAGTCGCTGCTGGTACATCGCATCCAGGTGGCGCTGTCCCTGCGTGAGCGTCTGTTCGATCAGCCCTGCTACCGCCTGGTGTACGGCGACTCCGACCTGCTGCCCGGTCTGGTGGTGGACCGCTTCAATGATCATCTGGTCGTACAGCTGGCCTCGGCGACCATGGAGCGCAACAAGGAGGCGGTGATCGAAGCCCTGGTCCAGGTGCTCAAGCCGCGCGGCATCCTGTTCAAGAACGACTCCAGCGCCCGCGATGCCGAAGGCCTGGAACGCTACGTGGACACCGTCTTCGGCGTGGTACCGGAATGGGTCGATCTGGAAGAAAACGGCGTGAAGTTCCAGGCGCCGGTGCTGGAAGGCCAGAAGACCGGCTGGTTCTATGATCACCGCATGAACCGCGCACGCCTGGCGCCCTACGTGAAGGGCAAGCGCGTGCTTGACCTGTTCAGCTACATCGGCGGCTGGGGTGTGCAGGCGGCGGTGTTCGGCGCCAGCGAAGTGATGTGCGTGGACGCCTCCGGCTTCGCCCTCGATGGCGTGGAGCGCAACGCCACCCTGAACGGCGTGGCCGAAAAGGTCGCCTGCGTGGAAGGCGATGTGTTCGCGGCTCTCAAGGAACTGAAGAACGCCGAAGAGCGCTTCGACGTGGTGCTGGTCGATCCGCCAGCGTTCATCAAGCGCAAGAAAGACCTCAAGAACGGCGAGGCCGCCTACCGCCGCCTCAACGAGATGGCCATGCGCATGCTCACCAAGGACGGCATTCTGGTCAGCGCCAGTTGCTCGATGCACCTGCCCGAGGATGACCTGCAGAACATCCTGCTGCAAAGCGCCCGCCATCTGGACCGCAACATCCAGTTGCTCGAACGCGGCGGCCAGGGTCCGGATCACCCGGTGCATCCGGCCATTCCGGAAACCCGCTACATCAAGAACCTGACCTGCCGACTGCTACCCAACGCCTGATCGGTGACTCGCGGTTAGAAAACAGGGGTTATCCTCAGATCAATGCCAACGCGGCGTGCGCGGTCGCCATCACGGCCGTTCACCCTGAAAGGCCATCGCCTGCTGGAGTCCCCATGCCTGAATCTACCGACACCGCTCGCCTGCCATTTCCGCAACTGGTCGAACTGCTGCAACGTATCTTTGAATGCCATGGCACGTCGCCGAAGGTGGCGGCCTGCCTGGCCGAGAACTGCGCCCGCGCCCAGCGCGACGGCGCCGACAGCCATGGGGTGTTCCGCATTCCCGGTTATGTCGCCTCGCTCGCCAGCGGCTGGGTGGACGGTCACGCCGAGCCGCGCGTCGAGGATGTTGCCGCCGCGTTCATACGGGTCGATGCCGGCGGCGGTTTCGCCCAACCGGCGTTGGCGGTCGCTCGCCCGCTGCTGGCGGCCAAGGCGCGCGACGCGGGCATCGCCCTGCTGGCGATTCGTAATTCCCACCATTTCGGTGCGCTCTGGCCGGATGTCGAGCCCTTCGCCAACGAAGGCCTGGTGGCGCTGACGGTCGTCAACAGCTTTGCCTGCGTGGTCCCTCACGGCGGTCGCAAGCCGCTGTTCGGCACCAACCCGATCGCCTTTGCCGCGCCTCGAATGCAGGGCGAACCGCTGGTTTTCGACCTGGCCACCAGCGCGATTGCCAACGGCGATGTGCAGATCGCCGCCCGTGAAGGCTGGCGTTTGCCCCTGGGCTATGGCGTCGACCGTGAAGGCCGCGACACCGACGACCCGCAGGCAATTCTCGACGGCGGCGCCTTGCGGCCGTTTGGCGGTTACAAAGGCTCAGCACTGTCGATGATGGTCGAGCTGCTGGCCGCCGCGCTGACCGGCGGGCATTTTTCCTTCGAATTCGACTGGAGCGGTCATCCCGGTGCACAAACGCCGTGGACCGGACAACTGGTGATCGTCATCGACCCCAGCAAGGGCGGCGGTCAGGCCTTCGCCGCGCGCGCCGAAGAGCTGATCAGGCAGCTGCACGGCGCCGGCCAGACGCGTTTACCGGGTGATCGCCGCTACCATCAGCGTGCGCAAAGCCGGCAATTGGGGGTCGCCCTACCGGCCACCACGCTGCAACAGCTGCGCCAGTTGGCCGGCCACTGAGCCGTCGGCTTCCCCTTGTCGCGCCGCCCGGCGTAGAATCTGGACATTCCTCGCCATTATCCCCCGGCGGGCTTGTGAGCGGCCCCACCAGCGGTAACCCCGCCACGTAGGCCAACCCGAACGTTTGCACGGCCACCTGTCGTGCAAACGGTCCGACATACGCTCACCCTCTTACCGAACCTGATCAGTCGCAGGAACCGTCATGCCCGATTACCGCTCGAAAACCTCCACCCACGGTCGCAACATGGCCGGCGCCCGCGCGCTGTGGCGTGCCACCGGGATGAAGGACGAAGACTTCAAGAAACCCATCATCGCCATCGCCAACTCTTTCACCCAGTTCGTGCCCGGCCACGTGCACCTCAAGGACATGGGCCAGCTGGTCGCTCGCGAGATCGAACGGGCCGGTGGCGTGGCCAAGGAATTCAACACCATCGCCGTGGACGACGGCATCGCCATGGGCCACGACGGCATGCTCTATTCGCTGCCCAGCCGCGAAATCATCGCCGACTCCGTGGAGTACATGGTCAACGCCCACTGCGCCGACGCCATCGTGTGCATCTCCAACTGCGACAAGATCACCCCCGGCATGCTGATGGCCGCCCTGCGCCTGAACAT
>JADGMW010000161.1_pt1 | contig 46451 bp, 63 predicted proteins | sample 8641801 | NCBI WGS metagenome assembly JADGMW01 (sample SAMN16272018, study PRJNA661076) | feces metagenome | isolation source: fecal sample from diarrhoea affected cattle A | host: Bos taurus | place: South Africa: Lokaleng Village, Mahikeng | collected 2019-09
CGTTGTCGTGCTCGAGTTCATCGGTCCGCCTTCCTGTCGTCCAGCATGGATTTGAGTTCGTCGAGGGAAATCTGAAGGCGGTCGGCCTCCATGACCAACGGCTCGATGTATTGGCGCGCGAACGCTTCTCGTCGTCTGAACCTGAGTGCATCGCGGGCGCCGACGGTGACGAACATTCCGATTCCCCGTTTCTTGTAGAGGAGCCCCTCGCCTACGAGCTGATTGAGGCCCTTGGCTGCCGTCGCCGGATTGATTCGGTGGAACGCCGCCAGTTCGTTGGTTGAGGGCACCTGCCCGTCTTCCGGCAGTGAGCCGTCGATGATCGAGCCTTCGATCTGCTCGGCGATCTGCTGGAACAGTGGTCGTCCGTCGTCGATCACGATGATCGACGCCCGGTGTTCACTGGTTCATTACTCATGTAATGAACCATAGAACGTCGTGGGGCATGTTGGCAATGAGATCGCGGAATCTGGCACCGATGACTTGGGTCTCCGAGCGCTACCTATCGGGACATTCATCGCAGAGGCTGATGGAACAGCTTGGATGCAGACCAGCTACGACTTCCAGATCCCCGGGGCGCTGCGCACAGGCATTGAGCTTCTGCGGAACCGTGGAACCGCCGTTCTAGGTGGTCGACCACGGGACAGGGTTGACCGAAACACCCGTCAGCATCGGCAATTCGCCACCCAACGTGAACAGACGAAACCCGCGGCCTCGGCTTCGGGGCGTAACCCGCAGTCGTAGAACAGAAGCCGGACCGCACGCCGCGGTCGGGCTGTTTTTCGTCAACCCAAAGACGGAATCGCATCCACCGCAAGTAGGGACTTAGCGCCTCGTTTTGGTGTTTCTGTACTGATTCGCGATCCCGATACGTACGCTTCCGGCCAGGGAATCGGACACTCGACCAACAGGGGTATCAATGCCGAATGTGACAGTGAAGTTCGGGGGTTCAGACCCGGAAACAGCAGACCTCGCACGCCGGGCACTGCAACCAGTACTCGACAGCATCTACCGCACATACCGCAGGAAACCGCTCCCATTCGTCGAAGCCGCACTGAAACGCGCAGGCCGAGGGAGCTTCTCACAAGCAGGAATTGAGCGATTCGCCAATTACATTTCAAGAGGCGACCGACCGATTCTCACCAAATAGTGCGGCCGCCCGTGATCAGGCCGAAGACCGAAGCGCTTCCACCGGCTACCTGGTCGACGACTTGAAGTGGTCTGTGCCAACTAGGTTCTGTGCCATCTAGGTACAGGTCCATCGTGGTCAACCTCGGAGACAGCTCCCGCTCGCGTCCGAGATCGGTAGCTGCCTCACCGTGGCATGGGACCTGTCAAACACAATCTCCCCTTCCTGGACAGGTAGGGGAGATTGTGTTTGTGACCACCGCACGATCCACGCATCTGCTGATATGCAGGTTTCAGGCAGAGCTGAAACTGTCATTCACATGCGGTCGGCCGATCTTCCTACAAGTCGGGGCGGTTAGTGGCCCTGCGCCTTCTAATGAGAAGGGGATCGTGGAACCGTTCGCCATCGCCACGATCACATTGACGATAACAAAGAGAACGCTATTCATTTCAAATTCACCTCCTCTCTCCGTCGAGAGCCCGGCAGCATTCGCTACTGCATACAGGGCAGAGGCCCTGCTATCGAAATTGGGACCTGCAATGTAAGCGGGCGAGCCTGAACCGAATGAGGTGACGTCCTGATATCCGAGGCCATTCGAGGAGTTTTAGTCCACCAACCAAAGTCCACCAAAATTGCCTCCGCCTAAGTTGCCCGGTTTGGGAGTTGCGTGAGAAGCCGTAGCTCCGAACGTCATAACCAGGGAAGACGCTGCAATGCTTGCGAGTAATAAGGTTTCGACTCTGGACACCTACGGCCTTCTATCGAATTGGGGCCAACCTGCCGGTTTTTTAAGATCTTCGGGAAGGTAGCGCGACGCTAATGTGACAGTCCTCCAAACTGGGGTATTTCTTCGAGATTTATCCGGCTCTTCCGGATCCGGAGTGTATGAGTCGATCCACGGATGATCCGAGCAGGCACAAGATGTAGGTTGGTGAGGGTTTTTAATGTGCAGACCGATGGTCGTGCATTGGGACTTACGGTTAGGGCTGTCCGGTACTGAGGAAGAATACGTACTTGATGCTTTTCGAAGGTGATTTTTGACGGACTTGGGTATTTTCACAGTTGTGATTGTGAGAAGACCTGCATTCTTGCGTGAGTTGTGGTCCCCGGTGTCCGGGTGCGCTACGGCAGATCGGTTTTAAAAGCTGATAAGCGCGCGGTGCCCGAGCAGAAACAGTTTCCAACCCCATCGGTTGGTAGTCGCGCTCGAATCACTGATGGACGGCAAACGAACCGAGGTACCGGCGACCATCGGCTTCGAGGTCGACAGCACTCTCCTGACAGTGCGCGCAATGGACACCGATTGAGGCCGGGGCACGACCAGTCGGACAGCATCGATGAACTGCAGAATTCCGAGATCCGGTCCTCTAGCACTTGGTGGCTCGTACCCGTTGAGTAGGGACGACGCTGTGGACGCCCTCGCGACTGTGGAACGCACAGTGATTGCAATCAACGCTTGCGTCTGAAGCCCGCCGCGCGGCGTATTCGCGGCGTCAGCGTGAAAGCAAGAGGGCGTTTCCGTGAACGGAAACGCCCTCCACCACGACTCACCAACCTCGATCTGGTCCACGCGTTAGCCGAAGCGCATCCTCAGTTCATGGTGAGGGCCGAGGAATCCTTCAGAGAGGGAATTCTGGGCGAAATCGCGCGCCGTGGAGAAGGTGGTTCGATCCGTCCTGATCTGATCTTATTTCGGATTGGCGGCGACATTGAGACCGCGATTGAGGGGGTCGTCGCCGTCTGGGATCTGAAGACGGGTGATGCGATGATAACGCAAGAGTGGGCCGAAAAGACTGCAGCGAGGTTGGGCATTCCGATGGAGTGGATCTACACCATCCGTCCAGACTGAGTTTGCACGCCCGATCTTGAAAGTACTAGGAAAGGTGGAAAAATAGTGACTGACGATCCATCTCGTACTGACCGAAGAGCGAAGTTGGCTTCCATCCTCGAGGGAATCGATGGCTTGGCCATGGCGACCCCGAGGAAGGGGCGCGGTTCTGCATGGGAGCGGGTGTTGAAGGCTGCGGCGAGCAGTCTTGGTCCAGAATGGGTTGTGGCACGCTCTGGCACCCAGGCGGAGTTGATCCATCTACCAGTGCGATGGTGGTTCAATTCCATTGGGTTGGATCCCAAACCGAATCGGGAAGAGCTGACCTTCAGTCATGTCCCCCTGATGAGAGAATTCACGCCGAGCACTATCACCTTTCGGCAGAGTTCATATCAACCTGGTCCCACAGATTCTGCACCACCGAATGTTCAGATGGACATCTTCGATACCCGAGGTGCTGCGGAGATCGTGCGCTGGTGGGCGCTTGGTCCGTCCACCAAGTTCTTTGCTGCACCGCCGCTTCCTGACTTGGTCGCTGCAGCCGAGCAGGCTTATGCCGACCGCGAGGAAAAGCCACGCCGGGATTGGATGATTTCGGCTGGACTGCGGGTGATAGCTGACACCGGTTCGCCAATCGAGGTCATCGACAGCGTCCTCTGGGAGTTGGCTCGCCGTGATGTCGGTGGCCACGTCCAAAGTTTCTGGCGACAATTTCGCGCGGTTGCGGAAAACAGAGACCGACTAGCGACTTTGCAGTGGCTGGACGAAGAACGACGTCGTTCTGTAAAGGATGCATACGGGCTTCGGGATTCTGCGTTTGCCGATGTGATCTCCCATACAGAGGACTCGTAGGCGTGAGGGAGAGGAGCCCGATGGATTGCGCGTCGCATCGGAGAACCTCTGTCGGTGTGCACAGTCGCTCCTTTTCGTCTACCAAACGATACGAATGGCCCTTTTTGGCAAGCATGCAGATGAGTGATGACAAGCCTAAGCCTCCGAAATCGGTCAGTGAGGTGCTCGAATCCCTGGGAATGGACCGGGATCAGTTGCGGGAGATGGCGAAAGATGCCGTCGCGGATCTGACTCCGAAGAAGGGGAGAGGTGCCGCCTGGGAGAAGGTACTGGACGCGGCGGCGGAGAGGCTCGGCCCGAACTGGACCATCATCGGAAACGGTTTGCGAGCGGAACTACTGCATACTCCGGTGCGATGGTTCTTCGACACAGTCGGGATCGACCCTATCCCGAACCGAGAACGGCTGATTGTCGGGCACACACCGCTCTTCGAGCCTCTTGTTCCACGTGCGATCACCCTCACGCAGGATAGTTCGGACAGTAGGCTTCGAGACAAAGAGTTTCGGCGACTGCAGATCGACATCTTCGACACCGATTCCGCTGCGGCACTGGTCACGCGGTGGGCTCAGGGACCCGCAACGGAACTGTTTGCTTTGAAGCCGATCGACGCCATTGCCGCGTGGTTCGAAGACGCCTACCTAGCTCGCGATGAACAGCACCGTACCAACTGGAAACTCTTGGCAGGCCTGCGTGTAATCGCCGATACAGGCTCACCGCTTGAGGTCATCGACAGCCAACTCGACTATCTCCGCAGCCGGGCTGCCGACCCGGCAGGTCTACTTGTCATGTTCTGGGAACAGTTTCGTGAGGTAGCCGCTGCCGGTGATCGAGAGACGACACTGCGGTGGCTCGACGAGCATCGACGTGCCACGGTGCGTGAGCACTACGCGCTACCGGATTCGGTGTTCGCCGACGTTCTCGACGACTTGGGCAACGGCTAGCCACGCGTCTGCAAAATCTCGAATTTGCTTCGACCGCAACACTTCAGGGAGATGGGAAATCAATGGATCACTGGGTCGTCGTCCCGGAACAGCCAGGGTTTGTCGGGGATCGCACAGTTGTCGATACCGCAACCTCGCCGCCGACGGTAGAGAGGGCGCACTTCGTGTTCACCCGGCAACCTACCGACGGACTGATCGGTGCGGGCCCGCTGGTGTTGGTGGACCGTGAGACCGCGGAAGCGCTCGAGGACAACGTCTTCGGTGAAGTGTCCTTCATTCGGCGGACCTCGATACGGACCCGGCGTCGGGGTTGTTGCGGGTTCCCGACTTTGTGTGGTGTCAGGTGCATGGGCAAGCGGGGATGCTCGATATCGGCCTCACCGAGGACGGTCGCCTGGTGATGTCGGGGCAAGCGTTGCTGGTGTTCCACTCTTTCGGTGGCGGTATCGACAACGCCACCATCTCCGAATGGCTCGGCTGACCCACTCGCCTGTCGATATCTCGTGGCCGGCGGTGGCCCAGGAACGGGCCCGACAAGCGCCGCTGACGTGGACGTTCTCACGTGAGAGGCCATCAGTGCGCGTTTGTCTCGTGAGACCTTTCAGCAACCCGAAGACATCGCGAAAGCCTTGTCTATCGTCGGGGTGGGGGCGATATGGAACACCGCGTTCGGGTCGACGGGTGCAAAAGCGGCAAGGACTGCTGTTAGCCTCGTGGTGAGAAGGCGGAACATAATCGTGCACCGCTGCGACGTCGATCCAACCGGTCTTGGTGGCTCGTACCCGTTGAGTAGGGACGACGCTGTGGACGCGCTCGCGACTGTGGAACGCACAGTGATTGCAATCAACGCTTGCGTCTGAAGCCCGCCGCGCGGCGTATTCGCGGCGTCAGTGTGAAAGCAAGAGGGCGTTTCCGTGAATGGAAACGCCCTCCACCTGCGTTGAATCTGTGGAGCCGATGACGGGAATCGAACCCGCGTATTCAGCTTGGGAACCTATAACACTCACGTTTCACTTGCGCTGGCAGGCGGCCCGGAACGGGCCGCTCACCAGGGCAAACGTTCCACAGTCGTTACGGCACGTTACGGCGTCATAGTCGGCACTTAGTGGGCACGTAGTGGGCACGAGACCGATCCGGGCCAGGCGGTCTGGGGTAACGAGCCGACGGGGCGTGCTTAGGCGGAGAAATGGGTTCGTGGACCACCGGCGTTGATGCCCCTAAAACCGACCATCACCTCAAGTCGTTTCACGGAATCGCCCAGCTCGAACGGCCCGGGCAAGGCAGAGAAGATGAGGGCGTCGCCCGTCGACTTATCCATCGACCCGATTCGACCGAGGATGCGCGAATCCGGTAAATCGGCTGCGTCGCACGACGCCAGTACCGTTGCGAAGAAGGGCTCCCGCACCTTCACGCCGTCCGCCGTCAGCGTGACAATCGGTTCGCCCGACGAGGCGAACAGCTCGTCCTGCGAGGTACCCGGTGTTGGGTCCGTTGATACGGCAACGCTCATTCTTGAGAGGAACGCTTCTGCCAAGCCCTTGAACCCTTCCGGCATGAGTCCGCCAGACATGTGCCTTACACCGAGATGTGTTTCCAGTAACCTACTGATATAGAGCCACATGCTGTTGAGTGAACTCTGTAATTGCTTGCGCCCCCGGACATCCTGTGGCAAATGGTAGGCCCGACCTTGCTTGGCGTGCATTAGTCCGGAGCGAGCATCGCCGTAGATGTTGTCGTACACCCATTCGACTGGCGAGGCTACGCCGCTCGGAGCCAGCGAAGCGACAGGCGCCAACCCGTCGGCCTTTCGCAGTGCGGCCTTGAACCATTCGCCCTCGCGCATACCTTTTGGCTGTGGGTAGATGTCGCTCAAGACTGCCTCGAACGCAAGAAACATATTTCGGTAGGCATCGAACAAGTACTCCGACGTTCGCGACATTCGAATGAAGCGGAACGCGTCATGCTGTGTTGCCTTCGGCAACACAGGTGGTATTTCGTTACCGTCGGCATCAAACGCGACAAATCTAGCCGACGAGTGGACCGTCTGAGTCACAATCACGTTTGCCCGAACGGTGATTCCCTCGCCGTCGGGCCACCACACCAGACAGTCGTCGTAGGCGTCTCGGATCTGGACATCGCATAGGCCGCGTGCCGACATGTAGTCCAGGGCGTTATTTGCCGCAATCAGAGCGGTGTCATAGCTTCCCGAGAAGCTGCGCTGCCCGGCGCTTCCATATGCCACAACCGCCTTGACACCCCTGGTGACCCGCACGGTCCACCCATCGAGCTCGACCTCCGCGTCTTGAATAGGCCCGCTGTGAAGCAGGAACACTGCACCGTTGCACTCAGCGCCGCCTTGGAGTGCCATTCCCGCATATCTGCCAACCGTCACCAGCACTATTGTGCCGTCTGAGCGCGGATCTGACCCTTTGCCAGTGATGCGCGTCGGCGGCGCCAGCGTTGCGCGTCGTCGACGGGCGGCTGACCGGCGGCGGTTCGGCGGCGTATCCGGCCATGCGGTGCGCTAGTTCGCGGTCACGTTGCGCGGTCGCGTGCTGGTAGATCGACGCGGCGGCGGCGGTCGCGTGCCCGAATCGGTGTTGCAGTTCGCGCGGGGTCGCCCCGGCGTGCGCGGCCAGTGTCGCCCCGGAGTGCCGTAGATCGTGCCAGCGCAGTTCGGGGCGGCCGATCGCGGCGCGCGCCTTGGCGAACGCGCGAGTCCGCACCGGGTCGACGATCGGGCCGCCGGTATCGGGACGGGCGAAGATCAGGGCGGCGCGGCCGGGCCGGGTGTGATCGCGGATGTGATCGCGCAGCATCGCCACGACGTGCGGGGGAATGTGGACCACCCGGTTACCGGCGTCGGACTTCGGCGGGCCGTAGCCGTGGAACTTGCCGCGTATGACGATCTGTGACCGGTCGACGCGCAGCGATCCGGCGTCGAGGTCGACACGGGAGCGGTCGAGGGCGAACAGCTCGGACGCACGCAGACCGGACCACACGGCGAGATGTACAGCGGCGGACAGTTGTTCGGGCATGTTCGCGGCGAGTTCGTGCACGTCGGCCGTTCGGCGGCGCGGGTGATTCCGGCGCGGGGGATGCGGCACGGGTTCGCGTTCAGCAGTCCGTCGTCGACGGCGGTCGCGCAGATCGCACGGACTATCCCGTATATCTGTGTTGCCTGCCGGTGTCCGGTCCCGCGCGGCCCGGCCGTCGACGCGGACGCGGCGGCGGCGGGTACGGCCCCGTACCACCGGCGGGTCGCGGGCAGGGTGAGGTGACCCATTTCGAGGGCGTAGAGGTGCACGGTTCCGCCGCCGGGCTCGGGAATCGGGGTGTCGGCCCAGCGGTCGAGTTGGTACCGGTACAGATCGCGGGTGCGCGGGGCGAGTGTGCGCGTGGACAGCCAGTCGTCGGCGTAGGTGCCGAACGTCGTCGCGGACGCGGTGGGGTCGACCCACGATCCGCGCAACATCTTCGTGCGGGCGTCGGCGAGCCAGTCGTTTGCGGCGCGTTTGGTGTCGAACGTGTGCGGGGCGGTGTAGCGGGTGCCGTCCGGCGTCGAGTAGCGCGCTTGCCAACGCTTCGAGGGCAGGCGGCGGACGGACCCGAAAGAACGGTTCTGTGTGGGCATGGAATCGGGGCTTTCGCTTCGGTGTGGGCACGTAGTGGGCACACACGCGAAAACGTGTGGTGCCCGGTGCCGCTGCCGTAACGTCGACCCCGCCCCGAAAGGCAGTGTGACCAGCGGTATTCGGTGAGAGCCGATGACGGGAATCGAACCCGCGTATTCAGCTTGGGAAGCTGATGTTCTACCATTGAACTACATCGGCGTCGCAGCCGACCGGACGTGTTTTCACCGCCGACCAACATGCTTTCCGAACATTATCAGACGAGCTTTCAAGCAGCAGTGTCCCCGGCCGTCATTGATCAACGCAGGCGTGTGGAAGTCGGCGCCATCGGTAAATGATTTGCCCACAAGTTCTGCGCGGGAAAGCCTTTCGGCATGGAGAACTTGAGACAGGTGGGGCTGGGCTCTGCCGTGGGAGTCCAGAACCCGCGCATCGTGTTCGGTAACCACAGTGTGATCGCCCCGGCGATGGGCTGGCACTGCCCGCAGAACCGGTAACCTCTACCTGTGCTGCTCTCCGATCGTGACATCCGTGCCGAAATCTCCGTTGGACGTCTGGGTATCGACCCTTTCGACGATTCCATGGTGCAACCGTCGAGCGTCGACGTGCGCCTCGACGGTCTTTTTCGGGTTTTCAACAACACGCGGTACACGCACATCGACCCGGCACTGCGCCAGGACGAGCTGACCAGCCTGGTCGAACCGGCAGAGGGCGAGCCGTTTGTACTGCATCCCGGCGAGTTCGTTCTCGGTTCGACTCTCGAAGTGTGCTCACTGCCGAACGACCTGGCCGGGCGCCTCGAAGGTAAGTCGAGCCTCGGGCGCCTGGGCCTTTTGACGCACTCCACCGCCGGCTTCATCGACCCGGGTTTCAGCGGCCACATCACACTGGAGCTGTCCAACGTCGCAAACCTGCCGATCACGCTGTGGCCGGGCATGAAGATCGGGCAGCTCTGCCTGCTCAAGCTCTCGAGCGCTGCAGAGTTCCCCTACGGAAGCTCCGAGGCAGGATCCAAGTACCAGGGTCAGCGCGGCCCGACTCCGTCGAAGGCGTACCTGAACTTCAACCGCAGCTGAACGAACCAACTTCGGGGGGAGTCGCATGATCGGAATTTTCTACGGTCTGGTTTTCATGAACTTGTTGTTCGTGACCAGCACCGTGTGCTTGATGAAGCCGTCGAAGGCCAGTGTTGTTGCGACCGTCTGCGCAGGAGTGGCGTGGCTCTTCTTCAACGGCCCGCTGGAAGGTCAGGTCTTGTGGTCGTTGAATCGAGAACACGGTCTGACGGTCTCGGATCTGATGTCGCTTGTTGCCTTCGGCATCGCCGCTCGTGGTTGGAATCAGGTCCGTAAGGTCCGCGAAACTGTCGACGCCGATCGCTACTGACCTGCGAGCTCACCTCAATTGAGCGCCACGATTCGGACAGAAGTTTCGACCTGGAGCACAACGGGCGGCGAATCGGGCACAATTACTGAGTATGTGGTGGATTGTCGGAGGCGTACTACTCGTATGGGTCGTGTGTTCCATTCCGATTGCCATCCTGGTCGGACGCGGTATCGCGCGCCGAGACCGCGCAGAATTCGACGGCCGAAATCAACAGTGGGCCGACGAGGTTGTCAGGTCGATCGAGAAGCAATCGGATCAGGACAATGCCGATCGGCGTAAGCCACCACTGATCAGCTGACCAGCTGGACTTTTCCGGAGGTGAGTGGGCGTGGAACTTCCATCCGATACTCCCGACGACGTCGTGGCCGCAGCCGCCGGGGGACCCAGGATTCCGCAGTTCGATCCCACCCTGGGTATTCCGGTTATTCCGTCTGGGGGCGATGCTCCCCACAGGTTGGTGGTCATCGGCGATTCGCTGTCGCAGGGATTTCAGAGCGGGGCGGTCTTCAATACCGAGCTGTCGTATCCGTCGATCATTGCTCACCAGTTGGGCTGGCTCGATCAGTTCCGCTTTCCCCGATACGGCGGCCCGGGCGGGCTCCCACTCAACATCGAACTGCTGCTCCGCACCCTCGAAGAGCGCTTCGGCCCACGGCTCGACCTCTGGGAGGTTCCGCTCGCACTCTTTGCTGCACGCGGGTTCATGGACCAGGTGGAGGACTACTGGGAACGCGGACCGGGCAGCGAAGCGCCGACGTTCTCGGCGATCAACCACAACCTTTCGGTCTACGGGTGGGACCTTCGTGATGCTCTGACCAAGACCGCGCAGGGGTGTGAAGCGGCCCTTCACCAACCACACGACGACCTGATCAGCCAGATCGTCGAGAACAACGGCGAGCGTGCCGCACTGAGAGTTCTGCCGCGAGGCTCCGAGGCAGAGAAGCGCATGACGGCGTTCGACGCAGCAGCGGAGCTGGGCAAGGAAGGCATCGAAACTCTGATCGTCTTCCTCGGTGCCAACAATGCGCTCCGCACCGTCACCGAACTTCGGGTCGAGTGGAGTGGCAACAACTTCCGCGACCCGGATGGTAAGCGCGATTACACGGTGTGGCAGCCGGAGCACTTCGCGTCGGAGTACGCCGAGGTGCTGGCTGCGATCCGCAAGATCAACGCCCAGCACGTCATTCTTTGCACGGTCCCGCATGTGACCATCGCGCCGATCGCCCACGGGCTCGGCGGCAAGATCGAAATCGGATCACGATATTTCCCGTATTACGCGCGACCATGGGTGCGCGACACCGACTTCGACCCTCAGCGCGATCAACACATCACCGGCGCGCAGGCGTGGGCCGTCGATACCGCAATCGACATGTACAACGACGGAATCGAGCAAGCCGTGGCGAATGCCCGTCGGGTGGGGAAGGACTGGTACGTCTGCGATATTGCCGGGTTGCTCGAGCGCGTGGCTTCACGGCGCTACGTCACCGATGTCAATGCGCGGCCGTCATGGTGGACGCCGTACCCCCTCCCCAAGGCACTGACCGATCTGCAACCCGTGCCGGACTCACTGTTCCTCTCCGCAGACGGTCGCGGTGGCCGCGCATCGGGCGGCCTCTTCTCGCTCGACGGCGTTCATCCCACAACAGTCGCGTACGGGGTGATGGCGCAAGAGTTGGCGAACATCATGGTCACAGCCGGGGTCCAGTTCGACCGAGCGCAGGTCGATTTCGACCGACTCGTCCGACGCGACACCTTGGTACGCACGCCGCCGCAGAATCTCGACTCCACTCTGGGCGTCATCGGCTGGGCCGACGAGCATCTCGGCTTTGCCAAACGCGTTTTCGGTCTGTGATTTCAGCTTGCTTTCGACATCGTCGGAGCAACGATGCGTTCCGCGTACTCCCGCAAGAGCGCCACCAGGTCTGCGTCGTTCACGGAAAGTCTGCCGGTCGGACCTATCGCAGCCAAGGCTCCGACTACACACCTTTCGACGTCGTGGATCGGGACGGCGACGGCAGAGCGTCCGACACGAATCTCGTCGACCTCACGGGCGGGCTCACCGCGCCGGATCCGCGAGAGTTCGAGTTCCAACGCGTCGCCGTCGGTGATGGTGTGTGCGGTGACCTTTCGCAATGGAGTCTCGGCCAATTCGGGTCGGCCGGCGAGGAGCAGCTTCCCGATAGCTGATGCGTGAACGGCTGTGACCAGCGTTCGTTCGCCGCTGAGCTCGTGGTCGGGATCGCGATCCACAAGTCGAATTCTGTTCTCTGCAAACGACGCGAGGTAGACGCCGAACCTCAGCTGTTCGCGGAGTTCTTCGAGGAGCACCGAGTTGTCGACGGGTGTGGGTTCGGCGGCAGCCCCGGCCAATTCGCGGGTGCGTCGGCCCAGCGCGAAGCCGGATAGGTCGGCGATCCGAACCAGGTAGCCGTCGGCGACAAGGATGTTGAGCAACCGATACGCGGTGGCTGGGGGGATGTCGGCCAGGGCGGCAATGTCTTTGGCGGTGGCTCCCGATCCGAGCCTGGCTGCCGACTCGAGCAGGGCAAGGGCGCGCTGAACGGCTCGGGGTTCGTGCCCACCGAGGTCGCGTGGTCGGCCCACCATCAGCGGGCGCCGGCAGTCGGCTCGCCCACCAGCACGATGTTTCCGGCTGCGTCGGTGGCGAACACCCCAGCTCCGGGTAGTACGTCCTCGGTTTCGGGGCTGTCGAAGGCTCCGACGTGCAGTAGACTTTTGGGGCTTCGGCGTCGCAGGTAGAACTGCCAGAGTGTGCCCGAGGTCAGGATCACGAGCACAGCGATCGGTGCAACGTACGCATGGTCGATCGTGTTGGCGTAAACGCGGTAACCGAGAACTATCGCACCGGCACCACTTCCACATGACGCGGCTGCGAGAACGCCGGGAGTGTGCTCTCCGATACGCGTCAGGAAGACAACCGATGCGATCGCCACCAGTGCATAGGCAACGATGACGGCACCGCGAACCGTCAGTCGAACGTCGTCGAAAATCTCTCCGCGTCCAAGGATGGCAAAGGCTCCGCCGCCCACCAGAACTGTGCAGACGACGACGGTGAGCGCGAAGTAGGGCGTGCGAAATGCACTGTGAACCGAGGCGAACCGGCGGGGGAGTAGGCGCTCTACGCCGAACGAATAGACCAGGCGTGACGCAGCATTGGACGACGCCATCGACGACGCCAGCCACGAGCACCCCAGACCGACGTTGAGCGCGATCACGACGGCGGGGCTCACACCTGTCGCCGTTCCGTGAAGATAGGCGTTGACGAGGGTGTCGCTACGTCCCGACCAAGCGGCCCAGCCCGCGAAGATGAAGAGCGATCCACAGATGATCGGGGTGAGAAGAACTGTGCGGGTGACGGTTACCAGCGGACGACGAGCTTCGGGGCCGAAGAAGGCCGCGCTCTCGAATCCGGCGAGAGCGAACACGGCAGCCAGGGCGGTGAGCAGTAATCCGTGGCCGGAGCTGGGCGGAACGATCTGTGCCTGTTGGCTTCCGGAACCGCCCAGGACCATGAGCCCGACTATGAACAGCAGTGAACAGCTTTCGATGACGAGGATCGCGAGAGCGGCAAATCTGACACCCCGAACGAGGGCACCGAGAATCAGCATGGCTATCCCCAGATAGAGCGCGATGACGTGAAAAGTCTTGTCCACGTGCACACCCGCGAAGCCGAGCAATGCGATTGCGGCCTGTCCTCCGTGGTAGAGCGTCATCACCGCGCTTCCGACGTATTTGACCAACATGGCGATGCCGGTGGTCAATGCTGCCCGGGTGCCCAGTCCACGAAAGACGAAACTGTGCAGCCCACCTGATGCTGCCATTCGGCGCGTGAACTGTGAAACGCAGAACGCTATGAGCGTCACCAGCACGGTGGCCGCGATGATGGTGATCATCCCGCTCAACAATCGGCCGTGTGTCAGCATGGTGACGGGCAGAACGACCATCGACACCGCGGGAGCAGTGGTTGCCACCGACTGGGCCAGCACCTCCGCGCCGGAGAGTTGCCGACGGCCCAACGCGCGCAGCGGCGATCGCGCCGGGGGCTGCTTCTCGCGCGTGGTGAAGGACCGCGCGATGGCTTCGGTGAGAGCGGACATGTCGCGTCACGCTAGTCCGGTTCTGTAACGCGGATATTGCGGACATGCTTCCGCTGATCGCACTCGGGTGAGAGAGCCCGATGCGGATGCTCGCAGGTTTCTCACTCGGTCCCCACTGACTGTTTCCTGTGCGTCAAGTTCCGGACCCAACGCTCCTGAAGTCTGTGTTCAACACCAACCACCCGGGTCACCGGGAGCACACTGGGGAGCTCGAATGCCATACACACGTAGATCTTTCATGCGCAGTCTGGGAATCACCGGCGGCGCCGGCCTGGCACTCGGTGCTATGTCGTCCATCGGCCTGGCGCCGGCGGTGGCCTCGACGCCGAGGCGATTTCAGGCGCCTGCCGCGGGTGACCTGATCGGAAAGGTCAAGGGAAATCACTCCGTCGTGATCCTCGGCGGTGGACCGTCCGGTCTGTGCTCCGCCTACGAACTGCAGAAGGCCGGATACAAGGTCACTGTCCTCGAAGCACGCAACCGGCCGGGTGGTCGGGTGTGGTCGATCCGCAATGGCACCGAAGAAACCGATCTGAACGGTGAGACACAGACCTGTACGTTCTCCGAGGGGCACTTCTACAACCTCGGTGCGACGCGTATTCCGCAAAATCACAACACCATCGACTACTGCCGCGAGCTGGGTGTCGAACTGCAGATGTTCGGAAACCAGAATGCGAACACCTTCGTCAACTACACCGGCAACAAGCCGCTCGCGAATCAGTCGATCACCTACCGAGCAGCCAAGGCCGACACCTACGGATACATGTCCGAGCTGCTGCAGAAGGCTACAAATCAGGGCGCTCTCGACCAGGTCTTGAGCAAGGAAGACAAGGAAGCACTCTCGTCTTTCCTCACCGACTTCGGTGATCTCTCCAGCGACGGCCGCTACGTCGGATCCTCGCGTCGAGGGCACTCCGCGGAGCCGGGCGCCGGCCTCAACTTCGGAACCGAGATCGAACCCTTCGGGATGAGCGATGTCATCCAGGGCGGCATCGGGCGTGCGTTCTCCTTCGAGTTCGGTTACGACCAGGCCATGACGATGATGACCCCCGTCGGCGGCATGGACCGGATCTACTACAAGTTCCAGGACGCGATCGGCATGGACAACATCGAGTTCGGCGCCGAGGTCAGCGGCATGAAGAACGTGCCGGAAGGCGTCAGCGTCGACTACGTCGTCGACGGCAAGACCAAGTCGATCACCGCCGACTACGCGATCTGCACGATCCCACCGCACCTGATCAAGCGGCTGAACAACAACCTGCCCTCCGACATCTTGCTCGCGTTGGATGCAGCCAAGCCGTCGTCGTCGGGCAAGCTCGGTATCGAATACTCGCGTCGGTGGTGGGAGACCGAGGACCGCATCTACGGCGGCGCGTCCAACACCGACCGCGACATCTCCCAGATCATGTTCCCCTACGACCACTACAACTCCGACCGTGGCGTCGTCGTCGCGTATTACAGCTCGGGTAAGCGTCAACAGGCTTTCGAATCGCTCACGCACCGTCAGCGCCTGGCCAAGGCCATCGCCGAAGGCGCAGAGATCCACGGCGACAAATACACTCGCGACATCTCGTCGTCCTTCTCCGGAAGCTGGCGTCGTACCAAGTATTCGGAATCCGCCTGGGCGTCGTGGGCCGGCGCGGGAGATTCCCACGGCGGCATGGCAACTCCCGAGTACACCAAGCTGCTCGAACCCGTCGACCGGATCTACTTCGCCGGCGATCACCTCTCCAATGCCATCGCCTGGCAGCACGGGGCCTTCACGTCCGCGCAGGACGTCGTTACCCATCTGCATCAGCGTGTTGCGCAAACTGCCTGACGTGCTTCATTTTCCATCACATTTCTGGAGGTCACATCATGAAATCTCGCAGCACCAAGGTTCTTGCAGCGGCATTCGCCGCCACCGCGCTACTGGGGTTCGCCACTGCCTGCTCGTCTGACGAGGCGGACGCCGAGACCACATCGAGTTCGTTCGTCTCCACATCGATTCTCGAAGCGGGGCAGGCCAACCCGATGATCGCTCAGGGTGTCGCGATCGGCGGCGACACCGCGATCTACAAGACCAGCGGCATCGGCCCGTCGGCAGGAAACAAGGCGGCGCCGGAAGGTTCGCCGGAGTCGTACATCGACGGCCAGTTCTCCGGTGGAGTTCTGCCTGCCGGGGTCACCGTCACCGAGGCGCAGGGCATCAACGTACTCAAGAAGATCCGCGACAACCTCGAAGCCCAGGGATTGAGTCTCGAAGACGTCGTGACGATGCGCGTCTTCCTGGACAACGCGCCGGGGTCGGACAAGGCCGACTACACAGGATGGAATCGCGCGTACCGCCAGTTCTTCGCCAATACCAATCTCGACACCGGTGATACGGAGCTGGTGCCGATGGGCACTGCCGAGCCGATCGCTCCGATCGAGCGCAACAGCGCTCGGCCCACCCGCTTCGCCCTTGAGGTAGCCGGACTGCCCGTTGCCGGTTGGCTCGTCGAGGTAGAGGTCGACGCGGTGTACCCCGATGGCAAGGAACCCGCCTGATGGGCGCGCTCAGCCCGACCCACTGGGCAATCGTCGCAGTAGTGCTCGTGGTGCTGTTCGGTTCGAAGAAGCTGCCCGACGCGGCCCGCGGCCTCGGCCGGTCGATGCGGATCCTCAAGACCGAAGTCGGTGAACTGCACTCGGATACGGACCTCGCGTTGGAGAAGCGAGACTGACCCCGTGCGCGGTTGAGGAGTCCCGACACTCCTCAACCGCGCACAGGGGTTCTAGATCAGACCTTCGGAACGCGCTACCGATGGTGGTGACGGCGGACCCTTCACGAAGACATCGATCAGCACGTCCTCGTCCTGGTACGACGCGAACTGCGCCAACCCCGGTGTCTGGCGCACAGCCGAATGAACGGCGTCACCGTTCTGCGGATACTCCGGTACGACGTGACGCCAATGGGCGCACAGCAGCGTTCCACCAGGCTCGAGATGCTCGACGACGTGCAGCATTGCCTCGATCAGCTTTTCGAAGGTCAGGTAATAGCCGACCTCGCTGACGACGACGAGGTCGAAGGTCTCGTCGGGCCAGTCGTCACCCAAAGCCCAGAGACGGAATTCGGCGTCACGACCGGAAAGCCGCGCGCGAGCATTCTCCAGTGCGACGGGGACGATGTCGGTGGCGAGAACGCTGTCGCAGCGCTCGGCCAACTTCTCGGTGAGAACCCCGATCGAGCACCCAGGTTCGAACGCGCGGCGGTATCGAGGTTTCGGGAGCATGGCGACACTGAGCGAGTACTTTCGCTGCTCGTACCAGCGGGATTCGAAATCCCATGGGTCGGACTGTGCGGCATACATCTTGGCGAAGTAATCCGCGGGCAGTTCACGATCGCTCATACGAACACCGTCTCGTACGGTCGCAGTAGTCGTTCCATCGCGTGTCGGGGGAGGATGGGCGCATCCGCGGGGTGATCGGAAAGCGGGGCGATCTGTGAAGTGAACTCATTGGTGGCAGCAGATTTTGCAGCCTGCACGTCGGAAGGCAAGGTCACTCTTCTTGCTCTGTCCCACGGGACTGCCGCATGATCCGGCGCGGCCCAATGCCACGCCCAGATGGGGTACTCGATCAATCGTGCTCCAGTATCCGCGCACGCCCTTGCCGCAGCGTCACCGGTGGCTTCATGATCCGGGTGGCCGTCCCCTCGCCACGTCGAGGCGCACCAGGTATCGGCCGAGGAATCACCGAGAATCGAGCTGAGGCGGTCGGTCAACTCTCGCCGGTTCTCGCCGATCTTCCCGTCCGGGATGCTCAATCGAACCGGCGCGGGAATCCCGAGCACACGCGCCGCTCGATCCGACTCGGACCGTCGAAGTTGTTCCATCTCGGGCTGAGTCACCGTCGGTGAGTCGGGATGTGAAGCGCCGCCGTCGGTAACGGACACCACGTGGACATTGATTCCGGAAAGTGTTGCCAGGAGTGCGGTTCCACCCAGGCCGAGGATTTCGTCGTCGGGATGAGGTGCGACGACGATCAATCGCGAGCACCCGCTCAGGTCCAGTTCCGGAAACCTGCGTCCCCACTCCCGCCACGTCGATTCGGGGGTGCCACCGTCGTCGACGGGCTTCTGCGCGAACAGTTTCGAGTTCACCACGGCCGTTTCCCCTTGGCCGCAATCCGGCCCAGTTCTGCCAGATCCTTCTCGGCGTGGCTCTGCCGCAAGTAGACGGTGAGGTCGGCGACGCGGGCGGCATGCTCGGCGTCCATGCAGAGCGGTGCAGCCCCGAGAGCGCGTCCCACCCGATCCAGGGTCTCGGTGGCGGCGCGCTCGACGATTGCCCGCACACGCAGTGCCCGTTGCATGGCCTCGGCATTTTCGTCGAAAGGGTCGGCGTCGATCTCCGCCGCCGCGACTGCGAGCGCGTTGCGGGCCGCGGCCAGCGCCGCGTCGACCGCACCGAGGTGCGCGAGTACATAGGGATCTTCGCTGCTTGCGGCCTTGTCGTACAACGGATCTGCGACGCCGCAGGCACCGCCGTACCAGCATGCGGCCACTCCTATCGCGCCGTGCCAGAACCCCGGCCGGCTCAGGTAGTCGCCTGCCGTCCCGACCGGTATTGCCGGAACCATGTCGAAATCGACCGCGCTGGAGTCGCTTTCGGCCATGCCAACGGCCTTCCACGAATCGGGAACTGGATGTACCCCAGGTAGTCCGAGCTCGACCGCGAAGAGTGAGGGGACACCGTCGACCAACGCGGTGATCAGTGCATGCGTGCAGGTGTTGGCGCCCGAACACCACAACTTGCGACCGGTGAGTGTCCAGATCCCCACGTGCTCAGATGCATTCACCACTGGTTCGGGTGGCTCGGCTGCCCACACTCCCCACAGCTGACCCGGTTCGGGATCGGGCCCGTCGAGTTCGGTGAGTATCGCGACTGCATCGGTGTGGGCCTCAGCCATTCGGCCGAGGACCACGTTCTCTCGAGTGAGTTCTGCCAGGGAGGTCCATCGTGCTGCCGTCGCGCCGCCGCCGGGCAACGGCAAGTACAGTCCACCTGCGTCCAGGAGTGTGTGTAGTCGTTTCATCGTGCCAGCTCCGCTTCTTCGTTATCGGCGGTCGTACCACCCAGGTTACGGATATGTCCGGCAAAACCGCCCGGAGTTCGGCCGTCGAGACGTGCAGACGTGGTGACCGCAATGTCTTCGGCCCATGCGATACAGGCACCAGCTTCGCTCAACCGCCGGACGAGATCGACGTCCTCGTCTTCTTCGAGATCGGAGAATCCTCCGACGCTCCAGTACATGTCGGCGCGGACACCGAGGTTGGCACCGTGGACGTGACCGTGTCGACCGTACGGATGCTCGTGATACATACGTTCGTATCGTTCGCGGACTGAGTGTGGATGACCTTCCCAGTCGGCGATGCGCACGGTTCCCGCGACGACATCCGCAGTACGCGCATATTCCAATTGGCGCGCAATCCACGTGGGGCCGACCACCGAATCGGCATCGGTGGTGGTGAACCACGCTGAGGCGCCCAAATCTGAGCCGAACGCGGAGAAGCCCGTCGCTCGCGAACGTCCGACGTTCTGATGCTCGACACGCAGTACTTCCACTCCGTCGGGGACGACCCCCGCGGTTCCGTCCGAACAGTTGTCGAGGACGGCAACAAGTCGGACGGGGACAATGCAAGCCGATGCCGCTGTTGCGAGTGCGCGAAGGCAGTTGGGAAGGTCTTCGGCTTCGTTGTGGGCGGGAACTACGACAAGAACCTGGTCGATTGGCACAGTGACGATCCTTTCCTCACCCTGGTACGGTCGGGTCTTCTTTCGTCCCGGTTCTCAACAGATAACCACATTTCGGACGAGTGCCGCCGCGCGACCGCCAGCAGTTACGCAGGTCGAAAACTGTTTCGGTGAAACATCTCTGGATGCGTTTGGGAACTGCACCTTCGGGGTACAAAACGGGGTTTTGCCACCGGCGTTCTTTCAGAACCGGCGGTGGCGCACCGAATCGACGAGCATCCGGGCAACCTCGTGCAGTTTCACGTTGGTGTGCTGCGATTGCTGCACGAGACGGCTGAATGCTTCGTCGGCGTCGATACCGTGGACGGCGATCAGGACGCCCTTGGCCTGTTCGATCTCGGCCCGAGATTCCATGGCGCAGTGCAGTTGTTCGATGTGTTCGTGCGCCTGACGCCAGCGTCGTGAATCTGCGATCGCTGCGCCCGCACCGGCGGTGAACAATTTCATCAACTCCTCGTCGAAGGGCTTGAACTCTGTCGACGCGAATCCGTAGACGTTGAAAGCACCGAGTAGTTCGGTGCTGCCTTCTCCCATGGTGATCGGCACGGACAAGTAGGACCGGACGCCTTGTTTGCGGGCCTCGGCGGTGAATTCCGGCCATGTTTCCTCGTGATCACCCACCTTTGCCCGTACCGACGACACAGTGCGCGCGGCGTCAACGCACGGACCACGATCGGCAGAGTGCTGGGCGTCGTCTATCTCGGAAAGGTAGTCCGCGGTGGATGCGGCAGTTCGTGGGCCATCGGCGGACAGCACCGTCACGCTGACAGCATCGGCATCCGGCAGGGCTTTGACAGCAGTCTCGGCCAGACGTTGGAGCATGGAGTCGAGATGCTCGTCCGTGTTCAGAGTGGACCGGAGTCCGGCGATCGCTTCGGCGAGAGTGTCGAGCGAATCTGCTGCGGAAGCAAACGCCGCGGCTCCCTGTGGAGTGTCCGCATTGCCTGTCATGACTCAGGTCTACTCCGCAAACTGCGACGATGTAACCGTTCCAGGCGGTTGATGCTTCGATGTTGCATGAAATCCGAGGTTCCTGGGTAGCCGCACGCAGCGATGTGCGATGTCGCCTGAAAAAGAGGAGCCGATGATGATCCTGCGTCTACCTGGTGTGTATCCACCGCAACACGACACGTCGTTACTGGCGGATGCGCTGCTGTTCGAGCACCTCACCGCTCGCAGTCGGGTGCTGGATCTGTGCACGGGGACCGGCGCCCTTGCCGTCGCGGCATCCGCGGCCGGCGCAGGTCACGTCGTCGCGGTCGACATATCTCGCCGAGCGTGTGCCAACGCTCGTCTCAACGGGATCCTCAACGGAACCTCGATCGACTCCCGTCGTGGGGACCTCACCGGCGCGGTGCACGGGGAACTCTTCGATCTGGTGATCTCCAACCCGCCGTACGTCCCTGCGCTTGCAGATAATCTCCCTACCGCTGGAATCGAACGGGCTTGGGACGCAGGCAAGGACGGTCGTGCCCTGATCGACAGGATCGCGGCCACGGTTCACGAAGTGCTCGTCCCCGGCGGCACACTTCTTCTCCTGCAGTCGGTACTGTGTGGGGTCGACAAGACCGAGGCCATACTCGAGGAACACGGTATGGCCGTGGAGATTTCGGCCCGGAAGTACATTCCCTTCGGGCCCGTGATGCGCGAGCGGCGCACCATGCTGGAGGCGCGAGGGCTGATCACCACAGGTCAGGAAATCGAACAACTCGTGATCATTCGCGCAACGAAGTCTCGCCCTTCTCCCAGCTCGATGTGAGGTGATCGCCGAGAAGGTCGTCGAACGCGAGGCACGCTGCGGCGCCGAACAAGATGTCATCAGTGCGGTGCGGCTGCGAAGAAGCAAGACCGCCGGCAAGTTCGCGAACGGCGATCTGTTCGTGAACCGAATCTGCTTCCACGTGCTCGTCGTAGAACAGTGTCGCGTCCGAACCGAATCCGAGTCGGCGCAGTCCGGCACTGTAGCGCTTGCTCGGCAGCGCCGACGTGGTCTCGACGGCGCACAGGTGCCCGACCAGCGTTCCGAGATGTCGACGATGAAAACCGAAGAGCGAGAGAGCATTCAACGACGCCAAGGTGACCGCGGGAACAGCATCGATGTAATGGCCGTAGCGGTCCGAAAGACCGACAGCCCGCATGGTGTCGGCAAAAAGACGCGAATGCATACGCTCGGCGCGGCCGCCTCCGTACTCGTCGCTCTGCACTTCGACGAGTGCCGCCTTGACGGCACCGGAGAGCCGCGAAATTCCGAGGGTGTGCACATCCGCTTCACGGAGCTGATTGAGCGAACGGTGAATCAGCACCTCCGCGAACTGATCGACCGTGGCGTCCTTCGCCATGAAGGACGCAAGACCGGGGCCGGCGCTGGGAGCGGTCATCGCCCACAGGTCGGCCACCACGTCGCCGGAGGACGGAACCTCTCCCACAAGTTCCGCGATGCCGGACTCGAAGCGCGCTTCGAGCCGAGAGCGCACGGCGAGCAGATCCGGATTCCACTCCCACTCGTCCGAGACGTTCTCGATTCCCTGCAAATGAAGCTCGTAGAGGAGCGTCAGGGTCAACTGAGCGTCGTCGTCTCGAAGAATGTCGTAGGTGGGGTCGATGGACCGTGCATCCTCGTAGGCGTCGGTGGCAGCCGTAAGCTCCCTCGGATCGGCCGAGGAGCGCAGAATGGAAACAAGAGTGGCGCTCAGTGGGCCGCGCGCCTGTGGAACAGGCATGGAAGTGGGCACGCCAGTGGCCGAATCGAGAAGTGAAGAGGACATATGACCGCGTTTCCCGAATCGTCATCTGCCGAAACACCGAGTGTTCCCGGTAACAAGACCACCATAACCGCCTGCTCGGACGGCCCGCTGCTGGTGCGTGGTGACTTCGAGTTGCTCCGTGACGACGGCACTCCGATCGAGAACAAGCGCTCCACAGTTGCTTTGTGTCGATGCGGACGAACCGGTATCGCGCCGTTCTGCGACAGCTCACACAAGAAGAAGCGAGCGCGAGCGACCTAGCCGGTACCAGACTCAGAGTCCACGAAGGCCAGGTAGACCAGGAAGACTCGGAAACCAAGAAAAGGCTGGATGCCGGCACCATGCGGTGCAGCGTCCAGCCTTTTCAGTCTGAAGTCAGACTGGGATCGAACTCAGATGGCGCGAACGTTCTGAGCCTGGGGGCCCTTCTGGCCCTGTCCGATCTCGAACTCGACCTTCTGGCCCTCGTCGAGGGACTTGTAGCCGCTGCCCTGGATCTCCGAGTAGTGAACGAACACATCCGGTCCGCCACCTTCCTGCTCGATGAATCCGAAGCCCTTTTCACCGTTGAACCACTTGACACTGCCCTGAGCCATAACCAAATTCTCCTGGATCCATCGAGCCGAGCCCTCCCATCGAGAGTCCGGTCTCACACCTGATCCTGCCATGCTCTTCTTTTTCTGTCTCCAATTACATGCATGGCGAGTTGCAGTATTTGACGGCTTTGTCCCGTTCCGGGACCGCGTCGGAAGCAGGTGATTGTTCAACTATGCGCGTTTACCTGCTGTGATGTATTCGTCGCTTCGATGCAGCGCGAAATGACAACACTTGTGTTAAATCTGGATTCGCGGCGCAGAATGCCACCCCGATACCCAGGAGGGGACCAAATACCCAACTCGATCGGGGTCGAGATCAGTCCGAATCGTCGGGTTTGGTGCGCCCGTCGAACGTCACATGGATGTTCTCGTGAGGAACCGCGCGTTGCGCCTTTGCTTGATCGGCGAAGGTGCGCCGATCGCCTTCGATGAGTTCGGTGTTGTCGGTGAACGGAGCCAACAACGCCCGCGGATGGAGTTTGTCGACTCGCACGACGTTGATTTCCGCGCACATGACGATCGAGGCGGCAGCGAGGAACAAGAAGGCCAACAAACCCAGAACGATGGCGAAGACGCCATTGGTGGTGGAGGCGCCTCGCACCACGGATGTCACGTAAAGGGCACCGAAGGACTGAAGTGCTTGCCAGAGAACAGCAGCGGCGATCGCTCCGGGTGCCACATCGGCCACCGAGAGCGGGCGGGCGCAGGTGAGCCGGAAAGCGACGATGAAGATGCCCGCGTTCAATACGACTACCGCAAGGGTCAGCAGGAAGCTGAACGAACCGCCCAGATGAAGCGCACCGCCGATGTTGGAGACAGCGGTGGTCCCCACGATCGCGAGACCGATCGTGCCGAGAAGCAGTAACCCTTGAAGACGACCGCGGATGGGATCCGGTCGCATGTTTCGGGGCACCGACCACACCGTGTTCATTGCATTCTGGCAAGCCAGAGCGACGCCGAGGCCACCGTAGAGACCACCGACGATTCCGATCACCAGCCCTGTGACACCGCCGCCGATCTGTTGCGCATTGCCCAGGTCGTCGCCGATTACCGGAAACTGATGCAGCGCGGAGTCCAAGATCTGTTGCTGAAGCTCGGGGTTGCCCGAGAGCACGAAGCCGAGAATGGTCGAGAGCAACAGAAGAAGAGGAAAGAGCGAGACGAAACCGTAGTAAGCGATCAGCGCGGCGAGATAAACACCTTGATCGTCGAGGAACTTGTAGAGGACCGCTATCGGGAACCCCAGTGCCGGATGCTTCTGTTGCAAGGCATCGAGGCGCTTGGCGATTGTCATTCTCGGTCTCTCTCAGCTCGTCGGACAGCCCGACGAACCTTAGTCGCTGCGAGCGTGCGGCGCTCGACGCCGGTGCAGGCGTGGCGTCAGGAGGCTTCGAGCGACTGCTCGGCTTCGTCGAGTGCGCGCATGGCTCCCTCGACAGAGTTGGTGACCGGGAATTCCTCGTCCGCCCGCGCAGCCCGAAGCAAGCGTCGAAGCGGGTGTGACCCGATGACGGACCACTGGAAATCGTGGGCTCGCGAACGGGAGTTCAGTTCGGCGAACAGTTCGAGGCAGACCGCACCGACGAACAGTGAATTGGACAGGTCGAGAATGACGCGAGACCACTCCGCTGCGTACGAGTCGAGAAGTTCTCGCAGTTCTGGCGCGGACAGTTTGTCGAGGTCGACGTCGACCTGGATCAGGACTGTCGAGGGTGCTATCCGCCAGGCCGCGAAGCCTTGTGTGTCCACGATCGGCCCCAATTGTGTTGAGGGATCGACGAAATCGATCGGTGCATGGTCGAGATCATTCAGATTCATGGCAGATCCGGTCTGTGTGCTTTTCATCGAAAGGCTGACGACCGACCTGGCGGCACGGAAAGTGAAAGAGTCCAGGTGTGGAAAGCATTGAGCCCAATGGATGTACGCAGGAACGTGTGACCTGATCCAGAGCCTTGATGCGAACCGAGCGCCAGCGGCTTCAGCCCCGGCTGTATTCTCAACCTCGGTACCGCTCAGTGTAGCTCGAGGGCTTGGATCGGTCCAGGCTTGTAGTCGAACATTAAGCGGTGCAATGTTTTTGGACAGACACTTCGGTATGGTGGGGGATCAGCGTCACCTGACGAAGGGATTCAGATGAACGACCGCGATGCACTCACGGCCATCTCGACCAAGCTGGACACATTGATCGGCGCGCAGACCAACGGACTGAGGGACGAGGTTCCGCCCGGTTCCAGTGTTCAGCGCGCCGAGCAGGACGGCGAGCACGGTCGTTGGGGGCACGATTATCGCCTCGCCAACAAGTATCTCGAGGCTCTCGACATCGGCCAGCCCGGCCTCATCGATCGAGATGAGATGGAACGTCTTGCACAGGAATACATTTGATCCGCGAGACGTACCTTCAGAAGATTTCACCCATCTCGGTCCGTAGCTGCTTCAGAGTCTGAGTGAGGATTCTCGATACATGCATCTGAGAGATGCCGACCTTGTCGGCGATCTGGGATTGGGTGAGATGTCCGAAGAATCTGAGAACGACGATCGTGCGCTCGCGCTCCGGTAGTGCCAGGAGCGCGGGCCGCAGGGTTTCGTGATTGTCGATCCGACTGATCGCTTCGTCGTACTGTCCCAAAGTATCGATCAGGGTCAGTCCGCTCCCGTCGCCGGCGGACGCCGTGTCGAGCGGGGTCGTTCGATACGAATTTCCGGCGGTCAACCCCTGTTCGACCTCGTCCGGCTCTATGTCGAGCTCCTTGGCGAGTTCCGCGACTGTCGGTGCACGGCCGAGCGTCTGCGACAACGACGTGAGCGCCCGGTTGAGGGCAAGGTGTCGTTCCTGAAGGCTGCGAGGCACGCGCACGGACCAGCCGTGATCGCGAAAGTGCTTGCGTACCTCACCCATTACGGTGGGGACTGCGAACGACAGGAAATCTGACCCTTTGTCTACGTCGAATCGCTGCACAGCCTGTACCAAACCCACGCGCGCAACTTGTTCCAAGTCCTCGAATGGCTGGCCGCGCCCCTGGTAGCGGCGAGCGACGTGGGTGGCCAGTGGTAGGCACAGTTCGATGATCGAGTTGGTGATCTTTTCTCGGGTCGGATCGTCAGGCGGAAGCGAAGCCATCGAGACGAACAGTTCGACAGCTAGTTCGTACTGGTCCTTCTTGTCCGGTGGGACAGCGGTCACGCACGCTCCTGGAGCAAGCCCTTTTCAAGCGTCATCGTCAGGGTGATGTGACCGTCCGCGTCGATTTCCGATTGTTCCAAACGGACCGAGTCGACCAGTGCTTCGAGAACGAACCATCCGAAGCTGTGGGACTTGTCGGGTATTTCGGAGTGCGCAATCACCGATACGACGATCCGCAGTGTGCGACCGTAGGTCTCGAATCGGCAGGTCAAGTCGCTGGACGGTATCGCATGGCCGATGAGGATGCTCGCGACTTCGTCCATCGCCAGAGCAAGATCGGCTGTTCCGTCGACATCCAATCCGGTGTTGTTGGCAACAGTGCGAGTGATCCCGCGCAGAGTCGGCAGTTGGGAGTAGGACGCTCGGACGCGGAGCGAGGCGATGGAGTCGTGAGTAAGTTCGGCTTCGGTCGGACTCGACAGAGGGATCAAGGGGCTTCCTGTAGGTAGATGTGGCGTAATTCCGGCGGACCGAGGCAAGGAACGGTACCGGCCATGCGTGCCAGCCATCTCTACCCCGGAAGTATTCATGGCCTTCGATTACCCTTCGCGCGGCGAAGTAATCCTCTTTACTCGAACTAGAGGATGAATTGTGAGACACATCACCTGTGGTGCGCTCGTACCGATTCCCATCTTTCATTTGTGACCCGTTCGGGTACGTCCGTTTCATGGGCACTCAGGCGGACAGGCAGATCCCCGTACACACACGACCGGAAGGCGTCACGGACGACGAGGTGAAGGCAGCGGGGGTGTTGTCGAACGCCCTCGAAACGGTGGAGCGGGCGCGCGGCGCTCTGTACGACTTCCATCAGCTGATCGGACATGCGGATCTCATGCTCGACGAGGTCGTCGAGTTACTGCGATCCAGCGGTAACGACGAGCTGGCCGATCAGATCGAGGGCGAGTTGATGGGCCGGAACGTGGTCGAAGGGCGCTGGACCTTCCAGCTCGTCGAAGAGTTCGACGAGAACTACTGGTCCTTCTTTCGCGAATGCGAGCAGGTGGTGCGTGACAAGCTGGCCGGTGGAGTACCGCACCTCTTCGAAGCCGAGATGAAGGAGCGACGCCGCACGCACGGTTTGCGACACCACGAGGCCAGACCTTGAGGTTGCTTCCTATTCCGGTGACCTCGCCGCGGCACTGATCAGTGGTTCAGTTCGACTTTTACGCAACGATTCTCGTTCGGTCGCCGTCATGCCGCCCCAAATGCCGTGGGGTTCCCCGGTCTGGATGGCGTGCACGAGGCATCTCTGCACGACAGGACATCTGGCGCACACCAGCTTCGCCGAACTCTCGCGCTTCGCTCGCCTGGAGCCGCGCTCGTTCGTGTCGTCGTAGAACAGGGCGGGATCGGTGTCGCGGCAGGTGCCGGACAGCTGCCAATCCCACTCGTCGGCAAGGGGCCTGGGAGATGTGTAGGAGCGCATGAACATGGACGTTCCCTTCGCTGCGTGACGAACTCGACTCGGATCGAGGATCCAGGTCGGGTGTTGAGGCAAAGCTCGGTCCCGCCGGCCTGAACCGGCGGGACCTTCGAGGCTCCTCCCTCGCGGGGAAGATTTCGGGGGTACCTCTGGTCGGTCATTACCCAGCCGTACAACTTTTGAATCCCGGTCGTCAGGAATTCTTTTGATCCACGGCACGTCTTTCTGCTGCGGCGACAAGACCACCGGCGATGTCGCGCACCTTGACGTTCCATTCCTGCGACATCTGAACCAGAAAGTCGAAGGCGTGGTCGGCAGAGCACTCGCGCTCTGCCATCAGTAATCCCTTGGCCTGCTCGATCACTGGCCGAGAGTCCAAAGCTCTTCTCAGTTCGTCGTTCTCCGCGCGAAGGCGGGCAAGTACGTCTGACGCCGAACTGGACTGCTGAGCCCGCGGTCGTAGAACCTCGTACACACGATGAAGCACTCCGATAACCCTGCCGTCATCATCGGTGACAGAGGAATTGACCGTATTCCAATAGCGCGTGACAAACAGCCCGCTGCCTCGCTCGTCGCGCACATCGTAACGCTGAGTCGGCAGTGCGTCCCGAGTTCTGGAGTGCATCGTGCGCTCGAATGACGCTGTCAACGAGAAGATTCCGTCGGCAAACGAGTCATCGGGATTGTCGGGGAAGGCTTCGAACACTTCCACTCCGTGTAACTGATCGAGGCTGCGGCCGGATACGGCAAGGTACTCGTCGTTTGCGCCCTGGATGCGAAAATCGCTGTCCACGAGCAGAAGAGAAGAAGTGCTTGCCGCAAAGCGATCGCTACGAACGATCGAGCGGAGAGTGCTCGAACTCATGATTGTGTCGTTTCTGTCCTGTCTTCGACGGCTGCGGCCCCTGATATTTCAGAAGTAGTTGATCGCGAGAACTCCAAGAGCGGTGCCTGCCACGATCGATCCGAACAACAAACGCTGCTGCAACACGAACATCTGATACTCGCGACGTGTCTGTGCCGACGTGCCGCGCGAGTCCGCAGACATGCTCTTGCCCTTTCCTGTTGTGGGGGGTGCGATTTCGGCCGACCCCCGATCGGCCGAAATCGCGGACGGTGCATCAGCTCTGGCGTGCCTCATCTGCGGCATCCTGCTCGGTGGACGCGCCTTCGTGTACGAGGCTGCCACCCGAGTTCTCGAGGTGAGCACGAACGAACCACTGGAACTTTTCCAACTGTGCCGTCTGGCCGATCAACATGTCTTCGGTGATCGGATCGATTTTGCCGACGCTGTCAATTGCTGTGCGACTGTCGGTGATGACCCCGGTGTAGACGAGGTCGAGCGCAGCGAGGTGCGCGCGAGCGTCGTCTCGGCCGACGGAGTAGTCGTCCCACGTGCGGTCCCGCTCGATCGCTCCCGCGGTGCCCTTGGGCGAGTTACCCAGTGCCGCGATACGTTCGGCCACATCGTCGGCGTAGCCGCGGACCAACTCCACCTGGGGGTCGATCATCTCGTGGACGCCGATGAAGTTGGGGCCCACGACGTTCCAGTGAACGTGCTTGAGCGTGAGGTGAAGATCGTTGTAGGCACTGAGGCGTTCCTGCAGAATATCGGCGACGGACGAACCGTCTGCGCTGCTCAGTCCCGGTACGGTGAACTCGGACATATGTTTTCCTCTCGTCGTGATGGGGATCGCCCGCAAACGGGGCGATCTCGCGCCATCGTCAATCGGATCGCGTGTCGGACAGGTTCAGTGCGCGAGTGCTACCGGCTCCTCTGTCACCGGGTCGCCGTACATCATCGCGATTCGGCGCTTGACCTCTTCGGTTGTCAAAGTCGCGCTTGCGACAGTGAATCCGATGCCGGTGTTGCTCTCGCCCTGTGTGGGCGGGATGTCGATCGTCGTCATCTTGCTCCCGGTGAAGAGTGTGCCGTGAGGGAGTCGGCTGAACCACCGACTCCGACGTCTGGGTGTTCTGCACCATCGAGCTCCGGTTATGGCGCTTTCAGGTGCTACAAAATCTATATCAGCCGATGTAGATAATTGGCAAGGCTGCTTCGGCTCGGTGGCGAAGGGGAGCTAGCTCTGCGATCTCGTTGAAATGGGATTTGAGCTGCATTTACATGCTATTCTGGCACTCCAATTTTTGCCGTCAGTGGCCCTGGACACGCTTGAATCTATGTTCCCCGCGTCAGATTCACTGCGTGATGATGCTAAGGTCGGATAACGCCGATCGAGACAGCCGACACCGAACTAGGAGGTTCCAGTGACGTCGGAATCCCAGACCCGGGCGCTGCGCGGCGTATACGGGATCTCAGTGATGTCAGAGCTGTCCGGGGTAGGACCTCAGACGCTGCGCCTTTACGAGCGAAGGGGTCTACTCACCCCTACCCGCACGGACGGTGGTACGCGTCGGTACAGCGAGGCCGACCTGGATACGCTCGGACGCATCACCGCGCTGATCGACGATGGGGTCAATCTTGTCGGAATTCGTCTGATTCTGTCCCTGGAGGCAGAGAATGCAGTCTTAGCGGCTCGAATCAGCCAGTTGACCGCCGAGAACGACTAGTGACGCCCGCGGGAGACGATGCTGTTCAGGATGAAGTTTCGGTGCGGGTAGGGTCGCCGAAGTCCGCGTCGGCGGAGATCTTGTTGCCCGCCGCTTCGATCTGTTCGAACGCGGCGTCCAGAGCATCGACCAACCATTGGTGCGACGCCTCCGCGAGAAGGCGATCCGCAGTGTCGGTGTTCTCGGATTGGAAGAACCGCACCAGCCACGATTCCCCGTTGTCGGGTCGATCGGAGAGTCCGGCCGCGGTGTTTGTCGCCAGCAGGTAACGGTTGTACTCGAGATCGACACGAATGGCGTACTCGCCGAACAGATTCACCACGTTGGCCGGCCGATGAGTAGCGGCAGCGAGCGCAATGAGTGCGTCGTTGTAGGTCTCGGAGTACTTCATCGTGAGGGGCATGGTCGGCCTGTCTTTCTGGGCCGATGCAGCATTGCACGGCTATGTCGAGGAGATCAGTTCGCAGCCGCTGCTTGACGATGAACTGAAACCAATCCTAGCTCGAGTCTCCGAGCGCCCTTGACGCAAGCCCGCGAGGGTCAGTTGTTGCGCGCAAAGTCCGACTCACGCTCCGTGACGAACTGATCGTCCGGAAGCGGTCCGGGTGGGGCAAGCGCGGTCAGGAACGACTCGGCCCACTGATGCACATCGTGCGTCATGACCTGCCGATGTAGCGCAGCCATCCGGCGACGGCCCTCTTTCGGATCCTGATGAACCGCGGTCAGAATCGTATTCTTCACACCGTCCAAATCGTGCGGGTTGACCAGATACGACTGTCGTAATTCCATTGCAGCGCCGGTGAACTCGCTGAGAACGAGAGCGCCTCCCAGGTCGCTTCGGCAGGCTACGTACTCCTTGGCCACCAGATTCATCCCGTCGCGCATCGGCGTCACGAGCATGACGTCGGCAGCGACGAACAACGCGATCAGTTCTTCACGGTCGACCGGTTGATACAGGTAGTGAACTACGGGGCGGCCGATCTGACTGTGGTCGCCGTTGATGCGGCCCACCTGTTCCTCGATGACACTGCGAAGGTCGATATAGTGTTGCACGCGTTCACGACTGGGCGTCGCGAGCTGCACCATCGTGTACTTCTCCGGATCCAAACGGCCCTCGTCGAGGAGTTCCTTGAGGGCTTGCAACCGTAGATCGATGCCCTTGGTGTAGTCCAGGCGGTCGACTCCCAGCAGGATTTTCTCGGGATTTCCGAGCTCTTCCTTCAATTCGCGTGCGCGGCGCAGGACCGATTCGCTCTTCGACTGCCGCTCGAGCTCGGCCGAATCGACGGAGATCGGAAAGGCTCCCACCTTGACGACGCGAGAATCGAAATCCACATGCCCGAGCGCACTTCGAACACCGACGCCTGCGGTCGTTGTCTTGAGGCCGAGTAGTTTGCGGGCCAAGAACAGGAAATTGTTTGCGCCACCAGGTAAGTGGAAGCCGATCAGATCGGCGCCCAGCATGCCCTTGACGATCTCCTTGCGCCACGGAAGCTGCATGAAGAGCTCGACAGGAGGAAACGGAATGTGAAGAAAGAACCCGATCGTCAGGTCCGGGCGCAGCTCGCGCAATATTGCCGGCACGAGTTGCAATTGATAGTCCTGCACCCAGACGGTGGCTCCGTCCGCGGCGCAACGGGCGGTTTCCTCGGCGAACCGCTGGTTGACCGCGACGTACGTGTGCCACCACGACCGTTCGAACGTCGGAGCCACCAGAACGTCGTGGTAGAGCGGCCACAACGTGTCGTTGGAGAATCCCTCGTAGTACTCGGCGAGGTCCTGAGAGGTGAGCTCGACGGGAAACAGGCGAAGGCCGTCAACCACTATCGGATCGACCTTCTCGTCCGCGACCCCCGGCCAGCCGACCCAAGCGCCATCTCGCTGTCGCAGGATGGGTTCGAGCGCAGTGACGAGTCCACCCGGACTTCGCTTCCAGTTCTTGCCTCCGTCTTCGTCGGTTTCGAGATCGACGGGCAGTCGGTTTGCGACTACGACGAATTCGGAGAGCTTTTCGAGATCGGTACTCACGCCGACATCGGCTCCGCCAGGGTCTCGTCCAGGACGGGCGTCGAGGACAGGTACGTGACCGCCTCGGCTGTCGAATCGGTGAACACGATGTCGGCGTCCATTTTCAGAAGAGAGAGCGGGCGCCTGACGGGGTGCGCTGCGACGAGCGTCCAAGGTACGCCGAGCCTTCGTGCCTTGGCCGACAGAGTCTCGATGATGGAAAGACCTCCGACGGAGATGAACTGGACGTCCGAGCAGTCGAGTACGAACGGGTGACGCTCACCGATCAGGTCGTCGACGCAAGCAGCGAAATCAGCTCGGGACCGGACGTCGATCTCACCGCTGACCACGAGCGACTGAATGTTTTCCGCACACGTCGTGGTGAATGTGGGGGGACTGTCCGTACGCTCATCTGTAGTTCTCGAAAACTCGTTCATCGAAACTCCTGACGGATTGCTCGAAACGGTTCGTTCGAACGGTCTGGTTCGAAACGGTTTCGTTCGAAACCGGGAAACGGCACGGGAAGCAACGCACGAACCGTGCTCGTCTTCAACGGCTGGGTACTCAACCGTGCTGAGTGCCTACCTTACCGCATCGCGAAAACCCAGGTGAAAAGCGTTAGATCCGTACGGATTTCAAGGACCCGTGAGCGTCGACCCACGGGACCTTGGTCCCGATGACTAAGTCCCTGCGGGATCAGTCGGTGTCGGTCGCCGGGCCGGTGGTCGTAGCTCCACCCTCGTCGGCCCAGGTTCGCTCGCCCGACGGATCGGTCTGAACGTCTTTGTGCGCTGCATCGGAGCCGGTTCCGGGACCATGATCGGTGTCGGTGGTCTGCGGCTCGTCCGTCTGATCCGCGTGGTCGGTGGAATTCTGATCAGTCATGGTGTGTGCGTTTCCTTCGGGAAGTCGTTGTTCATGTACTTGTCGTTTCCTGCTCACCCGCGAGGGGTACTCAGTAGGTGGTAGTGCGTCACGTCGAGTCAGTACGCCACGTCGAGCCCGTACCAGCACAGTCAGCTGTCACCGAAGCAGGAGATTTCACGTGAACCATATGACCGTGACGACCGAACACCTGCGTGCACTGCTCGGCAGCGGCCCCCATTCGGAATTGGTAGCGGTTGGTGGCGAGATCGAGATCTACGTCCCCGACGAAGAAGGGTTCGGCCTCGAGGGTATCTCGCTTGTCACTCGTGAGCAGTTGGCCGAACGCCTACCGTCCTCGCACGACAACCCCGACGAAGGTGAACTGCGTATCGCCGCGGAATCGTTGAGCGAGATGATCGCCGAACTCGGTGGCTGACTACTGAGGCCACTGACTACTGGGGCCACCTGACTACTGAGGCCCCGTGGCTTCAGATTCTCGCTGACTTCAGATCTGGGGGGATGGGATCCGGGGGATACGGATTCGGTGGTGTCGGAGTCGGCGGCACAGGTGGTGGATTCAGCGGATCGGGTGGTGTCGGGGCGGGTGGTGTCGGCGGCCCCGGATCGGGGACCGGGCCCGGATCCGGTGGTGGGGGAGTGGTCATGAGTGCCGGGTTCCCAAACACTTGCCGAACAAACACCTAGTGTTCGGAGTGGCTTTTGGTGGTCTCCTCGGCAGGTAGATCATCCACGATGTCGACTACGGCGATGTGGACGCTCTCTGCAGAGACCGGTGGGTCCATGTCGCCGAGGATCAGGTGAACGACGTCGACGACGGTGAACCGTACCCGGTCCGACAGTTCGGCCAGATCCACTCCGTACGGCGCTGTCAGTTCGATACGTAGTGAACGTATTTCGTGGCCGTCGACGAAGAACTCGATACTGCTCGGCGAGCAGTGGTGTCGAGAACGGATCTCGGCGGCCAAATGGGTGCGGAGTACGTGATCGCTCACCGACACCGTGCCGAGACGTGGACCCTCGGACGCATGTGCGTCGAGCGGCCAACTGTACGCCGAGGTCGACCGCAGTGCCCGGATCACCTTGTCGCTGATTCGATCCCATCCTGGCTCGGGAGCGTTCCGCAGGACGTCGGATGCGTGCGCCATCAATGCGTCGGTTCGTGATTCAGTCATCGCCACCTCGTCATTCGTTCACTCAGGTTAGCCCGTGCGCGATGGTGATGCCCACGCACCGAATCCGGAGTGAGTCTCAGAATCTTGCCGATTTGAACGAACGTGAGCATCTCCACCTCTCGTAGTGTCCAGGCTGCACGCTGGCGATAAGGCAATTCACCCAAGGCTTCTTCCAGAGCTTCCAGGAACGCGGAGTTCGAGGTCGCGTCGAACGGACCGGCCTCGGGAGACGGCACGAGAGGATCGAGCAGCTTGTCGTCGATCGGTTGAGCCCGCTTGATTCGATAGCTGTCCACGATCTTTCGGGAACAGATAGCAAAAAGCCATGTTCGCATCGACGATTCGCCACGAAATGAGTCGAGGCGGCGCCACGCGGCAACGAAGGTGTCCTGGACTACCTCGAGAATGTCGCCTTCGTCCGCGAGCATTCGACGCGCATATCGGTGGAGCGCGGGGCCGTAGTAGTGCACGAGTGACTCGAATGCTTCTCGGTCGCCGAGTATCGCGGCGTCCACCGTTGCAGGGTCCAAGCCGTCAGGTGCTTCGGCGAGCCCCTGTGTGTGCGGTAACGCCACAGTCGCTCCTCTCGCAGAAATGCGGATACTCGGCTGCGTTCGAAGATTGTTCGCGCGGCCGGGGCGTTGAATGTTACGGACAGTAACTAACAAGTGTCAGTGATGCACGTCACCCGGCTGAGGCATTCGGTTTTGCGTTCGAGTCGCGACTACACAGGTAGATCGATCAACAGGAGGAGATGACAATGGTCAGCACGCAGGTTGCGACAGCATCTACGAAGGATGTTGCATCATCGAACGACTCGGCTCTCGTGAGCTCGCAAGGAAAGACGTCGATCGCCGACACCGTTGTCTCGAAGATTGCCGGCATCGCTACGCGAGAGGTGAGCGGCGTGTACGACGTCGGCGGCGGAGCGTCCCGAGTCGTCGGGGCACTGCGTGAGCGGATCCCCGGCGCGAGTGTCAACCACTCCCAGGGAGTATCGGTCGAGGTCGGCGAAAAGCAGGCAGCGGTCGACATCGACATCGTGGCCGAGTACGGCGTATCGCTCGCCGATCTGGCCACCGGCATTCGTCGCAACGTCATCGCGGCGCTCGAACGGATGACCGGTCTCGAGGTGACCGAGGTGAACATCACGGTTCACGACGTCCACCTTGACGAGGGCAGTGACGACGAAACCGGCGAGCCCAAGACTGCACGGGTGCAGTGAGTTCCGAAATCGCTGACACCATCGCGGCGGCTGTGACGCGGGTGCCTGGGGTCGCCTCGCTTCATGCCGGAATGTTCGGCGAGGTTGGCACGTACCTCCCCGGTCGTCGCGTCGTCGGCGTGCGGGTGACGGAGTCGTCGACGGACATCCATGTGTGCATCTTCGTCGACGCCGCCGTTCGCGATACGGCTTTACGTATCCGCCAAGCCGTTTCGGGACTCGTTGCAGGCCCAGTGAACGTGACCGTGGAAGACGTAGTCGGTCGTGCGCACGATGCCTGAGCACTCTCGAGGTTCAGTTCCTGATCGCCGATCCGCACGCCGAGAGGCGATCAGGAACTACCACCCCGACGTGGGCGGATCTGCGGACGCGCTCAATCGAGCGCTCGCACGAGTCGACCGGGACTTCGCATCCCCGATCGGTGTGGTTGTGCGCACGACGCTGCGCGGCACGATGCGACAGATATCCAAACCCGTTCGGGCCCAGTACACGCGGGTGCGCGCTCGGTTTCCGGGTGCCAAGACCTATACCGAAATCTGACCCGCACCATCGAACAACATCCACAACGGAGGATTCACATGACCACCTCGACTGTCGGCCTACTGGCAGGACTACTCCTCGGAGTCGCGGCTGCTGCAGGCGGTTTCACCGGATTCCTCATCGCGTTGGTTCTCGGCGTGATCGGATACCTCGTCGGTGGTCAGCGTGACGGCGAGTTCGATCTCGGTGTGATGTTGAAGGGCCGCGGGCGTGGCTGAGACAGTTGGACCGGAGTTGTCTGCGCTAGGTGAGCCGGGCGATCGCGGAACGCTGACGATTCGAGACAGAGTCGCGCAGAAGTTGGTTCTCGAGGCGACGCGCGGAACCCCGGGGGTGCGTCATCACGCCGGCGGCATGGACAAACTGACCGGGCGCGAATTGCCGAGGGCGCGAGTGCTGGTATCCGGCAAGCGGGTACGGGCCAAGGTCGACATCGCGATCGAGTGGCCCGGATCCTTGTCGGTGATCGGTACCGCGGTGCGAGAGAACGTGACAACGCAGTTGCAGTCCGTATCGGGCCTGGACGTGGACGGCGTGGACGTCGCGATCGTGAGCGTTCTCCCCGCATCGACCAAGAGTGACGAGGGAAGGAAGGTGCGATGACTGCGGAAAAGGTCGCACCACCATCCACGGCCTCGAGGGCTGCCGCTCCTGTTCCCCTTGCGACGCCCGGATCGGCCGTTATTGGATTTCTCATCGCGGCGGCGCTACTTGCACTCGGCGTGGTCGGCGTCCGCGACGCACTGGTGGACACCGGCGTGATCACCGGCTCGCAGTGGATACCAAGGGCTGCCACATATGTGGACGGGCTCACGTACCAGGGTTGGATGTTGCCGGCCGGGATCGCAGCCGTCGTTCTCGGACTGTGGTTCGTGATCGTCGGACTCAAACCGCGACGAAAGACTGCCAATGCCTTGGTCGGAGTCACGAATACATGGATCGATCCCGCCGATGTAGCGGCGATAGCATCGGTTCGCGTCGAGTCACTGGCGCAGGTTCGATCTGCTTCGTCGCACGCGACTCGGCGCAAGCTCGAAGTGAAGGCCTCGGTCACACCCGATGGAGCCGCAACCGCTGAATCGGAAATCCGTGCGGTGCTGGGGGACTTGACCGGGTCACTGTCACCATCGCCGCGAATCAAGGTTCGTATTCAGACGGGATCGATGTCATGACTCGGACGGCGACGGCGATTGATCGCGTGGCGACATGCGTAGTGGGGATGCTCGCGGTAGTGCTGGGAGTCGCAGCGATCCTGTGGAATCTCGACGTGATCAAGGATCTCCCTGCGCGTATCGAGATCCCGTGGGCTGAAGATCTTGTCGATCACTCGTGGTGGCCGTGGGCTGTCGGAGGCGTGGGAGTACTACTTGTCCTCCTCGCATTGCGGTGGTTGATCTCGCATGTGCCGCTGCGGCGGGTGAAGGAGATCACGGTCCCAGGGTCGAACTCGCACAATTCCATCACCGCGGATCTGGGTGCAGTGGCGGAAGGAGCGAGCGCATCGCTGGAGGACTTCGACGAAGTATCGCGTGTCCGAGGAAAGGCGTTGGTCGATCGCGGAGTTCGCATTGTCGAGCTACGGGTGATACTGAGACGTAGCGTCGTATCCGGATCGGAAACACTGTCCGAGTTGATTTCTCGTGTCACCGGCACGGGGGATCAAGTCGCTGTGGTGGTCGGTGATCCCTCCGTCGCGACCAGAACCCACATCGCCGTGGAAAGTGCGAAACGCGATGAGCCGAGAACTCTCTGATCGATCGAGGTTTGAGCCTCCGGAAGACCGGGTATTGGTAGACCTCCCGATCGTCCGCAGAGTCATGGATGTTGCTGTGGCACTGTGTGTCACGGTGCTCCTCTCGGCCGTTACCTCGGTGACGATTGCGATCTTCGTGACGCTGATCATGTGTGCGTCGGTGAGTGTCGTTTCTCGTATGTGGTGAATCGCCAGTCGTTTTGGTTCTGTCGTGAACACCTGATAGAAATGTAAGCAGACAATGTGGCTGCTACTGAGTGCACGATCCCCCGCGTCGTGCGGCGGAGACTCCGGTTGTGTGCAAACGCAACCCGCGATCACGGTCTAGTTGCGCGGGCCGATCGCTCGGAACTCTCCCTTCACCGGCAGTCTCTCATTGCGCCGTCCCTTACCTCAAGGAGTCACAATGCTCTCACTCGGAATCATCGCCTGGATCATCATCGGTGGACTGGCGGGTTGGATCGGCAGCAAGATCATGAAAACCGATGCGCAGCAGGGGATTTTCCTCAACATCGTTGTCGGTGTCATCGGCGGCCTGATCGGTGGTTTCCTGCTTCGAGTCTTCGGCGTAGATGTCGAGGGCGCCGGCTGGATCTTCAGCTTCCTCACTTGCCTCCTAGGCGCTGTCATCTTGCTGTTCCTGGTCAAGGCAGTCACCGGAAAACGCTGACACATTTTTTCCACGCTGTTCGAGTTCGACTGAATCCACGACCGAATCCCACGAACGAATCCCACGGCCGTATGCACGACCGAATCAAAGAAGGAGAAATACATGTCTGACTTCATCGACAAGGCAAAGCACCGCGCTGAGGATCTCATCGGCGAGGCGAAGGAAAAGCTCGGAAATGCCACGGGCAACGATGATCTGGCTGCCGAAGGTGTTGCCGATCAGGGCGAGGCGAAGGTCAAGAAGGCCGGAGACACCGTCAGTGACAAGGTCTCGGATATCAAGGACAAGTTCACAAGCTGAGTGAGCTTCGGCGCGGTTGATCGGCAAGTCCGGTCAACCGCGCTTTTGTGTGTCTCCTCGGCCGTTGCGGCTACCGCGATACGCGAACTTGCGCGTTTCTGCGAGCCACTCCGGAAGCATGCGCATGTGGGCCGGCCTGTTCAGAACCGGATCGAAGGACGGCTGGAGGCAATCCGGGTGGTCCTCGACCTCGTCGAGACAGAGATGCCCGATCGGTATCAACTGAAGTTGAATTCTCGCGAGGTACACGGAGAAGTGCAGAGGGGAATGATCGACCGCCGTTTTCAATGCCGACAAAGAAGTGCCGGCCGGGTGGACGCCGCGCGGTGTCACGATCAGCCACGCCGCCGCACCTCCGGCGCGTGAGTAAGGAACCAGTGTGCTGTATCGCGCGTCGTTCCACGAGAAAGCCGGAGCTGGAAACATTTTCGAGAAGGTAGAAAGTCCCGATGTTGCGAGAAGAATGTCCCACGGATTTTCATCGGCGCCGACCTCGTGCAACCGAAGCGCCAGGCCGAGTATGTCGGGTAGGTCTCCCGGTGTTCCGAGGGCTTTCGACATTCGAGCCGTGACGGAAATCGTCGAGGACTCCGATACCGGCCACCAAGGGGTGGCCGGCTTCAACGTTCCCTTCAGTTCGATCCCGTGAGGGTGAAAAACCCTGGCCATACGTAGCGATGATGCGAAGTGGAAAGGCGCGCCGACCAGCTTTCCGACCGCGCTCTTGCCGGTGGGGATGATCGAATTGATCGTCACAGCATCCTTATCTGAGAATTATCCGCCCGCGAAGTGTTCGGACTGGACGGACGTTCAGGCGTATTGACGGGGTTTCGGACGGTTTCTTTCGGCTTCCCAGCGGCAGCGATTGCTAATCATGTGACGCGCCGTAACAAAAGTCTCGCCGGTCGGGATAATTAGCCAAACGCACAAATCGGTCGTTATGGTTCGTTTGTCCGTAATGGTGCGATCGGACCTGCGACCGTCACGAACTGGCGAGATTGCTACTCGTGATTTGTGTTTGGTGATTGCGCGGAAACAAGAAATGTCGAGGAGACACGCTGATGGGCCACTCTCGAACCTGGCTGACGCGCGCGCTGGCAATGCCGGTGGCTGTCGCGGTGACTTTGTTACTTCCGCTCGGCAGTGTTGCCTCGGCCCAGGATTTCGAGGACGACACGGATACGTCGGTGGCCGCCGCAGCCACAACTCCGATCTCCTTCACCGAACTCGGCCGAGGGACGGACATCGTGTTCTCCTCCGATGACGCACCCGTGTTGGTGACCGTGCCGGTACCGGACGGACTCACCGCAACAGCCGTGACCGGAATCCTGACTGCCCCGACCGACTTCAGTAGAGGTTGGCTCGAAGTGACTGCCGACGGCAGATTGGTGAGCCGTGTCGACTTCGACGCCGGGCAAGCCGGAACCGGACTGCCGATTTCGGTTCCCCTGCAAGGTCTCGAAGTGGTCGACCGCAGCGTGACCGTGTCGATGATCGCTCATCTCGTTCCCGTCGACGACCGCTGTTACGACCGAACGAGATACCAGCCCCTTGCACTCCGGGACGCCTTTGTCACCTACGACGGTGCCGAGCAGCAGCCTATGACTGTTGCAACCTTCTTCCCGCCGATTTTGAGGAAGGCGACCATCTACGTCACGGATGGTTCAGCAAGGTCGCAGCAGAGTGCGGCTTTGCAACTGAGTGCGGCGATTGTCAACAAGTACGGAAGTCAGCCTGACGCCGTGGTGGTGGAGCAGCTGCCGAACGGCCAGAGCTTACCGTCCGCCGAGCCGGGACTGTTCGAGCGGGCTGTAGTGATCGGCAACAGTGGGGACGCCGGCATCGATCTCGCGGCGACTCCGAATGGTTCACCCGTGCTGCGGATTTCGGGGGACGACAAGACACTCGTTCCTCAAGTCAGTCTCTTGGCGGCGAACTTCGACGGCTACTGGGCGGCGAGCAGAGCGCTGGCGTCTCCGGACAACACAGTTGCCCAGATTTCCCAGGACGCCATCACCGTCGGTGAGCTGAAGCTCGGAACGTTGACGGCCTCCGGTCTCAATCACATCGAGGTCGACGTCCCGTTCAGTCAGTCGCAACTTGGCCGTCCGATGAAGGACGTGTCGATCCGGATGATCGGTTCCTATGTGCCGCTGCCGAATTCGCGCAACGGAGAACTGTCGATCTCGCTGGGGGATACACGCCTCGCCTCGCAGACGGTGAACGAGACTGGGCGCTTCGACATCGGCGTCGATGTTCCGAACGAACTCCTGCGTCGCGACTTGACGTTCGAGGTGTCGATGGATGTCACCGGCGACTTTCAGTGCGGCACCAGTAGCCCGTCTTCGCTCACTGTCGATCCGGCCAGCACCATCACGTCCACTACCGGATTCCCGCCGATACCTGGAGGATTCGAGGCATTACCGCAGTCGATGCTGCCCACACTCGATGTCGGTTTGAGTCACGGTGATTTCGCAGATCTCATTCGAGCGCAGCGCCTCGTCGTCACGATGCAGCGGTTGAGCTATCTTCCGTTGCAACCGCGTGTGCTCCCGTTCGGCGACGCGGCGACCAGCTCTCTGCCGGCGTTGTTGATCGCGGCGGACGGGACGCTGCCCACTCCGGTGGCTCTACCCATGGACACCGCAGATCAAGGGCTCCTGCGCTTGCAGGGTCTGGAATTCGGTGGACAGTACGGTGCCTTGCAGGTGGTTTCGGGTTCGCACAACGAAGTGGTGGCGCTGACATCTGCGAGTGATGCGGCCGATGCCGACGGCCTGCTCAACTGGTTGGAAGGTGGGAAGGACCGGTTCGCAGAACTGACCGGTGATCTCCTGGTCGCACCGCGCGGAGGAGAGCCGTTCGACGTCGGAGTCAACGTCGCCCCGTTGGGCACTGCGACCTCGGCCGAAGAGGACACCGGACTGAGCGCGGTCACGATCGGCTGGATCGGATTCGGGACCGTGGTTCTGATCGCTGTCGCCGTCGGTGGTGTGCTCGTGGCTCGGCGTCGGGGACAGTGACCGTCATCGATCGCCCGGCCCTGTCCGTCGCGGTCCACGATCTACCGGGCCGGAAGCCCTGGCGGATGTTCGTCGTCCTCTTCGCGATCTACACCGCGTTGGGCGTGTGGATGAACGCGGGTATCGGGTTCATCTTCACCGATTCGCTCAGTCGCGTCGCCGCGGTATCGGCGATGTTGCTCAGCCGTGATCCGCACTTCGCGGCGATCGGATTCGTGTTCACCCCGTTGACGGCGGCAGTCCAGATTCCGATGGGCCTGATGGGTCATTGGTGGCCGGATCTTCTGCGGTGGAACATCACTGCGGTCGTGATGTCCGCGGCCTTCATGGCTGGTGCTGTGATTCAGATCCGCGGGATCAGTCGTGACCGTGGGTGTACGCGATGGGTCACCGTCATCTTGACCGTGCTGTTCGCTGCCAATCCGATGATCGTCATGTACGCGGCGAGCGGAATGAGCGAAGCTCCGTTCCTCTTCTTCGTTCTGTGGGCGACACGTCGACTGACTCGGTGGATGCGAAGCGACGACGTCCACGACCTCATCGGTGCCGGCCTCGCGTTCGCTCTGGCGTACCTGACCCGCTACGACGCATTGGCACCGCTGTTTGTCGCAGTGGTGCTGGTGACCGTGGTGAGTTGGCTTCGTTTCCGCCCGACCGCGGAGGAGCGGGGCGAGGGCGCGGGACCTGGCTTGCGGCTCTGGGCAGCAGCGCTCGACGGTGCCGTCGTGATGATGCCGGGATTCCTTGCCTTCGCGTTGTGGTCGTTTGCCAGTTGGCTCATCACCGGTCAAGCGTTCCAACAGTTCTCGTCGGTGTACGGGAACAGTTCCATCCTGGAGCAGGCTGGTGCCGGAACCGACTCACCGATTGCCCGCCTCGGGTTCTCGATTACCGAAATGGCCGTCCTCGGGCCCGCGCTCCCGGTGTTCGCGGTCCTGGCCGTCATCTACGCACTTCGGCGGCGGGACACCGAAGTGATCGTGCCTCTTGTGTTGTTCGGCGCCATCCTCGGCGCCCAAACCTTGCTGTACGTGATGGGATCGACGTTTCCCCTTCTGCGCTTCTACATTTCGATCATTCCGCTGTGTTTCGTGTTGGTCGTCTTGATCGCTCCTCGCGGAGCGCCGGTCGTCACGCGTCGACCGGGGGCTGCTGCGTCGCGCTCGGTGTCGACGTACCCCGAGCAGGCGGGACCGTCTCTACCTCTTGTGATCTCCCTGTGCTTGCTGGTCGGCTCGACGCTGGTCACGTTTGTCGCGATGGGTAATGCGCGGATCGCAGTGCTCGAGCATTCCATTGCCAGCGCGATCATTCCGGGCCGGCAGAACCTCGAGGAGCAGACAAATCTGCGCACGTTTGCGGCCGAGCGTCGCATTGCCAGGTACTTGGACGACTTGGCTCTGCCGGAGGGATCGGTTCTGCTCGACACCGTGCAGAGCTATGCCGTCGTGGCGTCGTCGAACAACCCTCGGCAATTCGTCGTGCCCTCCGATGCGGACTTCGTCCGCGTACTGAACAACCCGGCCGAACATCACGTCGAATACATCCTGTCGGTTCCGAATACCGGTCGCGGTGTGTCGGACGCGGTCAATCGGCGCTATCCGACGATGTACGACACCGGTGCCGGCGGTGTGGGAGCGCTCGTGCTCGAGGTGCCCAACGACGGCGGGATGGACCCTTCGGCCTGGCGTTTGTATCGCGTCACCGGTGAACGTCAAACGGGTCGATGAGGCAATTCGTGTGGGAGGATTGTCCGTATGACGTGGATGGTTGTAGATGTCTTCTGAAGAAGCGCGTCCGCGTGTGCGACGCACAGTGCGTCGCCGTATCGCTGCCGCTGTAGTCGGCTTCGCAACCGTCGCGGTGGTGACAGGAATGTTCACGACGCCGGTGGTTGCCGATTCGCCCAAGACGGTTCGGGTCGGAGCGTCGTCGAGCGGACTGACGCTCGACGGACAGCCGTGGTGGCCTACCGGGCTGAATGCCTATCAACTGGCCACCGATTGGTCGGTGAACTTCGGCTGTGGCGCGATGGTCGACCTCGACGCGTACTTCGGTTCGCTGCCGCCGAACTCCGTCACGCGTTTCAACGCCTTCCAGGCGCTCGCGGTGAACAAGGTGTCCGGAGAGATGGATTTCGGACCGATGGATGCGGTGTTCGACGCTGCCGCGCGACACAACCAGTTCACGATTCCGGTGCTCTCACCCCAGGACAGCGGGTGTGATGACGGGCTGTTCAAATCCAGGGACTGGTACACCGACGACTGGAAGGTCGCGAACCTGATCCCAGGTCGAGCCACCATGAGCTTCCAGGACTGGATGCACACCGCCGTCGACCGCTGGAAGAACGAGCCTTCCGTCGCGGCGTGGGAATTGGTGGGGGAGCCGGAACCGAGCCTGTGCACCGATGCCGCCTGCAACTGGTGGACAAGAACGTGCCCGTCTGATTCCGCGCAGGTGTTGCGGGACTTCTTCGACACGGCAGGCGCCGAACTTCGAGCGATCGATCCGAACACTCTGATCACGGCCGGATACGTCGGGGGCGGTCAGTGCGGCACTGCGGGTGACGACTACCAATACGTGAGCGAGTCCGACTTCGTCGACGTTCTGCAGTATCACGACTACGGAGCCGACGGGGTGCCGCTTCCGGGCGACCAGTGGAACGGACTGGCGCGACGTATCGAACAGGCGACGAACGTCGGGAAGCCGTTGTTGGTCGCCGAGACAGGCGAATTGGCGGGTAGTTGTGAATCACTGGCGACCAGAGCCACGAATATCGAGACGAAGCTGACGGGGCAGAAGGCGGCCGGCACGGCCGGCGCTCTCCTGTGGGCATTCGTACCGGATCCACGGCCGAACGAATGCACGATGGACATCGGGCCTGACGATCCACTCTTCGACGTGATCGCTTCACTGGCAAGCTAGGACACTGCTAGTAGTCCACTGGGAGTTCCGCCAAGTGGGAGCATGGTCACGATTTGATAACAACCTGAACCTGGCATCGTTACTCGATACCCGTATTTCGTTCGTATTCAATGGCATTCAGAGGCATTCACCTGCGGATAACCGAACTTGAAGGCCGGTGGAGTCGCACGGGACCATTTGCGCGACGCCTCCAGGACCTACGTCCGGGTCGACTGGGGACGGTCCGGTCGAGGTGCTGAGCTCGTAAGTTGCGTCGTACCTGTCTCTTTGGCCAGTAGCCACGTCCCGCCGTGGTCAACGTCGAAAAAGGGCGACAACCGTTCGCTGCGGTAACGGGCAGTGAGCGGAGCGCGTTGTGCATCTCGTAGAAGTGACAACGAGGGGTGGTGTGTAGCTCTCGCGCGCAACGAATTCCGAGTTCGGGTCAACTTGCGACAGCATCGGCTGCCCGGTAGACCTTGTGCGCAGGCTGTACATGCGATGTGAGCTTTCGGTCGTCGAAATGAGGGGACGACCGCTGCATGCGCGTAACGGTAAGTGTGTGGAGCATCGCGTGAGCGGAAAGGTGAACGATGACTGGGTGCGCTGAACGGCCTTTCAAGACTGCAGTGGTGCCGGCCGCCGGGATGGGGACACGTTTCCTGCCGGCCACCAAGACGGTTCCGAAAGAGTTGCTCCCCGTGGTCGATACACCCGGGATCGAGCTCGTCGCAAGTGAAGCGGCGCAAGCAGGCGCGGAACGTCTGGTGATCGTGACAGCGCCGGGCAAGGCATCGGTCGTCGGGCATTTCGTCGAGGATCTGGTGCTCGAGGGCAAGCTCGCCGCCAGCGGGAAGCATCATCTACTAGAGCGTGTGCGTCGGGCTCCAGGTCTGATCTCGGTGGAGCCGGTTGTGCAAGAGTCTCCGCTGGGATTGGGACACGCTGTCGGTCTCGTCGAATCGGTGCTGGATGCGGACGAGGACTCGTTCGCGGTGTTGCTTCCCGACGATCTGGTCCACCCCTGCGGCGTTCTCGACACGATGGCGAAGGTACGCGCCGAGCGTGGTGGTTCTGTGCTGTGCGCGTTCGACGTCGCGCCCGATCGTGTGGGTGCGTACGGCGTATTCGACGTCCGCGCGCCGGAAGAAGGCGATGACCCAGACGTGCTCGCAGTCGTCGGCATGGTCGAGAAGCCGGACCCCGTGGATGCTCCGTCCACCCTCGCCGCAGCCGGACGCTATGTGCTCGATCGCGCCGTGTTCGATGCGCTCCGGCGAATCTCGCCTGGGCAAGGTGGCGAGCTGCAGCTGACGGATGCGATAGCGCTGTTGATCGCGGAGGGGCATCCGGTTCACGTCGTCGTCCATCACGGAACCCGCCATGATCTGGGTAACCCGGGTGGCTTTCTGCGGGCTTCTCTCGACCATGCGCTCAGCCGCACCGAGTACGGTCCGGAGTTGCGAGTCTGGCTCAAGGAACGATTGGATCAGCCGGATCCGCAGTTGACGTACTGAAGAATGCCGTCCATGACAGGTGAGGTAGAAATATGTTGTGGTGCAAGAGAATTCGCACCATTTTCGGTTAGTGCGTATGTGAATGTCGGTAGCCCGGAGTCATTCGCTGCGTTGGGCGATACCGCGTCGGGTGAGTTCGTCCACCAGGGACTGTGTCGCAATCGTCGCGATGACCGACGGTGGAGTCGTTCCCGGCTCCGCTTCCTCCGAGGTCAGATAACCGGCGGCTACGAGGACCTCCATGATCGGAGCGTCGTAGACCTGGCATGCCGTC
>JADGMW010000164.1_pt1 | contig 46031 bp, 48 predicted proteins | sample 8641801 | NCBI WGS metagenome assembly JADGMW01 (sample SAMN16272018, study PRJNA661076) | feces metagenome | isolation source: fecal sample from diarrhoea affected cattle A | host: Bos taurus | place: South Africa: Lokaleng Village, Mahikeng | collected 2019-09
CCTTCCTCAACGACCGTGACTTCGCTGCGCGCGCCGACACCACCCGGGCGTTGGGCCGCTTCGTCACCGACGACACCGGTCGCGCCGTGATGCTCGAATTCGGCGGCCGCACCGCCAAACGAATCTTCACAACCGTCATGTAGAAAAGCGGAGACTGCGTCAGCGGCTCGCATTCAGTGCGAGCCGCAATGCAATCACAGACCGAACAGCCGGGTGCACTGCACCGGTCGCGATCGCAAGGCCCTGTTTAAGCGGGAGCGCACAAGAGGCGACCACGATCGTAGTGCCAAACGCAGACGAGAAGCATGGCACGAGAAGAACGAAACAAAGAGCCAGCCCGAGCCACAGCGATGAGCAAATCAACACCTTCCCACATGGGAGACCCGTGGTTCCGGAGCCGACCTTGCTGTAAACCCCGGTGAGACGGTTAGTTTTCGGTCAGAACAGCGATCTGAGCTGGCTTGACAGGAGAGCACTGACGTTCCGGACAATCTGGCAAATCGCATCTTTGCAGGCCAGGGGTGCTGACGTTTTCCGTATGAACTGCGAGAAACGGCGAACTGCTCTGGCCGACCTTCTTGTGGCCGACCTGGTGCAGCTGTTCTGACTGGTCTTCGGATGGGTGTCGCACAGAGTGCACTGTTCGTCCGGTGCAGTAATCGATGCAGCGGCACTATTGTTTCGAGGTCCGCCGCGTCTGACTCAGCCGTGTACCAGGCGTGACACCAACTCGGTGCGTGTATGCACGCTCGACTTTCGATACACGTGTTGCAGGTGACTCTTCACGGTTGGGACGCTGATGAACAGCGCACGGGAGATGTCGATGTTGCTCGCACCCTGTGCCAGCAGTTCGACGACGTCGCGCTCCCGAGCAGATAATCTCCAATGTTCCGGCACTGCAGAAGAACTCGGGGCACTGGGCATTTGACCCAGCATGCAATAGGACTGTTCGACGAATCCATGAGACTTCTGCAGAAATTGCATCTCTTCCCTCGAGAAGTCACCGTCGCGGGCACTTCGGAGCAGGGAAACGCCCGCCACGATGCGCCCGGCATGACGCAGATACAGTTCAGCCTCGTATCGATAACCCATCGGGCGAAAGAAGCCGTCGTAATAGTCGGTCTTGTCGAAACGCTGGCCAATGTCGTTCGACGATGCGAGGTCGGCGCCCGATTCGGCGAACCTACGCGGATGAAAAGGGTCCAACTCGTGAAAGTGCCTGGTGTAGCGACCATTTTCCTCAGGACACACCCGATCGAATACGTGCATGTCGGCATTCATGCTGCGATCAACGGAATAGAAAACCATCCCGGACACGCGAACGAACCTGGCAAGAAACTCCATCGCGTTGCGTTTGAATTCGATGTTGCGAGCGAACTCGTTGTTCCGTCTGATCGGTTGGAGATTCGGTGCAACGAGATCCGACCGAACCACCGACATATCGCGCTCCTCCACAACGAACCAGTACGACGCTACCTGCGGCCATAATCACTGGTCAAGACCGATCGGACTTCATCCTTTCGGATGATTCTCCCCCAGCCCGGCCGCTCATAGAGTGCTACTACCTGGCGAGCCACACGCGGTGGACTCGTCGAGATGCACGGAGGTAGGTCCACGTGAGCAGAACACTCATCCGATCGTCGAAGGTCCTGACCTTCGACGATGCGAACCCGGTCGTGGAAGCGGTACTCGTGGACAACGGCGTGATCCTCGAGACGGGCAGGTTCTCCGACCTGGTCGAGTCCGCTGGCCCGAACACCCGGGTCATGGAAGCCGGCGACGCGGTCGTCATGCCAGGACTCATAGACACCCACCCGCACGTCATGCACTTCGGTGCACTTCGCGGCGGCCTCGTCGACTTGAGTGATGCACTCGATCACGCCGATATCGTCGAGCGCATCAGTGCTCGGGCCGCCGTCACCGCACCCGGCGAGTGGATCATCTGCACGCCGGTCGGTGAAGCCCACTACTTCATTCGCCGATCGTGGCGCGACCTTGCCGAGCGACGATTGCCCGACCGTCATGTCCTCGACCGGGCGACCTCCGACCACCCTGTGCTCATTCAAGCGTGGGCGCCGCGTACTCCGAACATCGTGGCATTCAACAGCGCCGGCTTGCGTGCTGTCGGTCTGTCGGACTTCATCCCTGATCAAGTGTGTGATGTGGAGATCGACAAGGACGAAGCCGGACGTTTGACAGGAATACTTCGCGGACCGGTGAACAACTACTACACCTACGACCCGTTCTGGGGACAGATCCTTCTCAAGCTCCCACCACTCGATCCCGATCACGCAGTACCCGGTGTACTCGACGAAATGGCTCGCTTCTCCGCCCACGGTGTCACCACTTTGTACGAGGGACACGCCATGGAACCGATCCACATACAGATGTATCAACATCTCCGTACATCCGACATGCTCACCATGCGAGTCCAGGCCACTCACGACGTGGAGTCGGTCATCTTCTATCCCTTCGAACCGTTGTCGCTGCACGAATTCGACGATCGATTGAAATCACTTGCGCCGCAATCGGCCGATAGCGCCGACGACATGTTGCGAATCGTCGGTATGACCATCAGCCCTGGGGGACCCTGTTTTGCAGGGCATTTCGCCATGCACGAAACCTATACCGATCCTTTCGGCAGGCCTACCAAGGGAAATCGCTTCGTCTCACTAGAGAAAGAAGAATCGTACGTTCGATTCTGCGCGGAGAATGACGTTCGGGCCAACATTTGTATCGGTTCCTACCGTGAGCACGACGACTTTCTCGAGATCGCCGAGCGTGTCGTCATCGAACACGATTTTCGAGACAAAGCGTGGATTCTGCAGCACGCGATCACCATAAGCCCGGATCACGTTCGCCGGTACAAGGCACTCGGTTTCCAGATCACCACTTCTGTCGGATTCGCATGGGGCAAGGGCGCAATGTACGACGAACGGATCGGCCGGCACGTATGGCGTGACATGGTCCCCTTGAGGCGCCTGCTCGACGCAGGCCTCGACGTCTCCGGCGGGTCTGACTGGGGACCGAAGAGTCCATGGGAACAGATTGCACTTGCACAGACGCACGAGATTGCCGGCACAGACCTGAGAAACGACGGTCCGGACCAGGTCATCAATCGCCAGGAATCTCTCGCTATGTGGACCACAAGCGCAGCGAAGATCCTCGGATGGGACGGAATCGGATCCATCCGACCCGGAAATCACGCGGACATCATCTTCGTCGACCGCGACCCTTCGACCTGCGATCTCGACGAATTGAAGGACATTCGAGTGCATCGAACCATGTTGGGCGGAAACATAGTTCACGACGACGCCGTCCTCCCTGCCGCCACCGAGGGGATCTTCGATGAAGCCGAATGAGTACATCGAGCATGACGCTACGGGCCTCGCCGAACTGATTCGCGACAAGCAGGTGTCCGTTGACGAAGTTCACCAGGCAGCACGCACCGCGATCGAGACCGTCAATCCGACGCTGAACGCCGTCGTCGAGGGCCCGTGGGATCGAGCCCTCGATTGCAACGAACAGGGACTATTTGCGGGGGTTCCCTTTGCACTCAAGGATTTTGCCGTACACGCGGCCGGAGTACCGACCAGGTTCGGAAGTCGGCTGGCGGGCGAAGGTGCAATCTTTCCTCACGACACCGAACTGATGACACGATTCCGGGCGGCAGGATTGGCTGCTGTGGCGGTGACCACCACACCGGAATTCGCGTTCAACGGAAACACCGAACCTGTTGCTCAAGGCTCGACGCGCAATCCGTGGGACACCGAACGCAGTGCCGGTGGATCGAGTGGCGGATCAGCGGCATTGGTCGCAGCGCGAGCCCTTCCCATCGCTCACGCTACTGACGGTGGAGGGTCGATCCGAATTCCGGCGTCCGCCAACGGGTTGGTGGGTCTGAAACCGAGCCGGGGGCGTGTACCAGTGGGCCCTGACTCGAGCGAACCACTCTCAGGGCTGGGGGCCGAGTTGGGGCTCGCCCGATCGGTGCGTGACTGCGCAGCGTTACTCGATGCCGTGAGCGGGCCGGCCCCGGGCGACAAGTACGTGATCCGTGATCCCTCGCGACCATACTCCGACGAGATCAACCGCTCCCCGGGGCGTTTACGCATTGCGATCCACACTCAGTCGTGGTCCGGAGATCCGGTGAACATCGAGGTCGCGAATGCCGTGTCCTCTGTCGGCACGGTTCTCGAGGGGCTCGGGCATCACGTCATTCCCGACACGCCGGTCTTCGACTGGGATCAGTTCGTCGAGGCCAACCTTCCGGTGTGGAGTGTCTCTCTTGCCGAAGGCGTCGATGCACTTGCCGGAGCTTTCGGTGTGACCCCGGGACCCGAGAACCTCGAGGCGACAACCTTGGCCTGCGTGGAGTACGGACGCCGAGTCACGGCCATTCAACTCGCTCGAGCGCTCGCCGTCTTCAACCAGGTGTCCCGCTCAGTCGGAACGTTTTTCACGAATTACGATCTATTGCTCACCCCGACGCTCGGTGAGCCACCCCAACTGTTGGGCGAACTCGATTCCAATGACGCATCACTCTCCCCTAGCGAATGGACTCGCAAGTTGTTCGGCATCTGTTCGTTCACTCCACTTTTCAATGCGACGGGCGGACCGGCAATCAGCCTGCCGCTGGGTTCCACGCGCTCGGGGTTGCCTATCGGCGTTCAACTGGCCGCGCCTATGTGTGAGGAGGGCACCCTGATAGCGGTTGCATCCCAATTGGAGAAGGTCGTGCCGTGGGCGCATCGCATACCGAAAGTAAATGCCGGTGAATGCTGACTCGGCCGCAACTCCCATCGCCCCCTACACGGCGATTGGTCTGTCGACGGTGGTGCGCAACATCGAACACCGATCGCAGATCAAGGCAAACCTCGACACCATCGAGGAAGCGATTCACGCTGCGGTGTCGACAGTTTCGATCAACATGCCTGTCAAACTGATTGCGTTGGCAGAAGGCGCGTTGACCGGGTTCGGGGACGAAGCCTTCGACATACCTCACGTGAAGGCAGCACGGGAGATGTTCATCGACATCCCCGGCCCCGAGACAGATCGACTCGGCGGACTTGCCAAGCAGTACGGGGTCTACATCATCGCTCAAAGCAAGGCGCGGTGGCCCGAGGTCATGGCTGATCGATTCTTCAACTCCATGGTGGTGATCTCCCCGGCAGGCGAGGTGATACATCGCGCCACGAAGAATCACGTCTGGTGTCGAGAACGTTCCTGCACGCCTCACGATGTCTATGACCGCTGGACCGAACTGTTCGGCGACAGCATCGACGCATTTTATCCCGTTCTGCACACTTCGGACATCGGTTCGATCGGCACAATCTGCTGCAGCGACGGAGAGTATCCGGAAGCAGTACGCGCCTTGGCTTTTCAAGGAGCCGAGGTCGTGTACCGCCCGAGCGAGGCGGTTCCGATGACGCACGCAGGACCGGACCCAGGGGGAACATGGCTCCTCCAGAACCGTGCGCATGCGCATTTCAACAGTCTGTACATGATCTGCCCGAACACCGGACCGGTCTATCCGACTCAGTCGGCGTTACAGTCATTCGACATCGCCGGCGGAAATTCACACGTCGTGGACTACCACGGAGCGGTACTCGGCCACACCGTCTCCGGACACAATTCATTCGTGTCGGGCGTGATCGACATCGAAGCATTGCGCCAGTTCCGCGTCATGAACTTGAACTCCAATTGGCTCAAAGACCTCCGTACCGAACTCTTCCGTCGTATGTACGACGAACCGATTCATCCTGCAAACCTGTGGCTCGAGAGTAATCCCGTTCTCCATGCCGACGCCGACAAGATATACCGGGCCAACATCGCCCGATTGCTCGCCCGCGGGGCGTACCGGGAACCTGCATACGACTTCCGCAGCACCGATAACAGGACACTGTGACATCCGCGTCGTCGGTGATTGCTAGCTCTTTAGTGACATCCCCGCGAGCGGCTTGCCGGACGTGCAAGACGACGGGCGATGAGCCCTCCCCTCACCCGCCTTCTCGAGGTATAGAGACTCCTGGGCACATGCAGGACTGGCGTCTCCTAGCTGATGACATCGACGAGACATCTGCCGTCGAGTCATTTGGTGGTGAGGTCGGTGAAATCCTTGCTGATGGGCACACAGCGACGACCCTGTCCAGCCGATGAATAGTCGGCGTCGAGACCTCCGGCAATCGATCCGAAAGCACAAAACGAGCACTGCGGAGATGCATCCTGTGATATGGCTTTCTGTTCAAACCACGGGGCTCACCAGTTGATATGTACGTTCCCTTCGCATACTGCACAACCTTTTTCACACACACACACACACGCCGAGGAACGACGACGCCAATCTTGTACTGTTCAGGTACTTGCTCCATTGCCACCCTTAAAGCCATCGCACCGCTGGCGGTCTCCTTAGCAGCAAACACCGTCTCCTTGACAACCTGCGCGATCCACTCCGTGATCGTCGTTGGCGACGACAGCATCGAAGCGACCGAGCCCACGCCGTGGCCGTGCAGCCAACTGTGCAATTGAGTCTGGTAGCCCCGTGCACTCTCAATTGCCGCCCAACTGGATACCTCGACAGTCACTATCGCTTGATCTGTCCCGAGCAGGGCCTTTCGTGACCACACACTGGGATGACCCGACCGATGGGTGCAGGCCGGACATTCATTCGGCTAGGTCGGAGCCTTCCGAAGTCGTACCCTTCGCAGTGATGACGTCGTTCTTGAGGTTTCCCGGAACGGTTACGGCGCAACTACCTTCCCATTCAGAGGCACGTGTCCTCGACACACATGGTTCCGATCCGTCAGGTCCTTGTCGGCGAACATCTGCTAGGGCTCGTGTCCGTCGACAATTCGACGTCGATGGTGCGCGACGCGAACCCGAGTCGCGCACCGAGTCGAACAGAATCGTTGCGGTGTTCGACGCCCGGCATCGACGAAGAAGCGTTCGCAGTCGGCAGCAGCGCAGGTTCCCCACGGAACCGAACCTCGTTCAACGAGCCAAAGACCCAAGGCAAATGCTGCTGTTGCGCAAAGCCATTCGGGTCTCTCGAAATGCTCGGGTGTATCGAGGTGCATGGACCATGCACGCCCCGGAAACTTAACCAGGCGGGGGCGGGCCGGGTACAACTCGAGGAGTCCGTTGAGGCGCCCCGCTGTCTCGTCGACATCCTCGGACCTCAACACGTCGACGACAGCTCGGGTCGCGTCGCGGATCTGTGGGAGGTCGTCGTCGGCGGCGTCGAGGATTCTCTGCGGTGCGCCGTGATCTACAAGAAGCGATCGGAAGCGGTCGGCGTCGAAATCCGGTTCTGCGGTCGACAAATTGGCGAGGTCGACGACGAAACCCAATCCACGCGGGTTCGTGCCGACTTCGCGTGGAACCGTCGACATGGCGTCTCCCCTACTCCAGATAATTCGCTTGCCCTCACTCATTGTAACGTCAATGATCAATCTTTGACGTTACTGGTATTCGAGGATGCGTGGATCGGAGAAGTATGACGAAGCTGGAGCACACAGAGGTTCTTGTCGTAGGCGGCGGCCCGGTCGGCCTGACGATGTCGATACTGTTGTCGCGCTACGGTATCGAACACATACTGGTGGAGCGAAGGAGCGAGACGTCTTCGCACCCCAAAGCGCGTGGTGTGTCAGCGAGGTCGATGGAGATATTTCGGCGATGTGGCGTTGCCGAGGATGTGACCCGCGCAGGTCTGCCGGCGTCGCACGTGAGTTTCTATCGAGGGTCAAGCCTGGTTGATCCTGACTTTGTTCGCTCGAGTCCCGGAGGCGACACAGAACCCGATGCAGTAACACCGACACCGGGATTGATCTGCGCGCAGAACGAGTTGGAGCCGGTTCTACTCACTCATGCGAAAGCTCGGCCCCAGGCGAGCATCGCGTTCGGGGCGCGGCATACCGGCGTCGACGAACGCGCCGGCGTACTGATCTCCACGATCGAGGATGTGGACACCGGTGATGTGAGGCAGGTCAGTTCTCGGTTCGTCGTTGCGTGCGACGGAATCGGAAGCACGACGAGAGCGAGGGCGGGTATCGCCATGAATGGAACCACCGATCTCGGAAGGTATCTCAGCATCCGATTCAATGCTCCGCTCGGTCGACTCCTCGCCGACCGACTCAGTGCGTCGTACTTTCTGACTCCGCCGGCAGTCGGTGGATTCATGGCAATCGACAACGACGTCGAGTGGATCTATCAGTACCCGTACACAGAAGGCTCGGATGCCGAGCGTCTCTCGGACGAGGAGTGTGCAGCGCTGATTCGAACCGCCGCAGGTATCGACGACCTTGATGTGAAAGTGATCGACACCATGGGCTGGCGAATGGACGCTTTGCTGGCCGAATCCTACTGCCGGGACGGCATATTCCTGGTCGGGGATGCTGCGCACGCAATTCCGCCCACCGGTGGCCACGGCATGAACACGGGAATCGGTGACGCCGACAACCTGGCATGGAAGCTGGCCGCCGTCATCCGCGGGGATGCAGGGCCAGCTCTGTTGGATACGTACGAGGTAGAGCGTCGACCGATTGCCGAGCAGGTCATCGACATCTCCAGCCGCAATTCGCGGGCTGCGGGTGGCTATCGGATCGACGACCAGTTGCTGCTGGGAACTCGATACTGTTCCGCTGCAGTGCAAGCGGACTCGACTGATGGGACTTCGGGGCTCGAACGACGCGAACCACCTTTTCGAGTTGATCCCGGAAAGAGACTGCCGCACACGTGGCTGCGACCAGAGGAGTCGACCCTGGATCTGGTCGGGTGTGACGCGATGGTCGTAGTCGGGGGAGATTCCACGGAGTGGGCCGTTCTCGCGAATAGTGCTGAGCGAGAAGGGATCGCGATTCGGATCGAGGAAATTGGGAGCGAGTCCTTCGCAGCACTGTATCCGAAGCCTGGGGTCGGCGGGATACTGGTCCGTCCGGACGGGCACGTTGCAGCATGCTTCACCGGCATTCCCGCTCTGACTGAAATCCTCGAAGCCGCATTTCGGATGTTCGGTCGTGGCACCCAGGGTCAGTGATCCAGCTTCCGTGGCGAAGTCGCGCAATGGATATGAACCACGGCCTCAACACAATCACCTCGCAGGGCATGGAGCGATCCGCCCGACGACGCACTGCCGTGCGCACGCTCCACCCAAGGCGGAGCATTCCCGAAGTTTAACTACAGCAGTGGGAGTGCGCTCTCTCTTCGGTCCGCGCCTCCTCCAGCGCGAGTCCGGGAGGGAACGGTGCTGGCCTCGCCGCGAGTCTCCCCCACTCAGCGAAAAACTTCTACATTGGCGTGTTCCGACGAAAGACGAGTGGGTTCCTGACCCCCGAAGCATCCGAACGCAGACGCGTGGAACACATCCACGACGAACGGGCGAGAGAGCACGTCGCCCGAGGGCGGCGTGCTCTCACACCGAACTGGGAACAATTCGTCCTGTCACGGCGACGACGCTCCATTGCTCAAGGCCGTCTTGTAGGGGAACGGGAAAAATTCAGAACGGGCATGTCATCGTTAGACGGTGAAGCCACCATCGACGTCGAGGACGGCCCCGGTCACGTACCGAGCCTTATCACTGGCGAGGAAACACACCATCTCAGCGATATCCGCTGGCTGTCCATAACGACCGAGTGCGGTGAAAGCGTTGATCGTGGCAGCCATCGGCCCATCCGCGGGATTCATGTCCGTATCGATCGGTCCTGGATTGACCAGGTTGACCGTGATACCACGTTGCCCGAGGTCACGACTCAGGCCTTTGGTCAACCCAACCAGGGCGGTCTTACTCATCGAGTACAGCGAGAAACCAGGAAAGACGGTGCGCCCGATCATGTTACTGCCGATGGTAATGATCCGACCCCCGGCGCCCATCTGCTCGGCCGCCGACTTCGACGCCAGGAACGGAGTGCGGACATTCACTGCCATCATCCGGTCGAAAGTTTCGACACCGAACTCCTCGATTGGCGCCACCTCAAAGACAGCCGCGTTGTTGACCAGAATGTCCAGCCTCCCCAAACACGCAACTGCCTGCACAATCGATGCGGGCATCGAGTCCGGGTGCTCTGCGTCTACGGCGAGTGCAATCGCTCGACGCCCCGCGCCTTCGGCCGCTGCAACCACCTGCGCAGCGCCAACCGCATTGTATTGGTACGTCAAAGCGATGTCGGCACCCCGAGTTGCCAGTTTCTTGGCGATCGCCGCGCCGATTCCCCTGCTGCCTCCGGTGACGAAAGCGACCTTACCTTCGAGATCCATCAATTTTTTTCCGTCCTTCACTTCGGTTGACCTACGGTTGTTTTCGCACACAGGATGGCAAAGCCTCGGACACAGTTCACGTCAGCCACGGCGATAACGGGCTGACTGCACCCGGGCAGACACTCTGCGCGGCGACACCTCGTAAACGGTCAGAACCTCAATTGTGTGAGATCGGCCAACAACTGTCTCCGAAAACTCAGTCCGGCAAAGGGTCTCGGACCGGTCCGGAAAGCGAAACCGCAAGAACGGCAAAGACACTGGTCCGCAGGAGCTGAATGCTCAGCTGCAGCCGCTTCGAGGCGGCAAGAGTGGCCACCGCTCCCGCCTGCATCACGCCGGTCTTCGAGTGCACACCACTTCAGGAGTCTAAGAATGGGTTCAATAGAGCTTGTGACCTGGCTTCATGAAGGAGCGAGCGTAGGAGACCCGCTCCGCGGCCGTTGCATGTTGCAGCGTTCGTTGTCGATGGCTCGTGAACATCGTCCTCGGGGTCCCATCCTCTGAACCCGGGGATCCGGAAATGTCGATTGCGCTTTATAGTCACATCAGATGGTCTGTGGGGCAGCAAGTTTAACATGCTCCCGCGCTGTGCGAACTTCTCGAACGCGAGCTACCGTCTCGCGCTCCTCGGCGCTGCAACCGTGGTTAAGCAACACTTCCACATAGTCTCCGACCACTCTCGACCGGCGTATCGCTATGACCTGAATCTCGCCTGTGCCGCATGGTGGAACGTGCTGCTGGCGGCGAAACCGCTCCGTCGGCGAATCTGAATGCCGTTCTAGCGGCTGTGATCACTGTGTTTCACGGGTTCTTTGGAGGTTCGTATGACCGATTTGGCGTTTCGCTCTGCAGGCGAGCTTGCGCGTGCTGTCGCGGAACGGGAGGTGTCGAGCGTTGAGCTTCTCGACCACTTTCTCGAACGTGGGGACCGGCTCGATCCTCGTATCAATGCTGTCGTGGCGCGCGACGAGCCAAGCGCACGTGCCGCTGCGGAAAAGGCCGATCGCGCTGTGGCGCAGGGCGTGCCGCTCGGTCGGCTGCACGGTGTCCCGGTCACGATCAAGGACAGTATCGAGGTTGCGGGGATAAGGACAACCGGTGGGTCCTCGCGGTGGGGACACCACGTCTCCGCGAGAGACGCGGAGGTGGTGTCCCGGCTCAAGGACGAGGGCGCGATTGTGTTCGGCAAGTCCAATTTGCCGGCGGATGCGCGGGACTGGCAAACGTACAATGAGGTGTACGGCACGACGAACAATCCGTGGGACGTAACCAGGGTGCCAGGCGGTTCGTCCGGCGGGTCCGCGGCCGCCGTGGCTGCGGGCCTGACGGGCTTCGAGGTGGGCGGCGATACGGCGGGGTCAATTCGCATACCTGCCCATTTCTGTGGTGTATACGGCTTGCGGCCGTCCTTCGGAATCGTGCCCAGGCACGGAAGTGTATCGGGGCACGCTCCCGGAACCCTCGCTGAATTCGACATGGCGGTGCTCGGTCCGCTCGCGCGGAAGGCCGACGACCTCGACCTCGCTTTGGATGTGCTCGCGGGAGCAAGTCGTGACCGCGCGGCCGCGTGGCGTCTGGAGTTGCCTCCTGCCCGGGCGAAGACTCTGCGCGAATTCAGAGTGGCTGCCTGGCTCGACGATCCGTTCTGCCCGGTGGACGGCGAACTGATCACGATCATGAGGGCGGCCCTCGACGCGGTGCGGGATGCAGGCGCCACTGTGATCGAGCGAAAGGGACCGGTCGATCTCGAAGAAACCTTGTCACTCTACAACCCACTTCTGATGGCGCAGAGCGGACTGATCGAGCCGGACAAATCGTATGATCTCTTGGTGGAGGTCGCTGCGGCGGAGGGCGCCGCCGGGGGGCTTGCGTCGGATCTGACGGTGCGGTTCCGTGACTGGCATTCGCTCGACGAACGTCGGGAACATTCCCGTCGCCGCTGGGCCGAGTTCTTCGACGGTGTGGACGTACTCATCTGCCCGGTGAGCCCGACCGCAGCATTCCCCCATGACCAACGACCTGATCCCGCATGGTCCGTTCGCACTCTGCAGGTCGACGGTGCGGAGCGGCCTTATCGCGAAATGCTCTCGTGGATGGCGCCGTCTTCATTGAACCACCTGCCGGCGGCGGTCGCGCCCATCGGAACGACACGGAACGGATTGCCGGTCGGCATCCAGGTGATCGCGCCGTACCTGCACGACCGTACAGCGGTGGGATTCGTTCGGTGTCTTGCGAACGTGATCGGTGGGTTCCATCGTCCACCCGGGTTCTGAACGACGTCGCCGGGATGAAGAAGTAGGGCGGCTGTAGCTGTCCCGGTGAGTTTCGCCGCGGGCGCACTCGGAAGCGATCACCGACAACGACAGCTTCAGGTCAGCCACCGCGAAGCAGCTATGGGGCTGCGGTTTCGGCTTCGAAGGTCGGGACAGCATGGGGCGAACAATTCGTAAGTGAAGTGATTGCGGGTTATTTCCAGAGGTGTCGTTTAAGACCGTGTTTCGGATTTCTGAGAGCGGTCGTGGGAATACTCGTTCAGCCGGTGGGTCCGCGTGCGTCGGAAGAGGCTATGGTGGGCCCATCTGAGGTGTCGTGAGCTCACCCCCGGCCGGGCGAGGCGTCACAGGGGGAACTAGAGACGTGTTGCCTCCGCGTGCCTTTCCCTCCGTCCCGCGCATAGCCCCACACAGGTGCACCATCGAAGGCGCAGAATGCCACAACCCACGATCAAGCAGAGGCAATGGATCTGCGCCCTCACCGTCGCCCCGCGCCTCCTAGCCCTTGTCGACTTCACTCAGCATGAATCGGTTCGGTCGCAATTGCGATTTCGGCCAACCTGTCTCGTCCCAGAGCGGTGACGGACAGTGCCCGGTCCTTGCTCCGGCGCGTCACCCATCGCTGTTCCAACATCGCTGCCAGCATCGCTGACCCGAGTCGACCCGCAATGTGTGGCTCCTGTTCTGTCCAGTCTCGGCACCCACGAACGCAGGGCCCGCGGCCCTCGGAGAGCTCGCGGATGCCCAGACCGCGAAGCAATTCGTGGTCGAAGGTTCGCAACACCCCGTCACCTGGCGCGTCGAGGTCGCCGATCACACCATCGAGGACAAGCCGCCGCGCGACATCAACCGACAATCGCCCACCAAGGTGGCTGTAACACACCCTCGCAATCTGAAGGCGACTACCGGCTTGTGCTTGCCGCAATGTCTCGACCGGCAACAGCGGCGAGATCGCAGCCAGTGCTTCGATGGCGGTCGCGACATCGACCGAGGCCAGCCTGTGCAGTCGCCGCCGGCCCTCAGCTACGGCGACGACGAGCCCCGCCTCGATCAACAGACGAAGATGCCCACTTGCTGTCGATGGTGCAATACGTGCCGCAGCGGCAAGATCACTCGCGGTATGAGCTTGTCCATCCATCAAACGCAACAACATCGCCGCGCGCGCAGGTTCGGAGATCGCACGTGCCGCTGCGGCCAGATCGTAATCGATGGCAGTCACGACAACGACCATAGAACACCAACCTTTCGGGAAAGCCCGAAGTTTTGCCGTGTCATGCTCAAATAATGACAACGTCACCAAAAACTCAGTCCCTCAACGATAATGACTTCCCGAGCCCTATAAACGATCGATACTTCGAGGACTACACCGCAGGCGAAGTCTACGAATACGGGTACCGGGCAGTCACGCAGGAGGAGATCGTCGCTTTCGCGCACCAATTCGATCCACAATCGATCCACACCGATCCTGTTGCCGCGGCGCAGGGCCCATTCGGTGGAATCATCGCAAGCGGTTGGCATTCCGCCGGAATACTCATGCGATTGTTCGCCGACCACTATCTCTCACACGTGGCGAGTTTGGCGTCCCCGGGAATCGACGAACTACGGTGGACCACTCCTTTACGGCCGGCAGACGAACTGTGGCTGCGCACCACGATCATCGAGGCACGTCCGTCCCGAACGAAACCCGATAGAGGACTGGTCACCACGCGCGCAGAACTCTTCAACACAGAAAACGACAAGGTCATGGGCATCCTCGCAATGAACATCCTGCGACGACGAAACTTCGATTCCCGATAGTTCAGAGCCGTAGCATGCGAGGTCGACTGTAACCATCAGTGCTCGTGCGCCTCCGGTACCAGTCACATGCGGAAGGCGACTAGGTGCGTGTTGCGGCAGTGTCCCTGTCTGCTCGTGGACCACCCTGACCGCACCCCCCTGGTGGTTCGACCAACCCGCTGGAGTGGGCATAGACTGGCGCATCGTCCGGTATGAGACAGCGCTTTCGTCGACAAATCTGGTAGCGCGGTGGCCGTTGCCATGAGTTGACTTTCACTCAGTGCAACGCACGCGGACAACAACCTTCACGGTAGTTTTGTGCCTTGCGGCGGTCGCGCTCGTGAATGTACCTAGCGGGCTTTGACCATGTACGCCTTCCCCAAAGGCGCACATGGTCATTCACGTGCCTCTAGTCGGGTCGATTCCCAAGCGGGACAAAACCCTTGCCGCGTGCACGGCGGCTTCCGCCGGACTCAATGCCGGACGTAGCCCGAGCAGGCGTTGCCGGTGCGACTCGCCGAGAAGAAGAGAGAACACCGACTGCGCCATATCTAGGTCTCGCTCGGGCAGCCGATCGTTCAATGCGGCGATGTATGCATGTGGCCCGTCGCGATAGAATTTGCTCGACAGGTCAGGGAAACCGTGAACTTCGGTGATCGACAAGCGGTGAAGTCCGATTGCTTCGTCGGAGTGCAAGGCGAAGACGATGTCAGCTGCAAGCTCTTCCAAATTTCGCCCACGAACGGGCTGCCGCAACGTTCGGCATCTCAGTCTTTCAACAGCAGCGAGGAACACCTCGCTGCGATCGCCGAAATAGCTGTAGATCGTCCGTTTGGTCACGTGTGCCTCGGCGACTATGTCATCGAGTGTCACTTGGGCGAACCCGCGAGCGATGAAGAGGGTGACCGCGGCATCAAGGATGTCGTCGCGTCGCTGTACTCGTTCGGCGTCGGTTGGGCGCCCCTTCTTCCTCGGTGTCGCCGCACATTTGGTTGTCAATGATCACTCCTCCCGGTTCATGTGTATCGTTGCACTCGTCCTATAATGAACCGTATTTCGTTTCATTATAGATCTGCCGCGACTCGCACACTGGCGAGATCAGAACGGTGACCCAATGACACGTGTCGTTCCAGACAGATCGACTCGTGGACGCGCTGACTCCGGGCGACAAGGAGAACCCACATGCCCACGAACACCAAGGCCCCGCGTGCGTCGGCTCGACGCACTGCCCCAATCCCTACTACTGCAAGTGATCTCACAGATCAACGACTACTGGGCTTCTACCGACAGATGGTGTTGATCCGGCGGTTCGAGGAGCGCGCCGCGCGCGCCTATACCGAGGCGCAGATCGGCGGCTACTGCCATCTCAATCTCGGCGAGGAGGCCACCGTAGTCGGCCTCATGGAAGCCATGACCCCTCACGACTACGTGTTCACCAACTACCGAGAGCACGGGTACGCGATCGCCCGCGGCATCGACCCTGCACGCGTGATGGCAGAGCTGTACGGACGGGCCGACGGCGTGTCTCGCGGCTGGGGAGGGTCGATGCACATGTTCGACCTCGACTCCCGATTCATGGGCGGGTACGGGATCGTCGGCGGACAGGTGCCTCTGGCGACCGGCGCAGCCCTGGCGATCGACTATCGTGGCGGCTCCGAGGCCGTGGTCTGCCTGATGGGAGATGGAACGACGAACATCGGCGCCTTCCATGAGTCCTTGAACATCGCGGCGTTGTGGGGGCTGCCAATCGTGTATGTAGTCGTCAACAACGGCCTCGGTATGGGCACCACCGTCGAGCAATCATCGGCCGAACCGGAACTGCACAAGCGCGCCAAAAACTACCGAATGGACTCGGCGCGGGTGGACGGAAACGACCCTCTGGCAGTGCACGAAGCCGCCCGGAACGCCCTCAACAGCGCACGGAAGGGTAAGCCGTACCTGCTTGAAACAGTATCGGGCAGGCTGAAAGGACATTCGGTGGTTGATCCTGCCCGATACCGAAGTGCCAAGGAGGCCGAGTCACTGAAGGCCTCCGATCCGGTCGCCGCGTACGCGGCGCTGCTGCGCGATCGAGGGTTGATCACCGACGAGGTCATCGCACAGGTCGACGCCGACGCCGTCGGAGCCGTCACGCGAGCAGTCGAATTCGCTCAAGCCAGCCCGTTTCCCGATGTCTCGACACTGTTCGACTACACCTACGCCACCCCGGTGCCGAACGATTCACGTCGACTTCCGGGCGCAGCCCTGTTCCCGGCCCCGCCGAGCCCGAGCGTGGCTAAGAGTGCGGGGATGCCGGCATGAGCGTGATCAGTTACAGGCAAGCGCTCCACGACGCTTTGCGCAGCGAAATGCTGCGCGACGACGACGTCTTCCTCATCGGTGAGGAAATCGGCCTGTTCGAAGGTTCCTACAAGATCACAGCCGGAATGCTTGCGGAGTTCGGTCCTAAACGCGTGCGCGACACCCCCATTGCGGAAGAGGGCTTCACCGGTGCTGCGGTCGGCGCCGCGATGCTCGGACTGCGGCCAGTTGTAGAGATCATGACGATCAACTTCTCCTTGCTCGCCCTCGATCAAATCGTCAACCACGCCGCGAAGATCTACGGCATGTTCGGCGGACAGTCCCGCGTGCCGCTGGTGATTCGAACGCCCGGCGGCGGCGGACAGCAGCTCGGCGCCACGCACTCGCAGAATATTGAGCTCTACTACGCATTCGTGCCCGGTATGAAGGTCGTAGCGCCCTCCAGCCCTGCCGACGCAAAGGCACTGATGCTTGCCGCGATTCGTGACGACGATCCGGTGCTCGTGCTCGAGAACCTCGCCCTTTACAACACGACTGGTGAGGTCCCCGATCACGACGAGCCGGCGCAGATCGGGCGGGCAGCAATCACTCGTGATGGAGCCGACATCACTGTGGTCGCGTACTCCCGGATGGCCGCCGTTGCGCTTCAGGTTGCCGACAGGCTTGCCGTCGAGGGCATCGACGTCGAAGTAGTTGATCTGCGCAGTCTCCGTCCGCTCGACAGGGACACGATCATTGCGTCGGTGACGAAGACGCAATGCGCTGTGGTACTCGAAGACGACTGGCTCACTTACGGAATCGGCGCGGAGATCGCTGCAACCATCTCCGACGGTGCGTTCGACTGGCTCGACGCGCCTGTCCGTCGAGTCGCCATGGCCGAGATCCCCCTCCCCTATTCCAAGCCCTTGGAGACCGCAGCGCTGCCCTCTGCAGATGATGCGATCACCGCCATCCGCGAAACGCTCGACGCCGTCGGCCGACGTCGCTGAGAGGACCCCTCGATGATCAACATCCTCATGCCGCGCCTGTCCGACACCATGACCGAAGGCGCTATTTCTGCCTGGCACAAGCATCCCGGCGATGCTGTCGCCCCGGGCGACCTCCTCGTCGAAATCGAGACCGACAAAGCCATCATGGAACAGGAGGCCTACGAAGCCGGGACTCTCGTCGAGGTCCTTGTCGCCGAGGGTGAGAGCGTGCCGATCGGCGTGCCGATTGCACGACTCGACGACGGGACCGGCGCAGCAGCTGACCCCGGCCTTGCCCCTGTGCGGACCGGTCCGCAGCCGACAGTCGCCACCGTTACAGAGTTCGACAGCACGCGATCCCCGGGTGAACGCAGATCGGCACGACGAGATGAAATTCCGGAGCGTCGCGTCGCGACGCCGTTGGTGCGCAAGCTCGCTCGGGAGCAGGGTATCGACCTGACAACGGTCTCAGGCACCGGTCCAGGCGGCCGCATTGTCCGCGCTGACCTCGATAGCCGCCTCGGAGACTCTGCCATCTCGTCGGCGGTCGAATCCGATGCCGCACCAACACAATCGACTGCATCGGATCCGCGCGAGCCATTGGCGGTGCCGTTCGACGCAGTCCGCCAGGCGGTCTCTACCCGACTGACCCAGAGCGGTACCACGGTTCCGACCTTCACCGTTACTACGTCCGCGAACGTCAGTAAGCTGGTCGAACTTCGCACCCGGATCAACCATGCTCATGCCGGCGCAAACGTGAAGGTGAGCGTCAACGACATCCTGGTTCGCGCCGTTGCTCTGGCGCTACGCGCCCACCCCGGCGTCAACGCCTCCTACACGCCGGACGGCCGCGGCCAAACCCTTGTTCACCAACGCATCCACGTCGGCGTTGCGATGGCCTCATCCTCCGGTCTTGTAGTGCCCGTCGTTCGGGACGCCGATCGCGCGTCCGTCACTACAATCGCTTCTGCGACGCGAAGCCTTGTGAGTAAGGCCGCGGACCGAAAGCTCGTTCCCACCGATATGAGTGATGGCACGTTTACGGTCAGCAACCTTGGCATGTACGGAATCGAGCAGTTCACCGCGATCATCAATCCACCGCAGGGCGCGATCCTCGCGGTCGGCGCTGTGGGCGACGAACTTGCCTTCGAGGGGGACACGGTGGTGTCTCACAAGCGTTTGCGCTATACGATCACCGCTGACCACCGCATCATCGACGGTGCACTAGCGGCGCAGTTCCTTGGCACGCTCACCGAACTGCTTGAGAGTCCGCTGCAAATACTGGCATAAGTTCACCGCGACCAGGGGATCGGCCGTCAAACCGGCCAGCGTCAATGCCCGCGAGCCGGATCGCTACGCCGTGCCGGCACGGGCACTCGCCGTCGATGCTTCCTCCCCCTCCCCCGGGGGTGGGGGTCGCATACGGGCACTCGGGACGGCCGCTCCAAGCATGAGCCGCTCATCGTATAGGCCACTGACCGTATGCGCGTGAGTTCATTCCGCGCACTTGTCTGATGAACGAACGAGCAGAGCCGACGAGGGCGGCGGCGTTCTGTCCTGCTCTCCCGATGTATCGCATCCGCCAGCGCCGCCTACTCGCGGACCGCGAGGTCACAGGAACGGACGACACAGGCAACTCGGCAGGGTCGTCAACAGTTACAAACGGCCCGATCCGGCATGTCGGAATTTCTGCGGACTGTTTCACTGTGTCGAACACAATGGTGGACGCGTTCGTTGCGAGATCATACCCTCGGAACCAGCCAAAATAATCGTGGATGCTACTGCACGACAACACTTTCCGAGGAGATCCATGCAGAAATCATCATCGTGGCCCGCCGGATCGTTGTGGACGTGGGCAACCGAGGCACTCGAACAGTTCATCGCCGACGTCGAGAGAGGCGTGGTGGCAGAGGTGTTGGCGGGGAACCGTTTCTTGACCCTCGAGGACGCCCACGCCGAACTGGCACGACGACGTCGCGGGCAGGACCTTCACCATCTCGCGCCCCCGGCATGAAGGTGTCAGCGCCGCCCATTTTCCAGCGAAGCAGATATCCAGAAAAGCAGAGTGGCGGATGCAGATTCCCACCAAGGCGCCAGCCGTGCGAGATCCTCGAAACTTCCCTTCCTTGGGGGTCTGGGTCTACATCTTAAAGACAGCTATCTTTGGTAGTTGCAGCACACCCGAGCGACGAGGTAACAAATGGTCAACGCCGCATCGATCCCGTTTCTGCCAGCGGACATGACCCACTTGGTCGGCCGGGAATCCGACACTGGTCACGTCCGCCGCCTGTTGGGGCTCTCGCGGCTGGTGACACTGACCGGAATGGGAGGCGTCGGGAAGACGCGACTGGCGCTGCAAGTCGCCCATCGCGCCCGGCGGGGATTCGCTGACGGTGTTGCACTCGTCGAACTTGCCGACGTCGCCGATCCTGCCCTGGTGGCACTGACCGTTGCCCAGGCGGTGTCCACCCCTGTCCACCAGCAGGACGTCGTGGCGACGATCATCGACTACTTGCGTGGACGCGAAGTGCTGCTCGTACTCGACAACTGCGAGCACCTAATCGACGAGACCGCCGTACTCGCCCGAAACCTCCTGTCCGCGTGTGCGAGTCTACGCATCGTGGCAACGAGCCGCGAACCGTTGCGCATAGCTGGCGAACACCTCTTCCAGGTAGAACCGCTGTCGGTACGGCGCCCAACGACAGCATCCGCTCCCAACGAAACCGTGCGATCCGAGGCGGTCGAACTCTTCATTCACCGCGCGGTTGCGGCGGCGCCCGGGTTCCAACTCTCGACCGAGAATGCTGAAAAGGTCGAGGAGCTTTGCCGACGACTGGACGGTCTGCCTCTGGCCATCGAACTCGCCGCCGGCCGTATGCGAGGATTGTCACCCTCGGAGCTGCTGGACCGATTCGACGACCGCGACCGACTACTCAACGCCGGCGATCGATCCGCTGCCCCACGCCATCAGTCACTGTGGGCGACTCTCGATTGGAGTTACGACCTCTGTTCCGTCCCCGAACGCACCTTGTGGGAACGCCTGTCGATCTTCACTGGGAACGTGCACTTGGAGGCCGCCGAGAGCATTTGCAGCGGAGGCGATTTGCCGCGCGAATCTGTTGTCGAGCACATCTCGGCGTTGGTCGACAAATCAATCCTCGCGCTGCACGATACCGACGGGCGAGCAACATACCGCATGCTCGAGACGGTCCGTGACTACGGACGGCGCAGGCTGCGTGGGCGACCCACTGAAAAGGAGATCGTCGACCGCTACCGCTCGTACTACGTAGGTCTTGCAAAGGAATTCGATGAGAAGTGGTTCGGTCCAGGCCAGGAGCGAATGGTCGAACGTATGCGGCGTGAGCAGGCCAACGCGCGTGCCGTACTCGACTCGTTGCTGTCGGACACCGACGGCGGGCGCACCGCGCTCGGAATGGCGGCAGCACTCTTCTGGTACTGGCTCGGTTGCGGGCAGCAGCGAGAGGGTCGGCACTGGCTGGACCGCGCGTTGGCGTCCGACGCCATCCCCAGTCCCGAACGCGCGGCCGCACTGTGGTGCAACGGGTATCTCGCGGTCGCCGAGGGAAAGGCTGCGGTGGCACTTGATCTTCTACGGAAGAGTCAGGATCTGGCTAGCGAGCTGGGCGACGCCGTCAACCTCACGCACGCTACACACATCAGGGGCATCGCGGAACACAATCTGGGCAATCGACAGCTGGGATTGGCGCTCATCGAGGAGGGTTCGGCGATGGAAGCCGAGCGCGGCCCGAGCGCACTCCACATTCTTGCCCTCGAACACGTGGGATGGGCGTACTGCCGCAGACTCGAGCCCGAGCGCGCGATAGAAGTCCTCAACCCATGCCTGGATGCCTGCCTCGAGCGAGACGAACGCTGGTCCCTCTCCTGGATCCGAGCCTTCCTGGGACTCGCGCATTGGCTGCGCGGTGATTGTCACGAAGCCGCCGATCACCTGCGTGAAGCGCTCGTTGCCAAGCGTCCGTTCCACGATGCGCTCGGCATCGCGGTCGTGATCGAGACGCTTTCCTGGGTTGCTGCTAGCTGTGGCGACGCAGAGCGATCCGCACGCCTGATGGGTGCCGTACGTCGAGTGTGGGAGCCGTTGGGCAACTACCAAGGAGGGTTCGAACTTCACGGTTGGAGCGAGGAAGCCGAGAGCCGGGCACGCAAGGACCTTGGTGCCGAGTCGTTCGATGCGGCGTACGCGGCTGGGGGGCAACTGGATACGTCGCAGGCGATCGCGTATGCACTGGGTGAAACGCCACCGGCCGAGCCTGAAAGCCCGGCCGGTGAGGCCGTCACCTCCACTCTCACGCCCCGCGAGTCCCAAGTCGCGCGACTGTTGGGTGAGGGAATGACCAACAAGCAGATCGCTCAGGCACTTGTCGTAGCACCACGAACTGTCGAGAGTCATGTCGAACACATCTTCGTCAAGCTGGGTGTGAACAGCCGGACCCAGGCTGCGATCCTGCTCGCTGAGCAGGACCGGAGCCGGCGGATCGTTTAGTGTGCGTCCCCTATCGTCCTGCGGTTCGCCAGGACACCTGTCGCCACTCGTGACCGGTCCGATGTCGCTGTATCGACGTCGGCGAGGAGCAACCCGGGTTCTGCACCCAATCGACCGACGACCTGACCGAACGGATCCGCGACCATGGAGTGACCGATTCCGGTGGGCGCGCCGGGACTGACGGCCACACCGGCCGCGGTCGGGTCGGCCTGATCGCAACCCAGGATCCACGACCCCGAGTCGAGTGCACGTGCGCGCACCAGCACCTCCCACTGCTGGGCTTTGCCCTCGCCGGCGCCCCAAGATGTCGGCACTACGACTGTGCTCGCGCCGGCCTCGGCCAAGCGCACGAACAGGTCGGGAAAGCGCACGTCATAGCAGGTTGCTATACCGAGTACGTGATCGTCGACCGTCACGGTGACGACGCCGTCCCCCGGCGCGATCGTCTCCGATTCCCGGTAACCGAAGGCGTCGTAGAGGTGGATCTTGTCGTACCCGACGTGGTGACCGAGGCCGGTGACGAGCACTGTGTTGCGCACCCGCGCTGCGGCCGGCGTGAACATCCCTGCAATAACCAGGACACCGTGTGCGTCGGCTATCTCGGCAACCGACGTCGCCCAGGAGCCGTCGATCGGTTCTGCGACACCCACCGACGGCGCCCCGAAATGCGCCATGGTTGCTTCCGGGAACACCACCACCCGCGCGCCGGAGTCTGCTGCGCGGCTTGTCCAGTCACGCACATATTCCAGGTTTCGCAGTGGATCGGGTGTAGAGGCGATCTGGCACAAGCCGATTCGCACCTGCCCGCCCGTCACCGGGTTCCCTGTCCCTCACGGGGAATCCATCCCGGACGACTCAGGAGGTAGCGCACCATGCGCGGCGGGATGGTCAGGATGTCCTCGATCTCGCCTGCGTCGGAGGGTAACTCGGTACGCACTTGATGTGGTACTCCTGCCTTCAGCTTGTCCACCCATTCGGGATCGATGAGCGCAGCGCGTCCGACGGCCACCAGATCCGCACCAGCGCCCAACGCGTCTTCGGCGTCCTCAAGGGTACGGATACCGCCGCTGGCGACCACCGCGCATCGTCCCGCCACCGCAGCGGAGAACGCCGTGATCGGACTACGCGACTCGACCCGCTCCCTGGCCTTGGTCCAATCACGGTCCTCGGGTTGCGGTGAGTTCCGGCGGAAGTTGTCCATCGAGATGTGCACGTAGTCGACGCCGGACTCGGCCAGGCGTTCGGCTAGCCTCGTCGAATCTTCGAGGGTGAACCCGCCGTACTCCGATTCGAAGGGCGTCACACGGAAGCCCACCGTGACGTCGGGGCCAACGACGCTGCGGACTACGTCGGCTATGGCCAGCGGCAACCGCATTCGTTCGTCGAGTCCTCCGCCCCAACGGTCGGTGCGCCGGTTCGCTCGTGGCGAGAAGAACTGGTGGATCAGATAGTGGTTCGCGCCATGGATCTCGATGCCGTCGAACCCAGCGCGGATTCCGAGTTCCGCGGATCGACCGAACGCCGTGATCACTTCGTCGATCTCGTAGGGAGTCAACTCACGTGGGGTTGGGGCATTCGGTCGTGCCGATGGAACCGCCGAGGGAGCGCGAATCCCACTGGGACCTACGAGTTCTGGAAGTGCAATGCGTCCCCCGTCGTAGATCTGCAGGATTCCGAGCCCCCCGGCACCCCGGACAGCCTGCGCGATCAACCGTAGGCTGTCGAGGTGTTCCGGGCCGGTGGCGCCGATGCCCTGCCAGGATCGACCATCGGCGTGAACATAGGCACAGGAAGTGATTGCAGCACCGAACTGGGAGGCGCCGCGCCGCTTGACGTAGCTCAGCTCCGCCTCGGTCGCCGACCCGTCCGGAGCGGACGCGTCGGTGGTCATGGGCGCGAGCATGAACCGATTTCTCAACATGGCACCGGATTTCAGCTGAATCGGCGACCAGGGATCGGGAGATTTGTGCAAAGTGGACTCCTGCAGGTTTGGGGCGCAAACGATTTCGATGATCTCAGTCGACCGGCGTGGGGGTCTGATCAACCTCGTACGACAGCGAAATTGTCCGGCCGGTGTCAGGGTCGCCCAGCTCGACGCTCCATCCGATGGCGAACTGGTCGACGTCGGCGCGCATAGGGATGGTGCCGGACATCAGGACGGTCCCCGGCTCGAGAAGGCCACGCGTCCTCAACTCGTCCACCCAGTACATGGGCGTCAACAGTTCCGCGAGCGTTCCCTTCTGAATAACCTGCGGACCGGCATCTGTCTGAATGCTGCCCGTGAGTGTCAATTCGTCGATGCGATCGGCGACGTCGGCGAGTCTCCATGCCTGACGGGCAAGGACATCGGGAGCAGCTTGCTTGCTCCACGCCACCCCATGCTGCTCGAGCAAGCGGTCGGTGTGGTCGCAGGCCGCCGTCAGCAACAGATCGCGTGGGTCTGTGCCCGCCACGACCAGTGCCCACTCCGCCTCGCCGGACGTGCGCTCGTGCTGTACCGGCACTCGGCCGGTCTGCATCGCAAGGTACGGGGAGATCGGATAGATGCACGGAATCCGCGTCGGCGCAGGTACACCCAGCTCGGCGAGCTCGGCGACGTGCGCTGCGACATCCTCTTGGCTGCGCCCGGCGTATCCGGCGTTGAGCAGGGTGTCAACCCTCACCACAACCTGCTCGCCGTCAGGCAGCTCGAAGGTCAGGTTGGTCATCGTTGTTCCTCACTGTCGGCCGTGGCGTCGAGCCACGGTAGGTGTCGTTTGATAGGTAGGGTTGTCATCTCTCCTGGCTACCCGGAGAGATGATGTTGCCAACTGGCCTGCTGGGTGCGCTGCGCGATGCCGGCAGCTGCGGCGCGGACGACCGGAACCGCCTTCGCAGGCGGGAACCGGCGTACCGGTCCCGAAACCGAGATCGCCCCTATAAGCTCGCCCGACCAGGTACAAATCGGTACCGCCACACAGGTCATACCGGGCTTGGTCTCCTGCCGGTCATAAGCGATGCCGCTATGTCGGATCGCTGCCAGCTCACTCGCGAGCTGGCCGCTCGTCGAGATGCTCGACGACGTGGCGGGCCGTAGGTTCCTCCCTACCCGCGAGAGCACGTCGTCCCCACTGAATGCGAGCAACGCCTTGCCGCCAGCGGTGTTTGTGGCGGGTAGTCGTCCTCCGACGCAGACGGGTGAGTCCACGCCGTTGTGACCGTGAATCTTGTCGATGTAGAGCGCATCCCCTTCGGCGAGGACACAGAGGTTCACGGTCTCGTGAGTCTTCTCGTACAGATCCAGCAGGTATGGTGTTGCGATTCGTTGCAGCTCCTGCGCCCCTGGATTCGTTGCGAGAGAGGCAAGTTCACCCAATCTCGCGCCCGGAGAGTACGTGGTGCCAAGCCTTGTAACCATGCCCCACTCGACGAGGACTGCGAGGAGCCGGTGCGCCGTCGACTTGGGCAGGTTCGTTCGCCGGGCAATCTCGGTGACGTTCATCGTGTGCGCATGCGGGGTAAAGCTGCTCAACACTGCCAGTGCCTTCGCGACCGACGTGGAGGACCCACGATCCATACGGCCGCGATCAATCGTCAGCTGGATGTTTGTTCGCTCTCCCGTTGCAGATGCTGTGGACTGGACAGGGGCGAGTGCCCTCGGAATCGTCATGGTGGCCTTTCGGTCGCCAGTGCCAACCACCGAGGTCAGCGGACTGGGTCTGTCACGGGTCGCGGCTGTGGGCCGCGCACAGGCGATCCCAGGCGGGGCATGAGAGCGACCGCCGGACTTCCCACCGAACCCCGCGCCCAGGTGTCCGTCGCCGGAGGGGGTTGGGCTGTTGGACCCCGGATGACGATCGGACCATCTGATGAGCGCGGACTCTGCGTGTTCGGTGTTCGACCTGCCCTTCGAGGCTATTTCGAAGTGTCACACGTCACATCGGGGAAACTACCGAGAAAACTACCGAACTATCCGAATACCGACGGACGGAGTACACCACCTGGACCCGTCAGCTCGTCACGCGCACCGATCCCAGATTCGTGAACTGCGCCACGATCGGCGCACCAGCAGGCACCGCGACCGCATCAGTCATTCCGCCGGTCATCACGATCCACCCTGCCTCGAGTGCGTGTCCACGCTGCCCGAGCGAATTGGCGGCCATGGCCAGCGCCTCGGCCGGGTGCCCCTGGACGGCGGCACCGACGCCGGTGGCCTCGAGCTTTCCGTCCACTTCGAGCAGGCACGCCTCCAACGACAAATCCAGCGTCGCGGGATCGGTTCCGACCGGCCCCGTCGCGTAGAGGGCGGACGACGCGTTGTCCGCGATCACGTCGGGCAGTGTGAACCGGAAGTCGCGAAATCGGCTGTCGATGATCTCGACGCTGGCGTAAACTCGATCGACCGCTGCCATCGCCACGGCAGCCGTGACCCCAGGGCCACACAGCCGGCGCCCGAGCACGAAGGTGATCTCCGGCTCCACGCGCGGATGGATGAGTCGATCGTGCGGTAGCGAAACCCCGGCCGGCAGGACCATCGCATCGGTGAGCCACGCGGTCAACGGTTCCGACACCCCCATCTGCTGCTGCTTCGCCGGCGACGTGAGACCCAACTTGATACCGACGATGGTCTCACCACGCTCAATCCGCTGGCTGAGCGCCTCGTCCTGAATTCGGTATGCAAGGTCGATATCGAGGTCCGGGAAGGTGTCGGTGAGCGGCGCGATGTCCGTCCGGTCTGCCCCCGCCTGCAAAAGTTGAGTTGCCAGAGCCTCGACGGAGTGCAGCTGCTCCAATGTCTGGATGCTCCGCGCAGTTTCCGGTTCCATTTGTACTCCTGGGTTCGGTTAATCGGGTGGACCGCCACTCTGGTCCTTCCGAACGAGTGTGAGAACCGCCGTGGTCCACCCATCGGAACACTCCCTCGGGTATGCCGCCCTGTGGAACATAGACATTGTCTGAGCGCTCACCGATCCTGAATCCTTCATCACGACAAGGATTTCGGAATGCAAAGGAGATCGATTCATGGCCACGCTCATCGTCGACGACACCTCGATCTACTACGAGGAGTACGGGGATGGAGAGCCCCTGCTGCTGGTGCACGGAGCGGCGGCATCCGGACGCTGGTTCGGTGACCTGCTGCCACAGCTCGCCCGGCGAAACCGTGTGATCGTCCCAGATCTACGGGGGCTGGGGCGAAGCCGGCGCGTCGCACCATTGACGCGCCCGCAGGTATGGGTAGAGGACCTGTGGCGACTGCTCGACGAACTCGGACTCGATCGTGTCCACGTGGCGGGGGTGTCACTCGGTTCACGCATCGCTGGTCGACTCGTCCTCGAAAACCGTGAACGGATAAGGACTTTGACGGTCGATGCCCCGATCATCGGACTGAGCAACACAGGCAACGCCTCGCTCAACAGCGTGTTCACCAACGTCGATGCCGACAGCGAGCAGGCTCGAGAGTGGCAGACACTGCACGGCGACGACTGGCGTGACGCGATCGCCTTCTACGCCGCCACCCGTAGCACCACGGAGTTCCAGCAGTACTACACGCTGCGCCACCATCTGGCAGAACTCGACGTACCCACCCTCGTCTCCCGCGGTGACCACGACGACACGATCCACCCGGTCGACGATGCCTTCATCTGGCACAAGCAGGCACCGAACACGGAACTGTTCATTGCGGCGGGACTGACGCAGTCGTCGGTCATGCTCGAGCGCACCGAGCAGTTCGTCGCGGAGTTCGACGCCTTCCAGGCACGTTGCGCGCTGGCGCCGACGGCATGAACTGCGTTCTGGTCACGGGTTTCGGTCCGTACGGTGACGAGGCAGACAATCCCAGCGGGGCGATCGCGCGTCGAATGGACGGTACGCAAATCGGCGGACACGATGTCCGCGGGCGGGTCCTACCTGTCGACACCGAAGCTGTGCGCGACGCGCTCGCGGAAGCCATCGACTCGATCCGCCCGAAGGTCGTCCTCGTCACCGGAGTAGCACCGGGACGCGTCGCACCCGCACTCGAGCGCGTCGCGATCAATGTCCGGGACTTTCCCATCCCGGACATCGCCGGGCGAACACCCGTCGATCGACCGGTCGTCGCCCAGGGACCGGACGCGTACCTGACGACCCTGCCGGTGAAGGCTGTCGTCGAAGCGTGGCGGACAGAGGGCATCCCCGGTTACGTGTCGAACACCGCCGGCACTTATCTGTGCAACCAGACCTTTTACCTCGCCAGGCACCTGTCCGAGGACTCGGTGCGGGCCGGGATGCTCCACGTTCCGGCGCTCCCTGCCCGAACCGTTGAAATGGGCTCTCCCCCAACCCCTTCGATGTCGTTCGATGTCCTCGAGCAGGCAGTCCGCCTGGCTGTATCGACGTCACTGCTCCACATCGGCCCTGACCTGCGAGTCGGCGGCGGGTCGATCAGCTAGCCACTTAGGAGATGGAGAAGCGCATGACTGCACTTTCGGAGCAGGACAGCCGGTGCGCCATCGAAGTCGACGGCTCGGCCGTGCACTTTCACGACGTCGGTGACGGCGATCCGCTTGTGATCCACCAAGCGTTCGGGCCGCTGCCCGGTACGACCGCTTGGTTGACATACCACCGGATCCTGGAGGATCTGTCGTCCGATCACCGTTGCATCCTGGTGGATTACCCTAACTTCGGTCGCAGCAGTCCACGCGAGTTCCACGAACCCGTCCACGATCTGTACGTCCGGAACACCGTGGCAATCCTCGATGAACTCGGTCTGGACACCGTCACATTGCTGGGAGTCTCGACTGGAGGCACCGTCGCTCTCGACATGGCGATGACAGTGCCCGAACGGGTGAATCGCCTGATCGTGGGTGGGTGTTCCGCCTCGTCGGGTGGGGATCCCTACCTGCTCACTCCGGCACCAACAGAAGTGAGTCGATTATTCGACGAATGCCAGTCCAGACCACCGGACAGAGACCGCATCGCGCGATTGCTGAATGCGATCGTGCACGACACCGACCTCATCGACGACGAACTCGTCGATCACATCTTCCGCTGGCGAGTAGGCGAACCCGAACACGAGCAGGCATGGAACCGGTCAACGTTTGTTCCTCGGAGCAACTTACACGCACTGTCGGGTATCACCGTCCCGAGCCTGATCGTCCACGGACGGTACGACCGCATGGTCCCCCTCGAAGGGGCGCTGATGCTGCTGGGTTACCTGCCACGTGCGGACTTGGTGGTGCTCAACAACTGTGGACATTGGCCGCCGTTCGAACGACCCCGCGATTTCCTGGCCGCGGTCCGCGCGTTCCTGGCCACGTGACCGGTTCGGCCACAACATGTTCCATCGGATGGATCGCCACCGTTGTCGCCAGCCAGGTCGAACACCCAAGCTACACACCCGAGCCGGAGTCGCTCCCCGCACCCGGTACGTCATTTCAGGAAGGCAACACGAGATCATGACTGAAGTTGTCGGACTCGGATACGTCGGTCTCTACGCGACGGACCTGCACGCGTGGCGCCGCTACGGCACCGAGATCCTCGGACTACAAGACGTCTCCGCCCACGAATCTGCCGACGGACAGACGGTCTTGCTGCGCGCAGACGAACAGGGCTGGCGCTTCGCAATCCACCAGGGTCCGGAAGGTGGGGCCGCCTACGTCGGCTGGGAGGTCGCGAACCGCGCCGCGCTCGACGCGCTCGGCAAGCGACTTGCCGATGCCGGTGTCAGCGTCGAGGACGATGCGGAGTGCGCCGCGAGCCGACACGTCGAAGGCTTGTTGCGGTGTCTGGATCCGGACGGTCACAGACTGGAGTTCTTCTACGGGCCGAAGGTGCCGAAGGAACCGTTTGTCTCGCCGCGAGGGGTTCGGTTCGTCACCGGCGATCTCGGTCTGGGGCACGTGTTCTTCTTCGTCACCGACCTCCTGGAAACCAAGCGGTTCTACCTGGATGTTCTGGGGTTCCGGCTCAGCGACACCATTGAGTTCGACGGCAGAAAGGTGCACTTCCTTCACGTCAACGCTCGTCACCACAGTCTCGCTTTCGTCCAGAACGAGAAGCTCGCACCGGCCCTGGGACACTTCATGCTCGAGGTCGATGACATCGACGACGTCGGCCGCGCCCTCGACGCAGTGAACTCCGGCAGTGTCGAGCTCACCGAGACATTGGGTCGGCACACCAACGACTTCGCGATCTCGTTCTTCATGAAGAACCCGTCGGGGTCGGAGGTGGAGTACGGCGTCGAAGGCCGGCTCGTCGACGATGCCACGTGGCGGGTGTCGAGCTACGACTCCACCAGCCTGTGGGGACATCACCGTGACTGACCGAGGGCGAGGATACCGACCCTCGGAATCGCAACGACATCGAAAGACACTCAGATGACAGAAACCTACGTCGTGGTCGGCGCCAGCCTGGCCGGCGCGCGTGCGGTCGAAACCCTCCGCAAGGAGGGGTTCGACGGCAGAGTCGTCCTGGTCGGCGCCGAGCACCATGTTCCATACGACCGTCCGCCGCTGTCGAAGGAAGTAATGCTGGGCCGAAAGGCTCCCGGTGAACTCGTCATCCACCCACCAGACTTCTACTCCGAGAACAATGTCGAACTGTTGCTTGGGGTGCGGGCAACGAAAATCGACACGCACGCTCGGAGGGTCGAACTCGACCACGGTCGAGCCGTCACCGCGGACAAGGTGCTCCTGTGCACCGGAACCACGCCCCGTCGGCCCGTCATTCCCGGACTACATCTCGAGGGTGTGCATTTTCTTCGCACGGTCGAGGACTCTCTCGCAATCCGCGACGCACTCGTCAACGGGGTATCCCTCGTCATCGTGGGCGGCGGCCTTATCGGGATCGAATTGGCCGCCTCGGCCCGGGCACTGGGCAACGAGGTGACAGTGCTCGAACGGGACTTCGGACTGATGCGCCGCGTCCTCGGTATACAGATCGGAGATCGTCTGTCGCGTATGCATACCGAGCAAGGTGTCCGGATCTGCACCGACACCGAAGTGACCCGAATTGAGGGCGACCGACGAGTGCGCCGCGTCCACACCTCACACGGCGCCGCCATCGACGCCGATGTCGTCGTGATCGGCGTCGGAGTCCTGCCAGCCACGGAGATAGTCGACGGCTCGAATATCGCCGTCGACAACGGAATCCGAGTCGACACGTTCTGTGAGACCTCCGTGTCCGGCGTATACGCAGCCGGCGACGTCGCAAACCAACCGCTCGACGCGGGAGGGGCACGAATACGCCTGGAGCACTGGCAGAATGCGCAGAATCAGGGCATTGCGGCCGCACGGTCGATGTTGGGTCATCGTGAGCCGTATCGCGAAGTACCGTGGTTCTGGTCCGATCAGGGCGAGACGAACATCCAGGCCGCCGGACATCTGACGCCGAGCGATGACATCGTGTGGCGAGGGGATCCGGAATCACTGGAGTTCACCGCCTTCCATTTACGTGACGGTGTGCTGACCGGGGTGGTCGGGGTCAACCGGCGTCGTGACGTGCGGATGGCGATGGCCCACATCGACAAGAAAATCTGTCCGGAGCCGGGTGCGCTTGCCGACCCGGCCGTGGACTTGCGAACCATCGGCGATACAGCTGCATCGAGCGGTATCAAATGACGGTGACGAGGAGGAAACTGTGACAACGACCGAGAAGTCCGAGAATCTGGTCCGGGTATGCGGGGTCGGCGAACTCACGCCAGGCAACGTGAAGCGAGTGAACACGCAACCGCCGATTGCCGTCTACAACATCGACGGAGAGTTCTATGCCACGGCGGACTGGTGTTCGCACGACAAATCGTCGCTTGCAGACGAGGGGTACATCGAGAACGGTCAGATCGAATGCGGCTGGCATTTCGCAAAGTTCTGCATCAAAACCGGAGCCGTCACCGCTCCGCCCGCGACGGAGCCGTTGGCGAAGTTCGCCGTGGAAGTGCGTGACGGTGACGTGTACGTCGTCGTCGGCTCTTGAAAGTTGTTCCGGAATCTAGAACGCGCACATCGACTTTCATGTTGATCGTCTGTTTATCTCTACTGCGAACATCGATACATCCAGGGGAAGACGACCATCTTCCCGCACCGAATTCCGCAACAAAAGTGAAGGGAGATGGTCGTGGCCATTGACGCCGATTATCTGCATTCGTTGGTGAACTGGGAACGAGGAATGATCGGGCCGGAGATCTTCGTCAGCGACGAGATCTACAAGTTGGAGCAGGAGCGCATCTTCGGACGCTCATGGTTGTTCCTGGCCCACGACAGCATGATCCCGAACCCCCATGACTTCTTCGCCACCTATATGGGCGGCGACCCTGTCCTGGTCGTCCGGCAGCCCGACGGCGGTGTGAAGGCGTTCCTCAACGTCTGCCGGCACCGAGGTATGCGTGTGTGCCGGGCCGAGGAGGGCAACACCCGTTCGTTCATGTGCACGTACCACGGTTGGACATACGACAGTGCCGGCAAGTTGGTGGGTGTCCCGAACCTGGAAGATGCCTACTACAACAAGCTTTCGATGGAAGACAACGGTTTGATCCAAGTCGCCCAACTCGACAGCTACAAGGGTCTGATCTTCGGCAACTTCGATCCGACTGCCCCACCGCTGCACGACTACCTTGGCGATCTGAAGTACTACATCGACGGGTGGGTCGACCACGCAGAGGGCGGTATCGAAGTACTGCCCGGCGTGATCAAGTGGACGATCAATGCCAACTGGAAGCTCGCCGCGGAGCAGTTCGCCGGCGACACTTACCACGCCACTACCAGCCACTTGTCGTCCTTGCTGGCGTTCGGCCCGGGGTTCGAGGCCAAGGACGGCGCCCACGTCTCCATGCGCGAGGGTCACGGCGAGAGCTTCCTGTTCGAGCGACACACTCGCTTCGAGGACGACCCGCTCGGGCAATACAACGAGAAGAAGCGGCAGACCGCCCGAGAGCGGGTGGGCGACCGCGCGGACATGGTAGCCAATTTCAATGCTTTCCCGAACTTCTCCGGGCTGCCCGGCTCCGCGAACATCCGAGTGTGGCACCCCAAGGGCCCCAACAAGTTCGAGATCTGGTCCTTTACGGTTGTCGAGAAAGACGCACCGGAGGAAGCCAAGCGGGCACAGCAGGTCTCAGCTTCGTTCACCGAGGGCGCGGCAGGTGTCGTGGAAACCGACGACGGCGAGAACTGGGGCATGATCGGCGGCATCTTGGAGCAGGGATTCCAGGCGCGGAAGATGGCCTGGAACTACGAGATGGGCCTGGGCACCCAGAGCGAACACCCGGAGCTGCCGGGCGAGTACTTCGACTCGTTCTTCGGAGAGGCCGGGCAGCGCGGTTTCTACCGCCGGTGGCTCGAGTTCATGACGACCGAGCAGTGGCCTGCGATTCCACCGCAGGAGCAGTTCGATCGCGGCAGCGTGCAAGCCCGGACTTCGACGGCCGGCACTGCGGGCGGTGTGCGATGACGACGATGGACGCAATCGCAACGAAAGTCGGCGCCGAGGACCTCGAAGGAGTGCTACTGCAGCACCGCATCGAGCAGTTCCTCTTCGCCGAGTCCGAGTGCCTCGACCGCTGGCGGTGGGCCGCGTGGCTCGAGCAGTTCACTGACGACGTCCTCTACTGGATGCCGGTTCGCAAAAACCGGTTGCGCCGCCAGCGCGATCAGGACGAAGTACCAGAGGGCATCGAAATGGCGCACTTCTACGACGACCACGCGTCGCTGCAGCTGCGCGTGAACCAGATGCACTCCGGAACCCATTGGGCCGAGGATCCGCCGTCGCGTTGCCGGCATCTGGTTACGAACATTCGTATTCGGCCTCGTCCGGAACCTGCAATGCCGGGAGAGGTGGAGTACGACGTGTTGTCGAACTTCGTCGTCTACCGGAACCGGCTCGAGTCCGAAACCGACATCTGGGCCGGCGAACGCAGGGACGTTCTACGCGTCGTCGACGGCGGATTCCGCATCGCCAGAAGAACGATCCTGCTGGACCAGAACGTCGTGCAGTCGAAGAACCTCAGCGTCCTGTTCTAGGTCGCCACCCCGGGCGCATTTCGGCGTGCCCGACGCATCACGGCCACTACACGGCCGGAAACGGAGATGGATTTCCATGGTAGTCACTGCGATCGATACACCCGCCGACACCGCGCTGCACGCACTGCTGGTGGAACGGGCGCGAGACCTCGCGCCGCGGATTCGCGAGCGGGCCTCGTTGACCGAATCCCAACGGTCGGTCCCGCGCGAGTCGATCGAAGAGATCGTCGATGCCGGGCTGGGCGGGAGGATCCTCGCGCCACGCCGATTCGGGGGCGACGAATTGTCCCTCGACACGATGTACGCGGTGTCGCTCGAGCTCGGCAAGGCGTGCGCGTCGACCGGATGGTGCGCCGCGCTGCTCCCGCACGACGCGCACATGGTCGGATACTTCCCCCTAACGGCCCAGGAGGCTGTCTGGAAGAACGGTCCTGACGCCCGGATCGCTGCATCGCTCGCACCGGCGGCAAAGGTGCACAAGGTCGACGGCGGCTACCGCCTGACCGGCCGGCACGGGTTCGCCAGTGGTGTCGATCATGCGGACTGGGTGGTCGTGAGCGGGTCGATCAAAGATTCGGGTCGAGCCGCCAACCACCACTTCCTGGTTCCAGCAGGCGAATTCGCCATCGACGACGACTGGTACGCGGCCGGCATGCGCGGTACCGGTAGCAAGACCATCGTCGTCGACGACGTCTTTGTGCCCGATGGATTCGTCCTCCCCGCGGCGGCACTGGTTGCAGGCGACGGCCCCGGACGAGAGTTCAATCACGGTCCGCTGTACCGGCAGCCGCTCGCACTGCATGCCGGCCTGACGTTCCTGGGACCGATGACCGGCACCGTGATCGACGCATACGACCAATTCGTCGAGTGGGCCCGCACCCGACCCCAGACCGCAGGGTCGGAGATCGTCCAGGAGGCGATCGCGCATACCAGCGCAGATATCGAACTCGCTCAGCTGTCGGTGCACAAGGTGCTCGACGCTTCCCGACGGGGAGCGATGGAACTGGCAGATCGTGCGCAGACACTGCGCGACTACAACCGGATCGCACGGCTTCTCGAGACCGCGGTGGACCGACTGTTCGCACTCAGCGGTACTTCGGGCTTCAAGGAAACGAGCCCCATGCAGCAGAAGTGGCGTGACATCCACATGATGGCGAGCCATGTCTCCTTCACCCGGGCCAACGATCAGCACTACGGACGCCTGGTCCTGGGCCTCGAGCGCGACCCGAAACTGGTGGTCTTCTGATGGCACCCGCCTGGACCACCGATCTAACTCCGTCCCTGCAGATTTGAAGAGGAGCACACCCATGGCTGCCGTCAGTCAGCTCAGTTATGTAGTCGGGACGTCAAGCGACATCCCGGAGTGGAAGCGTTACGCGACAGAGGTTCTCGGGTTGGAGGTGTCGTCGGACAGCAACGAATCGCTTCTGTACGTCCGGGCCGACGAGCGCCACCACCGGATCGGCGTTCGCGCCGGGCACGACGAGGACGTCGCCTACGTCGGATGGGACGTCGTGTCCAAGGCTGCGTTGGACGCGGCCGCGGCACGCCTCGAGGACGCCGGCATCAAGGTCACGTCGGGCACACCTGAGGAAGCCGCCGACCGTCGCGTCATGGAGTTCGTACACTTTATGTGCCCGTACTCGGATGTCCGGATGGAGCTCGTCCTCGGACACGAGAAGGTCTTCTTGCCTCGCTTCCGTCCGTCGCGGGACCTGGCCGGGTTCAACACCGACGACATGGGGATGGGTCACGTCGTGCTGTACGCGGCGGACGTCGCGGGCGCGGCCGATTTCTATTCTCGGGTACTCGGTTTCGGTGTCAGCGACTTCGCCCACATCCCGAATGTCGGGCCCTTCGCTGCGTTTCTCCATTGCAACAATCGGCACCATTCGCTGGCGTTCATGAATATCCCGGGGGCTTCCCGTCGGATCCAGCATGTCATGTTCGAGACTGTCAGCATCGATGATGTCGGGCACAGCTACGACCTGTGCCTGGAGCAGGGGATCACCAGTACCACTACCGGTCGGCATCAGAATGACCACGTCTTCTCGTTCTACTTCCGCAATCCGTCCGGCTGGCACTTCGAGTACGGGTGGGGGCCGCGGATGGTCGATCCTGAGACGTGGACGACCGAAAGCTACTCACTCGGATCCGGCTTCGCGTGGGGTCATGACGGTCTGATGAAGATGGTGTGACGACCATGGTGGAATCAGGGGTCCCCTTTGTCGTGGGCCTGGGCGGGACACTGCGCCCCGGGTCTTCAACGGAGTCGGCATTGCGCATCGCACTGGACTCGGCCCGTGCCGAGGGTGCGCGAACCGAGTTGTTCGGTGGCCGTGAGCTAGCCGCCCTACCGATGTACGACCCGGAGGGACCACGCGATGCCGGTGCGGAGCGACTCGTGGCCGCGCTCCGCGCTGCGGACGGGGTCATCATCGCGTCACCCGGCTACCACGGATCGGTGTCCGGGCTGGTGAAGAATGCTCTCGACTACGTCGAGGATCTGCGAGTCGATACCCGCCCGTACCTGTCGGGCAGAGCCGTGGGTTGCGTGACGACGGCGTACGGTTGGCAAGCCGCGGTGACGACTCTGCAGACTCTGCGAAGTATCGCGCACGCGCTTCGTGGATGGCCGACGCCGCTGGGCGCAGCGATCAACTCCGCGACCAACCGCGTCTCCTACGGGGATCCGTGCGACGATCGTGTGCAGTTTCAACTTCATACGGTGGGCCGCGAAGTATGTTCCCTGGGTAAGGGTTTCGAAGCAACCACGGTAGACGTCGCTGTCACTGCGGCAAAGTAGCCGGTGTACCGGCGGTTCGACAAGGCACCGCCCCGGCGCTCGGCTTCCGAGCGCCGGGGCGGTGTGCATTCTGCGTCGCTCCTCCGTCAGGCGTCTTCGAAGATGGCGAAGTGCTTACCGGCGGTCATCCCTCCGTCGACGGCGAGCGTCGCCCCGGTGATGTAACTGGCGTCGTCCGATGCGAGGAAGACTGCGGGGCGAGCGATTTCTTCGGGTTCGGCGTACCGTTTCATCGGGCACAAGCCGTCCATCAGGTCATCGTGCCCGGGGACTCGGTCGAGATAGTCCCGAATTCGAGGTGTCATGGTACTTCCCGGACATACGGCGTTGACCCGGATTCCATCGCCGGCGTAGTCCATGGCCATATTCCGGGTCAGCAGCAGCACACCACCTTTGGCTGCACTGTAGGCGGAGCAACGGTTCTCTGCGAGAAGTCCGGCCGTCGACGCGATGTTCACGATGCTGCCGCCGCCGACCTTCCGCAGTTCGGGGATAACGTACTTCGAGCACCGGTAGACCGAGGTCAGGTTGATGTCGATCATTCGATACCAGTCTTCGTCGTCCATCTCGTCCACCCGTTTGGGCAAACTTGCTCCCGCGACGTTGAACAGAGCGTCGATTCGGCCGTACTCACGCGCTGCAACGGTGACGGCATTCGGCATCCCGTCAGGGTCTGTGACGTCGAGGGCGACGGCGACGGCATCACCACCCGCCTTCCGAACCGCCTCGACCGTGGCCTTCGCGGCGTCGAGGTGCAGGTCTGCAGCGATTACCGACCCGCCCCGCGTGGCCCATTCGATCGCGATGGCGCGACCTATGCCGGCACCGGCCGCGGTCACGATCGCGACTCGCCTTGCGTCTTCCTCGAACGTGTTGACTGACGACATAGCAAGATCACCTTTCCATCCTGTGGCACAACATATTTCATTGAACTGCGGGGTTGACCCGAGGTGAATCGGATCATAGTATTTCCGCCATCGGCAGCTCCCCCGTTCCAGGCGCCGGAATCGTCGGGGAAATGATCCCCTGATTTCGAAAAGACACCATTCCCAATGAAATTCGATGCGGAGGTAACTCCCGTGGTGCAGACCACCATTTCCGAACCAGAAGCCGTGAACGACTACGAACCGATTCGTGCGTCAATCGCAGCTCGATTCACCAACCCCCTGGACCTTCCGAAGGAGATCTTCTCGGACCAGGCCGTCTATCACGAGGAACTTGAACGCATCTTCTACGGCCCCTACTGGCATCCCGTCGCTCACCGTGCCGAGCTGAGCCAACTCAACAGCTTCAAGACCGCTTGGCTCGGCGAGATCCCTATACTGATCAGCCGCGGCGCGGACGACCGGATCCGCGCTTTCGTAAATTCCTGCACCCACCGCGGAACTCTGTTGGAGCAGCGTGAGGTGGGCGTGGCCACCGAGTTCCAATGCCCTTACCATCGTTGGCTCTTCAACAGCGGCGGCGAGTTCTGTGGGGCGCCCGGCGAACGGGAGTTCCGTTCCGATTTCGACCGCAAGGATTACGGCCTGCCCGAGCTGCGGGTCGAGGAGATCGCCGGGTTGGTCTTCGTCACCCGCCACCCTGATACGCCGCTGCTCGAGACTTTCCTTGGTGAGTGTGCCGATCCGGTCCGCGATTGCCTGATCGACGACGGCGACCTGACCCTCCTCGGCTACCAGAAGGTCGTGTACAAGACGAACTGGAAGACCTATTTCGACAACGACTTCTACCATGCTCCCCTCCTGCACACGGGATTTCGCATCCTTGGCTGGCAGGGCGGCAAAGGCGACGTTCGGATCACCCAGCCAGTCGGCCACTTCTCTGTCGGCTACCAGAGCTCCCCGTACGTCGACAACGGGTACCTCGCGGATCCCAGTGTGGTGCAGTTCCGGGGCACCGACGACCGGGCGCGGGTGGTGGCCCTGCGCCCGGTCACCGTGATGACCAAACACGTCGACACCATCAACGTACGGTTCGCCCGCCCGCGCGGCGTGGATCGGACCGAGGTCAGCTATGCCTTCTTTGGCCATGCCAGCGACACGCCCGAGTACCAGGAACACCGCGTCCGGCAGGCGTCGAATCTGTTGGGACCCAGTGGGTTCATCACGATCGAGGATGCCGCGGTATTCAACCGCCAGCAGATGACAGCGGACGACCGAACGCTGGCCCGTTTCGTCAAGGGCGTGGACGGACGCCCCGAGGATGCCACCCAGAACGACGAGATCGGCAACACCGTCGGCTGGGCCTACTATCGGAAGGTGATGGGTTTTGATCACTGAAACTGTCAACGACATTCGAGCGGTCGACGATCTTCTGGGCCGCTACGCGCGAATCCTTGACGAGCAGAACTGGGAGCACTGGCCTGACCTCTTCGCGGAAGAGTGCTCGTACACCGTGCACACCCTCGACAACATCCAGCGGGGCCTGCCGCTCGCCTACATGTGCGACGACAACCGGGCCCGGGTGCTCGACCGGGTCAAGTTCATCACCGAGGTGTGGGCGGGAACGATCGAGCCGTACCGGACCAGGCACATCGCTCACCGCACACTTGCAGAACAGCTCGACGGGACGCGGTGGTCGGTGCAGTCGAACTTCCATGTCAGCTTTACCGAAAACGATTCCCTGTCAGGCCTACTCGCCACCGGCTACTACGAGGACGTGGTGGAGATTGCACCGGAGGGAGCGCGCTTCGTGAGCCGTGCTGTTCGGCTCGACAGTATGCCGGCCCGGTACCTGGTGTATCCGCTCTAGCGATCCAGCGACGAATGTCCACGGGCTCGCGTGAGCGTTCATGCTCCGCGAGCCCGTGGACTTTCGCGTACTGCCACACCACCGTTGAGGTCCTTGTCTCCGAGCCGCAAGCAGGCTCGGCCCTGGGGGGCACGCTCAGCGGGCAGGTTCAGTCCTGTCCGGCTGGAGCGCAGGACGGACGATCCCGTCCCGACGCATAGTTCGACCATCCTTGTCCGACTCTCACGAAATGGAACCACGATGGACGTTTCAACCGCGATCAAGAAGTCGCCGATGAGCCGCTTCCAGTACGTCGCGTTGACTGCTTGCCTGCTGGTCCTGACTATCGACGGATTCGACGTCTTCGTCATGGGGTTCGTTCTCCCCCATCTACCCGACGGATTCTTCGACGGCAGCGCGCAGAAGGGCTACGTGCTCAGCGCGGGCCTCGCTGGCATGGCCGTCGGCTCGCTACTATTATCACCGCTCGGCGACCGGTTCGGCAGGCGCACGCTCGTACTCTGGTGTCTTGTCGTCAACTTCACTGGCATGGTGATATCTGCCCTGGCTCCGAATGTCGAAGTACTCACCGTTTCCCGGTTGATCACCGGTCTGGGTATCGGCGGCATGACCGCCAGCCTCACCGTGCTCGTCCAGGAGTACTCATCGGACGATCGACGAAATGCCGTCATGGGTGTCTACACGATTGGCTTCCCCCTTGGCTCGCTGATCGGAGGATTCGTCGGCACAATTCTCATCGGAGCGTTCGCGGGCGCGTGGCAGACGATGTTCATCTTTGGGGCCAGCCTCACCGGGTTGGCCTTCCTGCTCACCTTGGCGCTGATCCCCGAGTCGATCGATTTCCTGTTCACCCGCAACGCACCTCGGGACAGGATTCGAATCGAAGCCGTGGCCGCGAAACTGTCCAATCCTGCGATTGACTACGACGCGCGTCCCTCCTCGGCGGACCAGAGCGATGGCGGATCGATCCGCGCTCTGTTCGATAACGGCAGGTACTACCGCACCGTGCTGTCGTGGGTTGCCTACGCATGCGTGATGGCAATGTTCTACTTCGTCAGCTTCTGGACGCCGGAACTAGTCAAGTTGTCTAGCGGCAGTAGGGAACTGGGCGCGACAGCCGGTCTCATCCTGAGCCTTGGCGGCGTATTTGGCGCACTGCTGTTCGGCATATGGTCGCTGCGGGTCTCCGCGCAGAAGCTGCTGTGGGTTGCGATGATCATTACGGCCGTTTCACTCTTGGCTTTCGCCGGGTTGTTCACTCAGACAGGGATTGCGATCGCACTCACCGTCGTCATCGGTCTGTTCACCTTTGTCTCGATCACCGCGCTAATGGCCGTGGTCCCTCAGCTGTATCCGGTCCGAAGCCGGTCGACCGCACTCGGTTGGATGATCGGTATCGGCCGTCTGTTCTCCATTTCGGCGCCGATCGTCGTCGGCTACGCCCTCATGGTCACCACGCCTCGTACGTTGTACTTCTATTCGGCGGCGCCCATGCTGATCGGCGCACTGGCAACGTACGCACTGTGGCGGCACGTACGAGGGGAATTTGCCGTGGATTCGAAAATCGAGCAGTTAGCGCCAACAACTTCAGGTCCGGCAGCCGACAACGGAAAAGTCGTCACGACCTAATCTTTGGCGGCGGTTGCAGGCCGCGGTGTCGAGCAAGCAGGTCACCACCGCGGCCTGCCTTCATTCCAGCCAATGATCGAGCGGTACGGCACAAGTCGCGGAACGGACACTGCGATCGATGGTGTGCAAGAGGTCCGAGGCTCACCTCGAGATAGCGAAATGAAGACTTCGACGGAAAGATGTCCTTATGTTTCCGCAAGCGCAGATCGTTTGCACCGAATGGGAGGTCGAGGCTGCCCACCGGGTGAATCGATTCCAGCCGCATCGGAGCCGAAGGCGCGCGTGAGCTGGTTACAAGGAAGCTTCGCTCGATCGCTCGGCATCGCCGGGAACAGTCCCCGGACGTTCAGGATCCGCGCCACCGTCGTCAACCCGTTTGTTGTTTCCCTTTCCGGAAGACTTGGCGCGACGCCAGTTCGATCAGGACCGATTCGATACGGTGACTCGATGCGGTTTGACCTTCGACATACATATCTGAACTGCGGTGCAGTGCGTGCGGGTGAGATGTACCAGGGCGCATCAAGGACGAGCACTCTAGACCGGCTCTGGGATGGTCGGTTGCGGATCACATACGCACCGAATTTGGTTCATCGACGCGTTGGAAACGGCGGCAGCAGCTCGCGGCGGGGGGATGTCGACGGCACAATCATGCACTCGGACAGATGAACTCAATGCACTGAGAAGATCACGAAGCAGGCATGAGAATGGCGCGGAGTGTCTGTGATCGACATTCAATCACTAACGCTACTGGCGCCGCACTGTCAACTAAGCACTGAATCTATTGTTACAGTTGATAACTGGCTGAATCTCTGCAGCACTCCCCCATAGACTTCAAGGCCTGGATGCTCAGCCCTCACCGACTACGAACAGTCACTACCCGTGCCTGTCACGGCCGCATGACCGCTGTCCGCCTTCCGGGGTGAACTTCAGTCGTAGTGATTCTTCCGCTCGGCCTGACCCGAGTGCGCGTACGAGCTTGTCGTGACAAATAGGCCACCAAGTCGAGACGCTGCTTCTGTCGCTGTTCAGGTCTGCTGGCACTTGTATCGTTGCGACGGCGCAAGAGGGCTGGGGTCGAGTATGTGGAATCCACCAGCTTCTTCAAGGAAGTCTAGCCATTTGAGAAAGGCGATGCCGCGATTATTTCGCTCGTGTCTGGCGCGCCGTCCCTCCCCCACCAGCCCGCGGGATAGTTCGGCGCTGTCATGCGTTCATCGACAGGAACGGGATGGTCGCGTACGTCGGCTCCCGGCTGGTCGATTGAGGAAGACACGATCTTGGTCTCAACGTCGAAATAGAAATTGATCGGTGATCGTCGACGAAGTTCGCCTTCTGGCTTTAATTGTTCCTGTAATGACTCGGAAGATAGTCTTGCTGGGCACCGCTGACAACAGCTTGTGCATCGCAGTGCCTGACAGGTCGTCGCGCCGCGATCGGCCGAGTCCTGCCGGATCCAGTTCTGCGATGCTTCGGAGGTAGTCGGTGAGCTGCTCGACCAGCCTTCGGATCCCCGGCTTCGGGTTCCGACCCCAAGCCCGTCCTGTCGTGGGGTTAGCCGAAGCTGTTTTCGTAGTTGGTGTCGGGTTTCGCGACCGGGGCTATCCCCTTCTGCCGAAGGATGTAAGCAAGCGGGATGCACGCGGCATACAATCCAGCGAAGAGCAGTGTTAAGCCCGCAATACCCAAGGGCCCGAGGAACAGTCGTACTATCGCGGGACCAACGGCGTTGCTGAGCCCAGCACCGAGATTCGCGATCGCGAGTGCAGCTGCCCTCTGGTGGGCCGCCAGTAGGGCGACCATGGCCGTCACGGGAGTAAATCCGCCAAGTCCGATCCCGCTCACTACAGCAACGGCGAGTAGTGCTCCGAAGTCGGTTCCAAGAAAATGCGGAACGCTGTACCACCCGACTAGAGATGCCGCCAGAGCGAATCCGCCTGCCCAAGCGACGACATTCGCCGCTCCCACGCGGTCGGACAGATAGCCTGCCGCGAGGTTACCGGGAAGACACGCGAGAAGCATGGTTCCCCACGCCGTCTGCCATTGTGAAATGGAGAAGCCTATATCGTTGATCAAGTACGAGGCGAAATACAACGGCAGCGAATAGAAGATCAATCCGTTGATGATTCGCAATACCACACCCGCCCCGATTCGCGGAGTGGTCCTGACGACCGAGAGACCGTGGATCACGGTCTTCACGGTGGCGCGGGCGCCGGTGTCGGATACTTCAGACCGCGCGCGGATCAGGAAGATTGCCATCAGCCCCCCGGCCACGACGAAGGCGAGGGAGACCCAAAGCGTGGCGTAGCTACCAATCCGCGGAACGGTGAACCCGGCGAGGTACGCGCTGAGGACACCTAGGCCGGCCGTGTACGAGAACCAGTACCAGCCCATCGCGCGGCTTAGAACCGCGTCTGGTGTCCGTGTCGTCACCCAGACGAGGAATCCAAATGCGAAGAACGGGTATCCCAACCCTCGAATTGCGTAAGCTACCAGCATGATCGGGTAGATTTTCGTCGCTACGCCGGCGGTCAAGAAAAGGACATGAAAGATCACCCAAACGGCCAGCCCGATCATCATGACGCGTCTGGGCCCCCACGCTGCCACCAAGGCTCCAGAGAGCCACGACGCGAGGGCAACGACGGCGCCGTACACGGCTACGAGCGTCGCGATGTCGGCGGTCGTGAAGCCAATCGACTCCAGATATGTTGCGAGGAAACCAACTTCGACTCCGTCACCGACCATGAACAGCAACATGGCCACATATCCCCATGCCAGGGGCCGGACAATTCCTTGTCGTTCGAGCCACGGCTGCACGGGGGAACCCCGGCGTTCACTCGGTTCATACATGAGAGTTCCTCGGATGGATCCGGACGACGAGCATCTGTGTGCCGCCGACCGAGGTGGACGTAGTTCGCTGTGACGGGCCGACTCTTTGCTCTCGTTGCTTGCCCTCGTGGACCTGGCGGGTTGGGTGCAGACAACGAAGGGCAATCAAAGGTGACCGCCGAACGATTGGCAGACCATAGAGTTGTCTGCCTCGTTGTGTCAGTTGATGCATTCCGGGATGTGGAACGCGAACAAGGTATTCCGAACGAGAATCTTGTTTTGTGCCGTGGGAGCGTTGCCTTGTTCGTCGGATTCGTTGGCTTCTGACAACGTGGCTCGCACTGTCGCGTCATCCGCCGTCATTCACGTGTTGTCCCGAATGCCTCCTCTGATCTGACAGAGGTTTCGAGGTTCTGATGAGTCCGGAACCGCAATTCGGGCATGGATTCCGTTGGTTGGAACGAATTTTCGTGACGATGAAGGTGAGGGTGATATACGTCTGGAAGATCTTCCCCCCGTCGCCGCTCCGGCCTTGAGCCTTGGCTGGCGACGGGATTCCAGTCGGAGCCTGGCGCTGCGCAAAGCCCGGGCCCAAACATTCAACATGCACCCAGGCAGAACAGGAGCTCTAAGAAATGCATTCCAGGAACTCATCGATAAATTCGGCAACCGTCGAATCTGCGATCCGTGCCGCGCTGGAGGTGGCAGAGAGCGACGGGGTCGACATCTGCGTTGCGATCGTCGACGACCGTGGTCATGACCTAATGGTCGTGCGTGACAAAGCCATTTGGTTCACCGCCGGCGCCGCGAGAGCCAAAGCCGCCACCGCAGCGCTCCTAGGGATGCCCACCTCCTCGTTTGCAGAGCTGGCCGGCGAGTACCCGGACCTCTCGCCCCTTATCCAGAACCAGGTAAGGGAGCCGATGACAACATTGCCGGGGGGGAGTACCACTGACCATCGATGGCGAGGTGGTTGGCGGAATCGGAGTCAGCGGTGCAACGCCAGAACAAGATGCCCAGTACGCCCACGTTGGAGCTGAAAACTTCGTTCGAGCACAGAGGTCTGACACCCCGGTGTGAGATTGACGGGTCGCCCTTCACCGGTCCTCTGCGCGGGACTCCTTTCCCCGCCCCTTTCCGTCCTGGTTTGTGATGACGAGTAGCTCGGGGAAGCTATTTTCGCGGTGCCTCGACGGTGGGGTTTGCGTCGTCGCTCCATGCCCACGTTCCCGCCGCAGTACATTCGGTAGTCAGCGGGGCGCTCCCCCTCACTATTGGTCCTGCCGAAACCGCCCGAACACCGGCTTCCCCACGATTCTCAATCACCAGGAAGGAGACTCGGGACATCCAACTGGCAGGCCGAGCAAGGCCACTTACTAGCCGGCGTGAGGACCACGTTGATGGTTACATAGCCCAGATCGCTCCATCCCAAGCGGGTTTCCAAGTGCGCCCGCCCAGCAGACCGAGCGATTTTACAATGTCGACCCTGCGTTCCATTATCGAGATTCCTGCGCCGGCGCCGGTTCTATGCCACGCCTCAATACAGGACTTTTCGTGCGCCCGGCTACACGAAGATGGTCCGACACGGGCTGAGTCATTCGTCGAGTTTGGGCAGGCCTTCGTTCGTAGCTGCTGCGTACGAGGTTACGGAAGAGGGCGAAATCCCTACCGAGACAACAACTCACGTCGCATGAAACGCTCGGCCACAGGAGCAGCCACCGAACATGGCCAAAGCCGTACGCCGGCACCTCCGGTTCGCGCAGAATGGTAGTCGGCGTACACGCGGATGAACCCGGGGAGCGGTGCAATGATCCGACGACGGCTCGGCCAAGCATTAATGGTGATCGCGCTCGCCTCCGCGGCCGTTTCGACCGCGCCCGTCCACGCGCAGGAACCGTCGCCAATCACGACGCCGGGCACAGTGACCGCGGCAACTTCCCTGCCGCACTCCTT